>Ga0075431_100007538_pt1 | contig 10834 bp, 8 predicted proteins | sample RhiMetdeltSRZDD5_FD_75297 | JGI IMG/M metagenome (GOLD analysis project Ga0075431, IMG submission 75297) | Populus rhizosphere microbial communities from Tennessee, USA - Rhizosphere MetaG P. deltoides SRZDD5 | ecosystem: Host-associated > Plants > Roots > Rhizosphere > Soil | place: USA...
GGGACGGGAGGTCTCCCCACGAGTTGCCCGTCTCGACGGCACAATCGACGCCGGGCCGACGCAGCATCACATGTCCGTGACTCGCGGATGGGCGGTCTTGGCCATGTCGTCTACCGATGCGAAGCCTTGAGCTTCATCTGCAACAGCCAATCGGAGGAGTGGTGCCAATGCGGAGCATATCACGTCGTGGGTTCGTGATTTCAGCGGCGACGGCCGGTGCCGCCTTCGGCCTCTACCGGCCGATAGAGTTCATCGGCCCGGCATTCGGCCAGCAGGCGTCGGGCCCGGAGGTCGTCAAGTTCAAGGTTGGCGACGTCGAAGTCATCCAGATGTACGACGGCGTCTGGGAGAAGGCGCACGACGAGAAGTTCATCCGCAACGCCACCCTCGACGAGACCAAGGCGGCGCTGCGGGCGGGGGGGCTGACCGACGCGCACGTGCCGATCCCGTTCACCGTGACCGCGGTGCGGACCGGTGGCGGGCTCGTGCTGATCGATTCCGGTACCGGCGCACAGGTCGCCCCCACAGCCGGCAACATCACCAAGAACAATCTCTGGCAGGCTGCCGGCATCAACCCCGCCGAGGTCACCAATATCGTCATCAGCCACTTCCACGGCGATCACATCAGCGGGCTGATGGCGAAAGACACCAACGCCCCGATCTTCCCCAAGGCGCAGATCCACGTGCCGGCCACCGAGTACAAGTTCTGGACCAATCCGGCGGTCACGGCCGGCGCCGCCAAGCGCATCCAGTCGGTGTTCCCGGGCTGGACCAACATCCGCCAGTTCGAGGGCGAGATCGAGGTGGTGCCGGGTGTGCGTGCCATCTCCACGCCGGGGCACACGGCGGGCCATACGAGCTACCAGATCGGCTCGGGCAGCCAGCAGCTGATCGTCCTGGGCGACGTGACCAACATTCGAGCCCTGAACCTCACGAACCCGGGCTGGCATCTCGTATTCGACGCCGATGGCGCGATGGCGGAAGCCAACCGGCGCAAGATCTTCGATCGCATCGTTGCCGACAAGGTGACCGCGACCGGCTATCACTGGGGCATGCCGGGCGCCGGCACCCTCGCCAAGGATGGTAACAGCTACGTCTTCACGCCGGTCAGGGCCTGACGCCGGCTCGGCGCGGAAACAGATGCCTTCCCCGCGCCTGCGCAACAAGAATAAAGGGGCGCCGCTTCGCCGTGCGGCGCCCTTTCGCCGGCGCCTGGTGGTGATGGCGAAGGTGCCGGTGGCGGGACGCGTCAAGACGCGGCTCGCCGCCGAGGTCGGCGTCGCTGCTGCGGTGCGCTGCGCGCGGGCATGCACGGCGGCCGTGCTGCAGCGGATCGGGACGGACGCGCGGTGGCTGACCACGGTCGCGGTGACGCCGGATGGCGCGTGCCGCAGCCCGGCTCGGCCGCGCGGCCTCGAGGTGGAGCCGCAGGGCAGCGGCGACCTCGGGATGCGCATGCAGCGCCTCTTCGATCGCGCCGGGCCGGGCCCCGTGGTGATCGTCGGGACCGACGTGCCGGATATCGCGCGGGTCCATGTTGCAGCGGCCTTTCGCCTGCTCGGGGGCCATGCTGCGGTGCTCGGGCCGGCTACCGACGGCGGCTACTGGCTGATCGGCATGGCGCGCCGCCCGCATGTGCCGCGGCCGTTTGCCGGCGTGCGCTGGTCCAGCCCGCACGCGCTGGCCGACACCCTCGCCAACCTGCGCGGCCGCCGGGTCGCGCGCGTGGCGACGCTGCCGGACGTGGATACGCCGGCCGACCTCGCGCGCTCAGCCGCCTCCATCGGCCGTGTGGTCCACCCCCTGTGAGCGTGCGCGGACATACCGCGGTCTGCGAATTTATTGGACGCGGCCGAAGGAGCGGGTATCATCTTCCCACGCCCTTTCTGCAGGGAATGCGGGATAATGGTGCAGGCTTCGCCACAGTTCACGCCCGGTCAGCTCATCGAGTCGGGGCGCCGCGCCGAGGCGGAAGGCCGGCTCGACCTGGCGGTCCAGTTCTACCGCCACCTCACGGAGAACTTCTCCGAGGCGGTGGAGGCGGCCGAGGCGTACGGCGCGCTGGGCCGCATCGGCACCGTGCACCCCCGCCCCGCGCCCTGGAGCGGCGCGCAGCATCCGGCCGGGCAGCGCGGGCTCCGGCGCAGGGCGAGCACCCGGCACGACCACTATCGCATCGGCCGGGCGCTCACCGTGCCGTTCAGTTTCATCGGCTGGCTGTTCGCGCTGGGCGGCGCTTGCGTTGCACCGGCATATCTCCTCATCGGAGCAGAGCGGGCCGGGCTGCCGTCCGTCGATCTCGCGGCGGTTGCCGGCCTCTCGGCCGCCCTCTCCATTGCGGGCTTCGCCATGGTCCTCGCTGCGCGCATGGCGCGGGCGCAGTTCGACCAGGCCAACGCGACGCGCGAGCTCCTGGCCCTCGAGCGCGCCAAGCTCGGCCTGGATTAGGTTGCAGAGGGGTCAGAACCCTCGCGGCGACCGTTGCGGATTACACGAGCGTGGAGGCGAGGGGTCTGACCCCTACATACAAGGGGGAGGTGAGCCTGCCTTCGCGGATGGCGGGCGGCCGGTCGACCGGCGTAAACCCTCGATTAACCATCCGCCAACCGATTATCTGGACATGGTGACGCTGGTTTGCTATGGTTTTGTCATCCTCCACAGTTGCGTTTGCACTCTCCCAGCCTGCACGGGTTGTGAGTGGAGCGCCAGCCCGCCCGGTTCCAAGAACGGGAGGTCCCTGCGGCACCGGCCCGAATCCTGGCACCTGAAACCTGAAACCTGAAACCTGATTCACATATGGATCGGCCGCTTGTCGACCGCGAGCGCCGCTTCTTTCACCGCCTCCGTCAGGGAGGGGTGGGCGTGGCAGGTGCGAGCGAGATCCTCAGCCGATCCGCCAAACTCCATGATGACGGCAGCCTCGGCGATCATCTCGCTCGCAGCGGCCGCAATGATGTGCACGCCGAGGATGCGGTCGGTTGCAGCATCGGCAAGGATCTTGACGAAGCCCTCCGTGGTCCTGTTGACCTTGGCACGGGCGTTGGCGGTGAACGGGAACTTACCGATGTTGTAGGCGATGCCGGCGGCCTTGAGCTCCTCCTCCGACTTGCCGACGCTGGCGACCTCGGGGAAGGTGTAGATGACGTTGGGGATCACGTCGTAGTTCACGTGGCCCGCCTTGCCGGCCAGGATCTCGGCCACCGCGATGCCCTCGTCCTCGGCCTTGTGGGCCAGCATGGGGCCTGCGATCACGTCGCCGATGGCGTAGATTCTGGGCACGCTGGTCTGGAAGCGCTCATCGACAACGACACGCCGGCGGTTGTCGAGCTTCACGCCAAGGCCCTCCAGCCCGAGGCCGTTGGTGTAGGGGACGCGGCCGATGGCGACCAGCACCACGTCGGCATCGACCTGCGTGGCCTCGCCCGCGCCGTTGGCCGGCTCGATGGTGACGCGATGGCCGGCGCCGTTGCGGTTGACGGCCGTGACCTTGCTGGACAGCCTGAAGGTCATGCCCTGCCTGCCGAGGATGCGCTGCACCGTCCGCCCCACCTCGCCGTCGACGCCAGGCAGCACCCGGTCGAGGAACTCCACCACCACCACCTCCGAGCCCAGCCGCCGCCACACCGAGCCCAGCTCCAGCCCGATCACGCCGGCGCCGATCACCAGCAGGCGCTTGGGCACCTGCGGCAGGGCCAGCGCGCCCGTGGACGACACGATGGTCTTCTCGTCGATGTCGACACCCGGCAGCTGCGCCACGTCCGAGCCGGTTGCGATGACGATGCTCTTGGTCTCCAGCGTCTGCGCGCCGCCGGCGGCCAGGCGCACCTCGACCTTGCCGGGGGCGGCGATGATCGCGGTACCGTGGATCGTGTCGATCTTGTTCTTCCTCAACAGGAAGGCGACGCCGTCGACGTTGCCCTTCACGCCCTGGTCCTTGAAGGCCAGCATCTTGGCCAGATCGAGCTTCGGCGGGAGCACCTCGATGCCCATGGCGGCGAGGCTGTGGCCCGCCTCCTCATAGCGTTCGGAGGCGTGCAGCAGCGCCTTGGACGGGATGCAGCCGACGTTGAGGCAGGTGCCGCCGTGGGTGGCCCGCTTCTCCACCACGGCCACCTTCATGCCGAGCTGCGCCGCGCGGATGGCGCACACGTAGCCCCCAGGACCGGTGCCGATCACGATCAGGTCGTAGGTCATAAGCTGCTCAGGTCCTAGAAGTGCCGACAAATCCGCTCGGTACACACGTCGAGCGAGTTGGTCGAGGTATCAAGGATTTCGTGTGCGCCGCGCTCGGCCTCCTCGCGAAGAAACTTGGCCCAGCTGAACACCGCCGGGCTCGCCAGCTCGGGTTGGCCTCGCTCAGCGACGAGCCGATGCGTGCGCGTGGCGTCGTCACAGTCAACAAGGATGATGCGATATTGGGCAAGACCAGTGGCCGCAACCGCTTCCTTCAGGAAGGCGATGCGTGTCTGCCCCTCGAGCAAGACATTGCGTCCGCTGAGCACCGAGGGGGCCAGCCGGTGCATCCACTCGACGGTCTTTACCCGCTGCCATCCCTCGCCCGAACCATATTCCGCGATCATCTGCTCGACGGGAGGCACGCCGATCGAATCGAAGAAATGGACCTCAACCTGCCCACCCCGTCGCACCGCGATCGCTCGCGCAAGAGTCGTCTTTCCGGAGCCCGATGCGCCCGTAAGAACGACCAGCGGCATCACTCGGCTCCATCGGCTCAGGCGGCGCGCGGCGCAACCTCCCGTTCGATCTTCTTGCGCAAGCCACGTACGGCAAGGTCGAGATCGTGGTGGGCCTGCAGGTTGATCCAAAATTCGGGCGTCGTGCCGAAATAGCGTCCCAGACGCAAGGCCGTGTCGGCCGTGATGGCACGCCGGCCAAGGACGATGTCATTGACTCGCGAGCGGGGCACCTTGATTGCATTGGCAAGCTCATAGACGCTGATGCCCATCGGGGTCAGCAACTCATCGCGCAAGATCTGCCCCGGATGCACGGGCGGCAGACGGCGACCCGAGCGGACATCGGAGAAATCGACCTGCCGGCTGTCGATCTCCGCACGCTTGATGGTCATGGTTGTACTCCTCAGTGGTAGTCGACGACTTCTACGTCCCACCCCTCGCCGTCTCGCCAAGCGAAGCAAATCCGCCATTGATCGCTAATCCGAATGCTGTGCTGGCCCTGGCGATCCCCACGCAGTGCCTCAAGACGATTGCCCGGCGGCACACGTAGATCGTCGAGTTGCTTTGCCGCATCGATCGCCAGGAGCTTTGCGCGCGCTCGCCGTTGGATTTGGAGGGGCAGGTCGCGCACGGCATAACCGGCGAAGATCGCAGCAGTGCGCTTGTCGGCAAAGCTCCTGATCACGCCACACCGTACCGCAAGACGGTACGTCAAGTCAAACTGCTCGTTCCGTCGGCCTACATTGCGAGACCCGCATTGCCATCGCGCCCAGGCTCGGCGGAGCCCAGCGCCTTGTCCGACATTACAGGTCCAGCAAGAACCGCTGCGGGTCCTCCAGGCACTCCTTGACGCGCACCAGGAAGGTCACAGCATCGCGGCCGTCGACGATGCGGTGGTCGTAGCTCAAGGCGAGGTTCATCATGGGACGGGCCACGATCTGCCCGTTCTTCACCACCGCGCGCTCCTCGATGCGGTGCATGCCGAGGATGCCGGACTGGGGCGCGTTGAGGATCGGCGTGGAGAGCAGAGAGCCGAACACGCCGCCGTTGGTGATGGAGAAGGTGCCGCCCTGCATCTCCTCGATGGAGAGCTTGCCGTCGCGGGCGCGGCGGCCGAAGTCGGCGATCGCCATCTCGATCTCGGCGAGCGACATGCGGTCGGCCTCCCGGACCACCGGCACCACCAGCCCGCGGTCGGTGCTCACGGCAACGCCGATGTGGTAGTAGTTCTTGTAGACGATGTCGTCGCCGTCGATCTCGGCATTGACCGCCGGCACCTCGCGCAGGGCCTGGATGCAGGCCCTGACGAAGAAGCCCATGAAGCCCAGGCGCACCTGGTGGCGCTTCTCGAACAGGTCCTTGTAGTGGGACCTCAGGTTCATGATGGCACTCATGTCCACGTCGTTGAACGTGGTGAGCATGGCCGCCGTGTTCTGCGCGTCCTTGAGGCGCCGCGCGATGGTCTGGCGCAGGCGTGTCATGCGCACCCGCTCCTCACGCGCCGCGTCGTTGGGCGGCGAGGGCGCACGCAGTTGCGTGACCGGGACTGGCGCCGTGGACATCGGGGCCGGGGAAGCCGGAGCCGGAGCTGCAGCGGCAGCCCTGGCGGCGGCTGCCACGGCATCCTCCTTGAGGACCTGCCCGCGCCGGCCGGAGCCCTGCACTTGCGCTTCCGCGATGCCCGCTTCCTCCATGACCCTGCGCGCGGCGGGCGAGGGCGGCATGCCGCCGTTGCCGGCGGGCGCGGGCGCGGTAGCCTTGGGCGGAGCCTGCGGGGCCCTGGCAGGCTCCGCGGAGGCCGGCGGTGGCGCAGACCCCGCGGGCTGAGCCGCTGCGCCAGCACCTTCGGCGATGGAGCCCAGCACCGAGCCGATGCCGACGGTCGCGCCCTGCTCGACCTTGATGTCGGCGAGCACGCCCGCGGCCGGAGCGGGCACCTCGACGGTGACCTTGTCGGTCTCCAGCTCCACCAGCGGCTCGTCGACCCTGACGGCATCGCCGGGCTTCTTGAACCACTGGCCGACGGTCGCCTCGGTGACGGACTCGCCGAGCGCCGGCACCTTGATCTCGATGGTCATCCTTACCTCACCGTCTCAGGACGCCAGCGCCTGCTCGACGAGCGTCCTCTGCTCCTGGCTGTGCTTGCTCGCCTGGCCGGTGGCGGTCGCTGCCGAGGGCTTGCGCCCCGCGTAGCGGGCACGCGTGGCGGCGATCGAGGTGTGCTGCAGCACCCATTCGAGGTTCGGCTCGATGTAGTTCCAGGCGCCCATGTTCATCGGCTCCTCCTGGGCCCAGACCACCTCGGCCTTCGGAAAGCGCGACAGCTCGGTGACGAGCGCCTTGCCGGGGAAGGGATAGAGCTGCTCGATGCGCATGAGGTAGATGTCGTTGATGCCGGCGGCCTCGCGCGCCTCGTAGAGGTCGTAGTAGACCTTGCCGCTGCACAGCACGACGCGCCGGATCTCGGCATCGCGGACGAGCTTGATTTTCTGGTCCTGGCGCGCGTCCGCGTCGTCCCACAGCACGCGATGGAAGGTGGTGCCGGGCCCCATCTCGGCGAGGTCCGAGACGACGCGCCTGTGGCGCAGGAGCGACTTCGGCGTCATCAGGATCAGCGGCTTGCGGAAGTTGCGGTGCAGCTGGCGGCGCAGGATGTGGAAGTAGTTGGCCGGCGTCGTGCAGTTGGCCACCTGCCAGTTGTCCTCGGCGCTCATCTGCAGGAAGCGCTCGAGCCGCGCCGAGGAGTGCTCGGGACCCTGGCCCTCGTAGCCATGCGGCAGGAGGCACACGAGGCCCGACATCCTGAGCCACTTGCGCTCGCCCGACGAGACGAACTGGTCGAATACCACCTGCGCGCCATTGGCAAAGTCGCCGAATTGGGCCTCCCACATCACGAGCGCGTTGGGCTCGGCGAGGCTGTAGCCGTACTCGAAGGCGAGCACCGCCTCCTCCGACAGCATGGAGTTGATGACCTCGAAGCGGCCCTGATCCGGCGCGACATGCTTCAGTGGCGTGTAGAGGCGCTCGCTCTCCTGGTCGACCAGCACGGCATGGCGCTGCGAGAAGGTGCCCCGCTCGGTGTCCTGCCCGGACAGGCGCACGGGGAATCCCTCCTTCAAGAGCGTCCCGAACGCCAGGTGCTCGGCCATGGCCCAGTCGATGCCGGCGCCCGTCTCCACCATCTCGCGCCGGCGCTGCAGCAGCCGCTGAATGGTGCGGTGCGCGTTGAAGTCCTGCGGGATCGTCGTGATGCGCCGCCCGACCTCCTTCAGCGTGTCGATCGGCACGCCCGTGGTGCCGCGCCGCTCGTCGCCCTCGGCGAGGCTCATCTTGGACCAGCGTCCGTCGAGCCAGTCGGCCTTGTTGGGACGGTAGCCCTCGGAGACCGCGAGCTCCGCGTCGAGATGCGCGCGGAAGCGGCCTCGCATGTCCTCGATCTCGGGCGCGGTGACCACGCCCTCCTCGATCAGGCGCTTGCCATAGACCTCCACCGCGCTCGGATGGCTGCGGACGGCGCGGTACATGAGCGGCTGGGTGAACGCGGGCTCGTCGGACTCGTTGTGGCCGTGCCGCCGGTAGCAGAACATGTCGATCACCACCGGCTTCTGGAAGCGCTGGCGAAACTCGGTGGCGATCTTGGCCACGTGCACCACCGCTTCGGGATCGTCGCCGTTCACGTGGAAGATCGGCGCCTCCACCATCTTGGCCACGTCGGAGCAGTAAGGCGAGGAGCGCGAGAAGCGCGGCGCCGTGGTGAACCCGATCTGGTTGTTGATGATGAAATGGATGGATCCGCCGGTACGGTGCCCCTTGAGGCCCGAGAGGCCGAAGCACTCCGCCACCACGCCCTGGCCGGCGAAGGCCGCGTCGCCATGGATCAGGAGGGGGAGGACAGGCGTACGCTCGCCGGGCTTGCAGCCGTGCTGGTCCTGCTTGGCGCGCACCTTCCCCAGCACCACGGGGTCGACGATCTCGAGGTGCGAGGGGTTGGCGGTGAGCGACAGGTGCACGGTATTGCCGTCGAAGGCGCGGTCCGACGAGGCACCGAGGTGGTACTTCACGTCGCCGGAGCCCTCCACGTCGTCGGGCTTGAACGAGCCGCCCTTGAACTCGTTGAAGATGGCGCGGTAGGGCTTGCTCAGGACGTTGCCGAGCACGTTGAGGCGCCCGCGGTGCGCCATGCCGATCACGATCTCCTTGATGCCGAGCTGGCCACCGCGCTTGATGATCTGCTCCAGCGCCGGGATCATCGCCTCCGCGCCGTCGAGACCGAACCGCTTGGTGCCGGTGTACTTCACGTCGGCGAACTTCTCGAAGACCTCCGCCTCGATCAGCTTGTTGAGGATGGCCCGCTTGCCTTCGGGCGTGAAGGCGATGTGCTTGTCCCGGCCCTCGATGCGCTCCTGGATCCAGGACTTCTGCACCGGCGCCGTGATGTGCATGAACTCGACGCCGATGTGGCGGCAGTACGTGCGCTTCAGGATCTTGAGGATCTCGCGGATGGTCGCCGTCTCGAGGCCCAGCACCTTGTCGATGAAGATGGGTCGGTCGATGTCGGCCTCGGTAAAGCCGTAGAAGTCGGGCCGCAGCTCACGGCCCTTCTTGCGCTCGGCGAGGCCGAGCGGGTCCAAATCGGCGATCAGGTGGCCCATGGCGCGGTAGGCGCGGATCAGCATGAGGGCGCGGATGCTGTCCTGGGTGGCGCGCAGGGACGCGGCCGGGGAGAGGTCGACGCCGGCGAAGCTGGCGCGGGCCTGCAGCCGCTCGCGGATGTGCCGCTCGGTGGCCTCGTAGTCGCCGGTCAGCGCAGCGAGGAGGTCGCGGTCGCCCTGCTTGGCGATCTGCTCCAGCGGCTTTGCCCAGGATGGTCCCTCGTGTGCGCCGCCGCCGTCCGCGCGCTCCTCCTGGAGGCTCGCGAAGAAGTGACGCCATTCGTCGCTCACGGAGCCCGGGTTGCGCTCGTACTGCGCCTGCATCTCCTCGATGTAGGCCGCATTGGCGCCTTGCAGGAAGGAGGTGCGGGCGAAGGCTTCGTTCTTGGGTTGGCGTGTCATGTCAATCAACTTCGGGTTGGACCGTCGCGCGGGAATTGGCATGCAACGTTAGGCACTGCACCCGCTGGCAGCGGGACCGTCGCGCTACATAAGCGCGCCAGTCTATTTAGTACAGGATGTCGACGTTCGTTAGTGCGGGAGCGCGCATTGCCCGCAGATGCCTGGGCAGCGCCCCCGGCACCGTATTACAATGCCGTAAGCCAAGGTATTTCGACCCTCGGGCGTCATAGTGACGACACGAACGCCACTATGAACGGGACCGGGCCTTCGCTCCCATCTCCTCATGACGCTGCAAGCGCCTGTGCGGGGGCTCCGAACCCGTTCTGCAGTATCGATATCGGAGAGATGCACCATGCGTTTATGGATTGCTCTGTCATTGTCGTTGGCGCTCTGCGGCGGCGCGACTGCGGCCGAGATCAAGGGCACGTCGCGCATCGATGCGGTCACGGTCTATCCGTCAGGGGCGGAGGTCGCGCGTACGGCGCGCATGAAGCTCGAGGCGGGAGAGCACACCCTGCTGTTCGCCGAGCTGCCGGCCGACGCCGTCGCCGCTTCGATCCGGGTCGAGGGCAAGGCCACGGGCAAGCTCGAGATCGGCGCCGTCGACACCCGCACCGTGTCGGTGCCGCGCGGCGACGATGCAGTGGTGGCGAGCGAGCGCCGCAAGGTCGAGGAAGCCATCGAGAGGCTCAAGGACGAGAAGGCCGCCCTGCAGGTCTCCATCCAGGCCGCCGAAACCCAGAAGAAGCTGATCGACAGCCTGACGAGGCTGCCGGCCGCGCCCGGCCCTGCCAACGGCGCGGCCGCGGCGCAGCCCGACTGGGGCCAGCTGTTCGAGCTGATCGGCAAGCGCGCCGCCGAGGCGCAGCAGGCGATCCTCGCAACCGAGGTCAAGGTGCGCGAGGCCGACCGCCGGATCAAGGACCTCCAGGGCAAGCTCGCCTCGCTGGCGCCGACCCAGGATCGGCGCACCGAGGTCAAGGTCTTCGTTGCCGCCGGCGAGGCACTCGAGGCCGAGGTGGTGATCCGCTACCAGGTCAGGAGCGCCTCGTGGACGCCCTTCTACGATGCGCGCCTTTCCCTGGGCAC
>Ga0075431_100007540_pt1 | contig 10832 bp, 9 predicted proteins | sample RhiMetdeltSRZDD5_FD_75297 | JGI IMG/M metagenome (GOLD analysis project Ga0075431, IMG submission 75297) | Populus rhizosphere microbial communities from Tennessee, USA - Rhizosphere MetaG P. deltoides SRZDD5 | ecosystem: Host-associated > Plants > Roots > Rhizosphere > Soil | place: USA...
CTGACAAGACGGCTACGAACCGGCGGCCGCCATTCGCCGCACAGCCTCAGGCAATTCGCGCTCGTTGAGCCCTGCAAAGTTGAAGCGCGCGTAAGGCTTCGACCGGCGATCGAATGCATACCGCCGGCCGGTGTACCACGCGACTCCGCGACCGAGGCTGCGCTCGGCCCATGCTTCGATATCGACCGGCATGCGGAAATGGACCCACAACGCCATCCCTCCGCTCGGGATCGTGAACTCGACGTCTTCTCCGAACGCCTTCCTCAACAGGTGCGCGAGAAGCTCGCGGCGGCTCGCATAGATACGCCGCACGCGCGCGACGTGACGCTGTAGTTCGCCGTCCTCGATCAGCGTCGCGACGGCGGCCTCGGTGGCGAGGTCACCCTGGATGTCGAGGAGGGAGCGAATGGCTCCAACCGTTCGCAGCACCGCCTGGGGCGCAACGATGTAGCCGATGCGGAGGCCCGGAGCGAGGATTTTCGACAGTGTGCCGATGTACACGACAAGCCCCGCATGGTCGGCGCTCGCCAGCGGCAGCACGGGCCGGCCATCGTAATGGAACTCGTGGTCGTAGTCGTCTTCGATGATCGCGATCCGCCTGGCGCGCGCCAGGGCAAGAAGGGCCAGCCGTCGGGCGGCCTTTAACGTAACCGTCGTCGGATATTGATGGTGAGGCGTGACATACACCGCCCGCAGTGTCATGCGGTCGGCGAGTCGCGTCAACGCATCGACATCGAGGCCCTCGTGATCGAGCACGACCGGGACAACCGTTGCGCCGGCCGCACGGAATGCTTCCCACGCCGGTCGGTACCCGAACTGTTCGACCGCAACCGCGTCGCCGGGACGAAGCAGCGCCCGCGCCACGAGCGTCAACGCCATCTGACTTCCACGCGTGACGAGCACATCGTCGCCGCCGACCGACAGACCTCTGGTGCTCGAGAGCATCGACGCGAGCGCGCCACGAAGCGTGGCGTCTCCTTCCGGGTCGCCGTACCCGAGGACCTCGCCGCCTCGCGTCGCCAGGACACGACGATACGCACGCCCCAAGGATCGCGCCGGCACCAGTCGAAGATCGGGCGCACCGTGGCTCAAGTTGAGCGTGCCAGGCGGGAGGCAGGGGGGCCGGTACGCGGGCGGCGCCTCCGGCAGCGCGAAGGGCACCTGGGCCGGCACGTGTGCGCGCAGCGCGATCCGACGTGAGAACGGCCGGCCTCGGGCATTGACGATCGTGCGCGTGACAAACGTCCCGCGTCCCGGCGTCGTCTCGACCCATCCCTCGGCGATCAGTTCGGCTAACGCCGCGAGGACGGTATTACGATGCACGCGAAAACTGGTCGCGAGCCGCCGGCTGCCGGGAAGTTGGTCCCCTGGCCGTAAACGGCCGCGCTGGATTTCCGCCGTCAACGCGTGCGCGATCTGTAGAAAGGGTGGAAGCGCCGCGGTGCGCTCGACGTCGATCACCAGATGCCAGGGACGTCGCATGTCTCGCTCGCGCCACGCATTGTACCGTCGTCGTAACCTGGACTGGTCTAACTGAAATTGCCAGAGTGGCCCTTGTCTGTTAGACCGGCCTGCGGTACCTACACTTGAACCGATGGTCAATTTCCTGTCGAGCCTTGTGCGGGACGTTCGCTACAGCCTGCGCACCCTTCGCAAGACGCCAGCTTTCACGGCAGGCGCTGTGATCACAATCGCTATGACCGTCGGAACAACGACGGCCATCTTCAGCGTCGTATACGGGGTGCTGCTGCGACAACTGCCGTACCGAAACGTGGAACAGGTGTTCTGGATCTGGTCGGATCAATCCGGTTCCGATCGAGCGCCGTTCAACGTGCCGGACTTCATCGACTATCGCCGCTCCACGCAGACGTTGGCCGGCTTTGCGGGATTCTTTGCCTACAGCGCGAACCTGAGCGACGAGTCGGCCGCCGAGCGTGTGCCGGGCATACGCGCCACCGGGAATCTGTTCGATGTCCTCGGTGCACGCGCGCGCATGGGCCGTCTGCTCGATTTGAATGACGAGCAGCCTGGCGCGGAGCAGGTGGTCGTGCTCGCAGAACCGTTCTGGGTCCGACGGTTTGGCGGCGATCGAGCCATTGTCGGCCGCACCATCCGACTGAACAGCGAGGAGTACACCGTCGTCGGTGTCATGGCGGCAGGTATCGCGATGCCGATACGCGACGTCGAGTTCGTCCTTCCATTCGCACCCGAGCAGGATCCCCGGCGTGGGGCGCGCAATTCACTGAACTTCATCATCGGCGTGGGCCGGCTCGGGCCCGAGGCATCTCAGGCGCAGGCGGTCAGCGAGCTGACGGGAATCGCGCGTCGGTTGCAGCAACAGTTTCCGGTCGAAAACGCGAGAAAGCGGGGCGTCCGCCTGATCCCCGTGATCGATGGCATCGTCGGTCCATTTCGGACGGCGCTGGTCACCGTGTTCGCCGCAGTTGCGGCCGTCCTGCTCATCGCCTGCGCGAATCTCGCGAACCTGATGCTGGCCCGCGCGACCGGACGTCGCAGGGACGCGGCCGTCCAACTGGCGCTGGGATCGTCACGCGCCAATGTCGTACGTCAGGTCCTTATCGAAGCGATGCTCGTGGGTATCACCGGGGGACTGCTCGGCCTGCTCATCGCTCGCTGGGGAGTACCCGCCATCGTGACGATGGCGCCGACGGCGCTGCCGCGATCGGATGAGATCCGAGTCGATGTCGCGGTCCTGGTATTTTCGCTTGCCGTGTCTTCGCTCACCCCCGTGCTTTTCGGCGTGATCCCTGCGCTAGCGTCCGCCAGCGTCGATGTCCGTGATGCGCTCGAGGGCAGCGGCCGTGGCACAACAGCCGGCGGCCGCCGGATTCGCGACGCGCTGGTCAGCTCGGAGGTCGCGCTCGCCCTGGTGCTGCTCATTGTCATGACCATGTTGGCCTCGAGCTTTGCGAACGTGCAGCGGGTTGCGCCCGGCTTCGACTCGACGCAAGTGCTCTCGGCGCGGGTGACGCTGCCGGCAAAGCGATTCGACAGCCGCGACGCGATCGTGACCTTCCAGCGAGCACTCGCTCAGGAGTTGTCGGCTCTGCCGGCCGTCACCAGCGCGGGCGCGATCTCGCTGCTCCCCCTGAGCGGCCTCGTGTCACGTGTGCCGTTCACGGTGGAGGGCAGAGCCATTGAACGAGAGCGCGTCCCGATCGCGCAGTTTCGCACGGTGTCACCGGGATATTTCGAAGCCGCGCGCATTCCGCTCAAGCGCGGTCGCACCTTTTCGGAGACCGACACGGAGAGGACGCGGGCAGTTGCCGTCGTCAACGAAGAGCTTGCGCGCCGGTGGCTCGATGGCCTCGAGCCAATTGGCGCTCGTCTCCTCGTCGACGACAACGACGGATCACCGCGCCCGGTGGAAATCATCGGGGTCATTGGAAACGTGCAACAGGTGGCGCTCGATGGCGAGCCGACGTGGGACCTGTATCTGACCTATCCTCAGATCCATCCCGACAACGTCGGTGCCGCAGCGTCGAACATGTTCTGGATCGTGCGCACGGCCGACGATCCGATGGCGCTGGCGAGCAGCCTTACCAGGGCCGTACGCCGGATAGACCCGGAGGTGGTTGCGGCGCCGATCCGGCCGCTCGACCAGTATCTGTCCGAGGCCATGGCCGCGCGTCGATTCAGTCTCTCGCTCATGTCCGCCTTCGCACTGGCGGCGCTGGCCTTAGCGCTGACCGGTATCTATGCCGTCGTCATGTACTCGGTCAGTCAGCGCGGGCGGGAGTTTGCTATTCGATCGGCCCTTGGCGCTCAGCGCAGTGACCTGATGCTCCTCGTCATGCGGCAGGGCGTTGCGCCTTCGCTGACGGGGATCGGGGTGGGGCTGGCGGTAGCATGGATCACGACTCGAACGCTTTCGAGCATGCTTTTCGGCCTGAGCGCGACCGATCCGGCGATCTTCGCGGCCGTGGCGCTGGCGCTGTTTGTCGTCGCCATGATCGCCTGCCTTGGCCCCGGCCTGAGAGCGTCTGGCAAGTCGTTCGTGCGTTAGAATGGCCGTGCAGCAGCCCAATCGAACGAGGAGCGACGCTCCATGGTCCATCGGATCTATTACACTCGCATTCTGCGCGACGGCGCCGCGCGCTCGCGCGCATTCGTACTCCTGACCGTCTGCGTCCTGGCGTTGCCGTCTGGCCTTGCCGTCGCGCAACAAGGACCCGTTTCGTCCATGTTCAGCGATGACCAGAAACGGGGCGAGACGATTGCATTGAGTTTCGCAACTGCGGAGATAGGACCCACCGCCACTGCGAGTTTTCCCACGCAGATTTATCTCACCGGCGGCGATCTCGAGCGCGCGTTCGACCAGGCTCGATTTCGACCGGACGCCGCGATCGTTCCGACGAACACAGACCTGCAGATTATGGCGTCATCCCCGGCCACACAGCGTGTGCTGATTGACCGCGTCCGGAAACAGCCGGCCGTCATGCGCGACCTGCAGGATCAAATCGCGGCGCGCCGAAAGCAGTCACCGGCGGCCCTGAACATTGGCATCGATTCGTTCGTGGCGCAGTTACCGCGGCAGGGAAGCAAGCAGAGTGGTGGCGCGTTTCCGAAGGTGGTTTGCCTGATTCCGACCGACTTCGCCGCTGGCGGCGCAATCGATCGCCGGGAGCTCTTTGCGCAGGACCGCATACGCAAAGGGATCGCTGAATGTCTCACCGCGCTGGACGGCGCGGGTGTTCAGTCGCTCGTCCTGCCACTCATGGGCGCAGCTTCGTCCGGTACTCTCGCGAAAGACGCGGCGTTCGAAGGGCAGCGCGTGCTGAAGGAGTGCCGTTTCCTGAACTCTGTGGCCGGAATCGCTCTGGGAATTCACGACTTCGCCCCCAGCCGTCGCAGCATCCGGGAGATCGGCATCATTCAATGGGATCAGGAACTCGAGGAGATGTTCAGCCTGCCCAAAGGAACTCGACTCGCGCAGACAGCGCAGAATGCGTATCGACTCTACGCCGACCAGATCAAACTCGCGATGAACAAGGGGCTGGCCGGAGAGAAGACGATGTCAAGTGACGTCGACGGCAGCTGCACTGCGATCCTCAACCCTCAATAGCTTCGTCTCGCGATTAGACCGCCAAGCCACACGCACGGCAAGGCGGTCAGCACCAGCAGGATCGGATACCATCGCGGACCAAATTCCGGTCCGGCATTCCACGTCGCCACCGTGCCGGCTGTCGCGGCGAGCGCGCCGATCGTGCCAAGGATCAAGACGTGCAGCATGGGTTGGCGGGGTGCCAGTCTCGCGGTCACGTACCCTCCAAGCACGGTGAACGCAATCCGGTAAGCCGCTGCCCACGCAAAAAGCCCGTCAGACATCGGTTCGCCCGATACCGGGAAGATGCCGGTTCTGTGCATCACGGCGTCGGTGCCCACGGAAAGCAACGCGGTGACGATGAAGCCGGCAGCGACGGCGCCTACGCTGCTTCCGCGACGTTGCGTCTGAATCGTCTCTTGTTGCATGCCTGAACATAACTTACGCCTTCGCGTCGTGAAAGATGATCCCGAGCGTATGGCGGTGCCCGGAACGCAGGCGGCTGACGCCGTGCCGCAGATTTACTCGATACGCTCCTCGAGTGCCTTGCACGGGCCGATGACGGACGGCAAAGGCCACGGCGTCTCCCCGTCGTAGAGGGACCACTTCCGCACGAGACTGCATCCTCGGGCGTTGCTCGGTCAGAACGAACTCGCCGCCGGTGAAGTCTCGTCCCGGCTCCGAGAGGAGAATCGCCACCTGCAGCGGAAACACATGTTCTCCGTACAGATCCTGATGAAGGCAGTTGTAGTCACCGGCGTCGTATTGAAGCAGCAGCGGCGTTGGCCGTGTCTGTCCGGCCTGATGACAGCGCGCGATGAAGTCGGCATGTTCGCCGGGAAAGCGAACCGCGATCCCCATCACGTCATTCCACTGATTCGCGACGGGCGCCAGCCGGCGATACAGCTCCGTTCGCAGAGCCTCGATGAGGCGCGGCAGAGGGTAACTGAAGTATTTGTACTCGCCGCGTCCGAATCCGTGCCGCGCCATCACGACGCGGCTGCGGAATCGCTGGTCGTCGGGATACAACCGCACGACCGCGTCGCACTCATCGCCAGTGAGTACACCTTCGAGCCGTGCGCAGCCGTACGCGTTGAGTTCATCGTGCATCTGCTGCCAGTCGAGCGACTGCACACGCGCAACTGCGTGTGTGGACTCGAAAGCCCCGGTCTCGGAACGGGCAGTCTCGTCAATCGTGGCGCGCGTCGTCATGCGCGCGCCTCCCGTTCGAGAAGCGCGCGCTTTCGTTCCACTCCCCACCGATAGCCGGAGAGAGAGCCGTCGTGCCTGATGACCCTGTGGCAGGGAATTGCCACCGCCAGCGCATTGGCCGCGCAGGCCTGCGCCACTGCCCGAATCGATTTGGGAGCGCCGATCTTCGCGGCGAGATCGGTGTAGGTGGTGGTCGACCCGGGCGGGATCTGCTGCAGCGCTCTCCAGACTCGCTGCTGAAACGAGGTGCCGCGAATGTCGAGCGGGAGATCCAGCCCGATACCAGGCTGCTCGACAAGACCTACGACTTTCGCGACGAGCTCCTGATAGCGGCGTTCGTCACCCACCAGGTTGGCCTTGGGAAAGCGATCCTGAAGATCCCGCACGAGCACCGCCGGATCATCGCCAATGAGAATTGCGCACACGCCTTTCTGGCTCTGCGCGACGAGAATCGAGCCGAGTGAACATTCTCCGATTGCGAAGAAGATGTCGGTGTTGGCTCCGCCGGCGCGGAACCGTGTCGGTGTCATGCCGAGAACCTGGTTGGCGTTCTCGTAGAAACGGCTGCTCGATGTGAAACCTGCGTCGTAGATCGCGTCAGTCACGGTGCTGCTCCTTTCGAGTGAGGCGCGCAGCCGGCGGCTGCGGTGCGCCGCCGCGTATTTCGCAGGCGTGAGACCAGTCACGGACTTGAAGGTCCGATGAAAGTGGTAGAGGCTCATGCCGGCGTGGGCCGCCAGGGTCTCGAGAGGAAGCCGTTTCTGAGCGCGCTCGATGAGGCGGCAGACGCGCGCGATTCGCATCGCATTCTGCTGGGCCGCTCCTGCCGCCAGGTTCGGCTTGCACCGTTTGCACGGACGGAAGCCGTCGAGTTCGGCGTCACGACAGGTGGAGTAGAACTGGACATTCTCCGGCCGTGCCCGGCGAGCCGCACACGAGGGCCGGCAGTACACGCCTGTCGTTCTGACGGAGTAGTAGAACCTGCCATCTGCAGAGGCATCACGAGCGACGACAGCGGCCCACCGTGGGTCATTTCTCGTCGCCTGCGCGAGCCTCACCGTTGACGCCTTGCTCATGCGGAATTCCTTCTCAATCATCCTGCACTGCATGCGTCAAAGGTAAGCCTGGGGCGGATTTCGCGCACTCCGATTCTTGCGATCGAATTCCACGCGTATTTCGTCGAGGCTCGGCTAGTTGACGAGCCGGCGAAGGGTGAGCCGGCCGAAGCTGACAAGCGGCCGCGGTGGCTTTTGTAGCGTGTGCAATGGTTGTAGCAACTGCAAACGCGCTTGTGCCGGTGACATGCCGCCGAAGCGGTTGTGAGATCGCCGTTCTGGAATCGGCGCTAAGCGGCGTGGCCTCGAGCGTTGCGAAGCTTGGTGAGCGCGCGCACTTCCAGCTGGCGGACGCGCTCGCGAGTGATCGACAAGCGGCGGCCAATCTCATCGAGCGTGTACTCGCGATCCGCCGACAGACCGTAGTGGAGGCGCAGGATCTCACGCTCGCGTTCGTCGAGTGATGACATCACGTGTTCGAGCTCGTCGGCCATTTGCCGCTGCATCACCATCTGCTCGGCCGAGGGCATCGCGGGATCGCGCACTAGATGGCCGAGCGGTGTATTCTCGGCAGCGTCGACCGGCGTATCGAGTGACATCGGCAGGCGCGCCGAATCGAGCAGCAACTCGACCTTCCCGAGCGGCACCTTCATGCGCTCGGAGAGCTCACCGGCGGTCGGTTCGCGACCGAGCTCGACGGACAGCGTGCGGCGATCGTGATTCAGTTTATTGAGCGATTCCACGATGTGTGCGGGCAGGCGGATGGTGCGGCCGTAGTCGGTCACTCCTCGCGTGACTGACTGACGAATCCACCAGGTCGCATACGTGGAGAATTTGAAACCGCGGCGAAACTGAAACCGATCGACCGCCTTCATCAGACCGATATTGCCCTCCTGAATCAAATCCAGAAGCGAGAGCCCGCGCCCGAGGTATCGCTTGGCGATGGACACCACGAGTCGGAGATTGGGCTCGAGCAGTTGTCGTTTCGCCTCGATCAGCGCCTCTTCCAACGCCGACACCCGCGCGACGCGAGCACGGAAGTCCTCTTTTGCCATACCCGCTCGATCCTCGAGCTGGCGTACGCGATCCGGGTCGGGCTGACGTTCGTGCTCGTCGAATTCGCGATCGTGGGCGTGAAGCGCACGCACAATCTCGTCAACGACCGACGGGCGGATCGGCAGGTCGCGAACCGTGGCGCGAATCTCTTCGTTGGCTTTGTCGACTTGCTTACGCGATGGCGTGCGCGGCGACGTCGGCCGGCGAAGACCGCGCTCGAGTTGCGTCACCCTCGCCTCGAGTGTGCGCACATGATCGAGGGCGGCGAGGACGGGTTCGATCTTCTCGGGTTTCAACTCTCCACCGTCGGGCAGAAGAATCAATTCGGCGGCGGACCCCGCCCCCCCACGCACGTGGTCGGCCAACGCCAGCAGCGTTCGACGGCCGCAGGGAATCGACATGACCTCTGCCAGTAGATCCCCTCGAGCGGTCTCAATACGACGGCCGATCTCCTGTTCCTCAGATGCCTTCAACAGACGCCGACGCGAGATGTGTTTGAGGTACAGGCGGACGAGATCGACGTCTGTCTCTGAGAGCCCATCGTCGACTGCGGCATCTGATTCTTCAGAGGCCGTTGCGCCGATGGGATCGACATCCTGGTCATCGGCAGCCTCCGGTTCCTCCTCCTCGATCAACCGCTCCACCGGAAGCGAGAGCGGGAGCTCGTCACCCACTTCGCCATCCTCGACCGGGGTGAGGCCGAACTCGTGAGCGCGTTGCCGCCAGTCCAGCAGGTGAGCGTTCTCGTTGGGATCGTTCCAGTCGATCAGCGCGTCAGACGAGGTTCTTCGTTTTTTGGCCATCGTCGCGCTGAGAAATGCAAGGCCATTGCCCAGTCTGAGGTGCCACCACGACAACGGTTCGTTCCCTCTCTTGGGAGACGTCTGATAAGGTGACGAACCGTGCCGAGAGTGTCCCTCACCCTTGTCGCGAAAATCCTTCCCGTGCTTGGGGGTGTTGCCATTGCCCTTTACATGAGCTGGTGCATCGCCATCTCAATGGTAGGCGGCACAATCCCGCTCGTCGGATGGACACTCGAAGGCGGGTTCTGGACGTTTGCTGAACTGGTATCGAAGCCGCAAACTGGTCAGCGCCTAGCCTGCGTGCGTCGTCGTTCCTCCGATTCCTCCTCGCTGCTAACGCTCTTCGGCTCTTGCCCCCGCCAGAATGTTGGCGAGGCCATAGTTGCCTTCGTGACATCCATACTCCATGACGAAGCCCTCGATCTTCGTCATCGGGACCTCGGCGCTCCAGGGCTTCGTCCACACGGTGGAATCGTTCACCGTAAAGCGGTAGGTGAGTACCTGGTCGTCCGTTAGGGTGAAGCGCTCGACGAGAAGTAGATTCTTGTCGATTAATCCCGGCAGTCCGAACGTGCCGCTACCGTTGTCAGTGAAGTTTCGCGTTTCAACCACCAGCGTGTTGCCTTCCCAGCGACCGCGGGAATCGCCGGCCCACAACCGAATGGCGTCACCGAGCCGTGCGCGTCCATCGAGCGGGACGATGCGCGCGTCGTGCACCATCTCGTTGACGATTACGACGTATCCCGGGCTTTGGAAGATCTGCACGAGATTGTTGTAGGGCCCCGGCACCATCGGTGGACCCGAGTTGAAACCCATGATGCAACGTTCGGCCAGCGGCAGATCGTTCGCAGCGTGGCGCCGCTCGCGCGCTTCATCTCGCGCTTTCTGGATCGCCTGCGCCTGGGGAGTCAGTGGTGGAATCCGGCCATCAGGCGGATCGACGACCAACGACGACCTTCTCGTGCGTACCAGCCTGCGCCCGTTCGGTTCCCACCACCACGCGAGGTTGTAAATGCCGGGATCTGACTCGGCCCGCGGCATACCGCCCAACGATCCCGGGGACGCGGCTTCGGTCTGATACCGCTGCTGATTGATCTGCCTCTCGAGCGCTGCCGCTTCACTCTCGGTGAGGAATTCTCGTCCGGCAAAAGCGGCCGGCCGCTCGAGTGAAGTGATCGTCGTGAAGTCCCAGGTTCCCTGGAGATCAGGATCACCCCACGGCGTGCGTGGCAGCGATTGAGCCGTGGCTGATACCTGCGCCAGCGTGACGAGGGTCGCGAGGGCCGCACCCCGGAGACCAATTCGCGACGCGATGGTGTGCATGCGCATCCGATCCCTCCTCACTACTCTGAAGCCGCGGCAGTGCGCGCCGTACTTCGACGGAATCCCACTTGTGCGATGCCAGTACCACGACGACATACGTTAGCGCAGAAGCAGTGAGTCAGAGCCGTACACAGCGATATCATTCCTGAAACACGGGCCGCGTCGCGAGTTGACACGATGACGGACGAGACTACGATAGCGTCGCGCGCGCAAGCGCGCGGATCCTTCAGTACCCTACGGCCGTGTTGGCCCCACGCTTCCTGCGGTTCAACGTGACATTCGATTTCTAGCCACGAAGGCTCTGACCATGAAGGCCAC
>Ga0075431_100007542_pt1 | contig 10831 bp, 7 predicted proteins | sample RhiMetdeltSRZDD5_FD_75297 | JGI IMG/M metagenome (GOLD analysis project Ga0075431, IMG submission 75297) | Populus rhizosphere microbial communities from Tennessee, USA - Rhizosphere MetaG P. deltoides SRZDD5 | ecosystem: Host-associated > Plants > Roots > Rhizosphere > Soil | place: USA...
GAAACCACCGATGTTGAATTACACGATGGTTCGCACATTCGGCTCCGCAAGACCGATCACGGTTACGATCCGCGGAACAAAGGCGAAGCGTTGAATAGTTTGAGAAAGTCGCAGGACTCGGGCGAGTTCCTGACCGGTTTGATCTATATCAACGAAGAAAAGAAAGACTTCATTACGCAGCAGAACATGATCGATGCGCCGCTGGCGACTCTGCCGGAGGCTCAGGTCCGCCCGACAGAAGCGGATCTTACGAAGATCATGGCGGAATTGATGTAGAAGGCGGTCACCGCAGAGACGCAGAGGCTCTGCGTCTCTGCGGTGATCCCCAATTTATTTCGGCGGTCCCTGCGCTTCCATCACCTGTATCGCCCTTCGCGTTTCTACCAGTTCACTTTCCGTAGCAACCAATTGCTGCTGCATCTGTTCGATTTTGGTCTGGGTTTGACTACGCGTGATGGTATCGGTGACGGGAGCGAGAAACTGATTTTTTAGATCGACCAGTTGAAGTTGCAGCGACGTGCTCTGATCGTTGAGTTGAACGACTCTGGCTCTTAGCCGTGCCAGGTCTTCGTTGTATTTCCGGACGCGAGGATTCGGCACGACGACTATTTCGGCTGGCTTGGCCGGAGCTGCTGGCGTCTCGGCAGGCTTGGCCTGGGTGCCCTGCTGTGGCGTTGCGGCTTCGGCCGGTCGAGTTGGCGCGGTTTTGGCCTCATCGTTTGTAAACACGTGCACGCTTTTTGCTTTCGCCTGACGCTCGCGTTCTTTTCGGGCGATTTCGGGAAGCGTTTGGGCTTCTACCGATACCGCAAACAACAGCAGTAGAATCAAGGGTTTCATGGGTGCCATTATACAGTTCAAGTGCCGAGGCTGTGAGGCAGAAATCGGCATTCCTCCTGATCCGGTCAGTTCCGCGGTTTGTCCCGCCTGCAAATTACAACAGGAGGTCAGGATTCCGGCAAGTTTGTCCCAATGGAAGAAAGTGACGCAGTGCGTCGCGTGCGGCCATGAAAACCTTTACATTCAGAAAGACTTCAACCGCCAGTTAGGGCTGGGCATTGTCGTCGTTGGAATTCTCGTCAGTACTTACTTCTTCAACCACCGGCAGGCGTTCTACGCGATGGCGGCGCTTGTGGGTACGGCACTGATTGATCTGCTTATTTACGCGCTGGTAGGAAGTGTAACCGTGTGTTACTCGTGTCATGCGGTCTATCGGGGATTTGACCGCAATCCCGAACACGAGCCTTTTGATCTCAAAAAACTGGAGAAGTATGGAGGACGCACACCCCGGTTCGGCGCTTGAAAACACTAGCATGAATCGGTTATCGTCACTTTTACGACGCAGGTGACGGTTGGAATAAAAGTCTTTAGCCAACACCCTTTTAAGAGCAATTCATGAAAACTTTGAATCCCAACATCGTCGCGCAGGAGACTGCCCGGCCCACTGTCTTACCGCCCGATAAAACCCTCATGGACATGTTGTATTTCATGCAGTTGACGCGCGAACTGGAATTTCGCATCGAGCGCAAACTGTACCGCCAGGGGAAGATCGTCGGGGGTGTGTACGTTGGACGGGGACAGGAAGCGATAGCGGTCGGCAGTTGCATCGACTTGAGGCAGGCTGATGTCGTGTGCCCGTCTCATCGGGACATGGGTGCTTTCCTGATCCGCGGTATGCCGGTGCGAACGATTCTCGCCCAATACATGGCCCGGAAAACCGGGGCCACCCGCGGCCGCGACGGCAACATGCATATGGGCGACATGAAGTACAACCTGATCGCGTTCGTCAGCATGCTGGGAGATAACGTTCCGGTGGCAGCCGGTATCGGGATGTCTTTCAAAATGCGGCGTCAGGATCGGGTCGTGATTTGCTTCTTCGGCGACGGAGCAACCAGCCGCGGCGACTGGCACGAAGGGATCAATCTCGCTGCAGTTTCGAAAGTCCCGGTCGTCTACGTTTGCAACAACAACCAGTATGCGTACTCTACGCCGCTTGAACGTCAGATGGCAGTAGAGAACGTTGCCGACCGCGCGGAAGCCTATGGCCTTCCGGGTGAGATCGTTGACGGCAACGACGTCGTTGCCGTTTGGGGTGGTGTGACACGCGCGATCGAGCGAGCACGCGCGGGCCAGGGTCCAACCCTGGTGGAGTGCAAGACATTTCGCATGACAGGCCACTCCGCGCACGACGATGCGGGTTACGTACCGCCCGAACTCTTTCAATTCTGGGAAGAGCGCGACCCGATTCGCCGTCATGAACGTTTGCTGATCGAACGCGGCCTGATCGACGTCGCAGGTACCGAAGAAATCAAGACGCGCGTAAACCGCGAGATAGATGAAGCCATTCAGATCGCCGAAAAGGATCCCTTCCCCGATCCCGAAGACTGTCTGAAAGACGTGTATTACGAAGAACAATAAACCTACCGCAATTTTTCTATGGCTTTAACGACTTACATTGAAGCGATCCGGCAGGGGATCTGGGAAGAAATGGAACGCGACGAGAATGTTTTCGTTCTCGGCGAGGACGTCGGAATTTACGGCGGGGCATTTAAAGTAACCGAAGGAATGCTCGAAAAATTCGGCGAGTGGCGCGTTATCGACACGCCGATTTCCGAATCCGCGATCGTTGGAGCTGCGATCGGCGCCGCTCTAATGGGAATGAAACCGATTGCCGAGATGCAGTTTGCGGACTTCATCTCGTGCGCGTTCGATCAAATCACCAACTTTGCCGCGAAGTGCCGATATCGCTGGGGCGCCGGGGTCCCGATCGTTGTGCGTGGTCCGAGCGGAGGTGGAGTCCACGGCGGACCGTTCCATTCGCAGAATCCGGAAATGTACTTCGTTCACACACCAGGCCTGAAGGTGGTGTGCCCGGCGACTGCGTATGACGCGAAGGGCCTGATCAAATCCGCCATTCGCGACCCTGATCCGGTCATCTATTTTGAACACAAATTCCTGTACCGCCACCCACGCGTGAAAGAAGAGTTGCCGACAGAACCTTACACAGTTCCGATCGGCAAGGCGATACTCCGGCGTACGGGTACGGACATTTCGGTGATCACTTACGGAGCGATGGTCTACACGGCTCTGGACGCTGCGAAGGAGCTTGAAAAAGAAGGCATCGATCTCGAGGTCCTCGACCTGCGGTCTCTGCTGCCTTTCGATCGTGAAGCCGTGCTCGACTCCGTGAAGAAGACGAACAAGGTGATACTCCTTCACGAGGACACGCGCATCGGCGGATTCGCCGGCGAACTTGCCGCGGTCATCTCCGAAGAGGTGTTCGAATATCTCGACGGTCCTATTCGCCGCATCACCGCGCCCGATACTCCTGTGCCGTATAGTCCGCCGCTGGAAGAGTTCTTCCTGCCTAAAGTAACGGACGTCATTCGCGTGGCTCGCGAGCTGTACGCATATTGACGACTTCATCGAGGAAATCAATGGCCGACACCAAAGTCATCATGCCCCAGATGGGCGAAAGTATTTTCGAAGGGACGATCACCAAATGGCTCAAGAAAGCCGGCGACCGCGTTGAGCGAGACGAGCCGCTCTTCGAAATTTCGACCGATAAGGTCGATTCGGAAATTCCTGCTCCGGCCTCCGGCGTGGTCCAGGAAATCCTGGTCAAAGAAGGACAGACGGTTCACATCAACACTGTTGTTGCGGTCATCGGCGATGGTTCGACCAAACCGGCGGCAGCCCCTGAAGCAAAACCAGCACCGACGCCGCCCGCGCCTAAACCCGCTGAAGTCAAACAGGCGGCACCGGCTCCCAGTGCGCCTGCACCCCAACCACAACGGCAAGCTCAACCGCAGATGCAGCCTTTGGCTGCGACCGCCGCAGCCGGAGTTCGCTCATCGCCGTTGGTTCGTCGAATAGCGCGCGAGAACAACGTCAATTTGACGTCCCTAGCCGGTCGTGGAACCGGCATCAATGGCCGTATCACGAAACGGGACATTCTCAGCTACATCGAGCAAGGTGTGCCGGCAATTCAGGCTCAGCCTCAGCCCACAGCCGCTCCAGCCGCTCCAGCAGCTAAGCAGGCTCCGGCAGCTCCAGCTCCTGCACCAGCGCCTTCGGTGACGTTCACCGGCGATGTCGAGCGCGTGCCGATGACGACAATGCGGAAATCGATCGCCGAACACATGGTGCTGAGCCGGCGCACATCGGCGCATGTCACGACCTTGTTCGAGGTGGACGTCACGAACGTTTTGAAAGCCCGGGAAAAGATGAAGGCTGAGTTCGAACGGTCGGGAGTAAAACTCACCGTCACGCCGTTCTTCGTTCAGGCGGCGGTAAATGCGCTGAAGCGATTCCCGGTTATCAACGCGTCGCTGGATGGAGATACGATCGTCTATAAGCGCGCTATCAACATCGGCATCGCCGTGAATCTCGAATGGGGATTGATCGTGCCGGTGATCAAGAATGCCGACGAAAAGAATCTGCTCGGCATTGCACGCTCGTTGAACGAGCTGGGCGATCGCGCCAGAAACAAGAAACTAGCTCCCGACGATGTCAAAGACGGAACGTTCACAATTACCAATCCGGGTCAGTATGGCGGGCTGATCGGCACCCCGATCATCAATCAGCCGCAGCTTGCGATCATGGGTATGGGCGGTATCAAGAAACGAGCTGTCGTTATCGATGATGCGATCGCGATCCGATCTATGATCATTCTGTCGCTGTCGTTCGATCATCGCGTGATCGATGGAGCGACGGCCGACATGTTTATGGCTGACATCCAGAAACAGCTGGAGAACTGGTCGGCATAGACGATGTAGGCGCGCTCTGTGAGCGCGCACGATACAGTCATGTACGAGCACCTAAAAAAACGGGAACAGATTCGCGAGATCACGCGGGACGTCCTGCAAACTTTCGGGACTCTTCAACCCAAGCTCGAACATCTGGCACCCACACCGCTTCCGGATAAATCGGCCGTCATCCAGATTCTCGACGATCTGTTGGCCGTTATTTATCCAGGCTACTTCGGCCGCAAGTACGTCGAGAGCTCGAATATCGAGTACCACATCGGCGACCTGATCGATTCGATTTACGCCCGGCTAACTCAAGAGATCTACCGAGGCGTCCGTCCGGACTGCGATTCCAATTCGGACTATTGCGATCACTGCCAGGGTGTTTCTGAAGATCACGCCCTGGCGGTTCTTCGAAAGATTCCGGACTTGAGGTCGCGGCTGTCTACTGACGTTCAAGCGGCGCACGACGGCGATCCCGCCGCGAAGAGCATCGACGAAGTCATTTTTTCGTACCCAGCCATCTTCGCCATCAGCATCTTTCGGATCGCGCATGAGCTGAGTGTGCAGGGAATTCCGCTTCTCCCTCGGATCATGACCGAGCACGCACATTCGGTTACGGGCATCGACATCCATCCCGGGGCAACGATCGGCAGGGGGTTCTTCATTGATCACGGCACTGGGGTTGTGATCGGCGAGACGACAATTATCGGGAACAACGTCAAAATATATCAGGGCGTGACGTTGGGGGCCCGCAGCTTCATCATGGACGAGGAAGGGATGCTGGTCCGCGGCAGGAAACGTCATCCGACCATCGAAGACGATGTTGTGATTTACTCGGGCGCGACGATTCTTGGCGGAACGACGGTCATCGGCCGTGGCTGCGTGATCGGCGGTAACGTGTGGTTGACGCGCTCTGTGCCGCCACACACCCGTGTGGTAATTTCCGAACCTGAACTCGTGATCGACCAAAAACAATTATGATTCGAGATACTGCAAACAAACTGATTGAGAGTTTTTACGGCGCTCTGCCCTACGAGACCGCCATGCACCTTGCGAACGCTCAAAAGGAATTCCTGAAGGCCGTCAGCAGCGTCATCGATGAGCAGATCAAGTGGACGGATGTCCACGTCGAGCGCGCGCACGGCCGTAAAGAGAATTCGGACCCTACTTCCTTCACCGAAGGCGTTTCGTAGGCTTGAGATAAGCAAGGTCGCGCCACAGCAAACGCCCCCTCCTGGGATAGAAGGGGTAGCGAGCCGAGGCACGAGGCGAGCGCGGTGGTACTAAATAAAGCGAGCGCAGCGAGCCTCCTTTGAAGTCGCGCGAAGCGCATCCTTGTTTTTTTCAATAAGGAGCGCTTCGCGAAAATATAAGGAGGCTCGCTGCGCTCGAGCTGTTTGGTACCACCCCACTCGCCTCGTTCCTCGGCTCGTTTCCCCTCCTATCCCAGGAGGGGTGGTTTGCTGGCCGACACATCTCCCTCAAAACGGTCAAAAAAGCTTGGCCACGATGAGCGTCATGTCATCGTGTTGCTTGTGGCCGGCGACAAACATATCCGCTGCAGCGACGATGCGGTGCATGATCTCGTTTGCCGGCAAGCCGTCGCATTGCCGCACGCACTGAACGAGCTGTTCCTCTCCCCATTCCTCGTCGAGAGCGTTCATCGCTTCACTGATACCGTCGGTAAACGCGACCAGCAGGTCTCCCGCTTCCAACTGCACAATGTCCTGCTGGTACGGAAAACTCGGCAGCAAACCGACGACGGGCCCGCCGGTCTCGAGACGAATGACATCGCTTCCCTTCCGGAAAATCAACGGAGGGTTGTGCCCCGCATTCACGTACGTGAGCTTGCGGGAAACCGAGTCGTATTGCGCGTAAAAGAACGTCGCGTATCGGTTCGAAGTTGAGCTCTCGTACACGAGCTTGTTCACGTTCGACATCAACGTTGCGAGATCGTCTTCGCGCCGGATCGTCTGTCCGCGCAGCGACGCGCGCAGACCCGCCATCAACAATGCTGCCGGAATCCCTTTCCCTGAAACATCGCCGATCGCGATGCCGAGTTCGGTGTCCGAAATCCGAATGAAATCGTAGTAATCGCCTCCGACGCCGAGCGCCGGCCGGCACGAGCCGGCGTAGTCGATCCCGTTGAACTCCGGCAACTCCTGCGGGAACAGGCGCTCTTGTACTTCGCGCGCAATCTCGATCTCGCGATTCAAGCGTTCGCGCTGCGCGACTTCAGAAGCGACGGCGGCGGCAAGCCGGCTGTTTTCCAGAGCCAGGCCTGTTTGCATCGCGACCGATTGCAGCAGGCGCAGGTCGGCACTCGAGAACGGCGCCTCCGACTGCTTCGGCCCGAGGCTCAAGATCCCCAGCAACTTTTGATTGAGAGATAACGGGAGCAGAAGTTGTGAGTCCAGGCGGTGCAGGGCCATGCGCTCGTCTTCGCTAATGTCCGGACGGTATATCCACGACGCTTCATCATCGCGATAAATCTGCGCATGCCGCTCGCGCCGCAGTTGATCCGTTGTGGCGCTATTCTCCTGGATCGTCACCCATGGCCGTTCCGGGTATCCCAACGCGTAGGCAGGCTCAAATGCTCCGGTGCCCTGCGGCAATAAAAGCGCGACACGCTTCACATGTAAGGATTCGGCAATTCGCCTCCCTACGGTTTCCAGAAGCGGCTCGGTCTCGACGATGGTCCGGACTTTATCGGCAAGATCGCTGAGAATGAGGTCCGCATTGTAAGCATCACGGAAAAATCTACGATCGATCCAGCTTCGCAGCCGATCCGCAAACCGCCGAACAATGAATACACCGAGAACTCCCAAGCCGATAATCTGGATTCGCTGCGGCCGGTTGCCGACATTGATGTCCGTCGCAAGAATTGCCGCGACGAAGATCACAGCGAACCCCAGCACAACCTGGAGAACCTTGACGGAATTGGTGGCCAGCAGGTACTGGACGCTTTGGCGCAGGACAACGCGCACATCCATCGCGCGTTGAACGATGATGAGATAAGCCAACGTCACCGGAAACAGAAAGAGCGGTAACAGCACCGCCAGCATCAGCCATTCCGGCGAGCTTTCAAATCGCGGCTGGTTCAGCGCGAAGTCCTTAACGACGATAAGAAATAGCGGCGTCAGGCTCAACATTGCGCCCCACAGGAGCAGCGACAAACGGCGACGCGCGTCCGGATTCCGCGTCATACCCAACTTGGTGCCAGTGCCGAAGAAAAAGAACCCGATCGCGATCAGTACGATCGCGAAGAGCGGCCGTTGGAGCGGTTGTAACTTCGATTCGATGAGTAGTGAAACCGTCTCGTGATTGGCCTGCGCCGTCTGGATGATCACGTTCAGAACTAAGTGCGCCAGGAGTGGGCCAAGCAAGAACCATTTCGCCCATGGCCAACGCCGATCGTAAACGAGGCGCTCGGGGAAATAGAGTCCAAACAACATCATCGAAATCGGCCAGCCGTTGGCAAGGGACTGATGGTAAATGATTCCGAGCAGCTGAAATGTGTCGCCATAGCTGAACAGCGTCATGCCACTCGTCCCGGATTGCTGGGCGAATCCCAGCAGCACGAAGAGCAGCAGCCATGCGTAAGGGTCGCGAATTCTGACGGCAACGACCCAGAAGCCCAGGAGTTGGCACAAAACGGGCATCATCATGCCGACCACAACGGCCAGAACCCAATCGCGATTCGTTGCGGGACGCGAACGGCTCGCACCGAGTGTGACTGTTGCGTTGTGGGTCGGACCGGAGGAGGGTCGCTGCACCTCGAGATTGAGAGAATCGCCGCGCTTCGCACGGTGAAGCGGAACGAACAGGTCCGACATGCCGGTGTACGGAACACCGTTCACCGCAGTCAGCACATCGCCCTTTTGGATGCCTGCCGCTGCCGCCTCCTCAGTGACGCTGATGATTGTTGATTCCGGATCTCGAAGATCAATCGGAGCACGTGCGCGTTCCGTGCCATGCAGCAGGCTGTCGAGTTGATCGGCGGTACTGCGGACCCGCACCGTAGCCGAAATCAGGAAGAGCAAAACCAGTCCCACGTAGGCGAACAGGTACTGCTTGGTACGTTTGTGGCGTGCTGGCATGCGAGGGTATTATCCGTGAAATCCGTGAAATCCGTGTAATCCGTGGCCCGGATTACACGGATTACCGGAATTACTGCTTGAGGTAGATCTCCGCGCCGGCTTCCTTGAATTCCTTACTCTTCTCTTCCATGCCTTTTTCCAACGCGGCCCGTTCGTCGATGCCGAGGCTTTCGGCGTAATCACGAACGTCCTGGGTGATCTTCATGGAACAGAATTGCGGACCGCACATGCTGCAGAAATGCGCGAGCTTGGCGCCATCCTGCGGCAGCGTCTCGTCGTGGAAATCCTTGGCGGTCGTCGGATCGAGGCTGAGATTGAATTGATCTTCCCAGCGAAATTCAAATCGGGCTTTACTCAATGCGTTGTCGCGCTCCTGCGCTCCCGGGTGGCCTTTGGCCAAATCCGCGGCATGAGCGGCGATCTTGTACGCGATGACGCCATCCTTGACGTCCTTGGCCGTTGGAAGTCCCAGATGCTCTTTTGGCGTGACGTAGCAAAGCATCGCCGTGCCAAACCACCCGATCATCGCGGCGCCGATGGCGCTCGTGATGTGGTCATAGCCCGGAGCGATATCCGTGGTCAACGGTCCCAGCGTGTAGAACGGAGCTTCATGAGTCAGCTTCAACTGCAGGTCGACGTTTTCCTTTATCAGATGCATCGGCACGTGCCCAGGACCTTCAATCATGACCTGACAGTCATGCTTCCACGCCTTTTCGGTCAGTTCGCCAAGCGTTCGAAGTTCTCCGAGCTGCGCGTCATCGTTGGCATCCGCGATCGATCCGGGGCGCAAGCCGTCGCCTAAACTGAACGACACGTCGTAAGCGCGCATGATCTCGCAGATCTCATCGAAGTGCGTGTACAGGAAGTTCTCCTGATGATGGGCCAGACACCATTTCGCCAGAATCGAACCGCCGCGGCTGACGATGCCGGTGCGCCTGTTAGCAGTCCATGGAATGTAACGAAGCAGCACGCCGGCGTGGATCGTGAAGTAGTCCACACCCTGCTCGGCCTGTTCAACGATGGTGTCGCGATAGATGTCCCAGGTCAGCTCTTCGGGACGCCCGCCCACTTTCTCGAGGGCTTGATAAATCGGGACCGTTCCGATTGGAACGGGTGAATTGCGGAGAATCCATTCGCGGGTTTCGTGAATGTTTCGGCCCGTGGAAAGGTCCATAACGGTGTCGCCGCCCCAGGTGATGCTCCACCGCATCTTTTCGACCTCTTCTTCGATCGAGCTCGAGACGGCGCTGTTGCCGATATTCGCGTTGATCTTTACCAGGAAGTTGCGGCCGATGATCATCGGCTCCGACTCCGGATGGTTGATGTTGGCCGGAATAATAGCGCGGCCCCGCGCAACTTCGTCGCGAACGAACTCAGGAGTGATGAAGGCGGGAATGCTCGCTCCGAAGGATTCGCCGCGATGCTGGAACTGCAGGCTGGAACGATTTTCGACGTTCAGGTAGGCCTTCTCGCGGCCAAGATTTTCTCGGATCGCGATGAATTCCATCTCGGGGGTGATGAGGCCCTTACGGGCATAATGCATCTGGGTCACCGGTCCGCCGGTGGCGGAACGTCTCGGTTGGCGCTTCAGACCGGGAAAGGGCTCGAGCCGGGTCCGCGTATCCACCTGCGCGGCGGATGCCGCGTGCTGGAAGCTCAAGTAACCGTTGTCTTCCGGACGAACGGCACGCCCCTCGATTTCGACCGTATCCCCACGCTGCACAATCCAGGCAAGGCGCGTTGCCGGAAGTCCCTGCCTCACATCGCAATGAACGTTGGCATCGCCCCAGGGTCCGCGCGTGTCATAGACGCGAACCGGCGGATTCATTTCGACAACGCCGTTCGCGCCATTGGTTGGTGAGACTGAAATCTCGCGCAACGGAACACGGACATCCGGATGGATCGTGCCGTCTATATAGATTCGTTTGCTTGCGGGAAGTGCGGTATCGAGGCGGGCGGAATCCTTGAATTCGAGCTTAG
>Ga0075431_100007544_pt1 | contig 10830 bp, 6 predicted proteins | sample RhiMetdeltSRZDD5_FD_75297 | JGI IMG/M metagenome (GOLD analysis project Ga0075431, IMG submission 75297) | Populus rhizosphere microbial communities from Tennessee, USA - Rhizosphere MetaG P. deltoides SRZDD5 | ecosystem: Host-associated > Plants > Roots > Rhizosphere > Soil | place: USA...
ACAGCGGCGGGGTTCCGCTTCGCCCTGTCGGGCTCCGCGATCACACCAGCCGCCTCAACAGCGGCGGGGTTCCGCTTCGCCCTGTCGGGCTCCGCGATCACACCAGCCGCCTCAACAGCGGCGGGGTTCCGCTTCGCCCTGTCGGGCTCCGCGATCACGGGCCGACCTCCTCCGCCGTCTCGAGGATCGCGTCCAGCCGCCGCAGCCCGTGCCGGCGCACGCGATGGACCGCGCGCAGCCCTCGCTCGGCCAGGAGCGCCGCCGCGGTGTGCCAGCGCAGCGACGCCGGCGCCGGGGGCGGGCCGGCGTCCGCGTAGCCGGCGACCACCGCCTCACCGAGCCGCCGCTCGTCGGCCTCCGCCAGCTCGCCCACGCAGCGCGCGTAGGCGAGACCCGCGAGCAGGCCGCCGAGGTCGGCTGCCGCGGGGCCGGTGCAGACCTGGTCGAGGTCGATCAACACGACCCCGTCGCGGCCCAGGATCCCGTTCTTCGGGTGGGCGTCGCCGTGCAGGCACACATCCGGCTCGCCCCGGTCGAAGGACCCGGCCAGTGCTGCGGCCAGGGCTCGCGCCCGCGCGCCGACGTCCGGCCGGGCGGCGCCGATGATCGCCGCCGCCGATGCCAGCCGCGCGGGCTCGAGTCGCGGCGCGCCGAGCAGCTCTCGCGGGACGCGGCTGCGATGTAAGCCCGCGAGCGCGGAGCCGAGCCCCGCGAATGCATCCTCGAGCTCGTCCGCCGCGAGCGCCGCGATCGGCCGGCCGTCGATCGGCTCGACCGCCAGGGCGCGGTGGGCGGGCGAGTACGCCAGCGCCCGCGCGACCGGCGCGGCGTCCCCGAGCGCGGAGTGGATCCGGTGCGTTCGCTCCCCCTCGTCGCCCGCGTAGGCCTTGACGAACGCGACGGGTCGCCCGCGCTCGCCGATCCGGCTCACGGTGGCCGACTTCTCCGGCGCGTAGGCGACGAGCCGGCTCCTCGCCCAGCGCCCGCCCGCGGCGCGTGCGCGCGCCCGGGGCGGCTCCGTCAGCGCGCGCAGCCCGGCGATCTTGCGGTCGTTCGGAAAGGTCCAGAAGACCGTGGCGAGCTCGGGGTCGTGGACGACCGGGCGCACGGTGCCCGTCGGCACCGCGGTGGCAAGCGCGCGCACGTAAACGGCGGCGGCGCGCTCGGGCGCAAACGTTCGCGCGGACACGAGGTGGCGCTCGCCGTCGACCTCGATGCGATGCAGCACCCGGAGGCTGCGACCGACCTGGTACTTCGCCCGCACCCGCTCGCAGCGCCCGAGGGCGAGCTCCCCGTCGCTCCCGAGCAGCCGGCGCAGGCGCTCGGCCACGGCGTCGGGGTCGAGCAGCACGTCGCGCTGCGGAAGCTGCGGGTCCGGCGCGAGCTCGAGGCGGTCCGTGGCCACCGTGGTCACGAGCCGGCCTCCCAGCATGACCAGCCGTCGGCGCCGCCCGTCGGGAAGAGCGGCGCGCCCGAGTCCGTCCACGCTTCCTCGGCGTCGAAGGCGAGCAGCGAGGCCGAGCCCCCGCGCTGCGACTCGCGTAGCCACACCGCGCGGGCGCGGCAGCGGACCGGGCCGAGATCGAAGGTCGAGGTGGAGGCGCTCCAGGCCACCAGGTCGCGCCTGCCGTCGCCCCCAGCGACGACCTCGAGCACGGTCGCGTCGGGATCGGGGGCGGCGATCACGCGCAGCGTGGGAGCGCGGGCGTCGTCGCCCGCGAGCGGGACCACCACCGTGTGGTAGTCGTGGTCGGCGACGCCGGCCGCCGGCACGCTGACGATCGGGGCGTCGAGCTTCACGCCGTAGGCCGGCGAATGCCACCCGGCGACCAACCGCGGCTCCGCTCCCGCCGCGAACGCGAGCGCGAGCCCGGGGGCGCGGACGGCGGCGTTCTCGGCTCCGCGGTCGACCCGCGTCGCCCCGGTCGCCTCCGGGGCGAGGTGGAAGCGCAGGTCGTAGTCGTGCGGCTCGCCGGCGCGCAGCCGGTCGACGATCAGCCAGTACTCGCCCGCCATGAATGCGATCGCTCGCTCGTGGACGGCGTCGTAGCGCGGGCTCGCGGCGAGGCCGCGCAAGAGGTCGAATCCGGGTGTCCCGAGTCGCTCGAGCAGTCGGCCCCGCGCGACCGGCCCCTTGGGCTTCCCGCGCCGGTAGGCGGTCTGGTCGCGGCCGTCGACACAGACGGTGTTGTGCGCGGCAGTTCCCTTGAACCAGCGGCGGAGGTTGGGCGGCCCCTCCGAGTAGGTGAAGCGCCCGGGATCGACGAGCAGGGACCCGCCGGCCGCGGCGACCTCCACGCTGAGCAGGTCGTAGTGGCCGTGGCCGCCCTCGCCGAGCGGGCCGCAGTCGAACATCAAGAAGAGCTCGTCCTCGAACGAGCGCTCGCCCTCCCCCCACCCGCTGCGCTGCACGTGGTAGCCGCCGTCCGGGAAGCTCGCGCAGCGCGTCCGCGGCGGGGTGCCGCGCCCACCGGCGGTGGCCGCGTACAGGAAGTCGGGGCGGCCCAGCAACGTCGAGGCGAGCGTGAGCAGGTCGCGGTAGCTGCCGGCGTCGCCGTCGGAGAGGACGGCGATCCCCCCGTCGGGCCGGTGGGCGTGCAGGGCGAACTCGCACGCGCGCTCCACTCGATGCGCGAGCGCGGTTGGAAGCGGCAGGCCGAAGCGCCGCGCGTTCTCGAGCGTGCCGAGCGCCGAGCGCAGGACGACCATGTGGTAGTGGGTCGAAGCTTCGCAGTGCACGCCGTCGGGCCGCAGATCGGTGAGCAGGTTCTCCACCAGGCCCGGGAGCGCGAGCTCGAGCAGCACGTCGTCGGGATCGAGCTCGGGCAGCGCGAGCGCCAGGATCAGGAGCGAATAGAGCTCGAGCGTGCGGTGGTTGCGTGCGGGGGTCAGGTTGGCGCGGACGTGCGCGGCCTGTGCCTCGAGGCTGGCCGCCAGCTCGTCCTCGAGCTCCCCTGTGAACCCGCCGAACCCGGGAACCGAATCGAACCGGCACCACGCGTACACCCAGTTGGAGATCCGGCGTGCCGTCACCTCACTGGGGTCGTGGGCCGGGTCGACCTGATCGATCCACGAGCGCACCAGCCGCTCGAACGCCTGCCGGAAACGCTCCGCGCCGGTCTCGGCGTACGCGTGGCCGAGGTCGAGTCCGTAATAGAACTTGACCCACTCGATCCGCCACTCCTCGTCGGCGGGCAGCTGCGCGCCGAGCCAGTCCGGCTCGAGGCCGAGCTCGAGGTTCGTCCCGGCGTGGGTGAAGAGCCCCCGGCTCACCTCATCGGCGACCGCCCGGTTCCGGTACGCCCCGTCGATGACGCAGAAGACCGGCCGCGGCCGGACGCGCGGCGTCCCGGGCCGGACGCTCGCTCCCACGCTCACGAGCCCGCTCCGGTGAACAGCTCGAGCAGCCGGCCCGCGAGCCGGTCGCCGTCGAACCGCTCGCCGACGGTGGCCCGCGCCGCCCGCGCGACGCGCGCCGCGAGCTCGCGGTCGGTATGGATCCGCGCCACGGCCGAGGCCATCGCCCGTGGGTCGTCGGGCGGCACCAGCAGCCCGTTGCGCTCGTGCTCGATCAGCTCCGGGATCCCGGAGATCGCGGTGCTGACGCTCGGCAACCCGCAGGCCATCGCCTCGACCAGCACGTTTGGGATCCCGTCGCGGTCGCCGCCGTCGACGATCCGGCACGGGAGGCAGAGCGCGTCCGCGCGTCTGTACTCGTTGAGCAGCTCGGCCTGCGACTTCGGGCCGGCGAGCACGACGCGCCCGGCGAGCCCGCGCTCGGCGATTCGGCGGCGGACCACGGCACCGTGGTCACCGTCCTCACCGACGATCGCCGCCTCGACCTCGATCCCGCGAGCCTCGAGCTGGGCGCAGGCGTCGACCAGGACGTCGAACCCCTTCTTCTCCACCAACCGGCCGACCCCGAGCAGCCTCAGGCGGCCGTTGGGCGAGCGAGCGGGAGCCCTCGAATCGAGCAGGAGCGAGAAGTCGGAGTTGAGGCCGTGGTAGACGCGATGGACGTCCGCCTCCGGGGCGATGCGCCGCAGGTGGCGGCGATTCGCCTCCGTGCAGGTGACCGCGAAGCGGGCGGCCAGCAGCTTGCGGCGCAGCAGCCCCGCCGGGTTCAGCCGCTCGGCGTAGATGTCCTTCGCGTGTCCGGTGAACGAAAACGGCAGGCCGGTGATCATCGACGCGAGCCACGCCACCGTCGTGCAGCCGTGCGCGAAGTGGGCGTGCAGGTGGCGCACGTCGTGCGCGGCGAGCAGCCGCTCCGCGAGCGCCACCGCCTGGAGCAGCTCCTTCACGTAGGCCTTGCGCGGCCAGGCACGGCGCGACTCGCGGGCGCGCGCCGCCTGTGCGAGCGCCGCCGCGGTCGCTCGGGCGAGCCCCGCGGGCCGACGGCGCGCGACCGTGGCGATGCTCGGGACGAACGGTCGGAGGTTCCCCCGCAGCCAGCGCGCGAGGGAGGTGCCCGAGACCGAGTCCACGGCCGGGAGGTAGCTGGGCCGGGCGCGGATCCGCTCGACGACCGGGTGCCGCGCGCGCTCGTCGGGCTGCTTGATCACGTACAGCCGCACGGACAGACCGGCGCGCTCGAGGCGCTCGATCTCGCTGGCGATGAAGATCTCCGACATCCGCGGGTAGCCCTTCAGCAGGTATGCGACGGATCCCGTGGCAGCCGGCGCCGTCGCCCCTCGGTCAGCCATCGGCATAGGCCCTCGCGATCACGCGCCGGAAGCGCCTCGTGCATGACGCGAGGTCGAAGTCGCGCTCGACACGCGACCGCGCCCGGCTCCCGAGGCGGCGTCGGAGCTCGGGCTCGTCAAGCAGGCGCTCGATCGTGGCCGCGAGCGCAGCGGCGTCGCCGGGCGGGACCAGCAGCCCGCTCTTGCCGTCGGCCACGGCCGCCGCGATCCCGGCGAGCTCGCTGGCGACGAGCGGTCGCGCGCACGCCATGGCCTCGAGCACCACATTGGGAAGGCCGTCGCGGTCCCCGCTGCGATCGACCACGGACGGTGCCACGACGATGTCGGCCGCTGCGTACTCGCCCGGGAGGTCCGCGTGTGGGCGCGCCCCGGCGAGCTCGACCCGCGATCCGAGCCCCGCCGCCGAGATCAGGCGCTCGAGCGCGGGGCGCTCCGCGCCCTCGCCCACGATTCGCAGCCGGAAGGGACGGTCGATCCGCGCTGCGGCCTCCACCAGCACGTCGAAGCCCTTCTTGGGGACGAGCCGGCCGACCGCCAGCAGGATCGGCGCGCCGGTGCGCACCGGAGGCGGAGTCGGGCGGAACCGCTCCAGGTCCACGCCGTGAGGCACCAGGTGGACCCGCCCCCCGCGCTCCGGCAGGTCGGCGACGACGTCGGGGTTGCAGGCGATCACGCACGCCGCGCCGCGGACCCGCTCGGCGAGCCGCTCAGGGCGAACCTTGCGCGCATCGCGGGCGTGGACGCTGAACCCGTAAGGAACGTCGAGCCTGCGCGCGACCTCCGCCGCGACCGCGGCCGGCTCGTGGGCGAAGTACGCGTGGACCGCGCTCACCGCGCGGCCGTCGAGTCGCTCCAGCACGGCCTTCGCCTGCTCGGCGGGACCACCCGGCGGCAGCACATGGACGCGCCCGAGCAGGCGCTCGCTCCCCGGATGCGGTTCCGCGCCGTCGCCGGGCTTGGTCGCGAACACCGCCTCGAGCTCGCCCGCCCGCTCGAGCGCCAGCAGCTCGTTCATCGCGAAGGTCTCCGAGCGCCGCGGGAAGCCGCTCGTGATCATCACCAGGCGTCCGGCCCGGCGCGAGCCGTTGCGCTGCGCACTCCGGTCCAGCACCGTCTCCGCCGCCGCGACGATCCCCTCGACCTTCTCCGGCCAGTCGGCCCACGCCTTGCGAAACGGCGAGCCGACCTGGCACAGGATCTGCGCGGCGAGCCACCAGTCGAGGTCCGGCGGGGCCTCCCCGTACGAATCGACGAGCCTTGCGAGAGCGGCCTCGGCCCGGTCGATGCGCGCGGGCTCCCGGCGCACGATCACGGCGGCGAACCTGGCGATGTCCATGGCCGGGTGCGTTGCGCAGATCGCGTCGAAGTCGAACACCCCGGCGCCCTTCGGCCCGAGCAGCATCTGACCGTCGTCGAAGTCGCCGTGGGCGACGACCAGGGGCGAGTCCTCGGGCGCGCTCTCCGCCAGACGGCGCTGCACGCCTGCCGCGCGCGACTCGAGCTCCGGCAGGATGTCGCGGACGATCCGCACGGCCACCAGGTGGGACTCGAGCTCCCGCGCTACGGGATGCCTCGGGAGCCCCGCGCTCGGAAGCGCCTGTACCTCGCGCAGGATGTGGCCGGCCGTGCCGGCCGCCGTCATCGGGTCCGCCGGGAGCTCGCCGGCGAGGGCACCCTGCACCGTGACCCGGAGGTCCGGAAGCACCGCCTCGAGCGGGGCGGTGGCGGCGGTCCGCAGTCCCTGGACTGTGCGCAACCCCAGCGCCGCCTCGGCGAGCTTGCTGTCCTTGTCGTACGACTTGAGCACGTGGGCGCCGACCCGAACCACCGCGCGGCGCAGGGGCACGTGGTCGAGACGCTGGGCTCGCAGCGGCGGGTCGGGTACCTCGAGGCGGTGCTCCGCGAGCAGGCGGCCGAGCTGCTCGGGGGGCAGCGAGAGCGCCGGGAGCGCGAGGTCGAACGGCAGCCACTGGACCAGAGCCCCGACGTCCGGTTCGTAGCGCAGCGGCTCGGGCACCCCGTCGTCCGCCACCAGCCGTGCCCGCGCGACGTGCTCGGGCAGCCGCGCCCTCGCCGCGAGGTCCACCTTGGTGTCCAGGATCGCGACCGCGTCGCGGCGGACCCCGTCGATGGTCGACGCGTAGCCGGCGATCAGCCGCCGGCCGCGCTTGAACTGCGCGTAGACCAGCCGGACGTCGTCCGGCGCCACCCCGGCGTGAAGCGACCGGCCCAGAACCTCCGCCGCGGCCTCGGGCACCAGCAGCCGGTGGAGGGCCGGCAGCGAGGCATCCGCCGGCGGCAGTCGTCGCCGCGAGCTCACGAGACCAGCGACCGATCCGCACCCGGCGCCTGCGCCCCGGCCACCCCCTGGCGCTCGGCCATGTCGCGAAAGACCCGCAGCTCGGCGAGCAGCCGCTGGGGCGGGCCGTCCTCGACCACCCGCCCGTCCGCGACGACGACCACGCGCTCGGCCCGGCGCGCGAGCCCGGTGGAGTGGGTGATCAGGAGCGTCGTCCGGCCGCTCATCAACCGCTCCAGCCCGAGCATGAGCTCGTCTTCGCTCGCGGCGTCGAGGCCGGTCGTGGGCTCGTCGAGGATCAGGATCGCCGGGTCGCGGAGCAGCACGCGCGCGATCCCGATCCGCTGGCGCTGGCCGCCCGAGAGCCCGATCCCGGCGGGCCCGAGCATCGTCTCGTAGCCGTCGGGCAGTCGGCCGATGAACTCGTGCGCCCCGGCGGTCGTCGCCGCATCGACGATCGCAGCGCGCGTGGCGCCGCTGGCGGCGTACTCGATGTTGTCCGCGACGCTGCCCGCGAACAGCATGGTCTCCTGCAGCAGGAATCCGACCTGCTCGCGCAGCCAACCTAGCGACCACTCGCGCGCATCGCGCCCGTCGATCAGCACGTTGCCGGCATCGGGGTCGTACAGCCGCGCGACGAGCGCTCCGACCGTCGACTTGCCTGCTCCGGACGGCCCCACGAGCGCAAGGCGCGACCCCGCCGGCACCCGCAGCGAGAGGTCGGTGAGGGCCGGGCGGTCGGCCGCGTAGCTGAAGCACACGCGCTCGAGTTCCACGCCCCCGGCGGCGCGCCCGTTGCCGAACGAGCCCGAGCGCTCCACGAGCACGTGATCCGTCGCGAGCACGTCGGCCACGCGATCCGCGCGCGCCATGGCCCGGGAGACCTTCGTCGACTGGCGAGCGATGTCGCGCAGCGGCCGGTACGTCTTGTTCGCGTAGGTGACGAACACGATCAGGTCGCCGGGGCTGATGGCCCCCGCGGCCACCCGGAGCACGCCGAGGACCAGCACCAGCGCCCTGGCCACCGCGCCGATGATCTCGATCAGCCCCGAGAACCGCGCCTCTGCCTTCGCGGCCTCGACGCCCAGATCCTTGCGGTACGCGCTGCGGCTGGCGACCCGCTCGGACTCGTACTCCTCCGAGCCGAACGCCTTGACGACCGGCATCGCCGCGAGCGTCTCGGCCGCCAGTGAGGCGATCTGCCCCTCCTCCTTGCGCTGGCGGCGCGCGAGTGCCTTTACGCGGCGCCCGTAATAGAGGGTGACCGCGAGCAGGACCGGCACCACCGCGAAGGTCGCAAGCGCGAGCAGCGGATCGAGCACGAAGGTGACCGCCGCCATCCCGACGAGCAGCAGCACGGCGGCGACGATCTCCCCCAGCGACTCGGAGAACAGCGTTCCGACCGCGTTCACGTCACCGGTCACCCTGGTCACGAGATCGCCCTTCTGCTGGCTGTTGTGGAAGGCGAGCGAGAGGCGCTGCAGGTGCCCGTAGAGGGCGACGCGCAGGTCGTGCACGATGCGCTCGGCCGCGCGCGTGAGCCAGAGGTCCGTGAAGTACTCCGAGGCCGCCATGACGAGCGCGATCGCCAGGACGAGCCCGGCGACGAGCGCCAGGAAGGTGGTATCGGCGCCGGTCAGCGTGAAGGCCCCGTCGTGGGTGCCGATCAGCTCGTCGATCACCAGCGCGAGCGGCCACGGCTGGGCGAGCGTCGCCGCCGTCGCGAGGAGCGTCGCCGCGGTCGCGCCTCCGAGCGCCGTCCAGTTCCGAATGAAGAACGGGCGGAGAAGACGCACCGATCGGCGCCAGTGGGTCCCGTGCGACAGGTCGTGCTGGACGCTCACGCGGCGGGGCTCGCGGCGAGCTCGGTGACGATCGCGGTGGCGCGTGCCGCACCCTGGTACTGGGCGAGGTCGACCGGCGGCGGCGGTGCCTCGAGCAGGCGGTCGAGCGCCGCCCGGACGCTGGCCGGATCGAGCGTCTCCGGGTCGAGTACCTGGACGACCCCGCTCGCGGCGAGCATGTCGGCCCTCATCCGCTGCTCCCGGGTCGGTCGCAGGCCCGGGACGATCAGCCCGGGCTTGCCGGCGACCAGCAGCTCCGAGACGGTGTTGTAGCCCGCCATCGAGACGACCGCCCGGGCGCCGACGATGACGCGGTCCATGTCCCCGCGAAACTGCTCGACGCGAACGTCGAGCCCGGCGGCGCGCTCGCGCAACCGGGAGAGGTCGGCGGACGGCATCAACGGACCCGCGACGACGACGGCGGGGCACCCGAGGGGCGTCAGGCGCAGGGCCTCGACAAAGCGCGACAGCAACGGGTACCCGTCGACGCCGCCGCCCGCGGTCGCCAGGAGGTAGTCGGGCGGCAGGTCGGTCGGGGCGCGATCGGCTGCCCGCGGACCGACGTATCCGACGTGGTGGACCGGGATGCCCAGATCGGTCCAGCCGAGGCAGTCGAGCGCGTCGGCGCTGGTGCTCGGGCCGTAGACGAGGATCGTGTCGTACCAGCGCTCCAGCGCCTCGCGCACGCCCCCCTGCGCCCAGTGGCGGCGCAGGCTCTCGGCCCCGTCCTCGACGTCGCGCAGGCCGAGCACCAGGCGGCAGGAACGGGTTTGGAGCAGCTCGAGCACCGGCACCAGCTCGCCACGCAGGCCGAGCGGCGTCTTGTCGATCACGGCCACCGTGGGATCGAATTCGGATGCCACGGTCACGGCGAGGCGCGAGCGGACCCGCGAGACCGCGTCGACATCGATGGCCAGGCGCTCCGGCATGTGGTTGCCCTCCTCGTCGCGCGCGAGCGCCGGCAGCTTCACCAGGTCGACTCGGGGCGGCAGGCTGTAGCTCGTGGCGACCGGCGATCCGGTCACGATCAGCGCACTGCTCCGCGGGTCGGCCTCGGTCAGGCCGCGGGCGAGCCTCAGGCATCGCCGCAGGTGGCCCAGGCCCACGCACTCGTTCGAGTAGAAGAGAAAGCGCGGGCTCGCGGCGGCATCGCGGCAGCCGTCGTCCGCGCGGCTCGCGCCGCGCAGTTCATTGCGCTTACGCCGTGTCAGGGACCCTGCCCCTGGATCCATCTTTTCGCCTTTCCGCCGCCCCCACCACGGCTGAGCCCGTCTCGGACCCGATATGACCGGCGGGCCTCTACTCCGCCGGTTGTTCCCCTAACCCGACCGCGGAGCAAAGATCACGCGTGATCCTTCGGTCGCGCTCGGGTTGTCTTAACAACCGAGCGATGTACGCACTGGTCACAGGCTGCGCGGGCTTCGTGGGCTCGCACCTCACCGAGACACTCCTCGCCGAAGGCGCGGAGGTGATCGGCGTGGACTGCTTCAACGACAACTACGGGCGCCGCGACAAGCTTCGGAACCTCCAGCGCGCGATGGACTGGGAAGGCTTCGAGTTCGTGCCGATCGATCTCGCGCGCGGGGACCTGTTCGACCTTGTCGAGGGTTGCGACACGGTCTTCCACCTCGCAGCCGAGCCGGGCGTCCGCGCCAGCTGGGGGGATCGGTTCGAGCAGTACCTGCGCAACAACGTCCACGCGACCCAGCAGCTGCTGGAGGCCGCCGTCAATTCCCCGCGGACCCGCTTCGTCTACGCGTCCTCGTCGTCCATCTACGGTGAGGCCGAGACGTCGCCGACACCGGAGGACGTGACGCCGCGCCCGATCTCGCCGTACGGGCTCACCAAGCTGAGCGCCGAGCAGCTCTGCGACCTCTACCACCTGAGCCACGGCGTCAACGTGGTGAGCCTGCGGTTGTTCTCGGTCTACGGCCCCCGCCAGCGACCGGACATGGCGTTCAACCGATTCTGTCGAGCGGCG
>Ga0075431_100007547_pt1 | contig 10828 bp, 10 predicted proteins | sample RhiMetdeltSRZDD5_FD_75297 | JGI IMG/M metagenome (GOLD analysis project Ga0075431, IMG submission 75297) | Populus rhizosphere microbial communities from Tennessee, USA - Rhizosphere MetaG P. deltoides SRZDD5 | ecosystem: Host-associated > Plants > Roots > Rhizosphere > Soil | place: USA...
AGCACTCGCCGGTAGACGAGCTGCACCGGCACGCCGCCCGCGCGCAGCACCGAGCCGTCGTAGCTCAGCTCGTCGGTGGTCGCGTGCAGTGCCTCGATCCCCGCCTCGCCGGCCGCGGCGCAGGTGATCCGGAACTCGGGCACGGAAGGGCTCCCGGGCACGTCCACGAGCACTAGGCGCGGGCGGCCGGGCAGCTTCGAGCGCGCGACCTGGAACTCGCCGTACGCGTCCAGCAGCGTGCGCACCAGAACGGGCAGCATCGGCGCGTACGCCGTGTCGAACTCGGCCTCCACGCGCGGCAGCCGGATCGCCTCCCGCAGGCCTTCGTAGAGCACGTCGGTGTAGCCGATGCCCGCCGGGGAGTCGGCGTTGAACTCGAGGAACCGCAGCTCGTAGCCGGACAGGAAGGCGTCCAGCCGGCAGATCCGCAGCGGCCGCGGGTAGCCGGGCTCGATGCCGATCAGCTCCTCCTCCCACGGAGGCACGTCGAGCTCCTCGCGCAGGCGTTCGTCGTGGGGATACGCGTCGCAGAAGCGGTCCAGCACGCGCGACAGCGACTCGACCGCGTGGCGCACGCGACGCACCTGACCGGGCGAGACGAAATGCGGCATCAGCACGAACGGGATCGTGTGCCCGTCGAACACCACGTCGTGGGCCGCGAGCCAGCTCTCGATGTCCGCTTCGAGCTCCGCGCACCGGCCGCCGAGCTTCGACAACTCCACGAGATGCTGGAGCTTCAGGTTGTTGACATGGTCGATCACGGCGGCTCTGTCCCGTTGACGGAGAACGGCCGCTCGAACAGGGTGGAGAGCACGACCTGCGTCTGGGTGCGCAGGACCCCCGGCGTCTCGCGGATGCGCTCGAGCGTCTCCTCGAGGTGCATCGTGTCCTCGGTGCGCACGTGCAGGATGGCGCTCGCCTCGCCCGCCACCGTGTACGCGCCGGCCACCTCCGGATGGCCCGCGACCGCCCCCTGCACCTCGCCCGCGGACATGTGGCCTTCGCAGAACAGCTCCACGAATGCCTGCGTGTTCCAGCCGAACCGGGCGGGGTCGACGGAGGCCGCGTAGCCGCGGATCACGCCCTCCTGCTCGAGCCGGTCCACGCGCCGCTTGATCGCCGGGGCCGACAGGGACACGTGCGTTCCGATGTCCTGGAACGAACGCCGCGCGTTCTGCCTCAGGAGAGCAACGATCTGCTGGTCAATCGGGTCCAATGCAGGCCTCTCTTCCCTCTATACGCAACAAATTACCCGTTTCAAGCCACCAATAACGGCGTAACATGAAGAAAGAGTCAGACGGCGCAAGCCTGGCGGCCGACCGAGGAGAGGATTCACATGGCAGAGACGACGATTTCGCCCGCCGCGACCCCGTCGCCCCAGCAGGACCCGATGCCGCTGCTGGGGATCGACCACGTCGAGATGTACGTCGGCAACGCCCACGAGGCGCGCTACTTCTTCACCCACGCGCTCGGCTTCCACGAGACCGCGCGGGCGGGCCTCGAGACCGGCGTGCGCGACCGGGTCTCCTTCGTGCTGGAGCAGGGCCGGGTCCGGCTCGTCGTGACCGGCGCGCTCCACCAGGGCTCCGAGATCGCGCGCCACCACGCCGAGCACGGCGACGGCGTGAAGGTGATCGCGCTCGCGGTGCCGGACGCGGAGCACGCCTATCGCGAGGCGATCCGGCACGGCGCCCGCGGCATCCGCGAGCCGTGGGAGGAATCCGACGAGCACGGCATCGTGCGCCGCTCGACGATCGGTACCTACGGCGAGACGCTGCACACATTCGTCGAGCGCACCGCCTACTACGGCCCGTTCCTGCCGGGCTACAAGAGCTCCGCCACGAACGGCGCCGGCGGCGCGGACCTGCTCGTGGGCATCGACCACGTGGTCGGCAACGTCGAGCTGGGGCGCATGGAGGAGTGGGTCTCCTACTACGAGCGCGTGCTCGGCTTCACGGAGATGATCCATTTCTCCGACGAGGACATCTCGACGGAGTACTCGGCTTTGATGTCGAAGGTCGTCGCGGGCGGCAACGGGCGCATCAAGTTCCCGATCAACGAGCCCGCCGAGGGCCGGCGCAAGTCGCAGATCGAGGAGTTCCTCGAGTACTACGGCGGCGCGGGCGTCCAGCACCTGGCGCTGTCCACGACCGACATCGTGCACGCGGTGCGCGAGCTCACGAGTCGCGGCGTCGAGTTCCTGCGCACGCCCGACGCCTACTACGAGGAGCTGCCGGAGCGCGTGGGCGAGATCGCGGAGGACCTCGCCGACCTGCGCGAGCTCGGCATCCTCGCCGACCGCGACGACGAGGGCTACCTGCTGCAGATCTTCACGAAGCCGATCGGCGACCGCCCGACGATGTTCCTGGAGCTGATCGAGCGCCACGGCGCGCGCGGGTTCGGCGCCGGCAACTTCAAGGCGCTGTTCGAGGCCATCGAGCGCGAACAGGCGCTGCGCGGAAATCTCTGATCACCGGAGGAGAGCCATGCGTTATCACCGACTTGGACAGGTTCCCGACAAGCGCCACACCCAGGCCCGCGACAACGGGCGGCTGCTGGTCGAGGAAGTGCTCGGCTTCGAGGGCTTCTCGGGCAACGAGTCGATCCTCTACCACCTCACCTCGCCATGCCGCATCAGCAACGCGGGCGAGTTCGTGCCGCTCGAGCGCGAGGAGTGGGTGCCGGACGCGCACGTGCACCAGCACCTCGTGACGGGCGGCATCGAGCCCGAGGGCGACCCGATCACAGGCCGCCGCGTGCTGATGTGGAACGACGACCTCGAGATGGCCATGTGCCGGCCGGAGGCCGAGACCGATGCGTTCTACCGCAACGGCGAGGGGGACGAGCTGATCTTCGTGCACGAAGGCAGCGGCACCCTCGAGACGGTCTTCGGCCGGCTCCCCTTCCGCGAGCACGACTACATCGTGATCCCGCGCGGCACGACATACCGCTTCGCGCTCGACGACACGCCGCAGCTGTGGCTCACGTTCCACACGCCTGGCGAGCTCGAGACCCCGTCGCGCTACCGCAACCGGTACGGGCAGCTGCTCGAGGGCGCGCCGTACTCGCAGCGCGACTTCCACGCGCCGGAGGAGCTCGTCACCCACCGCGAGGAGGGCGAGTTCGAGCTGATCCTGCGCGTGCGCGGCGGCCTCCAGCACTACACGCTCGACTACCACCCGTTCGACGTCGTGGGCTGGGACGGCTACGTGTACCCGTACACGTTCAACGTGCACGACTTCGAGCCGCGCACCGGGCGCATCCACCTGCCGCCGCCGGTGCACCAGACCTTCCAGGGGCCGAACTTCGTGATCTGCTCGTTCTGCCCGCGCGAGCTCGACTACGACCCGAACGCGATCCCGATCCCCTACCACCACTCGAACCTCCAGTCGGAGGAGGTCATCTACTACGTGTCGGGTGACTTCGGCAGCCGCAAGGGGATCGAGGTCGGGTCGATCACGGTGCACCCCTCCGGCCTCCCGCACGGGCCGCAGCCGGGACTGGTGGAGAAGTCGCTCGGCAAGCGCCGCACCGAGGAGCTGGCCGTGATGTGGGACACGTTCCGGCCCCTGAAGCTCACCACTCTGGCGCGTGACATGGACGACCCGCGCTACGCGTACTCGTGGCAGGAGGGGACGCCTTCCCCCGTGGCCGCGAGTACGACGGGTTAGCGCCCCAACTCACCTCCCAGGGGCGCGAGGCGGCTACTGGGCGGCCGCCTAACCCGTTTCTTGGGCCTGCTTTGCCGGGTCGACGAACCCGTACTGCTCGTAGTCCATCACCGGTCGGACCTCCACGACCGAGCCCGGGCGCAGCGGCACCTTCTTCGCCCACTCGAGCGCCTCGTCCATGCTCGCGACGTCGATCAGGTACACGCCGCCGAACTGCTCGCGCACGTCGAGGAACGAGCCGGCGGTCACCGTCGGCTCTCCGCCCTCGACCAGCCGCACCGTCTGCGCCTCGGAGCTCGGCCGGAAACCCTCGCCAGCGACGTGCGCACCGCTGTCGTACAGCTCGCGCTCGAACCTGTTCCAGGGCTCCATCCCCTCCTGCATGTCCTCCGGAGTCGCGTTGTCCCAGCCGCTCTCGTCGGCGTACAACGCCAGCACGAACTTCATGTGAGCCTCCTTCGTCTCGGAACACCCCGACCATAGCGCCGCAGCCCGTTTCGGTAAGCGACTGCCCGGGTACCCCGCTCCCAGCGTCGCGTATTAGGGGACGGACGCTCCATCCAAATAAGTTCGAGCTCCCAGGGGGACATCAGTGAAGCGGACCGGAATCCTGCTGCTCGCCGCGACGGCGCTACTCATCCCTGCAAACTCAGCATTTGCAGGACACGGCCTGGAGAAGCTCGACCACCCGTACCCGGCGTTCTCCACGGGCGCTCCCGCCCCCACTTTCCTGTCCGGCCGCGCGGCCGCGCAGTGGGAGCTCGTCGCGACGTTCCCGACCGGGAACCCGCACACCGACATCGACTTCTTCACCAAGAGCGGTGAGACCTACATGTCCGCCGGCACCCTCGGCACCGGCCCGAACGGCGGCGGCCAGACGATCCTGAAGCTGACCAACGGCGGCGTCGTGCAGCCGAGCTTCGTCGCGGGCCACCCGTCCGCGGCCTGCCCCAGCAACCCCGTCAGCGCACTCGGCCTGCAGCACGACGTCGAGGCGACGCCCAAGGGCGGCGCGCTCCTCAACACGCCGAACAACGTGGCCGTGAACAAGGAGGCCCAGCTGCTGATCGACGCGAGCGACGCCAACGGGCGCTGCCACGACGGCGGCGACTTCGGCCTCACCGGCACCGCCCAGGGCGGCCTCGAGATCATCGACATCACCAACCCCGCGCTGCCCAAGGAGATCGGGCTGACGAGCCACATCGGCGAGTCGCACACGGTCAACATCGACCCGAAGCGCCCGCACATCGCCTACTCCGTGACGTCGGATTCGGTGAGCGTGGACGAGAACGGCGTGCGCGGGAACGAGGACCCGAACGGCGGCGAGACCCTCAGCCACGACGGCTTCGAGGTGGTCGACCTGTCCTCGTGCATGAACTTCCCGGCCGGCACGTCGCTCGAGACAAAGCGCGCGCAGTGCCGCCCCGAGGTCTACCGCTACCGCTACCCGAGCGCCAACATCGCGCTCGGCACGGAGCTGCGCGACCACATCTACGCCTGCCACGAGACCGAGATCTACCCCGGCGACCTGCTCACCTGCGCGAGCGGCAACGCGTCGATCCTCTTCAACATGAAGAACGCGTTCGACAACATGGGCACGCCGCACGACTACAGCGACGACAAGCCGCGCGGCGAGCCGCTGCCGTGCAAGGTGCGGCCGAGCTCCTCCGACCCGCAGTTCACGACCGGCGCGCCCGTGATCGACTGCGTGAACGGCGAGCGCAACGGGAACCCGGTCGGGCTCGACATCCCGAACTGGATCGCCGATGGCGCGCCGTCACTCGAGGGCGTGCAGCACGTCGGCAGCGTGTTCCACCAGGGCCGGGGCGCACCGGGCAACGTGCCGGGCACCACCGCGCACCCGTCCTGGCAGGACGTCGACTTCGCGCACGAGACGGAGTTCACGCAGTCGCGCAAGTACCTCGTGACGAGCGACGAGCGCGGCGGCGGCGTGCTGCCTCCGGGCGCGTCGTGCGCGCAGGGCGTCGACCAGCCCGAGGGCAACGGCGGCCTGCACTTCTACCGCGTCGATCGGCTGAGGCAGTCGACGCCGGCAACCGCGCAGCAGGCCTACGAGGCCTACGCGCGCCAGCCGAGCGGGAAGAAGGCGATCTTCCGCGCGCCGATCCGCACGGCCGCCCAGGCTTCGTTCTGCACGGCGCACGTGTTCCAGATCATCCCGGGCCAGAACCGGATCTTCATGGGCTGGTACTCGCAGGGCACGCAGGTGATCGACTTCTACGAGAACGCGAACGGCACGCTCACGTTCCACCAGGTCGGCTGGTTCCTGCCCGCGAACGCGAACACCTGGGTGTCGCACGTGTTCAAGGTGCAGCCGAACCCGAACGGCACCTACACGTACTGGGGCGCGACCGGCGACTTCAACTTCGGCGAGCGCGGCCGCAGCGCGATCGACATCTACAAGGTGACGCTGCCGGCGCCACCGCCGCCGGGCGGCTAGCTACCCGCGCGCGCCCGCGCGCGAGGCTCGGGGCCGGCGCGCAGTACCGTGCCCGGCGTGGATCGCGTTCAGCTGATCGACTGGGTCGCGCGCTACGAGCGTCTGTGGCGCACCGCCGGCACCGACGGGCTGGGTGAGCTCTTCAGCGCCGATGCCACCTACAGCCCCGGCCCGTTCGAGCCCACGGCGACCGGGCTGGGCGAGATCGCGGAGTTGTGGGAAGACGCACGGGAAGGTCCCGACGAGAGGTTCCGGATGACGAGCGAGATCGTCGCCGTCGAGGGAGACACGGGCGTCGCGCGCGTCGAAGTCTGGTACGACGGCCCGCCGCCGCGGCATTACCGCGACCTGTGGGTGGTGCGCCTCGACGGCGACGGGCGCTGCTCTCATTTCGAGGAATGGCCCACCTGGCCGGGTGTCGGAACGCAGCCGCCCGGGGCCTGATTTCACGCGAACGGCATTGCTACACTCGCGCGCGATAGGTCGGATTCGTGTCCGGCAAAGTAGTGCAGGTTGGCGCAGTCGTATGCCTTCAGAGCAGCCTCCGCGTAGCCAGCACACGTACCTGGAGGCAATACATGCCCACCGGAACCGTTAAGTGGTTCAACGCCGACAAGGGCTTCGGGTTCATCACTCCCGAGGACGGCGGCAAGGACCTGTTCGTCCACCACACCGGCATCGAAGAAGAGGGCTACCGCACTCTCGACGAGGGCCAGAAGGTGACGTACGAGACGACGAACAGCGACAAGGGTCCGAAGGCCGTCGCGGTCAGGAAGGCCTAGCGCCCAAACGAACTTCGGTGTGAAAGCCCGCCCACCCGGCGGGCTTTCGCTTTTCTGAGCTCATGGCGATCTTCACCGACCACGTAATCCGTTACATGCAGGACGTGCGCCCCGAGCGCTCGCAGGTGATGGCGGACATGGAGCGGTTCGCGGAGACCGACCACGTCCCGATCGTGCACTGGGAGACCGGCCGGTTCCTGGCCACGCTGGTCCGGGCGACCGACCCGGCACAGGTGCTCGAGGTCGGCACGGCGATCGGCTACTCCACCCTGCACATGGCGCAGGAGCTCGGCCGCGGCAAGATCGTCACGATCGAGCGCGATCCCGACCGCGTGAAGCAGGCCACGGACTACCTCGAGCGAGCGGGCGTGAAGGACCGCGTCGAGATCGTGCAGGCCGACGCGACCGAGGCGCTCGAGCGCCTGCCGGGCCCGTTCGACCTCATCTTCCTGGACGGCACCAAGACGGAGTACCAGCGCTACTTCGAGATGGCGGAGCCGAAGGCATCCGAGCGCGCGGTGCTCGTGGTCGACAACATGCTGATGTCCGGAGACGTCGCGCTCGAAGACGACTCCGATGCGTTCTGGTCGGCGGAGAACCTCGCCAGCGCGCGCGAGTTCAACGCGAAGCTGCTGCGCTCCGAGCAGTGGCTCGGCGCGGTGCTGCCGATCGGCGACGGCGTCGTGTTCGCGGCCCGCCGTTAGCCGCCAGCGCGGCGACGGCCCCGACCATGAGCACGCCATCGCGAGGGACCGCTCGTGTGTAGCTTTCCTGGTACACCGCTGTGTAGCGAAAGGAGACACCCGTGGCCCAGGTCGATCAGATCGTCGAGGGCATCTACCGGATCTCGACTCCGCCGGATCCGAACGTGCCGATCACCTTCAACCAGTTCCTGATCGAGGACGAGGCGCCGATGCTGGTCCACACCGGGGTGCACCAGGCCTATGAAGGCACGCGCAAGGCGGTCGCCGAAGTGCTCGACCCGGCGAGCCTCGCCTACGTCGTGCTGCTGCACTTCGAAGGCGACGAGTGCGGCGGCCTGGAGGGCTTCATGGACGAGGCCAAGAACGCGGAGCTCGTCGGCAGCGACATGTCGGCGATCCTCAGCCTGACTTCGTTCGGCTTCAAGTGCGCCAACCGGGTCAAGGGCGTTCGTGAGGGGGACGTGATCGACACCGGCCGGCACCGGCTGCGGTTCCTCGAGACGCCGCACGTGCACCACTGGGACTCGATGATGGTGTTCGAGGAGTCGACCAAGAGCCTCTTCCCCTCCGACCTCTACATCCAGCCGGGCGACCAGCCCCCGGTCGTGAACGAGGACCTGACCGCCGAGATGTGCGGCTTCTACCGCGAGATCGGCATCTTCGCCCACGAGGAGCCGGTGCGCCGCTGCGTCGACCGCCTCGAGGCGCTCGAGCCCGAGTGGGTCCACGCGATGCACGGCGGGACGCTCACCGGCGAGATCCTTCCCCGCTACCACCAGGCACTTCGCGAGCAGCCGTTTGCCTACCAGGGCAAGATCCTCGGCCGTCCGCTGGACGAGCCGGCTGCCGCCGCGGGCTGAGTTTCACCAGCTGTTAACTGAATAGCCGTTTATCAGGCGCCCCGAGCGGGCATTCCCCACCCAAGGCATGCGTCGGGTACTGGGGAGGATCGCGTTGGGCATCGCGCTGCTGGCCGCTACGGCCCCGGCAGCGCAGGCGCAGACGACGCCGCTGGTCGGCTCGCTGCACGAGCACTCGGGCTACTCGGACGGCTGGCCGGGCTCCCGGCCGGCTGACTACTTCCAGTCCGGGAAGGCGTTCGGGCTCGACTTCATGGGCAGCTCGGAGCACTCCGACAACGCCGACCTGCCGATCGTCGCGAGCGAGCTGTGCATCGACCCGCTGGTTGCATTGCAGTGCGCGCTCGCGGACCCCGTCAACCCGCTCGACTCGTTCCGCAAGTGGGACGCGACGCTCGAGCAGGCGCGCGCCGCCTCCACGCCCTCCTTCACCGGCTTCCGCGGCTTCGAGTGGACGTCGGACCGCTTCGGCCACATCAACGTGTTCTTCTCCAAGCACGACACGAACGCGAAGGTCGACGGCGGCTACGCGACGATGGAAGCCTTCTACTCGTGGCTCGCCCAGTCGCCGGCAACCGGTGGCGGCGGAGACGGGATCGCCGTCTTCAACCACCCCGGCGCGAAGTCGCTCGACGACCGCGACCCGGGCTTCAACTGGAACGACTTCGCCTACGTCCCGGCCGCCGACGACCGCATGGTCGGGATCGAGGTCTTCAACGACAAGGACGAGTTCGCCGGCCCCGGCCAGGGCGGCGGCTACCTCGAGGGCGCCTATGCCCACGCGCTCGACAAGGGCTGGCACGTGGGTGCGGTCGGCGCGGAGGACCTCGGCCACCGGCGCACCGACGACTGGGGCGGCCCGGGCTGGGCCAAGACGGTGATCCTGGCCAACGGCCGCTCGGAGTTCGCGCTCAAGTCGGCGATGCAGGCACGCCGCTTCTACGCGGTGCGGACCCCGAACGTGCGGCTGGACTTCTCGATCGACGGCCGCCCGATGGGCGCGCGCATCTCGCCGACCGAGGGACAGGCGCTGGCGATCAGGGCGAACGTCAACGACCTCACGACGAAGCTCGAGCTGGTCACGAGCCACGGCGACGTCGTGGCGAGCGGCATCCGCAAGCTGAACATCTCGCGTGCCGCCGCCGCGGAGGAGCGCTACTACTTCGTGCGGGCCGTCCGCAACGGCCAGCCGGTCGCGTACTCGAGCCCGGTGTGGGTGACGACGCGCTCCAGCGCGGGACCCGACCACGGGGAGTGGCTCGCCGGCGACCTGCACGTGCACACCTGTTACTCGCACGATGTGTATTGCCCGCCGAACGACGACAACACCGGGCCGGAGGAGTTCTACACGTTCGGCATGTCCCCGGGCACGCGTTTCCTGGAGGCGAGCGCGCGCGGCCTCGACTACCTCGCGATCACCGACCACAACGACCTGCGCTCCGCCGCAGATCCCAACTTCGGGTCACACGGCGTGATCGGCCTCCCGAGCTACGAGAACTCGCTCCGCGGGCACGCGCAGATGATTCGCACGACCAAGATCTGGGACAAGGGCGACAGCTCCGCGCAAGCCGTGAACGCGATGGCGGACGGCCTGCGGGCGGCCGGCGGCGTGTTCCAGATCAACCACCCGGCGGGCGACATCACGCAACGGTTCGACAACTGCTCGGACACCGGCGTGCTCGACTGGAAGTACGGCTACGACGTGCGCCCCGACACGATCGAGGTCTGGAACGTGACGAACTCGATCCAGTTCTCCGAGGCCTACTGGGAGTGCTGGCTGGCGCGCGGCGCGCACGTGGGCGCGACGGGCGGCAGCGACTCGCACTGGCTCTCGACCGTTGGCGTGCAGGGCGTCGGCAACCCCACGACCTGGGTGTTCTCGCGCGACCGCACGCGGGCGGGCATCGCGGAGGCGCTCGCGAAGGGCCGCACGTCGATCTCGCGCATGCCACCGAGCCAGGGCGGCGCGCCGCTCGTGCTGGAGGCCGACGGCGACCGCAACGGCGCGTTCGAGTCGGGCGCCGGCGACTCCGTGGCGCCGGGCGCGCGGATGCGGGTCAGCGCTCCGACCGCCGGCACCGCGCGCGTGCGGGCGAACGGCGAGACACTGCTCGAGCAGCCGGTGACTCCCGGGGCGCCGCTGGAGTTCGACGCTCCGGACACGGGCGGCTGGGTGCGGGCGTCGCTCCTGCTCCCCGAGGCCGAGGCCGCCAAGCAGGCTCCCGGCTGCGAGCCGAACGGCCTGCCGGTCAGCACCTGTGCCTACGACCAGCTCGTGGCGGGGCTGACCTCGCCGGTTTACCTCGCGCCCTGATCAGCGCCCGTCCCCGGGCTCTAAGCTTCAGGGCAT
>Ga0075431_100007549_pt1 | contig 10827 bp, 5 predicted proteins | sample RhiMetdeltSRZDD5_FD_75297 | JGI IMG/M metagenome (GOLD analysis project Ga0075431, IMG submission 75297) | Populus rhizosphere microbial communities from Tennessee, USA - Rhizosphere MetaG P. deltoides SRZDD5 | ecosystem: Host-associated > Plants > Roots > Rhizosphere > Soil | place: USA...
CCGGCGAGGACCATCGAGATCACGATGGCCGGGCCGGCGTTGGCAGCCGCGGCCTGGCCGGTGAGCACGAAAATGCCGGTGCCGATGATGGCACCAACCCCCAGCATGATGAGTTGATTTGGACCTAAGACTCGGGGAAGGGTGGTGCCTCCTTCCCCGCCTAGCTGCTCGCGGCGGATCTGCTCGATGCTCTTGGTAGCGTGAATGGACATAGTTGGAAGCTTCGGCGGCAGCGCCATCGAAAGTCATGAAGCTCGGCTCAAAGCGTTGTAAGAAAAGCTCAAGTTGTTCTTAAGGCCGCGATAACATTGGGGTTTTCCAATGTCCGCGCAGCCATCCTCCCGGCCGCTGCCGCTCACGTTTGGACCCTTTGCGTTCGATCCGCAGAGCCGAATCCTGCGCCGAGGAGGCCAGGAGCTGGCCATCCCGCCGCGTGTGCTTGGCGTGCTCGAGCTGTTGCTGGCGCGCGCTGGCGACGTCGTGCCGCGCCAGGAACTCATCGAGACGGTCTGGAAGGACGCGTTCGTGACGGATACATCGCTCGCGGAGGCGATCAGCCTGCTTCGACAGGTCCTCGGCGACGATCCGCAGTCGCCGACCTACGTTCAGACACTCCACCGCCGCGGCTACCGATTCGTCGCTCCGGTCTCTCCCCAACCTCCCGCAGGGGTCCCCGACGTCGTTCAGCCCGGCGAGCCGCGCGCGAAGGCCGTGCGGGTGTCGCCATCAATCGGCCGGGAGCTCGTGCCGTGGAGCGTGGCGGCAATTTGCCTGTTTGTCGCCGCCGCTGCGTTGTGGCAATACACGCAGAGGTCACCAGTCTCGTTGCCGGTCGCTGCACGATTCGCGATCCAACTGCCTGCGGGATCGAGCTTCGACGAGCAGGCGCCGGCGCTCGCTTTCTCGTCCGACGGTGGCACGGTCGCCTGGTCGGCGTGCGAACGCGAGGGATGCCGGATCTTCACGCGCGGGTTGGATCAGATCGATCCCGCACCGATTGACGGCACGGTCGGCGGCCGCGCGCCGTTTTTTTCTCCAGACGGCCGGTGGCTTGGCTTCTTCGTAAACGGTAGGCTGGCGAAAGTGGCGCTGGCCGGGGGCGCGGTCATGACCATCGCCGATGCGCCAGCAGCGCTTGGCGCCGTCTGGATGGAGCGCGAGATCATTTTTGCCGGCTCGCCGACCGGTGGACTGATGCGCGTGTCATCGGACGGCGGCGAACCGCGTCTGCTCACGTCGCCGAAAGAAGCGGAAGGCGAGGTACGCCACGCGTGGCCGGCGCTGGTTCCGGGCACGAACGTGCTCCTCTTCACGATTGACCGGACGCTTGCCACCAACGCCCCTGCGGTGCCGGGAACGCTGGCCGCTATGTCGCTGACGTCGCCGGCCGACACCCCAACGTCGTGGCGCACGCTCCTCGACAACGTCAGCCTGGCTCGCGCACTCGGGCGCGACACGATCGTGTACGCCAAAGAATCAGAGCTGCATGCGGTCAGCTTTGATCCGGTCCGCCTGGCGATCTCCGGCGCGCCGCGCGCGTTAAAGGGCCAACTCGCCACCGCACGCGGACGCGCCCACTTCGCGGTCTCGGATACCGGTTCACTCGTCCATGCCGTTGGGCCCGAGCAAGGCAGCCACACGCTGGTGTTCTTTCAGGTTCCCGCGAACCTGGATCGCGCGACCGCCGACAACCTGGCGCTGCGCGAGCCGGCGATCTCAACCGATGGGACTCGCGTCGCCGGCGTGAACCTGCAGGGACCTGGCGCAGGGATCTGGATTTCGGAAAGCGAGCGCGCGAACCCAACGCGCCTCGTTCATAAGGACGTCAACGCGTCGCCGGTGTGGTCGTCTGACGGCCGGTCGATCTTTTACGCGTCGCGCAGCAACGGTGTCTTCGAGATCTGGCGCCGCGACGTGGAAGGCGCCGCAGCGGCGACGCGCGTGTTCGGCTCCGCCCGCCACGCGTTTCCGCTGGCGGCATCGCCGGATGGAACACTGCTCGCCTTTCTGCAAACATCCGATCACACGCGCGCCGACATCTGGCTGCTCGCTCTCGCGGACGGCTCCACGCGGCCCATCGTGCAAAGTCCGTTCGACGACGTGGCGGCGAGCTTTTCGCCGGACTCGCAGCTCCTGGCGTTTCAATCGGCCGAAACCGGCAGATGGGAAATCTACGTGCAGCGCCTGCGTGATGGGCGGCGCGCGCTCGTGTCGAGCGGCGGAGGCGAGACCCCGGTTTGGACGAGAGGCGGCCTCTTCTACCAATCCGGCACGTCGGTCGTCCGGAGGACCGTCACCGTCGATCGCGACGCGATCCGGATCGAGAGCGCGCAGCACACGGCGGATAGGCGCGCCGAGCCTTATGCGACGCTCGAACAGCAAACGCTGCTCGAGGCCGTCTCACCCGACGGGCAGCTGCTCGTCAGCCGTGCTGATACAGCGGCCACGTCAGCGGTCGTCAGCCTTGAATGGGTCCGCGAAGTCCGCGCGCTGCTCGGCCCGCCGGCATCCGCGTTACCTCGGTAGAGTTCCGGGGCTCGGGGCTCGGGAACACCGGGGTCAGACCCCAACACCGGGGTCAGACCCCAACCCCGGGGGGTCAGACCCCAACCCCGGGGGGTCAGACCCCAGCACCGGGGTCAGACCCCAACACCGGGGGTCAGACCCCAACCCCGGGGTCAGACCCCAACCCCCGGGGGTCAGACCCCAACCCCGGGGGTCAGACCCCAACACCGGGGTCAGACCCCAACACCGGGGTCAGACCCCAACACCGGGGGTCAGACCCCAACACCGGGGTCAGACCCCAAACACCGGGGTCAGACCCCTCGGGGCTCGGAACCCCGGACGCCGAACCCGAACCCCGAACAAACTTGACAATATTTTAGTTATAACTAAAATATTGGCATGGTCGCTGATACAGCCGTCCTGGACGCCGTCGCCTCTCCTCGACGCCGCGAAATCCTGCGGCTGGTGTGGGACGACGAGCTGGCGGCGGGCGACATTTATCGCGCGATGCCGGACGTGACGTTCGGCGCCGTGTCGCTGCAGTTGAAAACGCTCACCGCAGCAGGGCTGGTCAGCTCACGTCGCGCGGGACGGCAGCGCTTCTATCGCGCCAGGCGCGAAGCCGTGGGACCGGTCGGGCGAGTGCTGGAGAGCATGTGGGGAGACGCATTATGGAAACTCAAGCTGCACGCGGAGCTGGTCGAAACTCGTCGGGGGCCACAGGCTCGGTCAAGCAAGACGCGCAAAGTCAGGAAGCCGTCATGAACGCACTTCCGCATCTGCTCGACCGGACGGTCGTCATTCAGGCGCGGCCTGAAACGGTCTTCAGCTTCTTCACCGATTCGGAACGCTGGGCCTCCTGGTGGGGCGCCGGCTCGACGATCGAGCCACGCCCGGGTGGCCGCATGTACATCCGCTACCCCGGAAACGTGGAGGCGTCCGGCGAAGTCATCGAGATCGTGCCGCCCGAACGGATCGTTTTTACCTACGGCTTCAACTCCGGGCAACCCATTCCGCCCGGCAGCTCGCGCGTGACCATCCGGCTCGAAGCAACCGGCTACGCCACACGCCTCCGCCTCTCACACGAGTTTGCCGAAAGCCGCGTCCGCGACGAGCACATTCAGGGCTGGCGCTATCAGCTCGCCGTCTTCAGCAACGTCGCCACCAACCTTGCGAACGCGAATGCTGCGACGCTGGTGGATGCCTGGTTCGGCGCCTGGTCCGAGACCGACCAGGCGGTTCGTGAGAAAACGCTCGCCGCTATCGCAACGCCAGACGTCCGCTTCACCGATCGATTCAGCCTGCTGCAAGGCCTTGCTGATCTGCAGCCGCACATCACCGCCGCGCAGCGGTTCATGCCCGACACACACATGAAGCGGAACGGCGACGTCAGGCATTGCAACGGCACCGTGCTCGTTGATTGGATCGCGTCAGCCTCGGACGGCAAAGAGAAAGGCAAAGGCGTCAACGTCTTCACGTTCCGCGCCGACGGCCTGATCGAGTCCGTGGTGGGCTTTTGGGGTTGAGTCGTAGCCGGGGTCCGGGATCCGGCTCTTGCACCCGACGCTCACGCGATGAATGATTTGGCGGCCTGAATCCGCTGCTCGAACGGCGGATGCGTGTGAAACAGCCAGAGCGTCGTGGGGGATGGACGCGCTTCGGCGAGATTCTGCGATGCAAGGCGGCGCATGGCAGAAACGAAGGCGTCGGGACGTTCGGTTAGCTCGAGAGCAAACCGATCGGCGCGATGCTCGTTGCGTCGAGAGAGGGCGTTCAATCCGGGCCGCGCAACGAGCGACACGAGTCCGGCAACGAGCAGCAGGAGCGGCAAGCCCGCCACATCCGCGGGACCGTTCAACCCGAGCGGCCTCCACGATGCACCGAGTGCCACCGCGGCGGCGCCCATGCTCATCGCGATCATCGCCGCCTCGAGCAAGAGCCCCGTGCGAATATCCCGATGCGCATGGTGTCCGAGCTCGTGCGCGAGGATCACCTCGATCTCGTCGTCGGTGTAGTCGGAAAGGAGCGTGTCCGAGAGGAGGATCCGCCGGCTGCGACCGGTGCCGACCAATGCCGCGTTGGCGCGCGTGGTCTTCTCCCCCAGCCCCCACTCGTAGATGCCCAGCACCGGCAGGCCGGCTCGAGCTGAGAGAGTTTCGAGCCTGGCGCGCAGCACCTCGCGGTCGAGCGGCTTGAACCGGTAGAAGAGCGGCATCAACAGCACTGGCGCAACGCGCGCAAGTATCAGCGTCGCAAGAATGAACGCAACGGCCGAGGCTGCCCACCACCAGCGCGGCCAGGCAGCCATCGCGCTGTAAACGATCGCGGCCGCGACAAGCGAGATGATGAATCCCATCGCGAACGCCTTCACGTGATCGCGTATCCAACTGCGAAACGGCACCGCCGACAGACCATAGCGGCGTTCGAGAATGAACGTGCGATAGAAGCGGCTTGGAAGGCTGACGAACTCAGCGAGCACGAAGAGCGCTCCGGTATAGACCAGAACGGTCGCGAGAGTCTGGGAGGGCGTGCCTGTCAGCTGGACCGCCGCGTCGCGGAGCGGGATCGACAGGGCGCCGAGCAGCGTGATTCCGCCGGCGAGTTGCGTCGCCAGCCCCACCCAGGCAGTGCGCCGCTGCAACCGGTGATAGCGGGTTGATCGGTCTTCGTTCAAGACCTGAGTCCTGAGCCTTGCGCCCTGAGCCTGAGTCCCAGCCTCAGTTCAGCTGGACCGAAATCAGCTTCGACACGCCCGGCTCCTCCATCGTCACACCCCAGAGCCGATCGGCGATCTCCATCGTTTTGCGATTGTGGGTGATGAGAATGAATTGGGTGTGCTGCTGCATGCCCTGGAGCATCTCCACGAACCGCCCGATGTTGGCATCGTCGAGCGGCGCGTCGATCTCGTCGAGCAGGCAGAACGGGCTCGGACGGTACTTGAAGATGGCGAACATCAGCGCCATCGCGGTGAGCGCCTTCTCACCGCCGGAGAGCAGCTGGACGTTCTGGAGCCGCTTGCCGGGGGGCTGCGCGATGATGTCGATTCCGCTTTCGAGCTGGTCGGCTTCGTCGAGCAGGACCAGGCCGGCGCGTCCGCCGCCGAACAAGGTGGAGAACGTGTTCTCGAAGTTCTGGTTGATCACGACGAACGCTTCACGGAAGCGTTCTTTGGTGGTCTTGTCGATCTTGCGAATCGCTTCACCGGTCGAGGCGATCGCCTCGACGAGATCCTTCTTCTGCGCGGTCAGGAACGTATGCCGCGATTCGAGGTCGTCGAACTGATCGATGGCCATCATGTTCACCGCGCCCATCCGCTCGATCTTGGTGCGCAGATCGGTGACCATCTCGTCTGGCGTCATCGAACGCATCACCGCCGCCGGTTCGGGTTCGATCGCGGAGGCTTCCGCGGCGCCGGCCGCCGCCTCGTCATCCACTTCGGCGGCATCAGGACGGTCGTCGATCGGTCTCGGGCTCGCGAGCAAGCCCTCTCGCTCGAGCGCCTCGACTTCGACAGCCACCTCGTCCAACGTCGCCTGGACCGTTTCCACGCACGATGTGGCCAGGTGTGAGAGATCGGCTTCGGCGGTCGCGCGCGCCACTTCGAGCTGCGAGGCCTCGCTTCGAACACCATCCAGGGCGCGGCGCGCTTCGCGAATACGACCGTCCTGCTCGTCGAATCCAGCGCGCAATGTCTGCGAGCGCTCCTCGAGCATCTTCACGCGATCGCGCTGCTCGTCGAACGCCCTGACCCCGGCATCGAGCCGAGCTTCTGACGCGGTCACCGATTCCTGCAGCTCGGTGCGGCGCGAACCTGCTCTACGGAGATCCTCCCGTCGTGTCGTCAATCGAGTCTCGAGCTCGGCGGCAGCCTCCTCGAGACGCCGCAGCTCGGCGTTCAATGCGCTGGTGCGCTCGACGAGCGCGGCGTGCACCGCCTTGGCCTCGGCCGCCCGCGTGGACTGTGCCTGCATTGCTTCGCGAGCGTCGAACAATCGGCGCTGTGCTCGATTGAGCTGATCGTCGGCTTCCCGTTGGTCCGCTTCGATCCTCGCAATCGACTGGCGAGCCTCCTCCTGGCGCGCGTCCTGCGTGCGCTGCTCTTCCTCGGCCGCCCTGCGCTCCACTGCGATCTGCTCGCGCTTGCGCGCAATCCGATCCGCCGCCTCTGAAGCTGTAGCCGCCTGCAGCTCGAAGCCGACGATGGCCTTCTCCTGTTGGTGCATCTCACCCTGGAGCGATGAGAGGGAGGCCGCTGCTGCCGTAATGACCGCGTCGACCGCGACAAGCTGCTCGCGCACGCGTTCGACGTGCGCGCCCTGCGTGTCCACACGTTCGCGGAGTTCCTTGATCTCGCGCTTCGTGGCGAGGATGCCGCGCGCCTCGGCGCGAACGCCGCCCTCGATTACGCTGGCACCGCGAAGCACGTCGCCGTCGAGGGTCACGATTGCTGCCGGCGAAGCGGATCCTGGAGTGATAGCCCGCACCGCCTGACTTGCAGCGTCGAAGTCTTCCGCCACCCACATCTGCGCGAGCGCCGATATGATGGCCGCGGCCGCTGGGCCGGAAACACGAACGACGTCGCTCAAACGGACCAAGCCGGCCGGTGCCTCAGGCGCCGGCGCTACGTCTGCACTCGAATCGGCGATCACGAAGCCGACACGGCCAGCGTTGCGTTCGCGAACGAGTTGCAGGCCGGCCCAGGCGTGCGCGTGAGATGTGACCACGACGTGCTGGACCAGATCGCCAAGACACGCTTCAACCGCGCGCTCGTAGCGTCGATCCACTTCGAGGTAATCGGCTACGGATCCGAGATGCTGCACCGAGTCAGGGGACTCGGCCAAGATCGTTCGCGCGCCGTCGCCGTATTGCTCTCGCGCCGCATCGAGTTCTTCGAGCGATGTGAGCCGGGCGCGAAGGGCGGCCAGCTCGTGCTCGATGGTCCGCAGTTCCTGCGCGTGCGCCTCGCGCTCCGTGCGCGCTGCAGCGAGCTCGGACTCGCGGGCGGTCCGATGACCACGCAACTCCTCCATCGAAGCCTTCGCGCGATCGAGGCCCTCACATGCAACCGCTCCCTCGGACCGCGCGCGCTCGGCCTCAACGCCCAGGTCGTGGTCCTCGGCTTCGAGGCCCGCGATCTGCTCGGCCATGCGCGCCCGGGCAGCCGCAGCATGCTCCATGGCGTGCCTGAGCGCAGTTGCCGCATTGACCGCCGCGAACACCTCGCTGCGGGCTGCCTCGACATCCGACTCGAGGCCTTCGATCTGGCGCTGCGCCGCGACGTAGGCCGATTCTTCGGCCGCCAGATTCGTGGCCGCCTCGTCGCGATCCACGGCGGCACGCTGGGCCGCCTCGCCTCGCGACTGCAGCTCGAGCCGTGCCGGCTCCTGTCGTGACTCGAGCGCTCGTACTTCGACTTCGATCTCGGCGGCGGTAGTGCCAAGCTGCTCGATCTGCTGGCGGTCGAACGCAATCTGCTGTTGCAGGCGGCCGATCTCCATCTCGCTCGCATGCGCGGTTTCGCGCGCGGCAGTGGTTTCGCCGTCTGCCTCCATCAGCTCGAGACGCAGCCTCTCGAGAGTCGTCTCGAGCTCAGCAAGGTGCGCCGCGGCTGCAGCTTCCCGTTCGCGCGCAGCGGCTAACGACGTCCGCGCCGCTTCGATCGCGTCGCCGAGCGACCGATAGCGGGTCGCAAACTGGACCTTCTCCCAGCGCCGCAGCTCTTCACGGAGGCGCTTGTAGCGACGCGCCTTCGCCGCCTGCCGTTTCAGCGTGCCTCGCTGCTTTTCGACTTCGAAAATGATGTCGTCGACGCGCGTGAGATTCTGCTGCGCCGCTTCGAGCTTCAGCTCGGCAGCGCGCCGCCGGCTCTTGTACTTCGTCACGCCGGCCGCTTCTTCGATCAGCTGTCGTCGATCGGTTGGACGGGCGCTGAGAATCTGCCCGATCTTGCCCTGCTCGATGACGGCATACGCCTTGACGCCGACGCCGGCATCCATCAACAAATCCTGCACGTCGCGAAGCCGGCAAATCTCGCCGTCAATCAGGTATTCGCTTTCACCCGATCGATACAGCCGGCGCATCAATTCGACGTCGCGAACGATGAGGGGCGTATCGTCCTCGACCGCGTCGGACGGCAACGAGACGGCAACGGCCTCGGCTTGGAGCGTCCCGACGCCTTCCTCCTCCGCCACAACCGCGACGGCCTCCCCTGCCACCTGGACCAACCCGTGCCCGTTCCCGCCGCGGCCGTTCCCATTGCCATGGTGACCGTTGCGGCCGTTGCCATTGCTCCCCGGAACGCGTGCGGCAACGCCACTCAGCTTCAGCCGGACTTCCGCCGCGGCGGTCGGCTTCCTCGCGTCGCTGCCGCCGAAAATGATGTCTTCCATGCGCTCGCCGCGCAGGCTCTTGGCACTCTGTTCCCCGAGGACCCACGTCAGGGCGTCGACGACGTTGCTCTTGCCGCACCCGTTGGGACCGACAATGGCCGTGACGCCTTGCTCGAAGGTCAGCTCAGACCGATCGGGAAAGCTCTTGAACCCGGCGATTTCGAGACGTTGGAGCCGCATGAACCCGTTCCTTTTACTGGTACAAACAAAAAAGCCGCTCACGAAGCGGAGATGGACTCCGGCCCGGAAGCGGCTGGGTGCGCTTCGAATGGTACTTGGATTCTGGGAATCGACGTTTTGGAGTCAAGGACCGCGCTGCCAGCCTTCAACACCCTGCCCCAGCAGGATGGCCCCTTGAAGGCGGCGAGACGGCGGTCAGTCTAGCAAGCCCCTATTACATGGGGCAACACTAAAGTGAGCCCCCAAATATGGGGCCAAAGCCCTATCTGTCCTTGCTCCCTCCCGTGACGCGCGCGCGAGCCAATTCGGTCAGGCGCACGGCATCCGGAAACTGTTGCAGCGCAAACTGCGTCTGCGGATCCTTCGCGACGAGGTTGCGACGCGCCTCTTCGACGCCAAACAGCGCGATGTCGATGTCGTAGCGGATCATCGCGCGGATGAATGGCTCGTCCTTGGTAAAGGCTGCCTCGTCAATCACGATCTTGCGCGACTTCAACATTTCCTTGAAGTCGTTGACCATCCCGTCAGTCACCGTGAAGCCGCGCGAGATGCGCTTGCGATTCTTGTTCGCGAGGCCCATGCGGGTGTCGCCCTCGGCCGTGAAGTTGTCGGCAAAGTTGGCGAATTCCTGACGAGCGAACAGCGTCCGGGCGAAGCGCGTCGGGTTGAACCCCTCGACCGGGCCTGCGAGGAACTTGTCGGGTTCGATGCCGCCGCCACCGTACACCTTACGGCGGGCGTCGGTGTATCGCATCTCGGCGGAGTCATGCGACCGGTCGGCCTTCTGCTCGCGTAACGAGTAGGTCAGGTACTCGTCGAAGCTGCCGTCCCACGGACGCTGAATCATCCGGCCGCTTGGCGTGTAGTAGCGGCCCGTCGTGAGCGCGAGACCCGCGGCGTTGTTGCCGCGTCCGCCGATCGTATACACCGACTGCACCAATGCCTTACCGAACGTGGTTTCACCGACGACCAGCGCGCGATCGTGATCCTGAAGCGCACCCGACACAATCTCCGACGCGCTCGCGCTGTTGCGGTTCACCAGCACGACGATCGGCTGCGTGAGATAGTCGCTCTCGTCGGTCGCGCGATATTCTTCGTTTGAGCTTGGCGTGCGGCCCTTCGTGAAGGCAATGAGCTCGCCCTTGGGCAGGAACCGGTTCGCGATCGCGATTGCCTGGGTCAGCGGCCCGCCTGGGTTGTCGCGCAGGTCGAAAATCAGCCGCTTCATGCCCTTCGCCGAAAGCTCTTTCAGCGCGTTCCCGACTTCGTCGTTCGAGGTCTCTGAGAAATCTCCGAGCTTGATGTAGCCCGTCTCCTTGTCGATCATGAACGCGCCGCGCACGGTCGTGATGTTGACGGCGTCGCGCTCGATCTCGAGGTCGATCAGGCCGTCGTAGCCGCGACGGCGGAGTGAAATCTCCACGGTCGTGCCCTTCGGGCCCTTCAGCTGTGCCACCGCCATGTCGGCGGTCCAGCCCTTGGCGTCCTGCCAGCCTTTGGCTTCGTCTTCCTTGGTGTTGGCGCTCTTGATGCGGGCGATCACGTCACCGCGGCGCAGGCCCTTCCGATAGGCCGGCGAATTCTCGAACACCGACATCACGGTGATGTCGCCGTCGATCGGCTGAATCTGAATGCCGAGACCGAAGTAGCTGCCCTGCTGCCGCTCGCGCAACTGGCGATAGCTGCGCGGATCGAAGAAGCTCGAATGCGGGTCGAGCGTCTTCAACATGCCGTCGATCGCGCCGTAGACCAG
>Ga0075431_100007552_pt1 | contig 10825 bp, 9 predicted proteins | sample RhiMetdeltSRZDD5_FD_75297 | JGI IMG/M metagenome (GOLD analysis project Ga0075431, IMG submission 75297) | Populus rhizosphere microbial communities from Tennessee, USA - Rhizosphere MetaG P. deltoides SRZDD5 | ecosystem: Host-associated > Plants > Roots > Rhizosphere > Soil | place: USA...
CCCAGGTCTCTTTTAGGCCCTGATCCTCCCACCAGACGATGGGCCCCGAGCCGGGGGACCTCCTTGGGCGCTTCAGATTCCTAATCGAAAACCCGCACGCGGTAGTCGTGCCTGCTAGTGTCACGGGTCCTCCGTGGGCAGGCTCCGGACACGGGTCCTCTTTGGCGATTCACAACAGAAACGCGCAAACGGCATCCCGCAGGTCCAGGCCCCGATGGGACCCGCTGGATGGGACCCGTCCGACCGGAACCGGCCGGTGCCGGATTCAGTGCCGGATCGGTGTGATAGCCCCGCGCACATCGGAGCACGCGGTGACACTGGCGCCGCGCCGAACCGCCGTCGTTACGCCCGTCGTCTCACTCCGTGACGCTCGGTGACAGACACGTGGACCCACTTCTAATCCGAGGGTCGCAGGTTCGACTCCTGCCAGGCGCACCAACAACGACGGCTACTTCGCGAGCAACACTCCCTCGGTGACACGCTGTTGCGTTGAACCTTGCGCTGAAATCTCGATGGACACGGGAAGCGCAGCGTCGAGGCGGGAGACGGCGGTGCGGAGGTGCTCGGGCGCGAGGTGCCCGTAACGGAGGGTCATCGCCAGCGAGTGATGTCCCAGGAGATCTTTCACCTCCTGTAGGCTGGCGCCCCGCTGGACGGCCCACGACGCGAACGTGTGCCGCAGGTCGTGAAAGTGGAAGTCAACGAGCTTCGCTCGCTCGACAGCGCCCTCCCAGGCCGTGCGGAAGTGGTCCCAGCGCCGGGTACCGAAGACGAGGCCGGCGCTCTTCGAGCCGCGCCGGGCGAGCACCGCGTCCGCGCGACTGTTCAACGGCACCGCGCGCCGCCGCTTACTCTTGGTGCTGGTGCTGTCGAGCAGGACTACGCCACGAGCGCGGTCCACGCGCTCCCAGGTCAGGCCGAGCACTTCGCCACGACGCATCCCGGTGAAGAGCGCGAACTCCACCAGGTCGATAAGATCGTCGTTCCTGGACTCACGGCAGGCATCCAGTAGCCGGGTCGCTTCCTCGGGCGTCAGCCAGCGCAGCCGGCCCTCGGGCTCGCGCTCCATCCTGATCCGAGGCACCGCGTCGAGCATTTCCCACTCCTCGTGCGCCAGCCGGAGGAGGTGGCGCAGTAGCGCCAGCGCGCGGTTGACCGTCGCTCCCGCCAGCGGGCGCTCGACGGCGGTCTCGCCCTCACCGATCTTCCGCACGGCCGAGAGGCGAGAACCCTTGTACTCGGCGATGCGGGCGGCTGTGATCTCAGCCAGCGCGGTGTCCTTTCCGAAGTACGCCTTCAGATGACCGAGGATGCGGGTGTCCTCGAAGAGCGATCGCTTCCGCGCCTTGGTAGCCAGGTAGCGCTCGGTCGCCTGGGCCAGCGTCAGACCGCTAGACTTCGGCTTCGGCGGCTCCACCTGGAGCAGGTGAGCGGCCAGCGCCTTCTGAGCATCCTCACGGGTCCACTCAGACTTGTAGATGCGCTTCTGCTTCCCGTCCGTCTGCACGGTGTAGCCCCAGGCCTTGCGTTTCGTACGCTGGCCGGGGACCTTCCAGGGTCGTTGGTTTACTTTGGCCAAGGCCGATTCTCCTTTCACCTCGAACAGGTTCACGGCGTGCCCTATTTCAGGAGGTCCGCTATGCCGACGCCCAGGGCGCGGGCCAGTCGGTCGGCCACCTCGAGCGACAATCTCCGCCGGGTGCCAGCCTCCAGTTGGGCGATATACCCCTGCGTCACCTTTGCCCGCGCCGCGAGATTCTCCTGCGTCCAGCCCTTCTCCTCGCGTAGCCGCCTGATCATCGCTCCTAGCCTCCCAGCCATAGGCCAATATTACTACTGTAATGAACATCGCGTCAAGACACGGGCCCGAGGGCGAGCAACGGCCCGGTTGTACGACAATGGCCAGCTACCATTGCGTGTCCCGAGACCGTTGGGCACGTCGTCATCACGTGGGCCGTCCGGTGCGGATGAAGCGGCGCACCAGCGCGGAGAACTCGGCGGTGGCGGTCAAGGGCATGAGGTGACTGCGCCCCTCGAGCGCATGGAACTGAGCTCCCGGGATGCGCTCCGCGAGCCATCGGGCAGCCTCCACCGGAGCGATCCGGTCGACCTCACCGTGCAGCACCAGGGTAGGCATCCTGAGCCTGGAGAGGATCGGGCGAACGTCGTTGCCCGGATCCTGGAGCACGAAGAAGTTCTTCAGGGTCTCCGATGGGATCTGGCTCCATAGCTTGATGCCGTTCTCGATGAGCTTCTGACACCCTGGCTCGCCGGCGAAGCTCTGCACCACGAAGGCCCGCACGACAGCCGGCCAGTCGTCGACCGCGATCGCGGCCGAGATCCGCCCGTGGAACTCCATGTCGACCAGGTCGGGGAACGGGAAATCCGGATCGCGCCGATTCGCCGGAGAGCAACCGGCCAAGATGAGCTTCTCGACCAGATGAGGGTACTGGTTGGCGAAGTGCGCCGTGCCCCTCGCGCCGCGCGAGAAACCGGCCACGATCACCGGGCGATGCCCGAGAGCCTCGACCACCGCGCGGAGGTCTTCCACAAAGTCTCTGGTGTAGTAGGGACCGGGAAGCGGATCTGACTCTCCCGTGCCCCGGGGATCCCAGGTCACGACGCGGAAGTCCTGGCAGAGCCGCTCCAGCAGGGGCTGGAAGGTCGCGAGTCCGTAGGCGGCGGGGTGGCAGAGAACAATCGTCGGCTCCCCGCCGCCGTGCTCGTAGTAGACGATCTTCGCTCCTTCGCGGAGGATCGCCCTCTTGCGGTGGAGCTTGTTACCAAGCCGCTGACGGTCCGAAGGCTCGTCGACCAGCATCAGAGCGTGCTCATACGCCCCGTTGGCCGGCTCGAGCTTCCCCTGGAGGCTCTCGAGGTCGCCTAGCATCTCGTGGGCCCGCGCCAGTTCCCCTGAAGCGCGCCCTGTCCGCCCGAGGATCGCAACGGCGTCCGCGCATAGGCGGCTTCCCGCCGGATAGTCGAAGCTCGCGCTGGCCTTCGCCGCAGACTTCAGTGAATAGTCGACGGCCTTCACCCATGATTCGCCGTTGGTGAAATGGAAGGCCAGGGTCTCGTAGAACTCGGCGACGCGGTCGGCGTACAGCTCCTCGATGACCTCGCCGGTGCGGCGATGTAGCTCACGGCGCTTCTGTCTGAGCAGGGTCTCGTAGGCGACGTCATGGGTCAGAGCATGCTTGAACATGTAGGCCAGCTCGGGGAAACGGGACTTCTCGTAGATCAGCTCCACGGCCCGGAGTTCTCCCAGGGCTTGGCGCGCGTCGGGCGCCAGCGTCGCCACGCGCTCGACGAGGCGGGCGGTGAACTCCCGGCCGACGACCGAGGCAATCTGGAGCGCGGTCTTGGAGGCTTCGGGCAGACGATCGATGCGGGCCATGATGACGCCTTGGATCGTATCGGGGATGCGGACGTCGCCGAGCGGACGGGCTAGGCAATAGGCCCCGTTGTCGCGTCGGAGGGTGCCCTCCTCGACGAGCGACCTGGCCAGCTCTTCGACGTACAGCGGATTGCCTTCGGCCCTCCGCGCGACGAGCCGACTCACTTCGGGCGGCACGACCGCCCGAAGCACATGCTCGACGAGTCCGGCCGTCTGACTCTCGGGCAACGCGCGGAGGGTGATCCGGGTGAAGTAGGTCTGTTCGCCGAAGGTCTGGGTATAGCCAGGGCGATAGGTCAACACCACCATGAGCGACTCGGCGGCGATGCTGTCGAGCACGAGACGAAGAATGTCCTCCGAATGGGCGTCGATCCAATGGAGGTCTTCCACCACCAGCACCAGCGGGCTCCTCTGGCCATGCGCGAGCAGGAGGTCGCGGACCGCCTCCGCGGTGCGTCCCTTCCGCTGCTCTGGGCTCATCGTCTTGACGTCGGCATCCCCGGGATCGAGCGAAAGAAGGGCGCGCACAAAGGGGGCCGTCCAAGCGAGGCCGTCTCCGGTCTCGAGGATCCCACGATCGACCTTGTCGACCATGGTCTCGACGCTATCGCCCTCCTTGATCCCGAGTAGGTCGCGCACGAAGTCGAGCACCGGGAGGTGGGCGATGGCGTGGCCATAGGACACACAGCGGCCGAGGATCCAGCGTGGACCAGCCGACTCGGCATGCCTCCGGAACTCCAGCAGGAGGCGCGACTTGCCGATCCCCGCCTCCCCGTAGATCAGAACCGCCTGGCCATGGCCGGCCCGCGTTTCGGCGAAGCAGTCCTGGAGCAAGGCCAGCTCGTGCTCTCGGCCGACGAGCGTGGTGAGGCTGCGCTCGCTCTCGGCCTCGAGCCGGCTCCGCACGTTCCGGGCCCCCTCCACCCGATAGGGCCGCACCGGAAGCGCCTTGCCCTTGACGCTCACCTCGCCCAAGGGCTGGAGGACGAAGTATGGCCCGGCGGCCTTGACGATGTCCTCGCTCACCAGGATCTGGCCAGGCTTCGCTAGGGCGAGCAGGCGAGAGGCGAGGTTCGTCGTGTCGCCGACCGCGGTGTAGTCCATTCGCAGGTTGTCGCCGATTTTGCCGACAACGACCACGCCGGTGTTGAGACCCATGCGCACCTGGAACTCGATGCTGTGCTGGACGCGCAACCCGTCGCGAAAGGTTGCGAGGATGCGCTGGATACCTAGCGCCGCGTGGACGGCCCTGGCCGGGTGATCTTCGTGGGCAATGGGCGCGCCGAACAGCGCCATCAGCCCGTCGCCGAGGAACTGATTGACCGTGCCCTCGTAGCGGTGGATCTCACCGAGCATCAGCTCGAACGCGCGGTCCATGAGGGCGTGGACGTCCTCCGGGTCGAGGCGCTCCGACATGGCGGTAAAGCCCGAGACGTCCACGAAAAGTACTGTGACCAGCTTGCGCTCGCCTTCCAGCGCGCTCTTGGAGGTAAGGATCTTCTCGGCGAGGTGCTTGGGGGTGTAGGACTCGGGTGCGGCGAAGCGGCCCGCTTGCTCGGTGGCGAGCGCCGCGCCGCAGGACCGGCAGAACTTCTTGCCCAGCGTGACGGGAGTACCGCAGCTCGGGCAGACCGCCTCGAGCCTGGCACCACAGTCCTCGCAGAAGCGTGCGCCCGCGTCGTTCTCAGCCTGGCACCGAGGACACTTCACGCTCAAGCCTCCAAGCCGCCTCACCGGTGATGGTCGGAAGGTGTGCCGAGGGTAGCTGCCCTAGTCTCGCGTGGTCAAGGACACCGCTGCGAGCTGCGGCGAGTCCGCGAATCGCCGCCTTTCAGGAACTCCTGACGTCGTCCGCATCGAGATGATGAACACCGACCAGTCGCCACCGTGGCAGACGGAACAGTGGCCGACAGTGGACCCCGGCTGACGTCCGACCCGTGACCGCCCGGTCAAAAGGCCCCAAGCGCGTGGCGCTCCTGCGCCAGGCCGATCATGCGGGACCCGGATCGTCAAGCGTCTCTTCGTACCGCTCTGAACCGCGAAACAGTGTTGAACAGTGCTACGCCTCTGGTCTGGCACGGTGGCAGAACCCTTCTGATTACCGCGAACAGTGTTGAGCAGTGGTGAACAGTGGTACGCCGCTGGTCTGCCACGGTGGCAGAACCCATGTCGTCGCGTTGGGCGCGAGCACCTGATCAGTAGACAACGGGTCGTTACTGGCTGCGGCTGCACTTACACCTCAGTTTTGGCGGTTTGCGTTGGGCTTTGAGCTAACCGAGGGCCTTTTCGGGCCAACCAGCGATCGAGCGCGGCCTTCTCGAATCTGACCAGCCGAGTTCCTAATTTAATCGCCGGCATCGTAGCGTCTTGTTGGACCAGGCGAAGTACTGTGCGGGGATGCACCCGGAGAATCGCACCTACCTCGGCGGGTGTGAGGTAGACGGGCGCAGTCATGACGACGCCCCAAGGATTGGCCGGCTACGACTGATTCCGGCGGACTCCACCTGCCGGGTGGTCCGGGAGCGTGGCTGGTCTAGCTTGTTCACGTTATTGGGTCCGCGTGCCCCGAGAGCAGGGCGCGTATCTGCTCGAGTAGGCGGGCGACCTCCGAGACCGATGTCAACACCTTGGCGTCTCGCTTGGCCCGTGTTTCGACGACCCGACGTCGACTCAACGCCGCTCGGCACTTTGCCGAACACGCTCGCTTTCCTGACCGACCGGTAACAGTTCTCGCGCAATCCGGGTTCTGGCACTTGCGGGATGGCTCTCCATGGGTCGCCAAAAGCGCACGTGCGGCATCTGGCGAGAGGAGAGAGGCGGAGTCGTATGCGGTCACGTCTTGGGCCTAGCGGGAGCTCCGTGGCGTTCTGAGCAGGCCGGCGACGAACACGTCCACGAGCCGTCGAGCATGAAACGCCGCCGATATAGACGGGCCATGCCGCGTCCGCGAAGCTTCACCGGTCGGCACTCCGTCTCGACGAGGATCCACTCCAGCACCGAGGGCTTGATGTGGATGAGCCGGCCCGGCAGCCGCACCGCCGGAAGTTTGCCGCACTCAATCCAGCCTCGGGCCGTCCAGTAGCTCACCTGCGTTAGTGCCACGACGTCCCGGATGGTCAGGAGCGCACTGGATTTCCAATGCTCGGCCCTTGCGAATCGCCGCTGTCTTTGCGGGCTCGCGGCGCCGCTTTGCCCTGACCTTCCCACGCGCGACGGGAATTTCGAGCATTGAGTGCGCCTATTTCCTGCTGTCGCGACTTTGGGCCAAGATCGGCCTGGCGTAAGCTGATCGTGCTGGTTGGCGGGGAGACGAAGAGATCGCTGGGTCATCCGTCATTGCGCCACCAAGCTGGATGAGTTTGGTGAGTTGGGTGAGTCTTCCCCGCCAACGCTAAGCGACGTTCTCAAATATTCGTATAGAAGAGGCAGCAACAACTCACCTAACTCGCGTAACTCACCCATTCGTCACTTTGAGGCGCCAGAGTGTCGCCCGCTGTTGGTCTCCCGCGACCTCCAGTCGGGCGGAACGCACGGTTCCACCGTCGAGCACCCTGAAGTGCCGGTCTCGGAGCGTGGAGAGGAGATTGCCAAGCCGTCGGGTCCGGCCGGTATCCCTTCCATCCGCGACTCGACTCGGGAGCGGCTCGACGTTTACTAGTTCGGCGGCCGTGCAGCTTGTCTCGCGGTGGGCCGTCCACCAGGCTGCGATGAACGCCCGATGCTCCTGTCCCTCGACATCCGCACTGGCGTAGAGATCCTCAGCATTGGACAGGAAGCCGTCTAGGCCAGCCACGGCGAGCACCCCACCTACCACGTCCGACCACGCCTCATACATCCCGAGCCGCTTGGAGCCCTTAGGCCGCCCGGCAACGATCCAGGCGCGGCACAGCGTAAGCGCCGCGGCGACGAGTTCGCCACGATGTTCCAAACTCCAGGCGACGAGATCGGGGTGTTTGAATGCGGTCCGCTGCCAAGGCACCTCGCAGCCGGCGTCCAGCCTTATCCGCACAGTCCGACGCGCCAACTCGAGGCTCAGACTTGCGTTGTTCGACGTCGCGGCCCAGACGCTTCGCACAGGCAGGGTTACGCTTTCGCTGCGCCCGAGAATACGGTCGTCCCATGTGCTGGCCGTCAGAGCGGCCGCGAGCGCAGCCGAGTCGAGCCGCCCGTGGAGGTTGTCGAACACCATGACGGGCGCGCCTGCAGCTAGTTTGCTCGTGAGCCGTTTGCGCGTCTCCTCTTCGTCCCGCCCTTGTGTCATCAACGGCACCGGACGCCCCAGCGCGGGGAACAGGAGCGCTGTGACGAGGAGCGTGGCACCGGTGCCCGGCATAGGCTTCTCGATAAGGTGTAGTGGCGTAGGCCCGTCAATGCACTCGCGGAGGAACGGCAACAGGAGCAGCGCAAGGGCGTGAGCGCGTTCTACGAGCGAGACGAACGGGAAGTCACCCAGAAGCTCATTCATCAGGAGCAACAGGGCCGCCGACTGCTCGGCCGGCGTCGGCCGCAATGATACCGAAGGCATCGTAAAGCCCGGCGGCGGCTCGTAAAATATGCCCGCCTCGGCATCGTAGCCCGGCAAGGAGCGGATCGTCCCGCCTCTGGTCAGCACCGGTACCTCGACTATTCCCATCAACTTGGGCAGGGAGGGCTGTGGAGCGGCGAGCACGTCGTTGACTACTGCTGGCGGGGGAAAAACCTCGCGTAGCCGTCTGACGCCTAGGGTGTAGGACGCGACGCGGGCCATGACGTATCGCATTCGGTGGAAAGTCAAAGCGCGTGCGGCTAGTGCGCTGCCTTCGTCCCGCTCAAGACGTACTGGCCCACCGCCGTAGAGGAACAGAAACGGTGGAATATTCGACATGTCGATCGCCGACCAGGTGCGTCGCGCCGCGGCCGCGAGGTCACCCGTCACATGAATAGTGGGTCGCTCGATTGTGCGCGCCCGCCATTCGGCGCCGTCGAGCGTGTGTCCATTGCTCGTCATGGGCGTTTCGGGCGTTCTGTAAATCATGCGTCGTCGAGCCTTGCTTCGGCCGCACGAGTCAGCGCCTCGAGTTCAGCGACCTTGCTGAGCAACTCCCACACGTCATCGCTTGAGCCCAGCGTCGTCGCGATCGTACGCGCCTCGTGCATCACGCGGTCGCATGTCCGGATGGAGTCGCTATCGGCGTAGAGCTCGAAGTCGATGCGCAGCGACTGGCGGCGCGCTTCGGCAGGACATTACGTCGCGCTACGTCGTCCTCGTTCAGCGCTCGCGGCGGATACGGTAGAGTCCGGACTTCGCCAGTAACAAATAGATCGGACCACCGGAGCCCAAGGTCAGACAGAACATCGCTTGTTCGACATCCGGCGCGGCAGACGATCAGCGCCCGCCCGTCCGCGCCTTCAGATATGTCCAAACTCGGGTGCATATCTCGGTGGGATGGGCACAGTGCTCGGGCGCCGCGGCGAGTCCGCCGGATGCCTTGAAGGCGCTCCAGCAGGAGTTCCACAGGGCGACTCATGCGAGTGATCCGCATCGACGGCGAAATGCGCGAGGACGGGGCAGCACGAAATTGCTCGATGTCTGTCGGGTCCCGAGGCTCATCGGTATCGCTACTGAACATGGAGCGACTAAGGGACGCGGATCGAGAGCAAATGGTATCAGGTAAGCGTGCCGCACCTTCGGCGCCTCGAAGCCGAGGAGTTGGTCGATCATCGCAGGCGGCACCGAACGGATCTTCTGAAGTGCAATCGTCGCGTCGGTGAGCCCGCTCTTCCGGAGATCCGCCAGGTGCTCGGGTGAGGGCCGCTGTTAGCATAGACGCTGCATAGGAGAAATTCGAGGTGTGGATTCACTCCGATTCCCCACACGGTAGGAGTTGCGCGACGAGACACTCGCGGAGCACCTCGAGCGCCGGCAACGCGAGTTTGAGCAGCTTGAGGCCCTCGTCGGGGCATCGAGGGTTGTAGCGCACGTGCAGATGGGTAATTCTGGCCGAGGCGATCTCGATCCTGAGCTCTGCCATCATCTGCATTACCGCAGGGCGACGGCAAAAGTGGACAACGGCGGTGAACTATTTCGGCAGCCGACCGCCAACGGGGCGCCCGACGAGCTACCTAGTAACTACCGCTGGGAGTCCCATGCGTTTGGACGTGAGCCCAGGATCGCTGTTGGCGATCGGCAACATAGAAGTGCTATCACCCCGGCCGCTCCGAGAGCACGATCGCCGGCCTGTCGTCCTTGTTTCGGCTGACGACAAGCTTGTCGCCCCAGCCTGATAGGTGCCTACTTTGGCTTTCGATTCCGGCTCTCCGCGCGCAACCGGCTGACCGTCTTGACGCTCTTCCCGAGCCGGCGGGCGGCCTCGCGGTCAGTCAGCTTCCCGTACCTTTCGATGACGTCGACGAGCGGGGCCAAACGAGGATCAGACCGCAGTTTCTCAATGGTTTCCAACGCCTCGACAGCTGCCAGTTGCCCTGAATGGTGCGTGGGTTCTGGCACTCGCCGCGAGCGCTCCTCGGCCTCCTCCGAGCCCGGCCCGATGGGTTCCGTTCCTGAGTCAGGGGTAAAGGTCACGAACAGATCGCGAGGCGGGACGTCCCACTCCTTCGCACGGGAGAACAAGCCTCGAAACGGGTCCGTAATATCGTTAGCGGCAGCTGTCACGACAACGTCGAAGCTCGTCTCCCTAGCATCATCCAGGGCTCTGGCCAGCGCTATGAGCGGCGGTAGATTCCCATAGCGCGCCAGAACCGTTTCGGCGAGTTGGCTCGTCGCCTCGTCGATGGTCGGCCGCTCGAGTCCCGTTTTACCCACTTGGCGGATGACGCTACGAGCGAGTGGGCGGAGGGCAGCGAGAAGCTGCGCGCCAGGACGATTGACGTATTTCGACATGATGAGCAGGGCCGCTCCCATGCTGGGCCGGTGGCGCCGGCAACGCTTCCGCCACTCGGCATCGAGCCACGGCAGCGCTTGCTCGCAGCCGATCGCTGCGAGGGCAAGGTCCATGGCCGATTCCTCGAAGTAGCCAGTCTCGCACGCGCCGAGCGCCAGAAGCATGCCAATGTAAAGGCTTCGGCGATCAGGCAACGTAAGCTCGGTGGAGAGATGCTCGCCGAAACCCGACTGCAAATGTTTGGCGACCTTGACGCCAACGAGCATGCTGCCGAGCAAACCACGGCCAGAGAGTCTTCCCCATTCGATCTCCGGATAGCCCGCGACTCGCACGCGCACTTCGCGGTCGAAACGTGCGCAGAGATCGTTTGCCTCTTGGTGGGTGAGGAATAGACGAACGGCTTCAAGATGCTGGGCGCCCAAGGGCTCAGACGTCCACCGCTCGAACCAGTGCACCGGCGTGCCCCGCCAATCAGATCCGACTGCCATCCTGCTCCTCCCGTGGGAGCACCGAGGATGAATCCCCGGTCAGGCCGTCGGGTGCGGCT
>Ga0075431_100007554_pt1 | contig 10825 bp, 10 predicted proteins | sample RhiMetdeltSRZDD5_FD_75297 | JGI IMG/M metagenome (GOLD analysis project Ga0075431, IMG submission 75297) | Populus rhizosphere microbial communities from Tennessee, USA - Rhizosphere MetaG P. deltoides SRZDD5 | ecosystem: Host-associated > Plants > Roots > Rhizosphere > Soil | place: USA...
TCATCTCAAGCTCGCCCGGCGAGCTGGAGCCGGTGTTCGAGGCCATGCTGGCGAACGCCACGAAGCTGTGCGACGCCAGCTACGGGGCGCTCTGGCTGCGCGACGGCGACGTCATGCGCATGGCGGCGCTTCATGGGTCGCTACCGGCGGCCTTCGCCGAGCCATGGCGGAAGGGAGCGGTGTTGCGACCAACGCCGCAAGCACCTTTGGCGCGCGTTGCGCAATCCCGCAAGCCGCTTCAGGTCGCCGACCTGCGGGATGACCAAAACTATCGCGACCGCGATCCGTTGATAGTCGCTGCCGCCGATGTCGCCGGTATCCGCACTTTGCTCGTCGTTCCGATGTTCAAGGAGGACGACTACGTCGGCGCCATCGCCATCTACCGCAAGGAGGTGCGGCCCTTCACCGACAAGCAGGTCGAGCTGGTCGCGAGCTTCGCCAGCCAGGCGGTCATCGCCCTCGAGAACACCCGCCTGCTCAACGAGCTGCGCGAATCGCTGCAGCAGCAGACCGCCACCGCCGACGTGCTCAAAGTGATCAGCCGCTCGGCCTTCGACCTCAAGTCGGTGCTGCAGACGCTCGTCGAGTCGGCCGCCCGACTTTGCGACGCCGACAAGGCCACCATCACCCGACAGAAAGGCGGCGTGTTTTTTCGCGCGGAAGCGCACGGCTTCTCGGCCGAGTTCATGGACTACGTCAGGACCTTCCCGATCGAGCCGGAACGCGGCACGGTCACCGGAAGGGCGTTGCTGGAAGGTCGGGTCGTCCACATTCCCGACGTGCAGGCCGACCCGGACTACACCTGGGCGGAGGCCCAGCGGCTGGGCGGCTATCGCACCATCGTCGGCGTGCCGATGTTGCGCGAGGGCATCGTGACCGGCGTGCTGGCGTTGACGCGCGACGAGGTCCGGCCGTTCACCGACAAGCAGATCGAGCTGGTCTCGACCTTCGCCGACCAGGCGGCGATCGCGATCGAGAACGTGCGGCTGTTCGACGAGATCCAGGACAAGAGTCGGCAGCTCGCCGAGGCGAGCCAGCACAAGTCGCAATTCGTGGCCAATATGAGCCACGAGCTGCGCACGCCGCTCAACGCCATCCTCGGCTACACCGAGCTCGTGCTCGACAACATCTATGGCGACACGCCCGACAAGATGCGCGGCGTGCTGCAGCGGATCGAGAGCAACGGCAGGCACCTGCTCGGCCTGATCAACGACGTGCTCGACCTGTCGAAGATCGAGGCGGGCGAGCTCACACTCGCGCTCGCCGACTACTCGCTCAAGGAGGTCGTGCACACCGTCTACACCGCGGTGGAGCCGCTGGCGGCCGAGAAGAAGCTCGCGGTCAAGATCGAGGTCCCGCCCGACCTGCCAGCCGGGCACGGCGACGAGCGCCGGCTCACCCAGGTGCTGCTCAACCTCGTGGGCAACGCGATCAAGTTCACCGACAGCGGCGAGGTGCTGATCAAGGCGGCCGCCGCCAACGGCGCGTTCAAGGTCGCGGTGCACGACACCGGCCCGGGCATCTCGGCGGCCGACCAGGGCAAGCTGTTCCAGCAGTTTCAGCAGGCCGACAATTCGATCACGCGCCGGAAGGGCGGCACCGGCCTGGGCCTTGCAATCTCCAAGCGCATCGTCGAGATGCACGGGGGAAAAATCTGGGTCGAGTCGCGCGTCGGGCAGGGCTCGACGTTCGCCTTCACGCTCCCGGTCATGGTCGAACAGCAAGCGAGGCCGACGTGACGAAGCGCATCCTGATCGTCGAGGACCACGAGGACGCGCGCCGGATCCTGCGCGATATGCTCGCGACCACGGACTACGAACTGGTGGAGGCCGAGAACGGCGAGCAGGCGCTGGCGGAGGTCGCCAGGCAGCGGCCCGACCTGATCCTGATGGATATCCAGCTGCCGATCCTCGACGGCTACGAGGCGACGCGCCGCATCAAGGCGGACCCGGCGCTGCGCTCGATCCCGATCATCGCGGTCACGTCATATGCGCTGAGCGGGGATGAGGCGAAGGCGCGGGCGGCCGGCTGCGACGACTTCATCCCCAAGCCCTACAGTCCGCGTCAGCTGCTGGCCAAGGTCCGGCAATACTTGGATTAGCCTTAGGCGCCCTGCACGACTGCGCGTGAGGCAATCAGCGCAGAAACTCCGGCGAGATCAGCTGCGGCAGGATCAGCGGGATCTGCGGCCAGACGATGATCGCCGCCAGCACCACCAGCATCGGCAGCAGCATGATCATGGTGTCTTTGAGCGCGTAGCGCAGCCGCACGCCTGCGACGGCGCACGAGATCATCAGGCAGAGCCCGTAGGGCGGCGTCACCAGCCCGAAGGCGAGCGAGACGATGCCGATGATGGCGAATTGCACCGGATGCATGTCGACCGAACGCGCCAGCGGCTCGAGCGTGGTGCCGACGATGATGATCGCCGGAATGGCGTCGAGAAAGCAGCCGACCACCAGGAACACGAGCGCGATGAAGAAGCCGACCTCGGTGATGCCCATGCCCCAGGTGGAGACGTTGGCCAGCAGCGCGCGAGGAATCTGATAGTAGGCCAGCATCCAGCCGAACGCCGAGGCGGTGCCGACGCAGAACAGCGCCACCGCCGCCAGCTTCCCGGTCTCCGACAGCGCGTGGGAGAGGCGCTTCAAGTCCATCTCGCGGTAGATGAAGATCGACAGCAGCGCCGCGTAGATCACCGCCACACAGGCGGATTCGGTCGCCGTGAACCAGCCGAGCAGGATGCCGCCGACGATGATGAAGGGCGTCATCAGCGCCGGCACCGAATGGGCGGCCGAGCACAGGAAGTCCCGGAACGTCGCGCGCGGATAGACCGGATATTTGTAGAGCTTGGCGTAGACGTGGACGGTCGCCATCTGCGCCGCCGCGATCAACAGGCCGGGCAGGATGCCCGCCAGATAGAGCGCGCCGATCGAGACCGAGAGCACGCCGCCCCAGACGATCATCAGGATCGAGGGCGGGATGATCACGGCCAGAACCGCCGACACCGCCGTGATCGCGATCGAGAACGACAGGTCGTAGCCTTCCCTGGTCTGCGCCTCGATGAAGATCTTGCTCTGGCTGGCGGCGTCGGCGGTCGAGGAGCCCGAGATGCCGGCGAAGAACACCGACAGCAGCACGTTGATCTGCGCGAGCGCGCCTGGCCAGTTGCCGACCATGGTGCGCGACAGGTGCACCAGACGGTCGGTGATGCCGCCAATGTTCATCAGATTGGCGGTCAGCAGAAAGAACGGCACCGCCAGCAGGATGAACGCGTTGTAGGCCTTGAAGGTCTCGTTGAAGAGCACCATCGGCGACAGCCGATCGTCGTAGATGAGCAACGGCAGGCAGGCGAGCCCGAGCGCAAAGGCGACCGGCACCCGCAGCACGATCAGAACGAAGAACGCGCCAAACAGGATCAGCGCCGCCACGCCCGGCGACAGCGCAACCGCGGTCATGACTCGTCCCTGGCGGCGAGGATGCGCACGTTATTGACGAAGATCTCGCCCAGGAACAGGAGCCAGGTCGCGCCGGCGAGAGGCCAGGCGATGAAGATGAACGGCATCGGCAATTCGGCGAGCTCGGACTCCTGATACCAGCCGAACTCGACGAACTTGATTCCCCAGTAGAGGAACACCAGCGCGAACACCAGCACGAACAGATGCGATACGATGCGCAGCGCCGCGTTCGCCCGCCGGCCGAGCTCGGGCCAGACATCGACCTCGAAATGCGTGCCTTCGCGGAGGCCGATCATGGCGCCGAGCATGATCATCCAGATGAACAGGAAGCGCGACATCTCCTCGGTCCAGATGTAGCTCGGGATCAACTGGGTGTAGCGCGCCACGATCTGCAACGAGACCGGCACGACCAGGATCGCCACGGTGGCGACCATCAGGCGGGTCAGCAGCCGATGATAGGCCTCGATCAAACGCGTCATGGGGGCCAGCAGGCGGCGGTGCGTCGCGTCTCGACGTGTGTCGAATCGACCGGCATATGCAGCACGTGGGTGGCAGCCGCGCGCGACGGGATCAGCGGATGGTGTTGATCTTCTGGTAGATGGGGTCGGCGCTGATCTCCTTGGCGTAGGCCGCCATCACCGGGTCGACCAGCTTCTTCATCTCGGCGCGATCGCTGAAAGGGATGCGCTTGAGCTTGCCGGCCTTTTCAAGAGTCTCGAGCTTGGCGGCGTCCTCGGAGGATTCGATCTGCCGTCCGTGGGCGCCGGCCTCCTTGCCGGCCTTGAGCACCGCCTGCTGCAGGTCGGGCGGCAGCTTGCGGAAGGTCTTGCCTGAGAAGCAGATCGGCCGGATCGTGATGGCGTGCTCGGTCATCGAAAGATTGGGGCCGACCTCGTAGAACTTCATCTGCTCCACGCCGGCGGCCTCGTTCTCGCCGGCGGCGATGACGCCGTTCTGGATCGCGTTGTAGACCTCGTTGTAGGCGATTACCGTCGGCGACATGCCGGCGGCCGTGAAGGTGCGGCTCCAGATCGGCGCGCCCTGGACGCGGACCTTGAGCCCCTTCATCTCGGCAAGGTTGCGGACCGGCCGGTTGACGAAGATGTTGCGCACGCCGCCGCCGGCATAGCCGATCAACATCACGTCCGCCCGTTGCGCGATCTCGTCGGCGATCGGCTTGAGAACGTCCTGGTCGAGCACCTTGTTCCAGTGGTCGAGGCCGCCGAACAGGAACGGCGCGTCGATGAACGGAGCCGCCTTGGAAAAGGTCGACATGTGGGCCGGCGACACGATGCCGTAGTCGACCGAAATTCCCTGGTTCATGTAGGCGAAATATTCCTTCTCCAGCCCCAATTCGCTATTGCGATGCAACACGAAATTGATCGGCTTGCCGTAGTACTTCTTGACCAACTCCTCGAACTTGAGCAGCGACTTGTTGAAGGCGTGGTCGTCGTTGAACTGGACGGCGCCGTGCAGCGTGACCGTTTGCTGGCTGCTGGCGGGCAAGGCGACCGCGGACGCGGCCACGGCGGTGACAACGAGGAGAGCAGTCCTTACGGCGCAAGACATGAAAGCCTCCCTGGTCGTGCATTGTCGTTGATCGTCGATAGTACGGCGACGCCGCGCCTTGTCCATGGGATTTGCAAGCCGGTCGAAGCCGTCTATGGGTTCGGGTCGCGATGGCCGTTACGCTGACGACGATTCCCGATATCCCGCTGGTGCGACCGGGCGACGACCTCGCCGGCCTGCTGATCTCCGCCTGCGAACGGAACGCGCTGGCGGCGGTGGACGGCGACGTCCTGGTGGTCGCCCAGAAGGTCGTCTCGAAGGCGGAAGGGCGCTATGTCGATCTCGCGACGGTCCGGCCCTCGCCGCGCGCGATGGCGCTGGCGGCCGAGGTCGACAAGGACCCGCGCCTGGTCGAGGTCATTTTGGGAGAATCGCGCCGTGTCGTGCGCCAGCGGCCCGGCGTGCTGATCGTCGAGCATCGGCTCGGCTGCATCATGGCGAATGCCGGTGTCGACCGCTCCAACGTCGACCCCGCCACCGGAGCGGAACCGGTGCTGCTGCTGCCGGCCGATCCCGACGCCTCGGCGGCGATCCTGCGCGATCGCCTCGCCGGGCATTTCCGCCGGCGGCTCGGCGTGATCGTCAGCGACAGCTGGGGCCGCGCCTGGCGCCGCGGCACGGTCGGCTTCGCGCTCGGCGTCGCCGGGCTGCCGGCCTTGATCGACATGCGCGGGCGGCCCGATCTGTTCGGGCATCCGCTGCGCGTCACCCAGACCGGGTTTGCCGACGAGATCGCCGCCGCCGCGTCGCTGCTCATGGGCCAGGCCGATGAAGCGCAGCCGGCGGTGCTGGTGCGCGGCCTCTCCTGGACCGGCGCCGCGGCGCCGGCCGCGACGCTGATCCGCTCGTCCGACGAGGACTTGTTCCGGTGAGCGCCGCCAGGACACTCGTGGTCGCGCTGTCGGGCGGCATCGGCGGGGCCAAGCTTGCGCTCGGGCTCGCCCGCATCATGCCGGCCGCCGATCTCCTGGTCGTCGCCAATACCGCCGACGATTTCGAGCATCTTGGTCTTGCCATCTCACCCGACCTGGACACCCTGATGTACACGCTCGCCGGCGTCGATGACACGCAGCGCGGCTGGGGCCGGCGCGACGAGACCTGGACCTTCATGGCGGCGCTCGCCGCGCTAGGCGGCGAGACCTGGTTCCGGCTCGGCGACGGTGATCTCGCCGTCCATGTCGAGCGCACGCGGCGGCTGGCCGCCGGCGAAAGCCTGTCCGCCATCACCACCGATTTCTGCCGCCGGCTCGGCCTCGCAACGCGCATCGTGCCGATGAGCGACGACCGGGTCCGGACGCGGCTGCACACGAACGAAGGCTGGCTCGATTTCCAGGACTATTTCGTGCGGCGCCGGTGCGAGCCGCGCGTGAGCGGGATCGAGTATGACGGCGCGGCGCATGCGCTCCCGCAGCCGCAGGTGCTGGCGGCGCTCGCCGATCCGCGGTTGCGCGCGGTCGTCATCTGTCCGTCAAATCCGTTCGTCAGCATCGAACCGATGCTCGCCGTTCGCGGCCTGCGCGACCCGATCGCGAGCTGCCGTGCGCCGGTGGTGGCGGTGTCGCCGATCATCGGCGGGCGCGCGGTGAAAGGCCCGACCGCGAAGATCATGGCCGAGCTCGGCCTGCCGGTGAGCGCGATGGCGGTGGCGCAGCGCTACGCCGGCCTGATCGACGGCTATGTCGTCGACCATGCCGATGCGGCGAGCGCCGCCGCGCTCGGCGTTCCGGTGACGGCGGCGCAGACACTGATGCTCACGCTCGACGACCGCGAGGCGCTGGCGCGCCACGTGCTCGCCGCCGCCGACGCGCTGGCCAAGGCTACCGCATGAGTGCCCGCCGGATATGCGCCGTGGTGCCGGTCAAGGACACCGCGCAGGCCAAGCAGCGCCTCGCCGGGACGCTCTCCGCCGAGCAACGCGGCGAGCTCGCGCTCGCCATGGCGGAAGATGTCCTGCAGACATTGGCGTCGGCCGCCGGGCTCGCCGGCATCCTGGTGGTCACCGCCGATCCGGCGGCGGCGGCGATCGCCGCCCGCTACGGCGCACGCGTCACCGGCGACGGCGCGCGCGCGGATCATACGGCCGCGGTTGCGGCGGCGGCGCAGCGGTTGGCGGCGGAAGGCGTCGATATGCTGGCGCTGCCGGGCGACATCCCGCTGGTCGAGCCCGCCGACATCGCCCGCCTGCTGGTGGCTCAGCGGCCGCCGCCCGCCTTCACGATCGTGCCGGCGCGCGACCAGATGGGATCGAATGCGCTGCTGTGCTCGCCGGCCGACGCGGTACCCCTGCGTTTCGGCGACGGGAGCTTCTTTCCGCATCTCCACGCCGCCAGAGTGCGCGGTATCGAGCCGCTGGTGATGCGGCTTCCCCGGATCGCCCTCGATATCGACACGCCCGAGGACCTCGCGCTGTTCCGAGCGGCGCCGTCGCGCACGCGGGCGCGGATGCTGCTCGATCGCTGGGATGCTGATTTGGCCGCCGCATTCGGAAAAGCGACCTGACCGCCGCTTCCGCCTTCACCGTCAATCCGTCCCGCCCAGCTTCAGCAGGAACGCGTCCCAGCGGTTCATCAACCGGTCGTGGCGGCTGTAGCGCTCCAAGGCCGCGGCACCCTTGGCCGTCGCCACGCCGTTGAGCAGCGCATTGGCAATCGCCATAGGCGCGGTCAGCGAATTCTGCATGCCGGTTCCGGCCGAGGCCGCGAGCAGCACGACGTCGGCAATCTGCCCGACCGCCGATATCGGGGAGTCGGTCACGGCGATGACCTTGGCCTTGTTCTCCTTCGCCCACAGCACCATCCGGTGCGTCGCCGACGCATAACGCGGAAACGTGAAGGCGATGACGCAATCCTCGGCGTTCATCTCCACCAGCCTCGAGGTCGCGAACGCATCATTGGCCGCGAGCAGCGAGATATCGCTGCGCAGACGGTCGAGAATGAGCGCGAAATAATGCCCGACCGGAAAGGTGGAGAAGCCCGCGACCACGTAGATCCGGCGCGCGCGGGCAAGGATGCTCACGCCCCGGCTGAACGTCTCGGAGTCGACCGACGAGATCGCCCGATGCAGGTTTTGCCAGTCGTGGCTGAGCGAGGCGCCGAAGCTCGTGCCCTCGAGATGGGAGGCGACGTGGCTCTCATTGATCGGGTCGCCGGTACGCGACAGCTGGCCACGCACCAGTTCCCGCATCCGCTCCTGCAAATCCGGAAAGCCGTTGAGACCGAGACGATAGGTGAAGCGCACGATCGTCGACGGATTGACGTCGAGCTGTGCGGCCATCTGATCGACGGTCGAGAACGCCACCGCCTGCGAGTGCTCGACGATGTAGGCGGCGATGCGCTTTTGCGAGTGGGTCAACAGGTCGTAGCGGCGGCGAAGCTCCTCGATCACGTCGCCGGAGCTGACCGGTTCGGGCGCGAGCTTCGCGGCGCCTCTGCTGCGGATCGCCATGCCTCTACCTTGGCGAGTGGGGGCCTCTACCTCGACGGGTGCATGCTTGCAACAAAATTCGTTGCAGTCAAACGGCATGGCCCGGCAACTTCGTCGCACCGGCACCGAAGGATCGCAGGATCAGGCTCGGGCCGGCCTTCGCCGGAAGGCCATGAGCGGGCGGCCGCAACCGCCGGCCGCGAACGAGCGCGCCGCCGGGTGTCCTCAACCTCGAGCAGAGGCAACTGGCTCGCCCGCTTTCGCGGGCGATGACGAGGGAGCATTCGGCCGCGCGAACGCGGCTTCCATCTCGCGGCGCACCGTCACGGCGACGTCGGCTTCGTCGTAGGCGACGTCGCTCCACGTCAGGCATTGGCCCTCGGCAACGTCACGCTTGAGCCGCACGTCGTGCGCCAGCCCGAGTGGCAATAGACCTTCGGCCAGCGAGCGTTCGGCCGCAACCTGCTTGCCCCAGACGCAGAAGCCGCCCTCGCCGTCGAGCACCTCGCCGGCCTTGAGCGCGCGCTTGGCGGTGGCGGCGACGTCGGAGCGGAAGCCGGTCGGAGCGCCGGTCGGCTCGTTGCGCAGCGCCGCGCTCGCCACCGACACGCCGAGCTCGAGCCCGATCATGTGGATCGGACGATAGAGCGCGGCGTAGCGCCCGCTGCTGTCGGGCAGCATCGCGTATTCGGAGAAACAGCGGCGGGCGTAGTCGCTCTCGCCTTCGAACACCACGTAGGTGCCCAGCGCGAGATGATGCGGCACGTCGCGGCCGTCGCGGTAGACCGAGGACACGACCTCGGTGACGCCCTCCTTCTCGAGCGTGCCTCCCGCCGCCCGCGGCTTGCACACCTCGGCGAGCTCGAAGCGCGTCGCCGGCGGGAAGCCCAGGCCGGCGCTCTGCGGGACGAGGCCGGTGGCGTTGCAGACCGCGGTCATCTCGATGCCCGACTTGGTGCCGTCGACGAAGCTGTTGAACATCTTCGGATTGATCGAATTGCGATCCTCGATCCGCAGATATTTGTCGAGGATGTCCCACAGGGTGTCGGGGGTGGAGCGGTGATAGTGCGGCTCGTAGCGCGTGCCCTTGCCGGCGGCGACCACCTTGAAGCCGCACGTGCGCGCCCAGTCGACGTGCTCGCAGATCAGCGCCGGCTGGTCGCCCCAGGCGAGGCTGTAGACGACTCCCGCGCTTTTCGCCTTGCGCGCCAGCAGGGGGCCGGCGACTGCGTCGGCTTCGACGTTGACCATGACGATGTGCTTGCCGTGGGCGATCGCGCGCAAGGCGTGGCGGATACCGGTGGGCGGCAATCCGGTCGCTTCCACGATCACCTCGATCTCCGGAAACGCGATCAAGGCGTCCGCGTCGGGCGTGACGTGGGTGCGGCCGGTCTTGAAAGCATCGCCGAGCGAGGCCGCGGAAATGGTCGGGTCGTCCCAGCCGGCGCCGCGCAGCTGGCGTTTGGCACGCGTCACGTCGAGGTCGGCGACGCCGACGACGTGGAGGCCGCGCGTCGAGCGTGCCTGTGCCAGGAACATGGTGCCGAACTTGCCGGCGCCGATCAGGCCGACGGTGACGGGCCGGCCGGCGGCTTCCCGTTCGAGCAGCATGGCGTGAAGATTCACGAACGACCCTCGGTGACACGAGCCTCGTTCCGCCCCATCCGGGCGGGAGGCCGCGGGAGAGTCATAGCACGCGGGCGGCCGTCACTGGCAGACCGCGCGGGTCACGAACATCTCGGTCTTGCAATCCGTGTCGTTCGGCGCCCGTCCCTGGAGCAGGTGCCGCGCCGGACATTTCTGCTCGGATTGGGTGTCGAGGCTCTTGCCGGTCTGGAAACCCTTGCTCTGGCACACGCTGTTGGCTGCTGCGAGACAGTCGGGCGCGCCGTTCGGCGCGGCTTCGCAGCGCAGGCGACCGCTCACCACGCGCGAGCCCGGCAACGCCAGAATCCCGCTGGTGGCATCCTTGGCGGCGTCGCGGGCCTGACTGCCGAGCTTGTCGAGATTCTCCTGCGCACCCTGCATATCGGATTTGAGCTTGGCCGCGCCCTCCTCCAGCCAGCGGCCGACGGCGTCGATGAAGCCCGGCTGGTAGCTCGGGCTCGGCGCCTGTGCGGCCGGCGGTGGATCGGCGGGCGGGGCCTGCGTCTGGGGGTCCTGCGCCGGTGCCGAAGCGACGGCCAGCAGCAGACAAGCGCCGACCGCCGCGCACGCCGCGGCCGATGAGCTCCAGAGGCGAATGCTTCCCCGACGGCTGGTCATCCCGATCCCGCTGACATCACAGCCGCCCGCAAGCTGCGTGCGTCGGATGGCGAAATTGAGGAACGATGGAACCGTCAGAACAGATAGACCGCCGCGATGATGCCGATCACCAG
>Ga0075431_100007555_pt1 | contig 10824 bp, 9 predicted proteins | sample RhiMetdeltSRZDD5_FD_75297 | JGI IMG/M metagenome (GOLD analysis project Ga0075431, IMG submission 75297) | Populus rhizosphere microbial communities from Tennessee, USA - Rhizosphere MetaG P. deltoides SRZDD5 | ecosystem: Host-associated > Plants > Roots > Rhizosphere > Soil | place: USA...
CTGGTGGTCGTCAACGCGGCCGGCTCCGCGGTGGCGCCGGACGGGACGCTGTACGGCGCGCGGTACGGACTCGGTGACGAGTTCGTACCGCTCCGCGCGCCGTCGGAACCGCTGCCGCCGGCACCGGCGCCCGCCGTACCGGGGACGAACACAACGATCGCCGTGGTCGCCACCGACCTGCCGCTGGACAAGGCCGCCGCCCGGCGGTTGGCGCTGGTCGCGCACGACGGTCTGGCCCGTGCACTGGACCCGGCACACACGCTCGTCGACGGCGACACATTGTTCGGCCTGTCGACCGCGGCCGCAGACTCCGCCCGGCTGTCGGTCACCGACCCGGAGGCGCTGCGGCGGCTGGAGACCGCCTACATCGCCGGGGCCCGGACCCTGGCGCGCGCGGTGGCACACGCGATGCTCGCCGCCGGGACCGTGGAGACGCCCGACGGTCCGCTGCGGGCCTATCGCGAGGCATTCCCGTCCGCGTTCGGCGGGTAGCAGTGTCAGCCGGACATGCAAGGATGGCCGTATGCGTGACGTGAACGCATCGGACGTGCTGGACGTCTCCGCGGACCTGCGGGACGCCATCGACCGGTGCGGCTACTACCCCGATGTCGTGTCCGACTCCCTCGCGGTCGCCCTTGCCGGCGAACCGGTTAAGGCGTTCGTGCTGCAGCACGAGCCCACCTTCGACCGTGACGAGGTGCGCCGGCACATCACGATCCTGGCGCTCACCCCGAGCCGGCTGGTCGTCGGCCACACCGATGAGCACGCCGCCGACGAGGTGATCAGCGAGCCGTTCGCGTCCACCTCCACCGAGGCGATCCCGCTGACCCGGGTGAACGCCGTGGTGATCAACCGGGTGGTCCCGAACCCGGCCGGATACTCCCCGGCCGCGAGCGGGGCGGCGGACTCCGGTGGCGAGGTCGTGCTCACCATCGGCTGGGGGATGGTGAACCGGATCGACCTCGAGCCTGCCGTGTGCTCGGACCCGAACTGCGACGCCGACCACGGTTACACCGGCTCGGTCGCCGCTGACGACATCGCGCTGCGGATCAGCGCCGCCGCGGACGGCCCGGCCGGCATCCAGCAGGTGCTGGACTTCGCCACCCAGCTGTCCGCGGCCACGGCCCGGCCATGAGCCTCTCGCGGTGAGCGAGCAGCTCCTCGGGCTCATGGAGCCGGCGTACGGCGCGGGGTCGCTCGCCGACGTGATGCCGTCCGTGCTCGGTGCCCTCGGCGTGCCCGGCGAGCTGAACGCGCTCGGCCTGCCGGCGGCGAAGCGATACGCCGTGCTGATGCTCGACGGCCTCGGTGCCCGGCTGCTGCAGCGCAACGCCGCCGACGCGCCGTACCTGGCCTCGCTGCTGCCGGCCGCCCGGACCATCACCGCGGGCGTGCCGTCGACCACCGCGGTCAGCCTGACCAGTCTCGGTACCGGCTTGCCGCCGGGCGCGCACGGTGTGGTCGGCTACAGCAGCGTCGTACCGGAGACCGGGCGGCTGCTGAACGCCCTGTCCTGGGACCCCGCCGTCGACCCGCGCCGCTGGCAGCCGTACCCCACTGTGTTCGACCGCGCGGTCGCGGCCGGGGTCGCGGTCCGCAACGTGAGCAAGGCCCGGTTCGACAACTCCGGACTGACCGCCGCGGCGTTCCGTGGCAGCGCCCACCGCGGTGCCGACACGGTGCAGGAGCGGCTGGACGCGACCCGGTTCGCGATCCGGGAGGGTGACTCGGCGCTGGTCTATGTGTACGACTCCCAGATCGACTTCACCGGCCACGGGTACGGCTGCGAGTCGCCGCAGTGGCGGGACGAGCTGCGGGCCGCCGACCGGTTCACCGAGCAGGTCCGGGCCGCGATGCCGCGGGACGCGGTACTGCTGGTGACCGCCGACCACGGGATGCTCGACGTCGCGCCGGAGCAGCGGGTCGACATCGACGCGGAGCCCGCCCTGAGTGCCGGACTGACCCTCGTGGCGGGCGAGTCCCGGTTCCGCCATCTGTACTGTGTGCCCGGCGCCGAGGCGGACGTACTTGCGGCGTACCAGGCCCGGCTCGGTGCCTCGGCGCTGGTGCTGACCCGGGACGAGGCGGTCGCGCGCGGGTGGTTCGGCCCGGTCGAGGAACGCGTCGCGCCGCGGATCGGCGACGTCGTGGTGGCGACTGTCGGGCCGGTCGGGCTGGTCGCGAGCAGGCGCTTCCCGACCGAGGCTGGGCTGATCGGGGTGCACGGCTCGCTGTCGGCCGACGAGATGGCCATCCCGCTGCTGGTGGACCCGGCCTGATCGGGCAGGATGGTCGCCCGTGGCTGACCTCCTCTACTTCACCGGAACGATGGACTGCGGAAAGTCCACCCTCGCGTTACAGATGGACCACAACCACGCCGCGCGAGGCAGGATTGGCCGGATGTTCACCAGCCACGACCGCGCCGGTGAGGCCACCTTGTCGTCCCGGCTCGGGCTGCAGGCGAAGGCGATCGAGGTGCACCCGGACTTCGACTTCTGGCACTACGTGGTCGAGGAGCTGACGCACGGCGCCCGAATCGACTACGCAGTCTGCGACGAGGCGCAGTTCTACACCCCCGAGCAGGTCGAGCAGCTGGCCCGGCTGGCGGACGAGCTGCAGATCGACGTGTTCTGCTTCGGCATCCTGACCGACTTCCGGGCCCGGATGTTCCCGGGCTCGGCGCGGCTGGTCGAGCTCGCGGACCGGATGGAACTGCTCCAGGTGGAGGCGCTGTGCTGGTGTGGCGAACGCGCCACCCACAACGCCCGGACCGTCCGCGGCGTGATGGTCACCGAGGGCGAGCAGCTGGTCGTCGGCGACATGAACGGCGCGGAAGCCGAGACCGCCTACGAGGTGCTATGCCGCAGGCACCACCGTCGCCGGTTGACCGCCGCCAGGGCCCGGGCCACGCTGTCGCCGGAAGTGCTCCCGTTCGGAGGCATGTCGTGAGTGTGCTGCTGTCCGCGTCTGAGCTCGCCTCGAGGCTGGCGGGCGACCGGCCGCCGGTCGTCGTCGACGTCAGCTACAACCTCGGCGGGCCACCCGGACGGGAGGCGTACGACGCCGGGCACGTGCCGGGTGCGCATTTCGTCGACCTGGACACCGAGCTGGCCGGGCCGCCCGGCGCCGGTGGCCGGCACCCGTTGCCGTCGGCAACCGTAGTTGAGACTGCGCTGCGCCGCTGCGGCGTGTCCGTGGACACCGCGGTGGTGGTCTACGACCAGGCGACCTCGCTGTCCGCCGCCCGGGCCTGGTGGACCTTCCGGTACTTCGGCCTGGCCGACGTGCGGGTCCTCGACGGCGGGTTCGCTGCCTGGACGGCCGCCGGGGGAGAGGTCAGCGTCGACGAGCCCGCGGACGGCGCGGGGGACTTCCCTGACGACTTCTCGGCGACGCCCGGCGGGATGCCGATGCTGACCGCGGACGACGCCGCGGCACTGGCGCGCCGCGGGGTGCTGCTCGACGTCCGCGCGCCCGAGCGGTACGCCGGCGAGACCGAGCCGATCGACCCTGTGGCGGGCCACATCCCGGGCGCCGTCAGCGCCCCGGCGACCGCGCTCTTCGAGCCCGATGGGCGGTACCGGCCGGCCGCCGAGCTGCGCGAGCACTTCGCCGCCCTGGGTGTCACGCCCGGGAGCGAGACCGGTGCCTACTGCGGTTCCGGCGTGACCGCCGCCCAGGCCGCGCTGGCGCTGGCCGAGGCCGGCGTCGACGCCGCCGTGTATGTCGGCTCGTGGTCCGACTGGATCACCGACCCGGCCCGTCCGGTCGCCACTGGCCCGACGCCCTGACCGGCGGGCCGGGGTTTCGCGGCCGCGCGTTTCCGCGGAAACGCCACATCGAGCGAATTGCGCCGTATTCGGCGTCACGATGGCCAAGCGCGGCAATGCGGTCGACCTGTTCGGGTTCGCGGACGGCGTGTTCGCGCACCCGGTGTCGCGGGCGGCGTCGGTGCTCGCCGAGGTCGAGCGGTTCACCGGACGGGTCGGCGAGGTCGGCCACGGAACCCGGATGGCGGAGGCGCTCCGGGCGACGTACCACCAGCACGAGCGGGTCGTGATCGTCAGCGACATGCAGACGTTCCCGGACTCGCGCACGCCGGAGTGGGCGTCGTACAGCACGGTCGCGGTGGATGCGGTACCGGCCCGGGTGCCGGTGTACGGCTTCAATCTGGCCGGCTACCGGACGACCGTGCTGGACGGCGGGCGCGGCAACCGGCACGTGTTCGGCGGGATGAACGACGGCACGTTCACGATGCGGAGCCTGCTCGAGTCGCGTACGTCGGCCGGCTGGCCGTTCTAGCGACGGCGCTGCCCGTGGTCCCGGACCTTGGGATCACGGTCAGCACCGTAGTCAGTGGGCCGCGGATCGAGTCGGGCGGCGAGGGTGGCCACCTCGACCCGGTTCGAGGTGCCGGTCTTCCGCAGGATGTTGGAGACGTGGACGCTGACGGTCTTGTCGCTGATCACGAGCTCGCGCGCGATCTCGCCGTTCGAACGTCCGGCGACCACGAAGGCCAGGATCTCGCGCTCCCGTGGGGTGAGAGCCGCCAGCGCTGCCGGAACGTCGGCCGGTGTGGCGACAGGTACCGGTACGCGAAGGTCCACCCGCGCCAGCTGGGCCAGCGACTCGACCTTGGTCCGCAACGGACGCGCGCCCAGCTCGACTGCAGTGGCATGCGCCGGACGCAGCAGCTCGGCCACTCGCGACCGCGACGCCTGCTCGGCGAGCAGTGCCTCAGCGCATCGCCACTGTGCCATCGCCCGTCTCCACGGAAACCCGGCCGCGTGGCACAGCGCGGCCGCCTCGGCCCACTTCTCCGACTGTCCGGCCTCGGACCGGCACCGGCTCACCTCGGCGCGGAACAACGCACCGGACATCGGCGGGACGGGACCGAGTCGCTGCGTCGTGAACGGTGTCCATGGCCAGCCGCCGATCACGTCGTCGAGCGTGCCGAGGGCGACCGCCAGACTGTCGAGGTCGTCGGCATCCCGTGCGGCTTGCGCGGCGGCAGCCGCAGTCGAGGCGAATGGCACCAGCATGTCCTCGGCCTCGACATACTGCGTGGCACCTGGTGCGTCGAGGTGCCGCCGGACCCAACGCATGGCCTCGAAGGGCTGGTCGTTCAGCTCGAAGAGCTCGGCGCCGACTGCCACGAACATCTCCCGCAAGCCCGCAAAGTCGTCCGCGACGAGCTCCAATGTCCGGACCCAGTGCTGGTGAGCCTCGGCGAGATTCCCCGTGCTGAGCGCGAGCCGGGCTGCGGCGAGTCGGACCGCGGCGCCGGGGATGCCTCCGCACCGGGCCGCCAGGGCGGTCCGCAGTACGTCGCGGCATTCCTGCCAATGCCCGGCGTTCAAGAGGCCATCCGCGGCGAAGTGCGCGATATAGAACGCAAACGGAGGAGGATCGCCTGCGAGTGCCTCCTCGAAAGCCCGCTGTGCAGCGGTAGTCGCGGCCAGCGGATCTCCGCTGGCCTGCAGGTGGAGCACTCGGAAGATCGCGGCATCGACGATGGCCGCGACATCGCCGCACTCGCGGGCGAGTCGGTCGGCCTCGTCCAGGTCCGCAAGCCTGGCCGGGTCGTAGTCGATAGAGTCCATCGCCGACCGTGCGTTCAGAGCCCGAGCCAGCGCAGCAGGCGAGCCGGACCTCCGGGCCGTCCTGACGGCTTCCTCCGCGCGGGCAGCCGCTCCAGCGATGCCGTCCCAGTTCTCCGCCATCGACAGCTCGGCCAGGCACGCGGCTCGCTCGGCGGCATCCGGGAACGCCTCGGTGAGCTCGACAGCTTCGACGAGTTGTCTGGTCACCACGGTGCTTGGCCCGTCGCGCAGCCAGGTGAGCTCGTGCCACTCGAGCAGCAGTGAGCTCGTCAGCAGCGGCCGACGCTCCCTGTCCACGAGGCTGAGCGCCTGCTCGACGCACACAATGGCGTCGTCCAGCCGGCCGCTCAGCCGACCCGCCCGGCTGGTTCGGAGAAGTAGTTCGATCCGCTCGGCATCGGATCCCCGGACAGCCGGCGTCACTCGGGTCCAGATCGCGCAGGCGCGCTCGAGGTGCAGCGCCTGCTCCGCGGTGGCGCGCAAGTGCGCGGCCTGCTCGGCGGCGACGAGTGACCAGTTGAACGCGTCGTCGACCCGGTCGGCCTGCAGCGAGTGCACCGCGAGATCCGCCGCGACTCCTGGCTGGGCTGACCGCGGCTCGAGCACGCGCACGTAGCCGGCGTGGAGCCGCCTCGCCTCGCTGCGTGACAGTCCGTCCTGAAGCACGTCGGCCAGCAGAGGATGGCGGAACCAGATCTGCTCCTCATCATCCACCTGTACGACGCCCTGTTGCTGAGCCTCACTCATCAGATCGGCCAGCCGGTCCGGATCGATACCGATCTCGCCCACGACCTCCGCGAGCACGTCGAACTCGACCGGCCGGCCGCCTACCGCCAGTGCGCGGGTGGCCCGGCGCGCCGGATCCGACAGCAGATGCCAGCTGGCGGCCAGGGCCTCGTGCAGGGCCGGTGGCGTCGCACTCGGGAGCACCGGCTCGTCCCCGGTCAGGCCCTGGACGAGCAGCTCGCTGAGGTAGGGGTTGCCGCCGGAGCGCTCGTGGACCTGCGCGGCCAGTCCGACGTCCGGTGCACGGCCGAGCAGACCCGCGAGCTGCGCCTCGGTTCCGGCCAGATCGAGCCGGTCGAGATGGATCTCGGTGAAGCCGGGCAACCGTCGCATGTCTGCGAGCCAGCCGTGCAGGGGATGCCCCTCGCCGCGGTGCTCGTCACGACAGCTGGCCAGCACAGTCAGCCGCTGGTCACGGAACCCGGTGAGGACGTATGCGAGGACATCCAGGGAGGTCAGGTCGGACCAGTGCAGGTCATCCACCACCAGGACGGTCGGATGTCGCTCGGTGATCCGGTTGATGGCGGTGTCGATCGACGGCAGCAGCCGGCCCGGACCTGTGTCGCGGCTACCGGCCTGCGGCAACAGTGCATCGAGCTCGTCCAGCCCGGAGAGGACCTCGGCATGCTCGGCCGGATCGGTCTGCGCGAGCCAGCTGTGCAAGATCCCGATGACCGGGGCAAACGGGACCGACGCGGCACCGAAGCGCACGCAACAACCCCAGAGCACCAAGCCGCTCGGGTTGAGTCCGCCGCACACCTCCCGGACCAGCCGGGTCTTGCCCACGCCCGCCTCGCCGTGCACCACGACCGCGCTCGGACGCCCGCCCGCCGACGCGTCCAACGCCGCGGTCAGTACCTGTTCCTCGGCTGACCTCCCTGCCAGCCGAGGGCCCCCTAGCCCCCTCACACCCTCAGTCTGCACCCATCGACACTGATCGAGGTCGAGCGCCCCTAGACTGCAGCCAGTACGACGGCTGGTTCGGCATCGGTGGCGCGGGAGAGCAGGTCGAAGAAGTACGGCGCGGCGTCGCTGAGCCGGAGCATGCCTGCCTCGTGACCGGTCCAGCCGAACGCCGACCTGCCGTCGATGGCGCGGACCACGAGTGGAATCGCGTCGGCACGGATCGTCATCCGGCGCGGTCCGGCCGGCTCGTGGTGCTGGCCGCAGCCGCACTGGGTGGCGATCACAACCGAGGTCAGCGCGTCCGGCGCGTACAGGGCGAGCCGTATCGTCGTACCGCGAGCGATGAAGTGTGCGACCGACCCGTCCGGCAGTCCGGCCAGCACGTCGACCGGCACGGCGTACGACCCCGGCAGCAGCCGCACGTCGTGGACGGCGAGCAGCTCGGCGAAGACAGAGATGTTCGATGCAGAGACGTTCATGAGGTGCGAACCCGGATTCCTGTGGAGCTGTTGTCGGCGGCTGGACGAGACGTCGTACGCCGGTCACGCGGCGCGCGTCAGCGACAACAGCAACAGCACAGAGTGGTTCGCATGGTTCGACGATGATGGCAGAGCAACGGGCCACTGCCAACATGCCGGACCGCACTTTGAGACACCTGTCCACTCAGGCGCGTCGAAGCCGATCGTCACTTAGGAGCAGTACGTGCTGTTCCGTGAGCCGGTTCAGGCTCCGCGCAGTCAGTCGGCCTTCTTGCCGAACATGATCTCGTCCCAGCTCGGCACGCTGGCCTTCTTGTTGGCACGGCGCGGGCGCTTCTTGGACTCCTCCGGAGCCGGTGCGTCCTGCGCCGGCTCCGCAGCGGCGGGCTGCTCGATCGGGACGGTCTCTTCCTCGTCCGGGTGCGGCGGCACCGCGTGCGGACGGGTCGGCGCGGGCCGGGACTGGGTCGGGCGGGCCGACGCGGGCACCTCGCTCAGCAGGTCGTCGTCAGGCTCCGGCGCCGGCACGACGCGCGGACGACGGTCCAACTCACGACCGTCTGCCTCACGACGGCCGTTCTCGCGGCGGTCTACCTCACGATGGCCGTTCTCGCGGCGGTCTACCTCACGATGGCCGTTCTCGCGGCGGTCCAGCTCACGACGGTCGATCTCGCGCCGGGCCAGCTCGCGCGGGTCCGCGTCGTGCCGGTCGAGGATCCGGCGGTCCTCACGGGCCAGCGTGATCGCCTGCTCGAAACCGGCCTCGTACGAGTCGGCCACGTGGTCGGGTGCCACGTCGAACTCGCTCTCCACCGCGGTCAGCCGACGCTGGTGCGCCGGGATCTCGGCGGGCGGCTGCTCGCCGACCAGCCAGCGGGCCTCGTCATCGTCCGGTACGGCGTAGCGCCCGGGAGCGTCGTACGCGAACATCGCGGTCCGCTTGGTGTCGTCGCGGGTCACGTACTCGACCCGGACGGCCCAGCGCCCGTCGTCGCGGCGCCAGGCGTCCCACTCGGCCGAGTTCGGGTCGACCTGCTTGCTGCGCAGTCGCTCGGTCACCCAGGTGCCGAGATTGCGGGACGGGCCGTCGCCACCACGGCGGCGGACCGAGGCGCGCTGCGCGATCGACGCGATGTGGTCGCGCTCGGCGAGCACCGGCCCGGCGAACGCCATCACGCGGTCGACCGGCATCTGCGCAACGGCGGCGACGGATTCCGGGCTCTCACCCGATCGGATGCGAGCCTGGATGTCGCGCGGGCGCAGGGCGCTCTCCATAGTGATCTCCAGCTGGCCGAGGCGGGCACGGTCGCCGCGCACGGCGGCACGCAGCCGGTCGTCGATCCCGACGGCGACCTCCTCGCCCGTCGCTGTGACAGCCAGGATGACCTTGGTGCCATCCGGGCTGAGCCCAACGAGCTTCGCCTCGCGCATTGCCGTGTGTTCTCCTGTGCGGTTGTCGATCAGTCTCTCCCGCGCGCAGTGCCAGACCAAGACAGCCACGCCGGAGCCGGTGAACTGTTCACGCTACAAGCACGCTGGCGATGCGCGACGACTCGCCGCGCGGCGCCGGATGGGCGTCGGACCGCCGCAGCTACGGTGCGTGCGTGGAGCAACCGGATGTGGTGGTGACGGCCGTACAGGTAGGGCTGGATCTGATCGGCACCTTTGTGTTCGCGATCACCGGCGCACTGGTCGGGGTGCGCAAACAGCTCGACGTGTTCGGGGTCTTGGTGCTGGCGCTCGTCACCGGTCTCGGCGGCGGGTTCATCCGGGACGTGCTGATCGGCGCGGTACCGCCGGCCGCACTGGACGACTGGCGCTACCTGATGGTCCCGGTGGTCGCCGGACTGCTGACATTCTTCCTGCATCCGGGGCTCGGCCGGTTGGAGCGGCTGGTGAACATCTTCGATGCCGCGGGCCTCGGGCTGTTCTGCGTCACCGGTGCGTTGAAGGCGCTGGCGTTCGGGCTCGGGCCGCTGCCCGCCGCGCTGCTCGGCACCATCACCGGGATCGGTGGCGGAGTGCTGCGCGACCTGCTGTCCGGCCGGGTGCCGGTGGTGCTGCGCAGCGAGATCTACGCGACGCCGGCGTTCCTCGGTGCTGGGCTGGTGGTGACCGCGGACGCGCTCGGTATCTACCAATCCTGGATCGCCGTTGCGGCGGCGGTGCTCTGCTTCGCGATCCGCTTCGTCGCGATCCGCCGCGGCTGGAACGCACCACGGGCGCGGACCGCGTAGCGACGATCCAGACTGGCGAACGATGGGTCAGGGGCGGGGGCGGGCGAAGGTGATGGCTACGGAGGAGAGCAGGGCGCAGGTGACGGCGACGGTGAAGGGGACCCAGTAGGCGGTGGAGGCGCCGTACGCGTCGATCGCCTGGCCGGCGACGGCGTTGCCGGGTGCGACACCGAGCAGCAGGCCGGTGACGGTCCAGGTGATCGCCTCGGTCAGCCGCTGGGGTGGCACCCATTCCTCGACGCACGCGGTCAGCGCGACCAGGGTCGGTGCGATCGTCATCCCGCAACCGAACAGCGCGACCCCGAGCAGGAGCACGCTGTCCACCCAGGGCAGCGGCGCCATCGTCACCGCCAGCGCGACCGCGCCGATCAGTAGCCGGCGCTCGACCGGCGCCCGCCAGTGCACCCCGCCGTACCAGAGTCCGGCGATCAGGCTGCCGAGCGCCCAGACCGCGAGCACCACGCCGGACATCTGCGGCACTCCGTGCTCCGCGGTGAACGCCACCGTGACCACCTCGGCGCTGCCCAGTGCGGCACCCAGGCCGGCGCCGATCAGGCTGAGCAGTAGCAGTGACAGCCAGGGCAGCGGCAGCGGCTCGGAACCCGTCGCGCGGCGCCGCCCGGGCGGGTCGGTGCCGCGCAGCAGCCCGAGCCAGAAGGTGCCGGCGAACCCGAGTGCGGCGGCCGCCACCAGCGCGGCGTACGGGCTGACCTCGGTTGCCAGGACGGTCACCAGCACCGGGCCGACGATGAACACGACCTCGTCGCCGACCGCCTCCAGCGCGTACGCCGTCTGCAGGGTCCGACCGCGGTC
>Ga0075431_100007556_pt1 | contig 10824 bp, 9 predicted proteins | sample RhiMetdeltSRZDD5_FD_75297 | JGI IMG/M metagenome (GOLD analysis project Ga0075431, IMG submission 75297) | Populus rhizosphere microbial communities from Tennessee, USA - Rhizosphere MetaG P. deltoides SRZDD5 | ecosystem: Host-associated > Plants > Roots > Rhizosphere > Soil | place: USA...
CGTCTCACGGGCCGTATCTCGGGCGCCCCATTGGAAACTCCCGCGGGCGCTTGCCGAGAGCGAACGGGGTCTGGCCGCGCGCGGCAAGGTCAATTTGACGCGGAGGGGCAGACGCAATGGCGAAGCGGACCACACACCGAAGTTCCAAGCGCACCAAGCTCTACGCGCGCGCATATGCCTCTTCCCGCGTGCGGCGCGTGCGGGGAGAGGGCGGCCAGGACATGCGCCAACCGCGCGCACGCGCAAGCCCATGCAATCCTGATCGGCGTCCTCGCGCCGGATCAGAAGGTTCCTCCGGTGCGCCACCCCGAGTCTCCGCCGTCGCCCTCGCCGCCACGGCTCCCTGAGCCACCCGCATCCGCGCGGTCGCCGCCCCACGGAGTGGGCCAGGACGGGGTCCCCCGCCCACCACCGAAGTCGGGATCGGCGCGCGGCGCGGGAAAGCGGTAATTGTCGCGCAGGACGCGATCGAGCGCCACCCCTTGCAAGGCGCCCCGCAAGACCCCGCCGATCACCTCTCCGATCATGTCCCGGCTACCGCCGAAACTCCCGCGTGGATCGTCGTAGCCGACATTGCGCGCACGATCGCGCGCACCCTCGAGCTCGCTGCGGCGATTCGCCATGGCGCGGATCTCGCTGCGAATTTGAGCGACCTCGGCGTCTGCTTTCTGCCGCGCCTCACGCGCCCCCGAGATCGCCGAAATCGCCTGATCATCCGCCTTGGTCGCGGTGCGCACAGCCTCTTGGTAAAGCTGGCGCAGATCCTCGCCCGCAAGTTCTTGAGCGAGGAGATCGACGGCACGGTCATGTACCACGTCATCGCCCGCGGCGAGCGCGGTCTGCCGGGCTGCCTCAATCGTCTGCAACTCCGCGGTGATCCTAACGACCGCAGCTTCCGCGGCTTTCATCGCCGCGTGCGCCTCTGCGGCCTTTGCCTCGAGCGGCTCGATGCCGTCCGCGACCAGGGCTCGGCGCTCAAGCTCGGCCACGTGCGCGAGCGCGGCTTCGACGTCGCCCTGTTTGTTCTTGGCGTGCTCGCGAAGCCGCGCTGGAATCTCCTTGAGCATGGCGTAGTTCGCCCGTGCCTCATGATACCCGACAAGGCGCGCGACTCGGCGGTCGAAGAACCGCACGAGCGGGCCGCTCGCATCCTCGGCCTGCCCGTGCTTCTTCGCCCACAGGTACATGAAGAGCACATCGTTTTCGTAGGGCTTGCCTTTGGCCGCGAGGTCCGCCTCGGCGAGCGCGGCTTTCTGGTCCGCGTTCGCGGCGATCTCCCGAGCGGCGGCGGCCGCGGCCTTTGCGGCCGACCAGGAAGAGTCGGACTTGATGCGCTCGGCAGTTTGCTGGCGCTGGTGGTCGAGCGCATCGAGCGCGCCGGCGAGCTTCTCGTTGCAGTCGTGCTTGTCCGCCTCGGCACGGTCAAGCGCGCTCTGGGTTTTGTCGCGCCCCTGCGCAAGTCCTTCGATCTCCCGCCGGTGGCTCTCGATCATCTCGAGCGCCCGCTGTTCCGTCGCATCGAGGGCACCGATCACCCGATCACGCATCATGGCATCGAGCCTGACACGCGCGAGTGCGCGAAAGCCGCCTGCCTCTTCGCGCCGCAGCCGCGCCGCCTCCTCCATCGCCGAGTGGAGGGCCGCGTCGACGCGGCCTTCCTCGGAGCGGGTGCGGCTGATCGCTTGCTCAACCGACAACAGCGTTTCGCGGCCCGTCAGCATGGTGTGCCGTCCTCACCAGCCAGTGATGCGGCTTTCGAGCGCGGGCATCCGGAACTCGGGCTCGAGGTAGCCGCGGCGCTTCTCGGCCATGCGCGCATTCTGTACGATGCCGTTCCTGGACTTGTCGGCCCGCACCGCATCGAACGTCTCGACCGGCACGCGCACGGCGAAGCGCGAGACGGTCTCGGTCCGGTTTGTCTCGTCGTTGCGGATCGGCAGCTGCACCGGGTTGCCGGCGGCGTCGATCGCGTCGACAACGATGAAATACGCGCGTCCTGCGAAGCGCGGGTGCTCGCGAAACAAGCCGGTCTGGTCCTGCGGCCGTCCGGCGATGCGAAGCACGTATTCCTGGCGCAGCGCGAGGGCAAGTCGGTCGAGCTCGGCGATGGCGGTGCGAGCATCCGCCGCATTGCCCCGATCGAGCGCGGCGCGGCCTTGAGCCAGGGTCGCATCCGCCCGTTCACGAGCCGCCGGCGTCTTGGCCTCCGTCGAGATCGCCTGATGCCCCGCCGCTAGCTGGCGGGGAAGCGTCTCGGCAAGTTCTATGCGGGCGGCTTCAGCCGCCTGCTGGCGCGGCCGCACGACGCCGAAATGGTAGATACCCAAGACGATGACGAGCGCGGCCAGCGCGCCCGCGAACCACCTGCCGTAGCTTGCGCGTTTGACCCACAGGGTCGCCATCGTGCGGCGGAAGCTCGGCTTCGGAGGCGTGTAGACGAAACGGCTCTCCTTCAGCGCCTCGACGCCCTCCGCAAGGATGCTGTCCGGCACCTCGATGCCCTGGCTCTTGTACAGCGCGCGCAGACGTTCGATCAGCTGCTCCTCGCGCACATCCTCGTTGAGCTCCCGCTCGACCAGCCGCTCGCGATGGCGAAGCGTGTCGACCACGTCCATCGCGAGCATCATGTCGTCGAGCTTGGCCGGAGCCGCAGCAGGCTCGTCCACGGCGGCAGCTGCGTTGGCAGACATCAGAGCGGCAACGCCTTTCCGTCAGCGACGAGCTTCGCAATCCGGCGCTTGCCGTCTTCGACCGCATCGCGAATCTCGGCCGAGTTCTGGGTCGACAGCTTCCGCATCTCGTCGATGATCTGCTGCGAGCGCTCCTGGTAGTTGACCACGGAATCCACCAGCTTCTTCACGGCATCGGCGCGGATGGTCGGGCCATATCCGGCCTTGACCGCTTCCTCCTGCACCTTGCCGCCGATCTCGGACAGCGTCTCCAGCGACTTCGACACGCCCTCCTTCATCGCGTTGAGCGTTGCTGTCGATTCGTGGAGCCCGAACATTCCGGTGAACGAGGCCTTGAGCGCCGTCAGCACCGAGTCGTTGGTGGAGAAGAATGTGATCGATTGGGCATAGATCCGCTCCTTGGCGTTGGTCGTCTGCAGCAAGCGCGCCATGACCACCTCGGAGGTATTGTACGAGATCGTGAGGTTATCCGAGAGGTCCTTGGCGATCTGGTAGCGCTTCTCCTCATCCTGGACGCGCCGCAAATGCTCGTCGCGCGTGAGTTCGAGGCGGGCGCGTTCGGCCGGCTCGTTACCGCTAAAGCCTGACACCTTGTCGGAGGCAGACTTGAGCTCTCCCCGCGCTGCGTCGAGCTTGGAGGTTGCGGTCTTAAGCACTTCCAGGGCGAGCACCTCGGCTTGCTTGAGAGCGCCGCGATAGTCGCGGTAAGCCTCCATGATCACGTGCTCGCGATCTATCTGGCCCTTCGTATCCTTGGTGACGTCGAGGTAGATCGCCTTCAACTTGTCGAAGCGGTCAGCGACGTCGCCGCGGGCAATCTTCATCCAGACGTTGGTGGCGCGCTCCAGGATGTCAATCTTGCTGTCGGTGACCTGGTCCAGCATGCGTTTGGAGTCGTCGCGGATAGAATCGAATCCTTCGGTGATCGCCTTGTAGCGCTCGCCAATCTCCATGCCGGAAATCTGCTCGCGAACGACCTCGTTGAACACGGACGCCTGGCCGAGGGTCCGCGCGATAACCTGAATCTTCTCCGGCTCCAGCTCCGAGATCTGCTCCAGGAGCGCATTGATCGGCGCCGGCTCCAGCTTGGCGGGCATCAGGCCCACGTCGCGCAAGGCACCCACGGCCTTGTCGAGGTACTGCATCGGAGTACGGACGATGACCTCGTTCATCACTTACCTCCCTTGGCTAAACACTGTGTGTGCCACGCTAGTCCTAGTTTGCCATCATCCTAGTCACTGCCCCAGGCGTAGCGATGGCACAAATGGTCAACTTTGCAAACTCCCCTATGACTCCCTGACATCTTGTAAAAGTTAGCGAGAAGTTTCACGCGCCCATTATGCCCCTTTGCGTCCAGTTGCGGCGCCTGCATTAGGGGCATAGCTCGCGGGAGCAGCAACCAGCGCCTGGCGCGGGAAAGGAGATCAACTTGCTGCGCCAACTATACATTTGAACCCCTCTGAGAATTTGATTTAGATCAGATACGTTGAACGATCGCGTAGCACGATTAGTCATACTATGCGCCGGCCGCCGCGGTTCAAACAGTCAGCCCGCAGATGATTTCTCCAGCCTTTTGCGCAGTATTCGACAACGTGCAACCCTCAGATCAGATGCAATGTAGCCGGTTGCATCATAACGGTTCATGCCATGCGTGCCATAACGCGCTTCAACAGCTTCCATGCCGGCGCAACGCCATATTCAATTACGGGGATTACCATCGCTCCGATCAACAGCCCGACGACGCCCGATCCGACTGCCACGACAATCCACTCGGCCGCTCCGGCAATGGACGGCATTGCATGCGCGGCTGCTTCGGCAGCGGTGTCGATCGCTCGATCGATTGACCGCAGGCCATACTTCTCGAGACCATGCACGATGATGCCGCCGCCGACCCAAATCATAGCCGCGGTGCCAACACCGCTGAGAAATGTTAGCAAGACGGGCATTCCACGAACGATGGCGCGACCGAGCGCCCGGCTCAAACCGCCAAGGACCGATGCTTGCTCGTTTTTGGCAAGCGCGACACCGGCATCGTCGGCCTTCACGATCAAGGCGACCACGCCATAAACAGCAACAGTGATACCCACCCCTACAAGTGCCAACACGAGCGCCTGAGACACGAGGCTCCCTTCGGGCACAGACGCCAACGTGATTGCCATAATCTCAGCGGACAGGATGAAATCGGTCTTGATGGCGCTCGCCACCTTCTCGTCCTCGACCGTTCGTGCATTCAACGCCACCGTGCCGAGCTGAGCCTCATGGAAGTGCGCTTGATGCGGAACAAGTAGTTCATAGACTTTTTCCGTGCCCTCGTAGGAGAGATAGGCTCCGCCAAGCATCAACAGTGGCGTGATGGCTTCGGGGAGAAAGTAACTAAGTGCGAGCGCGCCGGGCAGCAGGATCATAATCTTGTTGCGCAGCGATCCCGCGGCGATCTTGCCGACAATAGGCAGTTCGCGCTGGGCTGCGAAACCGACCACGTAGCGAGGAGTGACGGCAGCATCGTCGATGACGACACCCGCCGCCTTCATCCCTGCCTTTGCTGCTTGCGTAGCCACATTGTCAAGCGAAGCGGCCGCCACCTTCGCTATCGCTGCTATGTCGTCGAGAAGAGCAATCAGGCCGACGCTCACGGTCTTGGCTCTCGGTTTCCCACTCAATCTCCGACAACGAGTTCGGCGTAACCACCGCTCCGACGCTTTCCTCCAGCGGCGTGAAAGCCAATTGACCGCCGAGTCTTAGCAGGTCACGGGCCGATAGGGGGTGCAGAGAGCCGACCTATTCGGCAGTGTGCATGCCCGCTAATGGAATGGTCCGGTCGTGCTCCTGCCCCGCCGGCGTTTGAAGCTGGCCAGGGGCGCCAAAGACAAGGAGCACGTTCATGGCTGAGCAGTCGCGGATCACGATCGCCGTAATCGGCGTTGATCTCGGCAAGAACTCCTTCCACGTGGTTGGGCTCGACAGGCGGGTTGCGATCGCGCCGCGCCCGAAGTGGTCGCGCCGACAGATAACATCGCGGCTCGCCAGCATTGCGCCGTGCCTGGTCGGTATGGACGCCTGCGTTGGTGCACATCATCCGAGCCGGAAACTCAAGGCGCTCGGACATGATGTCTGACTGATGCCGGCGAAGTACGTTCGCCCTTATTCGAAGGGACAGAAGAATGACTTCCGCGACGCGGAGGCGATCGCCGAGGCTGTGCAGCGGCCGACGATGAAGGTCGTCGCGACCAAGACGGCCGAGCAGCTGGACGTGCAGGCGCTTCATCGCGTACGCGAGGGCTGGTCTCGCAGCGTCGAGTTCCGGTCTTCGACCCCGACTTGAGCTTGGTCGCCGCGCGCCGAGAGCTCTCCGCTATCGCCGCATTTCGGCGAATATCACCAGCGTGAGCAGAAGATCCCAGGCGATACTCACCATCCCAGCAGCAGCAACATCACACCGAAGACCGCCCAGCAGTGTTGCGCTAACCGCTCGCGCGGTATGGGAGAGCTGCTTCACAATTGGATAACAGGTGATTCTTGCGAAACTGCCAGTGGGCGACTCTGTTGGACGTACGCTCGATAGATAGAAGCGAAGCGCCGTTTCGGTACTCTTCAAGACGCAGCAAGCCTTCCCGAGCTCCAGAGCCTTCGCTCCGGGATCATCATGGTGGTCATTTTGGCAACGCTCCATGCTAGAGCGCCGCAATGCCTCGCAGGCTGCAGCAGCGTCCTCAACTTTGCCGGGCGGGACTTGCTACTCGCGATAATTCCGACGTGGAAACCGTTCGCAAGTCGGGATATCGCTCGGTAGAGTTCCCAACTCCGAAATCGTCTTTGCGACATCCGTATCCTTTCGAGATGAAATACGCCATTTTCTGCAGGCGTGATGACCGGTAAGGGTCCGCTGTTGAGGGAATAGGGGTCCCGCTCGCAGGCTCCCATCACCGATGCGGGTCTCTCACTGGAAGGATCGCGCGAACGACGGTTCCTCGCACTCCCGAAAGTACCTCCAGGCGGCCGCCGACCTGATCCATGCGCTCGTGCATTCTGCTCAATCCGAGGTCTCTCAAGGGATTGGGCTTGGCCTCGTGCGGGATGGTCGATGCGGCAATCTGGGTGTCCGGGCCTTCATCCTCGATGCTCAGCATGATGCTTCTGCCGAGGCTGGATTCGCTCTCTACGATCCGTATCTTTGCGACAGTGCTGGCGGAATCGCGATACACGTTGGTGAGCGCCTCCTGCACCACTCGGAACAACGCCAGCTCGGTATTTGCCGGCAGCCGCTCCATCTCGTCGGCGAGCTCCAATTCCACCCTGATATTGCTGCGCTCGGCGAAGCCGTCGATGTAGTTGCGCAGCGCAATCGCCAGTCCGCCGTCATCGAGCACCAGCGGATGCAGCAGGTATGAAACCGTCCGCAGCTCGCCGATCGACTGGCGCAGAATGTCGTCCAGCTCCTCGACCGCGGGCGTGGCGTCTGCCGGCAGTCGGTCACGCAGTCGGTGGAACAGCAATCTGGCGGCGACTAGATTCTGTCCGGTGCGCTCGTGCAAGTCCTTGGCGATCCGCCTGCCCTCCTCGTCCTGCGTGCGAAGCAGCGACTGGGCAAGATCGCGCGTGATGCGCTCGGCTCGTCGGAGCTCGTCGATCAGTGCACCCAATAACAGCACCGGCACCGAAACGCCGGTGAGAAACAGTTGCAGCGCCAGAACGTTGCGCTCCGGGTCCTGGTCGGAAAACGGGCTCGGCCCGTTCAGCGTCCGCCAGACCGAGACCAGCGTGACGAGCAGAATTGCCGCACTTGCGCCCCGCGCGCCGAAGCGCACCGCGGTCCACAGGATCAGCGGAAGCGGTGCGTAGAGCAGCACTGGCAACAAGCCGGCTTCCGCCGCCTTGACGCTGAAGTGGAAGGCCACGATGCAAGCGACGACGACGCCTGTCGCCAGCAGCAGGGCCTCCATGCGCCGCCGGTGCGGTATCGACGTCAGCCACCGCAGGCCTTCGCCGTACCAGGTAAGAAATACCGGACCGATGGTCAGGCTCGGCAGGGCGTTGGCGACGTACCAGTGCGCCCAGTGGATCCAATAGTGCTCGATCGCGCCGCCGCCCAGGATCGGCACGAACGCTCCGCCCAGCGCCGAGACCGCGGGACAGACCACCGCGGTCGCCAGAATGTACTGCGAGGCCTTGCGAAGATTGCCGAGCCAGGGCGGCCCGCCCAGGAAATGGCGCACCGCGAAGGCATTGAGCAGCGCCACCATGCAGTTGGTGACGAGGGCGACCAGCATTTGGCCGGGGGGCATGCTGACATGGAGCTCCGCCAGCACGTGGGCGGGGAACACAGCCGCGATGTAGACCCACCAGTGCCGGTAGGGCACCAGCAGCAAGGCGCAGAACAGGATGACATTGGGCGGCCAGAACGGTGCGAATATCCGATCCGACAGGGTCCCGATCGCGAAGGCGGCGAGCGCACCTAGGTAGTATGCAACCGCGGCAATGAGCGGTCCGCGCACGCCCACGGCGGACAGGCTTTTCGGCCCGAAGATCGAGCCCAATCGATTCGGCATCATGAACTGCAGTAACCTGTGCCTGCCGTGATCGGCAGGTCGTTTAAGCGTTTCCTCGCGGCTCACAATCGTACGCGATTGTGATTAAGTCAAAACCGCTTCGAACATCCATACGGTGTGTTCATCCAATGCGAACTCTATACCTTAACGCGAGCGCAGCGATATCGCGGCTCGTTGCGATGTGTCGCCTGCGGGCGGTTCAAGAAACCATTCGTTTCAAGACAAGGCGGTCGCGCAGCACGATGCGCCGGCAGTTGGGCAGCGTGATCGCAGCTGCTTTCTCAAGCCGCGTCAGCATGCGCGAGATGGTCTCGCTGGTGAGCCCGAGATAGTCGGCAACGTCTTGACGTGACATCGCAAGCTGAATTTCGTCATCGGCCTCGTTGCGATCGGCCATTTCGAGCAGGAAGCTCGCCACCCGTTCCGGCGCGTTCTTGTTGAGCAGGAGCATATGGCTCTGCGTGCGCTGGAGCTCGCTTGCAGTCAGCGTCCACAGGTCGCGAGCCACGTCGTTGTCGCGCGCGGCCAGCGACATGACGGCGTCGCGATTGACCACGAGGATTTCGGCATCAACCACTGCTTCCGCGGAGAACAGGTGCTGCTCGCCTGCCTCGAGACCGAAAATATTGCCTGGCAAATGGAAGGCCCCGACGAGACGGCGGCCATCGATGACCAATTTGTAGGCGCGGACCGCGCCGCTGACGACCTTGTAGAAATAGTCCGCCCCTTCCTTCTCGCCGTAGATCTCTGCATTCTGGTGGAAGCACTTCCGGGTGCCGATCCGCTCGATCGCGCCGGCAAGCCCGTCAGCTTCGACCGCAATCTCCTTCCGCGCGAGACGGCCAAACGAAGGCCGGGAAGAACCGTTTTGAACTGCTACTGCGCTCAACATCGGACGCTCCTCGTACTCCGTGGCAGCCGCCGGAACGGAGTTGGCGACAGCCGTCGACCAATTCGTGGGCGATCATAAGGACCCGCCCCTCGCCGTGTGACCTCGTAAAGTTGCTGGGCGGCAGATGAAAAACTACTGGGCAGGGGGCGTGGCGATGGGCCGGCACGAGCTGCCGCTCACATTGATATCGCGGCACAATCAGTCCCGAGCGCCTTATTTGCTGAAAATTTGAGCAAGGACAGCGGCGCCGACCATGCGCAAGTGGCCCTTATCAGATCGTCACGATGCCGTGCTTGATGGCGAAATGAATAAGCTCGGCATTGCTGTGAAGCCCATGCGTTTCCATCATTTGGTATTTGTGAAACTCGACCGTGCGGGCGGAGATCGCCAATTCCGCGGCAATTTCCTTGGCGGACTTGCCCTGGGCCACCAGCTGCAAGATTTCCCGCTGGCGCGGGGTCAGGAGCTGGCGGTCGTCGGCTTCCCCCCGTGGCTCGTGCCGGGCCTGCCGCAGCACCTCGCTCGCCAGTGCCGGCGTAATGAACGTCTGCCCCTTGAGGGCGGCCTGGATCGCCATCACCAGCTCCTCGGGCGCCGAGTGCTTGACTACAAATCCGGCAGCCCCCGCCTCCAGCGCGCGTCTGGCATAAGCCGGCTCCTGATGCATGGTCAGAAAAACCACCTTGATGTCAGGGTTGTCCTTCTTCATCTGCGCCATGGCGTCGATGCCATTGAGCTGCGGCATCGATATATCGGCAACGACGATGTCGGGCTGCAGCTTCTTGGCGCTGGCCACCAGCGCCCGGCCGTCCTCGACCATCCCCACCAATTCGAAATCGTCGGCGAGCAGGCGCTTCAAGCCTTCGGCCACGACCCGGTGATCGTCAGCCAGCAGCACCCGCGGACGGCTCAACGCGTCCCTCCCTCAGAGGTATCCAGGCCAGGACCGTCGTGCCGCGGCCCGGCGTACTGACTATATCGAGTTTGCCCCCCAGCAAGGAAGCCCGTTGCTGCATGCTGGCATGACCAAGGCTGGTCCTGGTGCGGTGGCCCGCAGGATCGAAGCCTGCGCCATTGTCGCTCACGAGCAATTGCAGCCCGCCGTTGAGCCGCCGCAGTGAGACCGTCGCGCGGCTTGCCTTGGCATGACGGGCGATATTGCGCAGCCCCTCCTGCGCAATGCGAAACACGCAGAGCGCGGCGTCGCGCGGCACGGTCTCGGTGATCTCCCCGGCTTCTATATCCAACCGAGTCGGGCACGTCCGTGAAAAGCCTTCGCACTCCGATCGCAACGCCTCGGTCAAGCCGAGATCCTCGAGGATCGAGGGATGCAGTCGATAGGACAGCGCGTGCACGTCCTCGCTCAACCGTACCAAGCCTTGCTGAATTGCTCGCCTTGGACCGCGGCCCGCGGGGCCGTGAGACGTTGCGTCCTCTTGCCCGGCCTCGATCGCCAGTGATGCGAGTCGCTGCGTCACGTCGTCATGCAGTTCGCGGGCGAGTCGCGAGCGCTCCTCCTCGTGTGCGGTAATGAGCTTGCCGCTCAACTCGAGTGCCGCCGCTTCGGAGCGAAGCCGTCGGCGATGCTCATGCAGTAGCCAACCGATCAGCGCCGACTGGGCAAAGACAATGGCGGCAATCGACAGGACATACCCTCTGTATGTCTGCCATGCGGTCAGATCGCGGAACCGGATTT
>Ga0075431_100007558_pt1 | contig 10823 bp, 8 predicted proteins | sample RhiMetdeltSRZDD5_FD_75297 | JGI IMG/M metagenome (GOLD analysis project Ga0075431, IMG submission 75297) | Populus rhizosphere microbial communities from Tennessee, USA - Rhizosphere MetaG P. deltoides SRZDD5 | ecosystem: Host-associated > Plants > Roots > Rhizosphere > Soil | place: USA...
GACCACCCGCGCGGTCAGCGCGTTGTCGACGTTGCGGATATCCTCCAGCTCGCCGACGACCGGCGAGACCATGCCCGTCGTGGACAGGTTCATCAGGGCGTAGACGCGGGTCTGCGCCACGTCGATCACCGACCGTCTGAACCCCGAAAAGGTCCAGGCCCCGGCCGACCCGAGGTCCAGCACCGTCGTCGCGCCCGTCGCCAGGCAGGTCGAGTCGACCTCGATGCCGTAGTGCGAGGCGCCCTCGTAGACGTGGACGTGCAGATCGACGAGCCCGGGCGTGACGATCAGCCCCGAACAGTCCACCACCTGGCGGGCGCGGGCCTGGGGAATGGTGTCCTCGACCAGGGCGATCCGCCCCTGAGCCAGCCCGATGTCCTTCTTCGCGTGCAGCCCCTGGCCCGGATCGACGACGGTGCCGCCCTTAAGCAGCAGATCGAGGGGCGGCGTAGTGGCCTCAGTCAACATCGGCGTCTCCCCGGCGCGGAGGCCCTCGGCGAGGAGGGCGAGGATGCGTCGGGCGACGACTGTCGCCCGACGCTCGCCAGAGGATAGCGCGATACCTCGATAGCGACAGCGGAGAGAGCACCAACACCGGACCCAGCGAGAGCAGCGCGAGAAAGCCTGACCATGAGAGAGCCTGGCCGGCCGCCCAGGTGAGCGGCCGGCGCTCGCGACGAGAGGGCCTGACGGGCGCCACTGGCACGCTCTCGCGACCTCGGCCGCTGGCACGACCGACGCTTTCCACGACCACGACGCTGGTGGCGAAGTGGGCCGCGAGCGTCGTCGCGTTTCGCCGCATCGTGGGTGAACGGCGAACCTGAGTGGGGGAGCGGCTCGCCGTCGTGCGCCCGGTAGCATCATAGGGTGAGATGCCGCGTTTGCGTGTCGGGACGGCTCCTGATTTCCCGAGCCGTGTTTTCCCGACAGCCCTGTGGGGAAAACCCCCACACGCGAGTAGGCAGAGGGCAGAGGGTCGAACTGCCCTCTGCCTTCTGCCTACTCGCTACTCGGTTGGAGCAGCCCCTTGCGCAGCGCGTACTTCACCAGCTCCGCGCGGTGGTGCAGGTTCAGCTTGTCCATCACCCGTGCCCGATAGGTGTCCACCGTCTTCGGGCTCAAGATCAGCCGATCGGCGATCTCCTGGGCCGTGTACCCCTCAGCCGTCAGCTTCAGCACCTCGCGCTCCCGCTCGGAGAGCGTCTGATAGCTGTCGACTTCCTTCCCGGCCTTGACCTGGTTCAGGTAGTCCTCGAGCAGCATCTTCTGGGCGGGCGGGTCCAGGAAGACCTCGCCGCGGTGGACCGCCCGGATCGCCTCGAGCAGGTCCGTATCGGCCTGGCTCTTGAGGACGTACCCGGATCCTCCGGCCTGGACGACCGGCAACAGGTACTGCTCCTCGGCGTGGACCGTCAGGATCAAGACCCGGGCACCAGTGTCGAGCTGGCTGATTCGGCGCGTCGCCTCCAGGCCGCTCATGCCGGGCATCGCGATGTCCATCACCACGACGTCTGGCCGCAGCCGAGTGGTCTGCTCGACCGCCTCGATCCCGTTGTTCGCCTCGCCGACCACTTCGAGGTCAGGCTCGGCGCCGAGCAGCAGGCGCAGGCCGCTCCGGAGGATCGGGTGGTCGTCCGCGAGAATGACGCGGATGGGCGCCGTATCAGGCTGCGCGGCTGGCTCAGCAAGCATCACTCATCTCCGACACAAGCCTACCAGATGCCCGCCGCCGCACCGGAAAAATCGTTATGCCGCGACGTCGGCTGGGATCTCCAGGCGGACCCGCGTGCCCCGGCCCGGTGCCGAGTCCAGGCTCAGCCGACCGCCGACCAGCGAAGCACGCTCATGCATGCCGAACAGCCCGAGGCTCCGCTGCCGACTGTCGAGCGCGGCCTCCAGCTCGAAGCCGTGCCCGTCATCGGCCACGCTGACGGTGAACAGGCCGGGGCCAGCCCCCAGGCGCACCTCCGCTCGGCTGGCGCCGCTATGGCGTGCCACATTCGACAACGCCTCCTGGATCACCCGAAACGCCACCAGTTCGACCTCCGGCGGCAGACGCTCCGGCCGCCGCGTCATCCGGACGTCGACCGGAATACCCGTCCGGTGCGAGAACTGGCGCGCGAACGCCTCGACCGCCGCGACCAGGCCGAGGTCGTCCAGCATCGTCGGGCGTAGCTCCAGCGCCATCCGCCGCACGCCTTCCAGTGCCTCGGACGTCAGCACTCTTAAGTCGGCCATCGTCCGCTGAAGTGACTCGTGGTCCGGTGACCGCTCGGCGACCCGCTGGCGCACGAGCAGCGAGGCCAGCGCCTGGGCCGTCTCGTCATGCAGCTCACGGGCGATCCGCAGGCGCTCCTCCTCCTGTGCTTTGATGATTTGGGAGGAGAGCGCGCGCAGCCGGGCGCCGTGCTCGTCAAGCTGGTCGAGCATCGCGTTCAGTGTCTCGCGCAGCGTCTCGATCTGTGGATCGCTGAACGGGTCACGCTCGGCCCGCGCGGTGAGGCTGCCCTTGCGCACCTCCGCGATCGTTCGGGTGATCCCGTCGAGCGGCCTGAGCGCCAGCCTCAGCACAACCCAGTTGACGGCCACGCTGAGAAGCGCACCGATCGCCGCGAACACGAACGCCAGCTCCAGCGGCGTGCCGGCCGTCTCGTACCGAACGGTGTGCGCTGTGATGTACGTTCCGACGACCGCGCCGCAGATCACGACGCCCGCGTTGCCGATCATCACCTTGGTAAAGATCGGCAACGCCGCGACGGTGGAGAGCAGCGTGCCAACCCGCCGGCGACCGACAGCCAGCCAGCGTGCGTCCCGGGCGTCGGGCTCTACCCGTGGGCCGTCCGGCGCAGCAACCGACGCGCCCGTCGTGGAGTCTGAGACCGTCGTGGCCAGGAGCCTGCCTCCGTGCAACGTGCTACATCACGATCTTTCAGATTGTACCGCCCGCGTCACGGTGAGAGATGGATACGCATCTGGTACTCCGTCACGCTGGACATGAACGGCAGACAGGCTCCATGCTGTCGGTCTTTCGTGGAGGTTGGGGTCACGGTGAAACGGTATCGCGTGCCGCCGAACCGGTGTGTGCGACAGGAGGCCGAAGCCTCGTCGCAGGCTGAATCTCACACGTGATGGACAGGAGGCTGAGGTGGCCCAGACGACGGTGGCTGAGGTGACGGTGGCCGAGGTGATGGCCGAGCTGGCCGCGCTCGAGGATCCGAAGATCCGCGAGGTGAACGAGAAGCACGGTGACGACCACGGGGTGAACCTCGGTAAGGTGCGCACGCTCGCCAAACGGCTAAAGACCCAGCAGGAGCTCGCGCGCCAGCTCTGGGAAACGGACGACAGCGCGGCGAGACTGCTGGCGCTCCTGATCTGCCGCCCGAGGGCGTTCGAGCGTGACGAGTTGGACGTCATGCTGCGCGAGGCGCGCACCCCCAAGGTGCACGACTGGCTCGTGAACTATGTGGTGAAGAAGAACCCGCACGCTGAAGAGCTGCGCCTGGCCTGGTCCGCCGATCCGGATCCGGTGGTCGCCAGTGCCGGCTGGGCGTTGACCACCGAACGGGTGGCGAAGAAGCCGGAGGGCCTCGACCTTGCAGGGCTGCTCGACGTCATCGAGGCGCAGATGAAGGACGCGCCAGATCGTTTGCAGTGGGCGATGAACCACTGCCTGGCTCAGATCGGGATCGAGCACGCCGAGCACCGCGCCCGTGCCATCGACATCGGCGAGCGCCTGGAGGTGCTCAAGGATTACCCGACGCCCCCGAACTGCACGTCTCCGTACGCGCCGATCTGGATCGCCGAGATGGTGCGCCGCCAGCATGATAGTCTTGTGCGGACGCAACCGAGGAGTTGACCAGATGCAACGGAGCAATCATGCGTGAGAACACGCTCAAGCGGAAGCTCTACGCCGGCAAGCCGGCCTTTGGGGTTATGTGCACCGTTCCCTCGCCGCCGGTGGTCGAGATGCTGGGTCACCTCGGCTTCGACTGGGTTCTGCTCGACAACGAGCACGGCTCGATCACCGTCGACAGCGCCGAAGCGTGCATCACCGCCGCCGAGCTCACCGGCATGGCGCCGATCGTCCGGCCGGTCGGCAATAAGCCGGAGATCATCGCACCGTTCCTGGACCGCGGCGCCTGGGGCGTCCAGGTGCCCCACGTCAACACCGCCGACGAAGCCCGCGCTGTCGTGGACGCCGTGAAGTACGGTCCGGAAGGTCACCGCGGCATCTTCAGCGGCGGCCGACCGGCCAACTACGGCTTCGGCAGCACGACTGGCGAGTACGCCGCGGCCGCCAACCGTGAGACCCTGGTCTGCCTGATGCTGGAGGAGGTCGAAGCGATCGAGAACCTGCCGGATCTGGTCAAGGTTCCGGGGGTGGACGTCTTCTTCATCGGTTCTGGCGACCTGTCCCAGTCGATGGGTCTGACCGGACAGCAGGACCATCCCGAGGTCCAAAAGCTCATGGAACGCGGGGTCAAGCTGATCACCGAGGCCGGGCGCATCGCCGGTTGCAGCTGCCCGGATGCGCTGATGCCCAGGTTCCTCGGGCTCGGCGTGCAGTATTTCCACAGCACAGTTGGCCGCCTGCTCCAACACGGTAGCAACGCCTATCTGAAGAACGCCCGCGAGGCCGCCTCGAACGCCGGCACGTAGGAGATCACGGTTGTTACGGGCGCGCTGAGGCTATCCGACGGCGAGATCGACCAGGATGTCGGATCCACGGGTGTGGTAGCCTGATTGCCGTGATCGATCGAAGGAGATGATCGCGTGCACGGAGCACATCCCCCTGCCGGCCACGGCGCCCTCGCCGCCGACGTAGCGGCCACAGGGATTGACCCGGCGGCCAATGCCGTCGATCCAGCGATCGAGACTGTCGACGAGCCACGCGGAGCGGAAGATCCTGTCGATCAGACAGGCGACGCGGAAGGCCGCGACCGCACCCTGCTGCTCTGGCTGACCAACTCCGCCCACGCGACCAACCACTTCCAGAACGCCATGCTGACGGTGCTGTATCCGATCATGATGGTCGATCTTGGATTCGGGTACGCACAGGTCGGCGCGCTGACGGCGGTGCAGGGCATCTTCGGCAGCGCCACCCAGGCGTTCTACGGCTTTCTAGCGCAGTTCGCGCGGCGCACGCACCTGCTTGGCATCGGCAACATGATCCTCGGCCTCGGGGTCTTCCTGACTGGCCTGGTGCCATCGTACCCGTTCCTGATTTTCGCCCGCGCGCTGGCCCAGTCGGGCGGCAGCGCACAGCATCCGGTTGGCGCGAGTCTCCTGTCGGCCAACTTCCCGACCAGACGCGGAACGGTGCTGGCCCTCCACACCAGCATCGCCCAGATCGGCGGACTCGTTGGGCCCGTCGTGGTCGGCGTGGCGCTGCTGGCGCTCGGGTGGCGCGAGATCTTTCTGATCGCGGCGATGGTCAGCTTCGCGATGGGAGCGGTCCTCTTCTTCTTTCGAGATCGCGATCAGCGCGTCACCTCCGGCGGTTCTCGTTCCGAGAAGCTGGCCCGGGGCAAGGCGAGCTACCTGCGCGTCTTTCGCAACCGCAACATGTTGATCATTTCTCTGGTGATGATGGTCGGCGCGGCGGGACGGAACGAAGGCGCCGACATGGCGTACCTCTCCGGGCATTTGCAGCTCGATTTCGGCTACACGGCGGCGATGACCGGGCTGGTCATCGCGTCGCTCACGGTTGGCAGCATCATCGGGCCGATCGGCCTCGGCCGGCTCGCGGATCGGTTCTCGCCCCGCCCGGTGCTGCAGGGCTCGCTGTTGTTCTCGACGCTGACAACCTGGTGGCTTGCGACGCAGGGTGCTGACGTCGTCCTGTTGATGTTCAACATGTTCCTGCACGGCGCGGTGAGCTACTCACGCAACAGTCTGACCCAGGCCCTGGTCGCCGATTCGGTGGACGACGCCGATCGCGACGCCGCGTTCAGCAGTTACTACTTCATCGGTTTCGCCTCGGCCCCGCTCTGGGCGCTTCTCGGCGGCTGGGTCATGGACACGGCCGGCTTCCAACAGACCTTCGTGGTGTACGGCTTCTCCTACCTGGCTGGCATGCTGTTGCTCGGCCTCATTCGCGACTCGAAGGATGATCAATCCTCGCTCGTTCGATGAGTCCCGGCCACTCCTGAAGCAGTGTGAGTCCTGTCAAGGAAGTACCTTGGTCGAGGCGGCGGACTCCGTTCGAGTCAGGCTGACGAGCGACGCGGCACTCTGCTCGCGGCGGGCTGGAGGTGTGCGTGGTGAAGCGGATGCGCCTGCTCGGGTTCATGTTCCACAGCCCGATGAACCACACCATCCTGAGCTGGGCCCACCCGGAGTCCACCCAGGGGACCGAGTTCGCGCGCCCCGAGTTCTGGCAGCACATCGCGCGGACGCTCGAACGCGGCCGGTTCGACGGACTGTTCCTGGCCGACACGTTCTCGGCGTACGACGTCTACCGGGACAGCTACGAGCCGACCGTCAGATACGGGGTAGTGTGCCCCCAGCACGATCCGGTGGTGCTGATCCCGGTGATGGCGCTGGCGACCCGTCACCTCGGGTTCGGCACCACGATGTCGACCAACGCCTACCACCCGTACGTGCTGGCGCGGACGATGGCCACGCTCGACCACCTGACGGGAGGGCGGGTCGGCTGGAACGTGGTGACCGGCATCAGCCGTTCCGAGTACCGGAACCTGAGCATGGAAGACTGGCTCCCCCACGACGAGCGGTACGATCGGGCTGACGAGTACCTGGATCTCTGCAACCAGCTCTGGGGGAGCTGGGAGCCGGACGCGGTGATCGCCGATGCTGAGCGCGGTATCTACGCCGACCCGGCGAAGGTCCACCGCGTCAACTTCCGAGGCCGGTACTTCACGTCGGCGGGGCCGCTGGTGACGCTGCCCTCACCGCAGGGCCGGCCGGTGATCTTCCAGGCCGGGTCGTCCGGCCGGGGCCGTGACTTCGCGGTGCGCCACGCGGAGGTCGTCTTCTCGATCCAGCTCCACGCGCGGGCGATGCGGGTGTACGGCGACGATCTCCGCTCGCGCGCGGAGCAGCTCGGTCGAGACCCGAACGAGATCAAGATCACGTACGGCGTGCAGGCGTTCGTGGGTGAATCCGAAGCGCAGGCGCGGGAGCTCCAGCAGGAGATGGTGGAGCGGATCCCGCTCGACGCGGCGCTGGCCAGATTGTCGTCGTCGCTCGGCTTCGACTTCTCGACGGTGCCGATCGACGAGCCGCTCGAACAGATTCGGACTGAGGCGTCGCAGGGGCTGGTCACGGCGCTGACGACACTGTACGGCGGGACGATGACGGTGCGGGAGGCGGCCGTGCGTTGGGGTGCGAGCGTCGGGATGCCGCAGGTGGTCGGCACGCCGGAGCAGGTGGCGGATCAGCTCCAGGCGCTGCACGAGGAGGGCGGCGGCGACGGCTTCAACCTGACGCCGACCTACACCCCAGGCAGCTTCGACATGTTCGTGGATACGGTCGTGCCGATCCTTCAGGCGCGCGGCCAGGTCCGCCGCGAGTACACGGCGCGGACGTTCAGGGAACAACTGCTGGAGGAGTAGCGCGGGCCGCTCGTTGGGTGCGTGCCCGCGATCACACCGGCTAGCGCGTCAGCTTCATCTCGTTGTAGTAGACGTAGCCGTCCAGCCTGGGCGTCCATTCCACGTTGTCGCTGACGCCGTGGACGTAGTCGAAGATGAACAGCGGCACCGTCGCGTACTTGTCGGCGGCCTCCTTCCAGACGGCTCGCAGCGCCTGGTCGCGCTCGGCGCCGCCCTTCGCCACGGCCGGACCGAGCATGTTCTCGAGCTCTGGGAAGCAGGCCGTCGAGAGCAGGCCCTTGCAGGTGTAGTACGACTCGAACGTCGACGCCGAGTCCATCAGGTCGTTCCCGTGGCTGCTCATCAGCATGTCGGTCTTGCCAGGGCCAGGCCCGCCGGCGCGGTTGACCTCGTTCCACTTCGCCACTTCCATCGGTACCAGCTTCACTTTGAAGCCGGCCTTCCCCAGATAGTCGGCGATCGCCTCGGTCACCTCTTCGACCCGCGTGGGCCAGCCGATGCGGTAGATGAAGTTCAGCTCCTTGCCGGTGCCGCCGGCCTCGGCGACCAGCTTCTTCGCCAGATCGGGATCGTACTTGTAGGGCGGCAGGTCGGGGTTGTACCCCACCGCTGATGGGCCGACCATCGCGTTGTTCGGCGTCGCTAAGCCAGCGTAAATCGACTCGGCGATCGTCTTGACGTCGATCGCGTGGGCGACGGCCTGGCGGAGCCGGATGTCGTCGAGCGGCCCGCCCTGGGTGTTCATCTTGAAGAACGCGACCTCGACGGTCTGCTGGCGGACGGTCTTCGGCATCCGGCTGACGTCGTCCGCGGAGATCTGGAACCCGATGTTCGCCTCGCCGGTCTTGACCATGTTCGCCCTGACCGTGACGTCGCGCCGGAACGCCAGCTTGACCTCGCCGATGGTCGGCTTCGGGGTGCCCCAGTAGTCCGGGTTGGCGGTCAGCCGCATGAACTGGTCGCGCTGCCACTCGGCCATCTTGTACGGCCCGGTGCCCGGCGCCGGCTCGGACTCGATCTTGTCCAGGTTCTTCTCGATCCAGCCAGGCTCCCCGATCATCAGGAAGAAGGTGCGGGCCGGCAGGATCGGGTCCGGCTGCTTCGTGATCAGGTCGATCGTCAGGTCGTCCACGACGTTGGCGCTGGCGAGCGTCGGGAAGTAGCGCCGGCCGAGGGCAGTCGTGCCGTCGGCCGTGAGGCGCTTGACGGCCAGCTCGACGGCTCTGGCGGTGAACGGCTCGCCGTTGGAGAATTTGACGCCCTCTTGCAGCTTGAAGCGCCAGGTCGTGTCGTTGGTGCGCTCCCAGCTCTTGGCGAGGCGTGGGATGATCTCCTTGGTCTTGTTGTCCCGGCCGACCAGGCTGTCGTAGACGCTCGGGGTGTAGAAGGTGTCGATCGAGCCGCCGGCCCAGTTCTGCGGATCGAGGGTGGTCGCCTGGGCCTCGACGGCCAGGGTGATGGTGCCGGCGAGCGGTGCGCTGGCGGCCGGCTTCGCGGCCTCGGCCGGTTTGGCGGGAGCGGCGGCAGCGGGCGCCGTGGTGGCGGCCGGGGCGGCCGGCTTGCTCTCGGCCGGTTTCGCAGCCGTGCTGTCGGCGGGCTTGCTTTCCGCGGGCTTGGCGGCCGGGGCCGCGGTGGCCGGCGCGTCTTTCGCGGCCGGCGCCGGTGGCGCGGCGCTCGGGCCGCATGCCCCCAGGACCAGCGCCGTCACCATCGACAGAACGGCGAGTCGAACAACGCCTCGATACATCCTGCGCGTCATCGTCGACCTCCTGACAGCTCGGTCCGTCGAGCCGCCCGTAGCACCAACACTCGGTCACGGGGATACGCCGATCGGCAGCTCCTTCATGGTGGGTCTGACCGCTTCTTAGCACGTGCGTGGCGCGTGGGTCCAGGCGCGCGCTCATATCACCTGCTGCAAATTTCTTGACGTGCTCTGCCGATGCTGGGATACTGGGGACCAGGAAAGGGAGTAGCCTGTCCTCCCGGTAGCTTGGGTCGTCAGTACGGAGTGCGTGTTCGCTCCCGGCCCGAGCCGGTGCTGGTGCGCCGAGGCGAGACTTTCCACGCCGATGGTCGTGGAGTGTCTCGCGTGTCTGTTTTCCGGCGCCTGTCCCTGTGGCCAGGTTCCCTGTGGCCACGCTCCACGGCCGAGTCTCGTGCTCGAGGGAGGTGCCGTGGTGTGCCTGGTTCTGCTCGTGGGCGTGTGCCCGTTGGCCGCGCTCAGTCCCCCAGCTCCTGTTGAATGGGGTCGCCCGCCGAGATCGTACTGTGCCGCCCCTCGTGTTGCCATGAGGGGGTAGGGCGATGGCCGAGCTTCGCGTCGCGGTCGAGCCCAGCCCGGACGGGCGCCCGACCCAACGGATCTACCTCGACGGCCACGCGCTGTCAGGGGTGAGGCAGGTCCGCGTTTGTAGCGAGTCCGGGGACCGGATCGCTTCGCTCGACCTGGACCTGGATGGCGTCTCGCTCGACCCGCGGACGGTGAGCGAGATTCGGGCGGTCTGTGGTCGCGACAAGGTCGACATCACGATCCAGGCCGACAACGTGAACGGTCCCGTCAGCGCCCACCTGCTGCCCGGGTGGACACGTGGCCCGGCCCGCGCGTATCGCCGCCCGGACGTGTTCGACCGCGCGCGCGACTGCTACGCCCGCCTGGCCGGCGTGGACTGGCTGACCGTGATCGGCGTGACGTACCTCATCATCACGGTCCTCGGGGTGGTCATGGAGCACGCGGTCCTCGAATACGCGAACGGCCTCAGGCGGCCGGCGGGCGACGACGAGTAGAGCTCGCCCTCGCCACTGATTGGGACTCTATGGGAGTGCGAATCGATGCGTGATTGGCACCAGCTCGACACGACCGACGTGCTCGAGCGGTTAGGGACGGACAGCACAACTGGACTGACAACGGTGGAGGCCGCTCGCCGCCTGGCGGAGCACGGCCCGAACGAGCTCCAGGCGGCCCACGGCGTCTCCCCGTGGGAGATCTTCGTCGCGCAGCTCAAGAACGTGCTGATCATCATCTTGATCATCGCGGTGGCGCTCTCGGCGCTGCTCGGGCACGGCCTGGAGGCGCTGGTCATCGGCATCATCGTGTTCTTCGCGGTGCTGCTGGGCTTCATCCAGGAGTACCGGGCCGAGCGGGCGATCCAGGCGCTCCGCGAGATGGCCGCGCCGACGGCCACCGTGCTCCGCGACGGGCGGGAGGTGGACGTCCCTGCCCGAGAGGTAGTGCCCGGCGACGTCGTACGG
>Ga0075431_100007560_pt1 | contig 10820 bp, 8 predicted proteins | sample RhiMetdeltSRZDD5_FD_75297 | JGI IMG/M metagenome (GOLD analysis project Ga0075431, IMG submission 75297) | Populus rhizosphere microbial communities from Tennessee, USA - Rhizosphere MetaG P. deltoides SRZDD5 | ecosystem: Host-associated > Plants > Roots > Rhizosphere > Soil | place: USA...
GCGTCACCGTTACTGAGGCGCAACAGGAACTGACGGCGATCACTGAACGACTCCGCGCGCAATTTCCCAATGAAAATGGTAAGCACACTCTGCCTCGCGTTCTGTTGCTTCAGGATGAGATTGTCGGAAGTTACAAAACGGCCCTTTGGATGCTGTTTGGAGCGGTCGGAACTGTCCTTCTGATTACGTGTGCCAATCTCGCAAACATGCTGCTGGTGCGATCGACAATGCGAAGAAGAGAACTGGCGATCCGAACAGCCCTTGGAGCCGGCCGACCTTCGCTAGTGGGTCAGCTCCTGGGCGAATCGCTGATTCTGTCAGTTGCAGGAGGCGCGGTAGGGATCCTTGTCTCATCGTGGGCCATTCGGATTGTGATTCTTCTCGGCCCTGCCGACTTGCCGCGCGCTCGGGAGATCGCGCTGAGTGGAACGACCTTCCTATTCACGGCTGCAGTATCGATCATCGTGGGAATTGCTTTTGCACTGGCCCCCATCTGGCAAACGTCGCGAGTCGATGTTTCTGAATCGCTCCGGGAGACAGGGCGTGCCCTGGGTTCATCCGGCCGTGGAACACGAATTCGAAATGTGCTGGTCGTTGCTGAAGTCGCTCTCTCCCTTGTACTTCTTATAACCGCCGCGCTTTTGACGACGAGCTTCATCCGTCTTCAATCCGTCCAATCCGGTGCGGATCCACAGAATGTTTTGACCGCTCGTATTGCGTTGCCGCCAACTCGATACTCCAACTCGATTGCGCTCGGAGCATTCATCGACATTTTGAATGATAAGGTCCGCAGCATTTCGCACGTCGAGTTCTCCAGCCTGATTTCAGTTTTGCCTCTGAGCGGTATGAATACTCGAGCGGATTTCACGATTGTGGGAAAGCCACCACTCAGCGCCTCTGAGGTCCCGGCTGCGCAAGTGCGATGGATTACGCCAGATTATTTTCGCGCCGTAAGGATTCCGCTGATCGCCGGCAGGGGATTTGAAGATCGCGACAAAGCGGGCATGCAAGCTGTAGTGATCATTGATGAAACGCTTGCCCGGCGCCAGTTTCCGAACGCGAATCCAATTGGGCAGCACATTCTGCTGGACGATACCGGCGATCCGCCGAGAGACGTCGAGGTGATCGGCGTGGTTGGTTCCGTCAAACACTTTGGACTGGACGATCAGCCGATCTCCACACTCTACGCCCACATTCCACAGGTCCCGAAAGGTGGGCTCTCGTTTCTGCTGAACAATCTGAATCTGATCGTTCGTACGGAGACTGATCCGCGCGGCGTCGGGGATAGTGTTCGTTTGGCAGTACAAGATCTGGACAAGGACATTCCTGTCGCCGGGATTCGCACTTTGGAAGATGCGTTTTCCGCCGTTTCTGCTTCACGCCGCTTCAACCTGGTGCTTGCGGAAATCTTTGCCGTCGCATCTCTGCTTCTCGTTGTTAGTGGGTTGTACGCATTGATCAGTTACGCCGTCAGCGAGCGGCGTCATGAAATCGGAATCCGCTTGGCTATCGGAGCGACGCGGACTGATGTGCAGGTGCTCATGCTCGGCCACGCAATGAGGCTCGTGTCGATCGGCATTGCGATCGGCGGAGCGGCCGCTTTTGCTATTACTCGAGTCTTCGCAAGTATGCTTTATGGCGTCCACGCGACAGACATACGCACGTTTGCAGGGATGGCGGTTTTATTGAGTCTGTCTGCTGTGATCGCAAGCTACGTGCCGGCTCGGCGCGCATCGAGGCTCGATCCCGTTCATACCTTGAGGGAGACATAGTGACTCGATTTATTCTTGCTGGCCATCCGGAATCCTTTCAATCGGAAAAACGAGTTCGCGCGTTTCCGTGAATGTGCAGGTCGCCGAACTCTGCTTTTACTCTTTTGCATTGGAGTCGGAAGCTATGGACGCATCAATTCGAGCTACCAGTTTGAATAGACCCCGCATTGCAATTCTTTGCCCTGGCGACTTCGACGCACGAAAGAACAAGCGGCCCGACCGCGATCGGTTCGAACCGCTTGTTAAAACGCTCAACGCTGCCGGCATGTGGACCGAGTACGCCGTTTATCACGACGATTTTTGCGCAGACGTCCGCGCCCAGATCATGGCGGTTGACGCCGTGCTTGTCTGGGTGAATCCGATCGAAGGCGGCCATGACCGTTCGCGGCTCGATGCCATGCTGCGCGACGTTTCGGCGGCCGGCATACTTGTGAGTGCACACCCAGACGTGATTCTCAAATTGGGTACGAAACAGGTTTTATATGACACCCGCGCGATGGATTGGGGCTGTGACGTTCGTTTGTATCGCAACCTGACAGAACTTGAACAGGTCTTGCCGGTGCTGTTGCAGGAAGGAGAAGTGCGAGTTCTGAAGCAGTATCGCGGCAACGGAGGCAATGGCGTCTGGCAAGTCTCTTCTGCGTCAAGTGCGCAGAAATCCGTTCACGAGATGCAGGTAAAGGCCCGTCACGCACTGCGCGGCTGCATCGAACAAATCACGACTTGGAACGGTTTTGTCGCCAATATCGAAAGGTATTTCGACAACGGCGCCTGCATCATCGATCAGCCTTATCAAGAACGACTGACCGAAGGTATGGTGCGCTGTTACCTGGTGCACGACAAGGTTGTCGGTTTTGGCGTGCAGGCGATCAATGCGTTGTACCCAGCACTCCCACAGCAACCTGAAACAGCACCCGACCCGACGCCGCGGATCTATCATCCAGCGACTCTCGAATCATGCCAGTACTTGAAGCATAAACTTGAAGAGGAGTGGATCCCTCAGCTCCAACAATTGTTCCGCATCGACGTCGCAACACTGCCGGTAATCTGGGATTGCGATTTTCTGTTCGGTCCAAAAGACGCAGAGAACCGCGACACCTATGTACTATGCGAGATCAACGTCAGCAGCGTATCGCCGTTTCCGGATTCGGCGCTGGAGCCTATTGCCGCCGCAACATTAGCGCGGACGAAAACAGTTGATTGATTTGACGGTCACTTGAGGGAATAGCCCGCAACTCGCCACACGCCGTCCGCCGCAAGGTAAGGAATAATGATTTCGCGGATTGGGACGTCGGTTTCAAAAGCCACTTCGTAATGGAGCAGCACGTATTCCCCACGAGGACTATCCGGGAGGTCGGAAACATATACCGCCGTTTGGAGTTTTCGCGAGCTTACTTTTCCAAGAGGCCGACGATTCGCCTTGAGATCCTCGATCCATTGTTCCTTTTTGACGCGAGTCTTGAATACTTCCGCAGTCCGATCCCAACTTTCATCGTATGCTTCCCGGTCGATAAGCGAAACCCAAGCCTCAGCAACTCGTTTGACTATCACCACATCTCTTTCCGAGGCGACCGTCTCAAAAAACTGTGGGCCAATGAAAAGAGTTTCACCATTCGAGGAGAGAATGGACATCAGTCCTAGCAGACTACCCAGCAGCGAGAAAAGCATACGGTGTATTGTAGCCCAAACGTCACTTCAACGAAACGCAGCGGGCCGTTAGTCCCCGGCCGGGGCAATTTCGCCTTCCGTGCCATAGTCGCTTTCATCCTCGGTCGCGGCCGCGCGGCCATATTTCAGATACAGCGCCGGGATAACGATCATGTTCAGAAATGTTGAGGTTACGATTCCGCCCAGGATCACGACGGCCATCGGCTGTTGAATCTCTTTTCCCGGTTGTCCGACGCCCAACGCGAGCGGAACGAGTCCAACCCCCGTTACGAGCGCTGTCATCAGAATCGGACTCAGGCGTTCCAGAGACCCTTGAACAATGGCTTGCCGGAAGGGCACGCCCTCTTCTCGGATCAGGTGCTGGTAATGCGTGATCAGCATGATTCCGTTTCGCGTCGCGATTCCGAAAAGCGTGATGAACCCGATCAACGACGCAATCGACAACGTTCCGCCGGAGAGAAAAACCATGACGATGCCGCCGATTAGCGCCAGCGGAAGGTTTGCCATCACAAGCAGCGCCAAACGGCTCGATCCCAGCGCCAAATAGAGCAGGAGAAAAATGCCGGCAATGGCGACAACGGACAGGATCATGATCTGGCGGGCTGCAGCTTCCTGCGCTTCAAACTGTCCGCCATACTGGGCGAAGTACCCTTCGGGCAGGGGGACTTCGCGCGCGATCTTTTGCCGGATTTCATCGATCACTGAACCGAGATCCCGGTTTGCAACGTTGGCCTGAACGATGATCCGGCGTTGAACATTTTCACGATTGATGGTGTTCGGACCCTGATCCACGCGAACTTCCGCGACCTGGTTGATCGGAACCTTGGCGCCGGCCGGAGTGTCGATCAGAGTGGAGGCGATGCTTTCCACGGATTGCCGTGACGCATCGTCAAAGCGCACGATGACGTCATAGGTCCGTTGGTTTTCGAGCACCTGGGACACGGCCTCACCATTGAAAGCCACATCGACTGTTTCGGCGAGTTGATCAGCGCGAAGGCCGAGAGCAGCGGCTGCGTGACGATTGAGATTGACCTGCACCTGAGGCACACCTGTCTGAGGCTCGACCATCAAATCGACAATTCCTGGGATGTTCTCCATCGCCTTTCGGATTTCCTCAGCCTTGTTACGCAACGTCACCAGATCGGATCCGAATAGTTTGATCGCGATTTGCGCGCGCGTTCCCGAAAGCAAGTGATCGATTCGATGCGAGATCGGTTGCCCGACCTCCGACACCACGCCAGGGATTTGCGCAAGGTTCTGGCGAACTTCCTCCATCACGGCCGTGTGCTTACGGTCGGACGGTTTGGTCACCACTTCGATCTCGCTCATGTTGACGCCGGCCGCGTGTTCGTCGAGTTCGGCGCGACCGGTTCGCCGGGTTGTGGAAACGATTTCCGGAGTCCGGTGCAGAACCTCTTCGACGGTCCGGCCGATCCGGTTCGACTCCTGCAACGATGTACCCGGGGGAAGAGTGATGTTGATGTTTAATGCACCTTCATTGAACGCCGGCAGAAACTCGCGGCCCATCAACGGGAAGACCATGAGTGCGATAACGAGCATCACGACGGATGCGCCGATGATCTGGAACGGATGTTCCAGGGTCCATTTCAAATCCTTTGAATAACGCCCCTTCAACTTTCGAACAACCCACGATTCCTTTTCTTCGCGCAGGAGTTTGGAGCGTCCGAGCAGGAAGTAGCACAATGCCGGTGTAACGGTGAGCGCCACCAGCAGCGATGCCACAATGGAAGAGATATAGGCGAACGCCAGAGGCGCAAACATTCGGCCTTCGAAACCGCCGAGATTGAACAGGGGCAGGAACACCAGAACGATGACGAGCGTCGCGAACACGATCGAATTCCGGATTTCACTCGACGCTTTGTAAATCACTGTCTCCGGCGCTTGGGAAAAGCCGGCCTGAGCGTCCTGTTTCAATCTGCGAAATACGTTTTCCACATCGATGATGGCGTCGTCCACCAGCTCGCCGATCGCGATTGCAAGTCCGCCCAGCGTCATGGTGTTGATACCGATACCGAAGTAGCTCATGGCAATGATTGCGGTGATCAGAGAGAGAGGAATTGCCGTAAGACTGATCACGGTGGTGCGGAAGTTCCAAAGGAAGAGAAACAAAACGATCGCGACTAGAACACCGCCCTCGGCCAGTGCGCGCTGGACATTGTCAATCGCACGATCGATGAAGGCAGCCTGCTGAAAAGCTTTCGTCTCAATCGTCACGTCTTCCGGTAGAGTCGGCTTTAGCCCAGCAAGCGCGGCTTCGATCTGCCTGGTCACCTCGACAGTATTTGCGTTCGGCTGCTTCTGAATCGTGGCGACAACATCCGAATGCATGTTGAAGCTGCCGTCACCGCGCTTTAATGCAGGACCCAACTGCACTGTGGCGACGTTCTTGACGAGTATCGGGGTGCCGTTCTTGACGGTGATTACCGAGTTCGCCAGATCTTCCAGGCTTGTCACCCGTCCACGCGCCCGAATCATGTACTCCTCAGTCGGTCGTTCCAGAAATCCTCCGGATGCATTGACGTTTGAACCGCCGACCGCATCAAGTACCTGCTGAAGCGTCAGCGCGTAATCTCGCAGCCGTGCGGGATCGACCAGCACCTGAAATTGTTTCGTCTCGCCACCGATGATCATGACTTGCGCGACGCCCGGTACCCCAAGCAGTCTCGGGCGAACCACCCAGTCCGCCATAGAACGCAGGTCCATAGCCGACGTTGTCTTCGCATTCATCGAGATGAGCATGATTTCGCCCATCGTCGACGCAATAGGACCGAGTACAGGAGGCCGAATCCCAGCGGGCAGACGCACTTGAGCCAGTTTTTCCGTGACAAGCTGGCGCGCGCGATAGATGTCCGTTCCGAGATTGAATTCGACGAAGACAATCGAGATTCCCGCTGCTGAGTTCGATCGGACGCGGAAAACGCCGGCCGTGCCGTTCATCGAAGCTTCGATAGGAAGGCTGACGAGCGATTCGACTTCTTCGGGAGCCATGCCATGGGATTCCGTGAGAATCGTCACCGTCGGCGCCGTCAGGTCGGGAAAAACGTCTACGGGAGCTCGCGTTGCGACGATGCCCCCGTAAATGAGCAACACGGCTGCAGCGATGATGACAATCAATCGGTTCTTAATCGACCAGTGAATGATTCTGTTCAGCATAGATCCTTCCTGGTCCTACACCTCGTGCGTATGCGCGCCGGCGTTTGCGGGCCGCAATTCCTGAAGTTTCAATTGATATGCGCCCTGCGTGACAACGCGTTCTCCCGGTTTAACGCCGGAAATAATTGCAACCTTAGCGCCGTATTCGTCACCAATCACGACATCCCTGCGTTCGAATTCCTCCCCGGAGATGAGGACGTAGACGATCTTCTTGCCTTCGTTATCCAGAACGGATTCGCGCGGGATAAGCAGCACCGGCACGGCGGATCCAGCATCCAATCGGACGTTGGCCCGCATGCCAATGCTCAATTCAACCGATCGATTGGGCACTTCAAAGATCGCTTTGGCGGCACGGCTTTGCTCGTCGACGACCTTATTGACGCTTACCAACCGTCCCTCAAATTGTTTGTCTGGAAATGCTGCGGTAGTAAATACAGCGTGAACATCTTTTGCGAGTCTACCGAGATCTTTTTCAAAGATAGGAGCTTCGACCCACACTGTATCCAACGCTGCAATTTGGACAATGGGCTCGCCTGCCGCAACCTGCTCGCCGGTGGATTTGTTGACGCTAATTACGGTTCCGGAAATCGGAGCATGTACGACGTACGATGCGTTCGGTGGAGCGGCTGTCTGAAGAGCTTTCAACTGTGCGCGAACGCCCTCCAGTTGGGCAGCGGTCGCAGTACGGTGCAGTCGATCGGCGTCTAGCGCTTTCGCCGAGTACGCTTTCTTTTCGAACATCCGCTCCGATCGCTCCAGATCGCGGCTCGCTTCATCAAGTCTCGCTTTGGCTTCGATCTCGAGCTGTTCGAGCCTCCGACGCTCAGCCTCAACGCGCATGTTCTCGATATGAATCTGTGCAGCCTCCGCGGCCGTTGGCGTTTGCAGAAGAGTGGTGATGACTTGCCCTTGCCGTACCTGCTGTCCAATTCGAGGCAGCGTCGAGCCCTGAATGATGCCGCCGACCGGAGGGGCCACTACAGCATGATTCGCAGGAACCGGGATGATTCGTCCCGTTGACTGTATTTGGGGCGCCAGGTTGGCTTCCTCAGCCTTTGCCAACTTCAGCTTGATCAACCACTGCTGCTCCATCAAAAATGCGACACGGCCTGTGTTCGCTGCTGGCGCTGGCGCCGCTTCGTCGGCATTTGCTCCCGACTGTCGCGTTCTGAATATGGCAAATGCAGCAATGCTAACGATCGCAATTGCGAGAATTATCCATTTAGCATTACTTAAATTGGGCTTACTCACGGCTGGATCTCCTTCCCGACGGCGAGCTCGAGATCGATCAGGCTCGCCTGGTACGCAAATAAGGTCTTGAAATATTCATGACGAACTTCTGCACGAGTCCGCTGTGCTTCGAGCACGGGCAACAAGTCAACGCCGCCTTCTTCGTACGCTGCCAGCGTGATGTTTCTCGACTCATCGGCTTGCTGAAGCAGTTCGTTTCGAAACGTCTGGGCTTGCTCGCGTGCCGTTTGCATAGCCTCGTAAGCCACTTCGACTTCCGCCAGCGCCCGATTGCGCAAAAGTTGAAGACGGGTCTCGGCGGTTTTGACATCCGTTTGGGCACGTGCAATTCCCGCCTGATTTCGATCTCGAATCTTCAGCGGCACGTTGACACCAAACAGCACTGTGTTGTCCTCGCCGAAACGCTTGTATCCGGCGAATGGACTGATGTCCGGTTTGGCTCGAGCATGTTCGAGAGCCAAACGTTCTTTAGAACCCTCCACATCGCGGGCAGCGGCCAGAAGGTCGGCTCGTCCTTCCAGCGCGCTTTGGCGCAAAGTCTCACGGTCCAGATTCATCGTTCGAAACTCGAGATCACCACGAATGTTTTGAGCGGAGTAGGACATGTCGCCCAACTTTTCCAGCAGTCTTAACGTGGCCTGGCGAAAGTTCAGTTCGGCTTGTTTTAACGCGGACTCGAACTTCATTCGTTCGAGACGCACTTTGATCAGCTCGCCTTCCGGAATCGCGCCCTCTTGAAAGCGAGTTAGGTTCAATTGAACGAGTTGCGTGAATGTCTGCCCGTTTTCGACAGCGATTTCCACGTTATAGCGAGCAAGAAGCGCATCGTAGTAAAGGCGCTTCACCTCCGCTACGCCTCTACGCAGCGCGTCTTCAAATTGGGCTTCGGCGCTTGAAACGGTAAGTTCGGCGACGCGCTCACGCAACTGGCGCTTACCTCCGAGTTCAATCGTTTCGGTATATGACACGGAAACTTCGTACAGCTGCTTGAACGGGGTTGGCCCACTGAAGGGAAGGCTCTCTGCGGCGAATGTGAATCCGGGATTGGGACGGATGCGAGCCGCAATTTGATCGGCATTCGCGCGCTCCACACGATATCGCGCTGCCTGCAAATCAAGGTTTTTCTCGATGTAATGATCCACTGCAGCCTGAAGCGTCAATGTCGCAGGAGTCTGTTGTCCATGAGCGACGGCAGTTACGAGAGAGAAAATAACGAATAGAAGAATTGTTCTATGCACGGTTATTCCACCTTGAAGTCGCTTAACGGCATTCGTTCATCAACCTTCGCGTTTTTGATGTGGAACTCGATGTCGTATTCGCCAGCTCGGGGAATGTTGAGCTCGGCCACGTAGATACCGGTCACCTTGCCGACGCGTGCCGTCGTCTGAAGCATTTCCGCACTGCCCTTTGGGCGAATGATGAGTTTAACTTCAGCTTTTTCTACGGGAGAACCATCGGACAAGTCCGTCAAATGAATACGTACCTGACTCGGTTTTCCCGCGTGCAACGGTTCATACTCAAAGAAGTTCTCGACGCGGTCTGTAAATTCGGTTCGGGCGACCGCCTCAGGTTCAGACTCGGGTGTCGGAGGGGCCGCAGGATTCGTGGTCGAACATCCTGCAAATATGAAGAAAAGCATGATGGCGATTAATGGAACGTGTCTCCACAAGTTGTTCATAAGTGTCTCGTTGGGAATTGCGAAAAAAGACTGCTGGGCTAACGAACAACGACTGTTCGAGCCCCGTCGGCGTGGATTAAAGGGAAGGAGGAGATCTTAAAGCTGTATCCGATGTTGTAGGAGGACTGTGAACATGCACGCTGTGGACGGAGATGACTGCACGAGTTACACGCGGTGAGGGAAGAGACAAACGTTCCGGTAATTCGGGGACACCTGCGTGCGAAACCAAAACGGGAGTACCAACCGTTAAGACATCCAACCACCGAACCTGCGCATGAGAATGTTGATCTTCAATCTCGGGACCGGAGTGCGCACCGACGTGTTCAGATTCCGGAAGATGCGCGTGGATTACGGCCGGCACACCATCATGGTCGTCTCGTTCGTGTAAATGGAACAGCGGCGCCGAAATCAATGCAAAAAGCATTAAGGCGACACTCAAACATGCGACGAGACGAGCCATAGCCGGGAATTCTCCTGCACCGATAGCAAAGAAGTCAATCAGGCATTGGACACTGTCGCGCAGATTGCTCTGACAGGTGCGCTACACTATTCCCTTGTTCGCTATAGCAAAGATGGTTAGAGTAGGTCGATGCCGCTCCGCCGTGAAGGACCAGAACCAGACGATTTCCTTCCGCTGCCGCGGGACACCTTCGATGTTCTTGTCTCGCTGGCCGATCGGGATCGCCATGGCTACGCCATCATGCAGGACATCGCTGAACGGACAGATGGGCGTATTCGTCTGAGTCCGAGCACCCTCTATGCGGTGATAAAGCGGTTACTCGAATCCGAGCTCATCGAGGAACTGAGCGAGCGACCTGACCCGGCACACGATGACGAGCGTCGACGCTACTATCGCCTGACGCCGTTGGGCCGGCGTGTGGCCGAATCTGAAGCCGCCAGGCTCACCCGTCTGCTCGCGGATGCGAGGGCGAGCGGCCTCGTGCCGCGGAGACGATAGCAATGCCTGTTACACGCATTGAACGGCGCGCGCGGCGTCTGTTCGGAGCCGTGCTTCATCTTTACCCAGCCTCGTACCGTGACGAGTACGGAAGGGAGATGACGCTCGTCCTGCTAGACCGGCTCCGCGGTGAAGGCAATGCTGCCGCGCGAGTCGTCGTATTCTTCGCTGCTATTGCGGCTGTCTTCGCGGACGCTCCCAAACAGCACGCGTTCCTCCTGGCGCAGGATCTTCGACTCGCCCTTCGGCTGATGAGCCGCGAGAGATGGTTCGCCACCGTGGCGATTGGTACCGTCGCGCTCGGCATCGCTTTGTCGAC
>Ga0075431_100007561_pt1 | contig 10819 bp, 6 predicted proteins | sample RhiMetdeltSRZDD5_FD_75297 | JGI IMG/M metagenome (GOLD analysis project Ga0075431, IMG submission 75297) | Populus rhizosphere microbial communities from Tennessee, USA - Rhizosphere MetaG P. deltoides SRZDD5 | ecosystem: Host-associated > Plants > Roots > Rhizosphere > Soil | place: USA...
CGGGTGCACGTTACGGTTCGATGATGCGTTTCTGCTCGCCCTGCGCCTGCACGTAGCGCATGCGCAGCTCGTAGAGCAGGTCTTCGAGCAGCTTCTCTTCTTCCGGGATCAGATTGCCTTTGGTCTTCGCCTGCAACATCTCGAGCAGCTCGATGATCCGGCTGGCCGATTCGAGATCGGGCTCGGCGGGCAGCCCCGTCTGCGGGTCTGCGAGATCGCCGAAATGAAGGGCGGCAGTCGTGGCCAGCGACAGCACGAAACCGGAGAACGTCAGATCTGAAGTGTCCTGTTCGGGCACATTCGAATGCTAGCATAATCGCGCGATGACACAGGCTGGCAGCACACCCGAGCGACGAGAGTCGAAGGACGCGGGACACGAGTTTCAGAGGCTGGTCGATATCATGACGCGGCTCCGCGGTCCGGCTGGCTGCCCCTGGGATCGCGAGCAGACGCTCGAGTCACTGCGGCCGTTCGTGCTCGAAGAAACCTACGAGGTGCTCGAAGCGATCGACCGCGGGGATCACGACGACCTTCGCGGCGAAATCGGGGATTTCCTCTTCGAGGGTGTGTTCCTCGCGCAGATCGAAACCGACGCCGGGCGCTTCACGGTCGCCGATTCCCTTCGTGCCATCACCGACAAACTGATCCGTCGTCACCCCCACGTCTTTGGGACGACGAAGGACGTCAGCACTCCGGGTCAGGTCCTCGAGCAGTGGGAGCAGATCAAGGCACGCGAGCAACAGGAAGCCGGCACCCGCAAGGCCGTGCTTGGCAGCCTTCCGAAGACCCTTCCGGCACTGCTCGGCGCCCACGAGATCGGCACGCGCGTCGCCGCAGTCGGCTTCGACTGGGCGCGAGCGGAGGATGTCGTCGGGAAGATCGAGGAAGAGGTGGCCGAATTGCGCCGCGCGGTCGAGGGCGAGGGCCGGGAGCGCGTGGCTGAGGAAATGGGTGACCTCCTGTTCTCAGTAGCCAACCTCGCGCGCAAGCTCGGCGTCGAGCCGGAGTCAGCGCTGCGGCAGGCGAATGCCAAGTTCAGTCAGCGATTTGCCGCGGTTGAAGAATACTTCGAGCAACAGGGTCGCTCGGTGCACGATGCGACGCTCGAAGAAATGGAAGCGGCGTGGACGCAGATTAAGCAGTCGGCCTCCCGAGAGTGAGCGGCCACAGAGCCAGTCATATGTGGTGACCGTCGTGGACGTTCCGCTGAGCCGTGATCCCGTCGCCGCCGCTACCGGCCCACGTCACACGCCACCTGGGACGATCACGACGACGCGATGGCCGCGACGGAATCATTCCTGGCTCTTGGCTCGTGACACATAGAAAACATTCACATTCGTCGTGATCGTCGTGGCCGTCGTGAACGTTCCGCTGAGCCCGTGATCCCGTTGCAACCGTGATCGCGCGCACGCCACCACGCGCCGCCTGGGACGATCGCGACGACGCGACGGAAGTATTTGGGCTCCTCGCTTGTGGCTTTCAGAAAACACTCAACATTCGTCGCGTTCGTCGTGACCATTGTGGTCGTTCCCGGTCCCGTGGCCCGTTCTAGGGTCCCCTCCCGACGGGGAGAACGCGGGCGTAAGCACTACCCGCCTGAAACCTTCTATCAGCTTCTCGGTGTTGAAGTTCATGATCAGACCGATTGGTAAGCCCGTCGTTCGAAGGTAGGACAGCACCTGTCGCCGATGCAGGGCTCGAACGGCGGGAATGGTCTTGACCTCGACGATTATCAGGTTCTCCACGATGAGGTCGACCCGCTGGCCTGGAATGCGCCATTCCCGATACTTCACCTTGATAGCCTTCTCACGCTCGAACTTCATGCCTCTCAGATTCAATTCCAGGCTGAGCGCTTCTGTGTAGATGGACTCCTTGAATCCAGGACCAAGTGTCCGGTGCACAGTAAATCCGCAGTCCATGGTCGCTGTCACCAGCACTTCTTCATCGTCCGTCAGTGGTGTTTCGACTTTCATGCCATTTCCTTTCCTGTGCGATTTCGTTAACCCACGTTCACGGCGCTTCAGTGCGCGCCGCCAGTCAGCGTCACCTCCCTTCCCGTCCACCCCCGCACGCGAACACTCTTTCCGTCCGTATCCACGATCACCGCGCCATCTTCAGCGGTCGAGAACATCGTCGTGCCGATCGCGTGATAGCGGGCGACGACGGCCGGGGCGGGGTGGCCGAAACGGTTGGAGCGGCCGGCGCTGAAGATCGCAAGGGCGGGCTTGAGCGCATTCAGCAACTCGGGACCGCTCGAGGTGGCGCTACCGTGGTGAGGGGCTTTCAGGATCGCGATCGGAGCCGGTTCGAGCAGGGGCAGCACGGCGGTTTCGCCTTCCTTGCCGATGTCGCCGGGCAGGACGATCGAGACGTCGCCGTATCGCAGCTCGATGACGACCGAGTCGTCGTTGCGGACCCGCTGGCGTTCCCAATCGGGGCGTGGCGGGTGCAGTACGCGGATGTCCACCTGGCCGAGGCGAAGGTGCTCGCCGCGCTGAACTGAGCGCCATTCGAGGCCGGATGATTCGGCGTCGGCGAGGAGATCGCGGCGTCCAGGGTGAGGCGGCACTGGGATGCCCTCCCAGATTGCGCGGGGTTGAAGCGATCGGACGACGGCGCGGGCGCCGCCGAGGTGGTCGGGGTCGGCGTGGGTGAACACGAACGTATCGAGCGCCGCGGTGCGCAAGGCGCGAAGCGCCGGTACCACGACGCGGTCCCCGATATCGACGCCTGAGGTGCCCTGCTCGGCCACGTCTAGCGGCGCGGGCGCAGGCAGACCTCCAGCGTCGATGAGGTAGGCGTGCCCGTCAGGGAAACGCACGAGGGTCGCATCGCCCTGGCCGACGTCCAGGAAGACGACACGCAGCGTTCCGGGCGGCGCGTCCTCGAGATATCGAGGAGCACCAATCCCGAGCAGCAACATGCCGAGGGTCAACGTCAACGTAGCCAGCGCCTGCGGGCGGAAGCGAACTGACGAAATGGCCACGATGACGGCGACGTAGTACGACACGACGAGCCATGGCGGTGGCGGCAGAACCGTGACCGACAGCCATGGCGCCGCGTCTTTGAGCCGCGCCGATTCGACGAGCATGGTTGCCGCAAGGTGAACGACGTAGCCGGCGGCCGATGCGGCGGCGGCGTGAATTGCAGACAGCGCGAGCGTGAGCATCGAGCCGATCTGCACGATGGTCATCAGCGGAATTGCTGCGAAGTTCAGGAACAGTCCGGCGAAGGTCACTCTCGAGAACAGGAGCGCGGCGATCGGCGTCAGCGCCACCTCCGCAGCAACGGTCGCGAAGAGAACTGCTGCCACGGCTCGAACCGTCGTCCATCGGACCGGGTGTGAACTTGATTCCAGAACCGGGACGATCATCAGAATCCCAAGCGTGGCGCCGAACGACAGCAAGAAACCGGAATCGACGACCACCAGCGGCGATTCGGCGACGGCACCGACGGCAACCGCTGCAAGAATGTTGATCGTGCGGCCCTTCTGATCGATCAGCCGTCCCAGCAGGTAGGCGACGGCGGCCATCACGGCCCGGTGAACGGATGCGGTCAGGCCCGCGAGCTGACCGTAGAACAGCAGCGTCAGGATCACGGCGACGGCAGCGGTGCGCTGACCGACGCCGATCAGTCCCGCGATGGCGAGCAGGAACACCGTCAGGATCGCGATGTTGCCCCCCGATATGGCGATGACGTGATAGGTGCCCGCTTCCTGCAACCGGCGCTCGTCGTCGTCAGGAAGACCGGTCCGATCGCCGATCAGGATTGCTGTCGCAATCGCGGCCGAGCGGCTTCCCCACCGGCCGACGAACTGGCTCAAGCCGCGGCGGGTCCACGCCCGCGTCGACGCGGCAGCTTCGGCGAGCATCGAACCTTGGTTCGTGACGACCACCAGCGCCGCACTCTTGATCGAGCCCACGAGGATGACGCCGCGGCTGGCGAGCGAGGCGCGCGCGTCGCCAGCCCCTGGATTCCGGTAGACAGCCGGCTCCCTAAGCGTCGCCGTCACCCGGACTCGCCGGCCGGCAGTCCACTCGCCAAGATGCGATGCGGCCAGCGCGCCGGACACGGTCAGGCGCACGCCTCCATCGACTTCCACGAGCTCGCTGCTACTGCCAGACCTCTCGATCTGACTGACGTCGAGCAGCAGAGAGACCCCAAACGGTCCAGCCGCTGCATCCTCCCGTAGCGTGCCCTCGAGGACCGCCGGACCGGTATCAGTGCGATGGGAAAACCAGCCGAGAAGTGCTGGCTCGTAGGCGTGACGGGCCGCGTTCGCGCCTAGGGAAAGGCCGGAGAGAAAACCCCCAAGCACGATTGCAGCAAGGCATTCCCCGTCGCAGCGGTCCGCGAACGCCGCGATGCCGGCACACAGCGCCAGGACGGCACCGCCCGCGGCACAGATGGCAAGGTCGTGTGTCCCGAAATTGCGAAGTCCCAGCGCAACGCCCGCAATCAGAGGAATGGCGAGCAGGGACGCCGGGGCGCGCATGCACCGGCAGGATGCAAGCTGAGGCGCGCGGGCTCACGTTAGCGATTGGCTGGTAACTCTATCGACCGCCGACAAATGCGAGCAGAAACTCCGACCAGATCATGCACGGTCTGTCGCAATTTCTGCGTGGTATTCCTGGAGCGCGCGGACCTTCAGGCCCTCGGTGTGTATCGCACGGATGGCGTTGACGGCCGCTGCGGCGCCGGTGAGCGTCGTGATACACGGCACGCCGTGCATCATCGCGATCCGGCGCACGGTGCGGTCGTCGAAGAACGACTCGCGGCCGAGCGGCGTGTTGATGACGACCTGGATGCGGTTGTTCAAGATCTCGTCGCCGACGTGCGGACGGCCTTCGTTGATCTTGAACACGATCTCGGCGTCCAGACCGTGCGCGCGCAGGAAGCTGGCCGTACCACGCGTGGCGATGAGCCGGAAGCCCAGGTCGCGCAGGTCTTTCGCGATCTGGACCACGGCCGGCTTGTCGTGGTTGTTCACGGAGATGAAGGCCGCGCCGTCAGCGGGCAGCCGCAAGCCGGCTGCGAGCTGAGCTTTCGCGAACGCCGATCCGAATGATGCCGCGCCGCCCATGACTTCGCCGGTGGACTTCATCTCCGGCCCGAGAATCGTGTCGACACCGGGGAACCTGACGAACGGAAACACCGGTGTCTTGACGAAGCATCCGGCAACGGTCAAATCATCGAGCAACCCGAGTTGCGCGAGCGTGCGGCCGATCATCACGCGCGCCGCAACCTTGGCGAGCGGAACGCCCGTCGCCTTCGACAGGTAAGGCACCGTGCGTGACGCACGCGGATTGACCTCGAGCACGTAGACGGTGTCGTCCTTGATCGCAAACTGGGCGTTCATCAGGCCGACGACCTTCAACGCCCGTGCGATCCGCTGCGTGTAGTCGCGAATCATCGTCACGTGGCGCTCGGCCACCTGATACGGCGGGACTACACAGGAGCTGTCGCCCGAGTGAATCCCCGCCTCCTCGATGTGCTCCATGATGCCGCCGATCACGACCGCCCCGGTCGAATCGGCCACGGCATCGACGTCGAGTTCGACGGCATCCTCGAGGAACTTGTCGATCAGAATCGGATGGCCTGGTGACGCCGCGACGGCGTTCATCATGTAGCGATCCAGCGCGGCCACGTCGTACACGATGGCCATGGCGCGGCCACCCAGCACATACGAAGGACGAACGACGAGCGGGAATCCGATCTTCGCGGCGACATTGCGCGCCTCGTCCGGCGTCGTCGCCGTGCCGCTCGGCGCCTGCGGAATACCCAGGTCCCACAGCAACTGGGCGAAACGTTCGCGATCTTCGGCCAGATCGATCGAATCCGGAGACGTGCCGATGATCTTGATACCCGCCTGCTGCAGCGGCAGCGCCAGCTTCAGCGGCGTCTGCCCGCCGTACTGCACGACACATGAGACGTCCGCACCGGATTCCCGCTCGCGGGCGATGATGGCGGACACATCCTCGAAGGTCAGCGGCTCGAAGTACAGGCGATCGACCGTGTCGTAGTCGGTGGAGACCGTTTCCGGATTGCAGTTGATCATGACGGTCTCGAACCCTTCTTCGCGAAGGGCAAAGGCCGCATGGCAACAGCAATAGTCGAACTCCAGCCCCTGGCCGATACGGTTCGGCCCGCTGCCAAGGATCACGACCTTCTGGCGCGGCGTCGGATCGGCTTCGCATTCCTTCTCGTACGTGCCGTACATGTACGGCGTGAAGGACTCGAACTCGGCGGCGCAGGTATCGATCCGCTTGTAGGCGGGACGCAGACCTGCTTCGATCCGGGTCTCGCGCACGGCGCCCTCGTCGCTGCCAAGGATCACGCCGAGGTCACGATCGCTGAACCCTGCGCGTTTGAGCGTCCGCAGCAGGTCCGTCGACATGCCGCGCAGGCCTACGAGGCCAGCCGATCGGCCCAGTTCGATGATCTGCGAGAACTGCGTCAGGAACCACGGATCGATCTTCGTGAACTGGTGAACCTGCTCGACGGACCACCCGCGGTCGAGCGCGCGGAAGACGGCCCACATCCGGCGGTCGGTCGGAACGCTCAGGTCGCGCTGAAGCGCCGCCTTCTCGTCATCCGGATCCACGTTCGCGTCGCTCCGCGTCTGACCGAACAGCGAGCCTTCGGCGCCCAGCTCGAGCGAGCGGAACGCTTTCATGAACGATTCCTTGAACGTCCGGCCAATCGCCATCACCTCGCCCACCGACTTCATCTGGGTCGTCAGCGTGCGATCGGCGCGCGGGAACTTCTCGAATGCCCAGCGCGGCACCTTGACGACGACGTAGTCGATCGTCGGTTCGAAGGAAGCCGGCGTCAGCCTGGTGATGTCGTTGGGAATCTCGTCGAGGTGATACCCGAGCGCGAGCTTGGCGGCAATCTTCGCGATCGGGAAGCCGGTGGCCTTCGACGCGAGCGCCGACGAACGCGACACGCGCGGATTCATCTCGATGACGATGATCCGGCCGTCCGCCGGATTGATCGCGAACTGGATGTTCGAGCCGCCGGTCTCCACGCCGACGCGGCGGATGATCCGGCGCGCGAGATCGCGCATGCGCTGGTACTCACGATCCGTGAGGGTGAGAGCCGGCGCCACCGTGATGCTGTCGCCGGTGTGCACGCCCATCGGATCGACGTTCTCGATCGAGCAGATGACCACGAAGTTGTCGGCCCGGTCGCGCATGACCTCGAGCTCGAACTCCTTCCAGCCGATCACCGACTCTTCGAGCAGCACTTCGTGGACGGGGCTGAGATCGATGCCGCGTCCCGCCAGCTCGCGGAACTCCTCGATGTTGTAGGCGATGCCGCCGCCGACGCCCCCGAGCGTGAACGACGGGCGAATGATCGCGGGAAACCCGATGTCTTCGACGGCGGTGAGGGCTTCGTCGATGCTGCGTACGTAGCGGCTCTCGGGCACGTCCGCGCCGATCGACCGCATCGCCTCCCGAAACAGCAGCCGATCCTCGGCAACCTTGATCGCCTCGACCGACGCGCCGATCAGCTCGACGCCGTATTTCTTCAGAATGCCCGTCTCGCCGAGGGCGACCGCGAGATTCAGCGCCGTCTGACCGCCGACGGTCGGCAGGATGGCCTCAGGTCTTTCCTTCGAGATGATCGCCTCGAGCACCTCGGTCGTCAGCGGCTCGACGTAGGTGCGGTCGGCGAGCTCCGGGTCGGTCATGATCGTCGCCGGATTGCTGTTGACGAGGATGACTTCCAGTCCCTCGGCACGCAACGCTTTGCAGGCCTGAGTGCCCGAGTAGTCGAACTCGCAGCCCTGACCGATGACGATCGGACCGGAACCGATGACGAGGACGCGCTTGATGTCTGTACGCTTTGGCATTCAAATGTCGGCCCGACCTCAGAGTCGGAGCAATCACACGCGCTTTTCGATCTCGTCGATGAATTGGCGGAACAGGTAATCCGCGTCATGCGGACCGGGTGCGGCCTCCGGATGGTATTGCACGCAGAACACCGGCTTCGTCTTGTGTCGCAGACCCTCGATCGTTCCGTCGTACAAGTTCTCGTGCGTGACGACGACGTCCGACGGGAGCGTCGCGGGATCGACGGCGAAGCCGTGGTTTTGCGAGGTGATCTCCACCTTGCCCGATGCCAGGTCCTTCACGGGATGATTCGCACCGCGGTGGCCGAACTTCAACTTGTAGGTGCGGCCGCCGAGCGCAAGTGACAGGATCTGATGGCCGAGACAAATCCCAAACACCGGCACGTCCGACTTCACGAGCTCGCGCGCGTTGCGAATCGCATAGCCCAGCGCCGCGGGATCTCCGGGACCGTTGCTGAGGAACACGCCATCAGGCTTCGCGCCGAGCAGATCGGATGCGGGCGCGGTTGCCGGAAAGACACGGACGTCGCACCCGTATGCGGTGAACCGCCGCAGGATGTTCCACTTCATCCCGTAGTCGTACGCGGCAATCTTCAACGGACGGCGCGCGCTGCGCTGCGGTGGTGGGGAGAATTCGTCGGACGGGCTCGTCTCCGGCTTCCAGTCGAACGCGCTGTCGCACGTCACGCCAAGCACGAGATCGGACCCTTCCATCGGCGTCACACCCTGCGCGCGGTCGATCATCACGCGCGGATCCACCTCGCCTGTCGCAATCACGCCGCGCATCACCCCAGCCGATCGGAGCACGCGCGTCAGCGCACGCGTATCGATGTCGGAGATGGCGACGATGTTGTGGCGAACGAGGTAGTCGCGCAACGTGCCGTCGGCGCGCCAGTTGCTGGCGATCGGCGACGACTCGCGCATGACGAACCCTGCCACTTTCGGGGCGCGTGATTCGCCGTCCTCGTCGGCCACGCCGTAGTTGCCAATCTCGGGGCACGTCATCGTGACGATCTGCCCCGCATACGACGGGTCCGTGAGGACTTCCTGATAGCCGGTCATGCTGGTGTTGAAGACGACTTCGCCGGTCGTCTCACCAGCAGCCCCGGCCGATTCTCCTTCGTACCAGATGCCGTTCTCGAGCGCGAGGGTTGCTTTCATCGAATTTGACCGGGGGGCTTCGCCCCGCCGGACCCCCCAACGCCGTCGCTCGCGGGGACCCCTTCGCCCCGCTCCGCTCCGGCGGGGCGCGCCTGGAGCGCGCCTAGTCCGTGATGTGGCTCTCCTGAAACGAGTCGTAAATCCTCGTCGCGAGGCTCATTACGAACTATGGGTTCCAGCGATCCTGAGACGCGGGATTCCTTGCCCGCGGAAACACTGACACTGTTGGCCCAGATCCGATGATCCGCCAGCTGCAGCCGTATGACGTGTGAGCCGATGCGGACCTCGGGAATCTGAATGGGCGTGTTACCAATCTCCTTGCCGTCGATGAACACCTTCGCACCTCGCGGGCGCGAATCCACGTAGACCGATCCCGTCAGCGGCGACGTGGGCCGGGTCGGCGTGGAGGGAGCAGCCGAAGGCGTGGTCGAGCGGGCCGGCGGGGCTTGCTGGCGCGGCGGCGCCGGTTTGGTGGCGGCGGCGGTTCGCTGACGCTGCAGCCGCACCGAGATGTTACCTGACGCGGCCGCCGAAGACAGCGTGACATCTTCGCGCGCGACGTCGTAGCCGGGAGAGACGACGCGGACCTCGTAGTTGCCGAACGCGAGGGCGTCCAGCGTAAGCGGCGTGCGGCCGCGCCACGCGCCATTCAGCGTGACCGATGCACCCGACGGATTCGACCGCACCTGAAGTTTGCCGGTCGCCGGCGCGGCGGGTGCTGGACGAGCGGTCTCGGTCGTGGGTGTCGTTCCAGGTCCAGGTGCCGGGACATCGCCGGGCACACTCGGTGCAGCGGCCGGCGGCGTCGCCGTCGTGGCAGGCGGCGGCGTCACCGTCTGTTCGCTGAAAGGCTTTGCGGGGGGCCCGGGCGGCGGAGACGCAGGGGTTGTCGCTTCCGCCGTCTGCGTCGCCGGAGCGGCCGATTGCGTTGCCTGCCGAGTGTCGCCGCGGCCGCGGACGAAATAGCCGGCTGCAAACGAGAGCAACATCGCCGGTATCAGGGCGATGGCAATCGGCAGAATCGGACTGCCTGACCGCTCGGGCTCCGGTCTCTCCCACGCTTCCGTCCGCTCGATACCGAGAGAGCCAACGCGTTCGATCGGCTCCTGCACTCGTACCAGGGGAGGAACGACGGGCTCCGGCTCGGGCTCTGGCTCCGGCTCGATCGTCCGCGGCGGAACGACGATCGGCCGCGCCCGACGCCGCGCCTCGTGCACGGGCCGGATCGGCGGCTCTGGAGCGAGCGGCACGACCGGTGGCGGCAGGGGCGGCGGTTCGTCAGCCCGCTCGTCCAAGGGAGTAACCGTGTTCGGCGGATCGATGAACTCGTAGTTGAAACGGCGATCGATCGGATGCTCGTCGCCCAGCGTGAGATCCACCGCGTCGAACACCAGGCGATCCCTCCCGGCCTCGGTCTGCTCGTCATCGAACATCCTCGTGGGATCCGCTTCGGGCGCGGACGGTGGAGCCTGCTGTTCCGCTTGCGTCAGCGACCAGTGCGCTTCGTCTTCCTCGCGCTCCGCCGCGATGTCATCAACCTCGACGTCGCGCTCCTCGTCGACTTCAACCACATCGCGATCGCCCGCATCGTCGTCCAGCTCGACGCCGGCAACGCCGAGCGCGGCGCTCGCGACGTCGTCGTCGCGAGCGACCTCGACGACGTCATCGTCGTTTTCCACGACGACGTTTTCTTCGATAACTGGCGGTTGAACGCTCAACGCCTCTTCACGGGCTGGCAGCTGCGCCGCCAATGGGATCACGGGCGCGACTGTTGCTGGCTTTGAGGGCGCAAACTCCGAG
>Ga0075431_100007566_pt1 | contig 10814 bp, 9 predicted proteins | sample RhiMetdeltSRZDD5_FD_75297 | JGI IMG/M metagenome (GOLD analysis project Ga0075431, IMG submission 75297) | Populus rhizosphere microbial communities from Tennessee, USA - Rhizosphere MetaG P. deltoides SRZDD5 | ecosystem: Host-associated > Plants > Roots > Rhizosphere > Soil | place: USA...
GTCGGCGCGCGCGCACCGAGACGGGCATCTGCCGCTGGCCCGCGAGCGTGAGCTCGGAAGCCGTGCGGCTGCTGGCCGACGTGGGCGGCCCGCTCGACCGGCAGGCGGTGCTCATCGTGGGGACGGGGAAGATGAGCCGACTCACGGGCGAGGTGCTGCGGTCGCACGGCGTGCGGCGCCTCACCGTGGTGAGTCGCACCACCCGGCACGCCGAGGCCCTCGCGTCCAGCTGGGGGGCGACGGCCCTTCCCTGGCACGAGCTGGCGGCCGCCATCCGTGCCGCCGATGCGGTGATCTGCTCGACCGGCGCGCCGCACGCGGTGGTCAGCGAGGAGCTGGTGCGGAGCGCGATTGGCGCGGATGGCGATGGCCGGCGGCGCGTGTTCGTGGACATCGCGGTGCCGCGGGACGTCGAGGCGGCCGTCGCCCGGCTCCCGGGGATCGAGCTGTACGACATGGATGGGCTGCAGGGCCGGCTCGACGGCAACCTCGAGCTCCGCCGCCGGGAGGTGCCGGCGGTGACGCGCATTATAGAAGAAGAGGTGACGCGCTTCGAGGAGTGGCGGAACGCGGCCGCCCTGCGGCCCCTCCTCGGGCAGATGCGCGCCTGGAGCGAGGCCATCCGCCGCCGGGAAGTGGACCGCGCGCTCCGCCGGCTGGGCGACGTCGCGCCGGAAGTCCACGCGCAGATCGAGGCGCTCTCGGAGTCCCTGGTCAACAAGCTGCTGCACGAGCCTACGCGTCGGCTCCGCGCCGCGAGCGACTCGGAGCAGGCGCTCACGTTGACGCGGGTCACCCGCGAGCTGTTCGGGCTCGACGAGCGGACCGAGGAGCCACCGGCGGGCGAGAGCGTCGCGTGAGGACGACGACCCGCACGCTGCGCGGGGGCACCCGCGCGTCCCGCCTCGCCCGCGTGCAGACGGCCCGGATCGGCGCGCTGCTCGCGGCTCGTGCGCAGGTCCAGTGCGAGGAGATCCTCGTCTCCACCGAAGGGGACCTCACCCTCGACCGCCCGCTTGCGGAAATCGGCGGCAAGGGCGTGTTCACCGAGGCACTCGAGGCCGGGCTCCGGGAGGGGGCGATTGACTTCGCGGTGCACTCGCTCAAAGACCTTCCCATCGAGCAGCCGGACGACCTCGTCGTCATCGCCGTGTGTCTCCGTGTCGATCCGCGCGACGTCCTGATCGCCCGTGAGGAATGGACACTCGCCCGGCTTCCCCGAGGCGGGCGGATCGGCACCTCGAGCAATCGTCGCATGGCCCAGCTGCTCGCGGCGCGGCCTGACGTCGCGATCGCGTCATTGCGCGGCAACGTGGACACGCGCGTCCGCAAGGCGCTGGACGGCGACTACGACGCGATCGTGATCGCGGCGGCCGGGGTGGAACGGCTGGGTCTCGGGGACGCGATACGCGAGTATCTCGGATTCGACGTGATGCTGCCCGCGCCGGGGCAGGGGGCGCTCGCGGTTCAGTGTCGCGCCGAGGACCTCGTGACACGGGAGCTGCTCGCGTCGCTCGACGACCCCGTGGCTCGGGCGACGACGACGGCGGAGCGGACGTTCCTGGACGCGCTGGGCGGAGGGTGCGCCGCCCCAGTCGCCGCCCTGAGTGAGGTCGCGCGCGACGGAGGGACCCTTCGGCTGCGCGGGCTTGTCGCAGCGCTCGACGGGACGCGCGCGGTGCGCGTCACGGGCGAAGGGCCGGCGGATCAGCCGGAGGAGCTGGGCCGGCGCCTCGCCCGCGAGGCGATCGCCGGCGGCGCGCGCGAGTTGCTCTCGTGAAGCCGCTTGCCGAGCGCCGCGTGTTGGTGACGCGCCCCTGGGCCCAGGCCGGGGCTCTCGTGAGCGCCCTCCGGACCGAGGGCGCCGTGCCCATCCGCTTCCCGACAATCGAGATCCGGCCTGCCGGCGACCTGCGCCCGCTCGACGCCGCGATCGCCCGGCTGGTCGATTACGGCTGGCTTGCGTTCACGAGTGCGAATGGCGTCGCGGTGTTCTGGGACCGGCTGCGCGCGCTCGGGATCGCGGTCCCGGCCGGCGTGCGGATCGCGGCCGTCGGCACCGCCACGGCCCGTGCCCTGGCCACGTGGGGCGCCACTGTGGACTTCATCCCGGATGAGTTCGTTGGCGCGCGGCTTGGCGCGGCCCTGCCCGACGTAGCAGGCCGGCGGGTTCTTCTCGCTCGGGCCGCCCTCGCGCGGGAGGATCTGGTCGACATCCTCGCGGCTCGCGGCGCGCTGGTGGACGAAGTGGCGGTCTATGATACCATCCCCGCGACGCCCGACCCCGAGGGGCTCGCGGCGCTGGAGCGCGGGATCGACGCGGCCACGTTCACGAGCGCCTCCACAGTGCGGAACTTGGCCACCCTGCTGGGGCTCCGCGCGCGGCCGCTGCTCGACGGCGTCGCGGTCGCCTGCATCGGCCCCGTGACCGCCGCTGAGGCGCGCGGTCTCGGCTTCACGGTCCACGTCGAGCCCGATGAGCACACGATCCCGGGGCTCGTCCGGGCACTGGCGGAGCATTACGCCGGGCTCCCGGCCGGGCCACGCGGGGCGCGATGATCCTGCGCTCTCGCCGCCTCAGGCTCACGCCACAGCTCCGCGGCCTCGTGCGCGAGACGACGCTCGAGGTCGCGGACCTGATCTATCCACTGTTCGCGACCGCGGCGTCCGGGGCCCCGCGCGCCGTGAGCTCGATGCCCGGCGTGTCGCAATGGCCCGTGGATCAGGTGGCGAGGGAAGCGGAGACGACGGCGCAGCTCGGCATCCCGGCGGTGTTGCTGTTCGGGATCCCGGCCGCGAAAGACCCTGCGGGAAGCGATGCGTACGCGGCGGACGGCGTGGTGCAGCGGGCGGTGCGCGCCATCAAGCGTGCCGTGCCCGATCTGGTCGTGGTCACCGACGTCTGCCTCTGCGAGTATACGGACCACGGGCACTGCGGCGTGCTCAACGGTTCGTCTGTGAAGCTGACACGGCCCCGGCTCCCCGAGGGCTATCTGCTAAACGACGAGAGCGTCGATCTGCTGGGGCGGATCGCGGTGGCGCAGGCGGAAGCGGGAGCGGACGTGGTCGCGCCGTCGGCGATGCTGGACGGGATGGTGGCCGGGATCCGGTCGGCCCTGGACGCCGCGGGATTCGAGCACGTGCCCATCCTCTCCTACTCGGCCAAGTACGCGTCGGGCTTCTACGGCCCATTTCGGGAGGCCGCCGGGGGGGCGCCCAAGCAGGGGGACCGGAGCAGCCACCAGATGGACCCCGCCAACGCGCGCGAGGCGCTCAAGGAGAGTGCGCTCGACGTGGCCGAAGGCGCGGACCTCCTCATGGTGAAACCGGCGCTCCCCTACCTCGACGTGATCCGTGCGACGCGCGAGCGGTATCCAGACCTGCCGCTCGCGGCGTACAACGTCAGCGGTGAGTACGCGATGGTGAAGGCGGCGGCGGCGCAGGGCTGGCTCGATGAGCAGCGTGCGGTGCTCGAGATCCTGACGGGAATCCGGCGCGCGGGCGCGGACCTCGTCATCACCTATCACGCGAAAGACGCCGCGCTCTGGCTCGGCGCGTAGCGGACGAGGAACCGGGATCGCGCGATGGCCGAACAGACTCCGCACTGGTTCAATCATTTCGCGCTCGTCGCGTTCACCGCGGACTACTGGCGCGAGCCGCCGGACGCGCGTCGCGCCATCGTCTGTGGCTGGATCGAGCGGCTCCGGGCGGCGACCGACGCCGTCCACCTCTATCAGACCTTCGGGGTGGAGGCGGGGACGGACCTGCTCGCCTGGTCGGCCGCCGCCGGCGATGACCCCCTCATCCCGGCGCGCTTCTTCACGGCGTTCGCGCAGGCGCTCGTGACCGCCCGGCGCTACGTCACGGTGCCGACGGCGCTGTGGGGGCTGACCAAGCCGTCCCAGTACACGAAGACGCGGTCGACGCAAGAGCTCGACCCGTTCGCGCCGGCGCGTGCGCCCTACCTCGTGATGTACCCGTTCACCAAGACGTCATCCTGGTACCAGCTCCCGGGGGACGAACGGCGCCGGATGATGATGGACCACATCAAGGTGGGAAAACAGTATGAGGACATCACTCAGCTCCTCCTGTACTCCACCGGTCTCCAAGATCAAGAGTTCGTCGTCGTCTACGAGACCGACGACCTGCTCCGCTTCTCATCGCTCGTGACGGAGCTCCGGAGCACGGAAGGGCGTCCCTACACCGAGCGGGATACACCGCTGCATACCGCGATCCACCTTCCCGACTCGGATGCCCTGATGAGGTGGCTGTGACGGTGACTCAGACAACGGCGTTCCTGGCGGCGGCGCGGCGCGAGTCCACGGACCACACGCCGGTCTGGTTCATGCGCCAGGCGGGGCGCTACCTGCCGGAGTATCGTGCGATCCGCGAGCGCCACGCTCTGCTCGAGATCTGCGCCCAGCCGGATCTCGCGGCCGAGGTGACGCTCCAGCCCGTGCGCCGGCTCGGTGTGGACGCGGCGATCCTGTTCGCCGACATCCTGCTCCCGCTCGTTCCCATGGGGCTGGCCCTCGCGTTCCAGCCGGGCGAGGGACCGGTGATCGGCAACCCGGTGCGAACGGCCGCGGACGTCGAGCGGCTCCGGCCGGTGGACGTGCCCGAGGCCTTGGCGCCGGTCTTCGAGACGGTGCAGCTCGTGCGCGGGGCGCTCGGCGACGCGGTCCCCCTGATCGGCTTCGCCGGCGCGCCGTTCACCGTCGCGTGTTACGCAATCGAGGGCGGCGCGTCGCGCCATTTCGTTGAGGCGAAGCGCCTGATGTACGGGGCACCGGCGCTGTGGGAAGCCCTGATGGGTCGACTCGTCACGGTACTGGGCGACTACCTCGCGGCCCAGGTGGGCGCGGGGGCGCAGGCGCTCCAGGTGTTCGACAGCTGGGCCGGGGCCCTGAGCCCCGGCGACTACCGGCGCTACGTGCTGCCGTATTCGCGCCGGTTGTTCGAGCGGCTCCGGCCGCTCGGCGTCCCCACGATCCACTTCGGTGTCGACACCGCGACGCTGCTCGAGCTCATGCGCGACGCGGGCGGTGACGTGATGGGTCTCGACTGGCGCGTGCCGCTCGACGAGGCGTGGGCGTGGATCGGCGAGGACCGCGCGGTGCAGGGGAACCTGGATCCCGTCGCGCTGTTCGCACCTCGCGCCGAGCTCGAGACGCGGGTGCTCGATATCCTCGCGCGGGCCGGCGGCCGGCCCGGTCACATCTTCAACCTGGGCCACGGCGTGCTCCCGGGCACCCCGGTCGATCAGCTGCGGGCGGTTGTAGACCTGGTCCACGAACGCACGAGCTGATCATGGCGGATTCCATCGGTCTCCTGGTCATGGCGTACGGCGGTCCCGGATCGCTCGACGAGGTGGAGCCGTACCTCCGGGATGTGCGCGGCTTCCGGGACACGCCGCCCGAGGTGGTGGACGAGGTGCGGGCGCGTTACGCGGCGATCGGCGGCCGTTCGCCCATTCTCGAGCGCACCGGCGCGCAGGCGCGGGCGCTCGAGGAGGCCCTGAACACGAATGGCCGGCGCTTCACGGCGGTCGTCGGGATGCGACACTGGCATCCCTACATCGGCGACGCGCTCGTGGGTCTCGCCGAGGCGGGCGTCGAGCGGGCGGTGGGGCTCGTGATGGCGCCGCATTACTCGCGGATGAGCATCGAGCGCTACTTCAAGGAAGCGGAGGAGACGCAGACGCCGGTGAAGCTCGCGCCCATCCGCGAGTGGCACTTGCTACCGGGATACGTGGCGGCCCTCGAGGACCGCGTGCACGCGGCACTCGCGCGCTTCCCGGCTGAGATGCGGGACAGCGTGCCGTTGATCCTCAGCGCGCACAGCCTCCCGGAGCGGATCCTCCAGTGGAACGATCCCTATCCCGTGCAGCTGGCGGCGACCACGCGCGCGGTGGTCGAGCGACTGGGCGGGCGCGCCCACCGGTTTGCGTACCAGTCGGCCGCGATGACGCCGGAGCCGTGGCTCGGACCGGACGCCGGCGACGTGATCGCCGAGCTGGCCCGGGAGGGGCACCGGCACGTGCTGGTCGTGCCCATCGGCTTCACGTGCGATCACGTCGAGGTGCTCTACGACGTGGACGTCGCATTGCAGCGCCGGGCCCGGGACCTTGGCGTGCACCTCGAGCGCATCGAGATGGTCAACGACCATCCCGTGATGATCGGCGACCTCGCCAGTCTCGTGCGGGCGACGGCGGCGGCGGAAGGCTGGGTGTGAGCGCGCCATTGCGGGTCGCGATCGTGGGGGGAGGGATCACGGGCCTTGCCGCGGCGCAGAGGCTCTCGGAACGACTCGCTGGGGATGGGTTCGTCCTGCTCGAGGGCGACGGTCGCGTGGGCGGCAAGATCACGACCGAGCGGGTCGACGGCTACCTGATCGAGGGCGGGCCGGATTGCTTCCTGACTCGGAAACCGGGAGGGAGAGCGCTGTGCCGCGCTCTTGGGCTTGAGCCGCGGCTGCGCGGAACGAACCCCGCGAACCAGCGGAGCTACGTCAAACGCCAGGGACGCCTGTACCGGCTCCCGGAGGGCCTGAGCGGTCTCGTGCCGTCGCGGCTTGGCCCACTGCTCACCACGCGCCTGCTGTCGATTCCTGGACGCGTGCGTGCCGTGCTCGAGCCACTTGTCCCGCCGCGCCGCTCCGTCGAAGACGAGAGCATCGCCGACTTCGTGACGCGCCGTTTCGGCGCCGAGGCGTACCACTGGTTGGCCGAGCCGCTCCTGTCCGGCATTTATGCCGGTGACGGCTCTCGGCTGAGCCTCCGGGCGACCTTGCCGCAGTTGGCGCAGCTTGAGCGGGAGCAGGGGAGTGTGATCCGGGCTCTGACGCGAGCCCGCCTGGGACGGCGAGGATCCTCATCCGACGACCCTGCGTTCCTCACCCTGGTAGGCGGGATGGGAGAAATCGTGGAGGCGATTGCGGCACGTCTCCCGGCCAGTTCCCGGCGAACCAATGCCGCCGTCGACGCCATCGCCCGGACGGCCGCCGGCTACCGGCTCACGCTCGCGAACGGCGAAGAGCTGCACGCCACGAATGCCATAGTCGCGACGCCGGCGTTTGTGAGCGCAGAGCTGCTCCGACCGCTCGCGCCGGAGCTCGCGGCCGAGCTGGAGGCGATCCCCTACATCAGCACGGCAACCGTCTCCCTCGCTTTCTCGACGGCAGGCGTGCGGCCGCTGGACGGTTACGGCTATCTGTCGCCCAGAGCCGAAGGCGGGCCCATTGTCGCGTGCACCTGGACCTCGAACAAATTCCCCGACCGGGTGCCGGATGGCCGCGTCCTCGTGCGGGCATTCCTCGGTCGCGCCGGACAGGAGGAGATTGTCGACGCTGATGACGCGACCCTGGTGGGTGTCGTGCGTGGGGAGCTCGCCCGGCTGTTCGACCTCACCACGGAGCCGTCCCTGACCCGGGTGTTTCGCTGGCCCCGCGGAATGCCGCAGTATCAAGTCGGTCACGACGCCCGGCTCGATCGCATCGAACGCCTCGTCGGTCGGCTCCCGGGGCTCGTGCTCGCCGGGAGCGCCTACCGCGGCGTGGGCATCCCCGACTGCATCACGCAAGGGTGGGCGGCGGCGGACCGCGCCCTCGGCGCGTCGCGGGCGGCAGCGTGACGACCGAGACGGTCGATCGCTCGACGGCGTTGTTTCGCGAGGCCGAGGCGCTCTTCCCGGGCGGCGTGAATTCGCCGGTCCGCGCGTTCCGCGGCGTTGGTGGCGACCCACGGTTCATTGCCCGCGGCGATGGCGCCTACCTCGAGGATGTGGACGGGCGGCGCTACGTGGACTACATGATGTCCTGGGGCCCGCTCATCCTCGGCCACGCGCCCCCGGTGGTCGTCGCGGCTATCGCGGAAACGGCCGCTCGGGGCACGAGCTTCGGCGCGCCGAGCCCGCTCGAGCTCGAACTCGCCCGGCGCGTACGGCAGTTCGTGCCCAGCCTGGAGCGCCTCCGCTTCGTCAACTCGGGCACCGAGGCGACGATGAGCGCGCTCCGCGTCGCCCGCGCCTTCACGAACCGAGCGAAGATCATCAAGTTCGAAGGCTGCTACCACGGGCACGCGGACTTCCTGCTCGTGCGTGCGGGTTCGGGAGTGGCGACTCTGGGCCTACCCGACTCGCCCGGTGTCCCCGCGGGCGCGGCACAGGACACGATGGTGGTGCCCTACAACGACCTTCCCGCGGTCGAGCAGCTCTTCGCCCGTCACCCGGCCGCGATCGCCGCGGTGATCGTCGAGCCGGTCGCGGGGAACATGGGTGTGGTCCCGCCCGCGGAGGGGTTCCTGGAGGGGCTGCGAGAGCTCACCAAAGCGCACAGTGCACTCCTCGTGTTTGACGAGGTAATGACTGGGTTCCGCGTCCACTTGGGCGGCGCCCAAGCGTTGTACGACGTTCAGCCGGATCTCACGACCTTGGGCAAAGTGATCGGTGGCGGGCTGCCGGTGGGTGCGTACGGTGGCCGGCGTGAGATCATGGAGCTCGTGGCGCCGGCCGGCCCGGTGTATCAGGCGGGCACCCTCTCGGGCAACCCGCTCGCGATGGCGGCCGGGATCGCGACGCTGGAGGCGCTCGACCGGCCCGGCGTGTGGGACGGGATTGCCCGGACGGCCGAAGCGCTCGAGCGGCGGCTCGCCGCCTCGGCAGCTGCCGCGGGTGTCCCCGTTCGCATCAACCGGGTGGGGACCATGCTCACCCTCTTCTTCACCCACCGTCCGGTGACCGACTGGGCCTCGGCGAAGGCGTGCGACACGGCGCGATTTGCCCACTTCTTCCGCGCGCTGCTCGCGGACGGTGTCTACTGGGTGCCGTCGCAGTTCGAGGCCGCCTTTCTCTCGGCGGCCCACGGCCCAGCCGAGCTCGAGATCACTGAAGCCGCCGCGCGGCGAGCCTTCACGTCACTCGGCTGAAGGAGCGCGAGCTTCTGGTTACCGCTGTGATCGCCCCAACCTGTGACGCGGGACGAAATGGCAGCCGATGCTGCTGGTGGGATTCCTTACGGGCTATCTGGCGTGATACTTCAGCCCGTACAACATTCCAGCCGATCTGATCGCCATGCGGCTGCCCATCTCGATAGCCGTCGCTGCCGTGGCAGCGTCTCCGCTCCCGCCCCTTGCCGGTCAGCATCTTGGCACGGTGGAGGTCGGCGCAATCGGCCGCTTTACGCGGTTCGACCGGTCGCTCCAGTTAGATAATGCGTTTGGTGAAGGCGGACACCTGGGCGTTTTCTTCGCGCCCAGCTTCGCTTTCGAAGTCGCAGCAGTGTACAACCGCACGACCGGGCCGGTGAGCCGGAACGAAGTCCTGATCCCCCTGTATGCGCAGCTCGTTTATGGTGCGCCGATCGGCGACGACGTCGCGTTGCTGCTCGGGGCTGGATACGTGCACTCCATGCACGACAGGACCGGCAACGTCTGGGACGACGGGGGCAGCGGGTTGATCGGCGTGCGTTTCGGCCTCGATCAGACGTTGACATTGCGGCTCGAGGCGATCGCGGACTTCATCCCGTCGCCTGCCAATCACAGCGTTTCAATCCCGAACAATTGGAACTTCGCGCTGCAAGCAGGGCTGTCCGCCTGGCTCGGCGGCTCCCGACTCAAGGACAGCGACCACGACGGGGTAGTGGACCCGCTCGACGGTTGCCGGCATACGCCGCCTGGTGATGCCGTCGACGCTCGCGGCTGCTCGCTTCCCAAAGACGCCGACCAGGACAACGTGGTCGACGCGCTCGATCGGTGTCCCAACACCCCAGCCCGCGAAACGGTTGACGCCACGGGCTGTCCACTGCCTAAGGACCAGGATATGGATAGGGTAGGCGACAGCCTCGACCGCTGCCCCAACACTCCGCGCGGCGAACCGGTGGACGCGGCGGGGTGTCCGCTGGACTCGGACCATGACGGCGTCTTGGATTCGGTCGACAAGTGCCCGAACACCCCAGGGCGCGTAGACACCATGGGCTGCCCGCCCTCACCCTCGAACGACTCCGACGGTGACGGCCTGGTGGACTCCGCTGACAAGTGCCCCGGTACTCCGGTAGGAGAGAGAGTGGACGCGATCGGCTGTCCAGCACTGTTTTTGGGCAGCCAACGCATCCTCGTGCTCGAGGCCGTGCGCTTCGATCCCGGCAGCACGACGCTCACCGCCCCGGCCCGAGGCGAGCTCGATCGTGTCGCTGTCAGCCTGGCGGCGCATCCCGGCCTGCGCGTGGAAGTCGCCGGCCATAGCGACAACCTCGGCACTAACGCCGCGAAGCTGGGCCTCTCGTGGGCACGGGCGGACGCGGTCCGCCGCTATCTCATCGGGCGCGGCATACCGCGGGAGCAAGTCACCGCCCGCGGATTCGGTGGGGACCAGCCGATCGACACCAACGCCACGGAACAGGGCAGGGCACGGAACCGGCGCGTCGAGCTCCGCCGCCTCAACTGACTGGTGGCCAGCACCGTTACCACAACTACCGCCGAGTGTCTTCACCTGGATCGGAAGCGCGCGTTGATCGTGCGTTGAGATCGAGTAGGTACCCTACAGCCGCGGTGTGGGGGTGGAGTCGCTCGCGGCGGTTGGCGCCGCGTACGCCTGACCCGAGTTTTGGGTCAGACGACACGAATCAGAACCGAAGGCAGTTGTGCGGCTCGTACGGAACTGGTAAGCCGTCGCAGAGTATTTGCCATACTGGCAAGCCGCCGGAGAGAAATTTGCCATGATGGTGCGCATGCGGAAGGTCAACTGTCGCATCGCGCTCTACTCTCATGATACGATGGGGCTCGGGCACATGCGCCGCAACGTCCTGCTGGCGCAGGCACT
>Ga0075431_100007569_pt1 | contig 10811 bp, 15 predicted proteins | sample RhiMetdeltSRZDD5_FD_75297 | JGI IMG/M metagenome (GOLD analysis project Ga0075431, IMG submission 75297) | Populus rhizosphere microbial communities from Tennessee, USA - Rhizosphere MetaG P. deltoides SRZDD5 | ecosystem: Host-associated > Plants > Roots > Rhizosphere > Soil | place: USA...
GCAAACCTGGCGGATCCGTGTCAGTGGTAGGGAGTCGCCACCATCGTGCGCGGCACCGGGGTCTACGAGAGGATGCATGCCTTGGCACGGCGAGAGGGTGGTGACTGTGGAACCCGAATGATCGGGCAAGGTGTGGTCAGTGTGCCGGACCCGTGGGCGGGCGCGGCGCCGGGTTCAGATCCAGCCACGCCGGACGGCGGCGGCGCCGGCGGCGAATCGCGTGTTCACGCCGAGCGCCGCATATATCGCCCTGATGTGCCGGCGGACCGTGGTGACGCTGGTGCCGATGCTTTTTGCAATGGTGTCGTCGGTATCCGCGGTGGCGAGCAGGCGCAGCACCCGCAGCTGATCCGGTTTGAGGCCGGCGGGCTCGGAACTGTCGATAACGGTGGTAAGCCGGTCGTCCCAGAGCAGGTCGAACCATTCGGAGATCATGGCGAGCAGCTCGGTGGACCTGACCAGCAGCGCGGACATGGCGGAGCGGTCGACGGAGAGCAGCGCGGCCGTCGAATCCACCTGCATCATCTTGACCGGCATGGTCCTGCGCAGCCGGATCTCCTCGCCGGCGTCGATCGCCTGCCGGATGATCTGGCGGCCCCACGCGGCCTTGTACACGGAGACCTGGTACAGGTACCGGTATCGGACCCCGCCTTCGATGGCCGATGCGGGCGGCGTGAACCCCCGGTTGGCGGATGGCCTGGTGGGAAAGTCACCGGTCTCGGTGCCGCGGAATTCCGCCCTCGCTGTGTGGTACATCTCGGCGGCGATGGCGGATATCCGCGGCCCATCGGTAATGATCTCCACGCCGTGCCGGGCACCCGCCCCGGCCCCGCCGGAGAAAGTCGAGGGTAACTGCTGCTCCAGCCGCTTCCAGCCGTCACGCAGGCGCTGCTGGAGCTCGCCGAGCTCGTCGTGCCGCAACTCCAGCAGCGATCGCAGCGCGGTGGCCGGCGCCACCGGCCGGACCAGGTTGTCGTCCTGGCCGGAACGGAACACCACCGCGGCGGCCAGCAGATCCCTCGCCGCGGCGCTATCCGGGTCGACCTCACCGGCTCCGCGGCCCACCGGCAGCGAGCCATTGACCATCAGCCGCGAATAAAGCTCGGCGGCGGCCGGACTGACCAGGCCGGACAGCAGGTGCCCGGTGTGCCCGGACTCGCTCATCGACGCCTCCTCTGCCAGCCGGATCGTGAGCTGGGACCGCACGGCGAAAGCGTTATGATAGCCCGCCGATTGGCCGAATGGCGCAGGCTCCGCGGGTGGCTCGATTACGCTTACGCCACCCGCGGTTTGGCCCGCAACTGGCGCTGTCAGCTGTGACCCCAGCCGTTTCCGTCCGGGCTCGTCGGCACGGTCGACGTGGTGGTCTCCGGATCGGCGAGACCGCCGCTCGATCCGCCGGATACGCCGGGTCCGGTGGTGAGCGCGACGGCGGTCGCGCCGATGAGAATGGCCGAACCTACCGCCACGGCCATGCTGTTTGTGATACCCTTGAGGCTCATTTCTTCGCCGCCCTCCTGGTTTTCACTTGCCTGATGACCCCAGGGTGCGTTCGCCGAGGCCCGGCCAGAAAGGGGTTTCCCGTTTCCCGTCAACAAGTCGGTTGGGATACCTGCACAAATCCGGTGGGAAAATAACGCCTACCGGTTGCCCGGCTTCGATCTCACGTGCCGTCGCTGAACCGTGGGCTGGCCACCCGTCTGGCCACCGAGCCACCCGCGGCGCGGGGTCACGGCCGCGAAGCCGCGAACCTCATGCGTGCCTGCAGCGCGGTCCAGCTCACCAGCCGCGCGTCTCCCGGCGTCTCCCGGCGTTCCCGGCGTTCCCCGAACGACGTGGGCGTCCCACCATCCTCCCGGTGAACGCTGGGACGCCCACGTCCGTCGTGAACTGCATGCAGCGACCCAGGGCGCCGAGGCGTCGATTCGCGGCAGATCCGTTCGACGCATGGGTATGACTGACACCATGACCGAGCCGATCTCGACACACAACCTCGACCGGTACGGGTCCGCGGAGCTGTCGTGGAGCCGCCCGCGTGACATCCTCGCCAGCGACACGCCCAAGACCGACCTGACGTTCTTCGTGGCCACCGTGCGGCCCGACGGCCGGCCGCACTCGGCGGGCGTCGGGGCCGTCTGGGTGGACGGCGCCCTGTACTTCACCAGCGGGCCGGGCACGCTCAAGTCGCGCAACCTGGCCGTGAACCCGGCGTGCAGCGTGTCGGTGCGCCTGCGCGGCATCGACCTGGTGCTGGAGGGTGCGGCGCACCGGGTCACCGATTCGTCCACCTTGGAGCGGGTAGCGGCCGTGTACCGCGCGGGCGGCTGGCCGGCCTCGGTGGACGGCGACGCGTTCACGGCCCCCTACAGCGCGCCCAGCGCCGGCCCATCGGCAACAGCTACCTGACCAAGCTGGAGACCGGGTTCAAGAGCAATCCGTCAGCCGAGGTCTTACAGAAGCTTGCCGATGTGCTAGAGCTGGATGTCAGCGAACTTTTGGCCTTCATTGGCGTCAGACCGAGCAGTGTTCTGCCGCCGGCCGACATTTACTTCCGGAAGCGCTACGGCATGACCGAGGAACAAGCCCGGGCGGCGGCCGAACTCATTGAGGAACGCTACGGCGGTCCCCAGGAACATAAGTCATCAGGGGGGGAACAAATGAACAGAACCACACATCATGAAACAATAATCACCGTACCGGGCGACCTGGTGCGCCAGTTACGTGCACCAATCCCGAAGCGGCGCCTGACCTACGCCGAAGGACAGAACTTGGCCAAGTTACAGGCTCGGCGGGCTCGCTCACTGCTGCACATGACTGCACCACACGCCGATTTGCGGTGGGTGCTCAGGCTGCCTGAAGTGCGCGTCAAGGCCATGCCGGCCCACGAGGTCCATGAGATCGCTCAGGCTGAGTGCAGCGGCTTTACGAAGAGACTGCGCGGCGGCGGCTATTTTATTGCCGTGAACAAGAACGCCAGCACTCAAGGTGACCATACTCGTTGGGAGGATCAGGTGAACGACACCGACTCTGGACAAGGATGGCGGTTTGCTAATGCCCCGCCAACAGCGGATCGTCACCTGTGAACACGAAGAACGCGAGCCAAGAAACAGCAGGCTCCTTCGCCCTGGTGATCGACGACAAGCCCTTTGACCTGCGCGTTTCGTGGGCCGCCAGGGACTCGAACCCTGAACCTACTGATTTCCGGCAGTCGTCTTCCATTGGCTAGCATGACGGCTCGATAGTTGCCACTACCTGCACGGACGCGGAAGTTGATCAGCCAAGGCCTCTGATCAACTCCTGTTACCTGCCACCGTTTTGTGAGGGAAAAGTGTGGGCGGTCGAGGTCTGGACCTGCCGGCGCCGGTACTGTTGCCGCTCTACCTATGGGCCGCTCGTCGGCGGCCGGGCCGCCGGCATGGTTGACCAATCCGGCCAGCTTGAGGGAGCTGCTCGACGTGACGCGCTGGTGCCGACGCGACTCTCGACAACTCCGCGCAGTCCGGGTGGAACCACGACCTGACGGGTAGCGGCCCATACTTGTCACTACCTGCCGGCACCGCTCGTCACATGCACCGAAGCGATCAGCCGCGTGTCGATCTACCCGGCCTTTTGCCACCACTTGACAACGTTTCGTGTGGCAAAAGTGTGGAGACGATCATGGTTGTTGAACCGCCGACAGGCCGGCGCCTCGTGGCATCCCGTCGACCTGGCGCAGCCCGATCACGCCGGGGCGAGGGGGCAACCTCTCTGCTCAACGCACGCCGACTCTGCCAGGCTTGCCCCCTCGACTCGGTGTGATAGCCCCCCGGGAGGTCGGCGGGATGCCACGCCACCGACCACAGCATGCTGACTGCGCCTGTACTCCTGGCCATCCCGGAGACCTGCCCGCCCGGCGATGGCATCCGGACAAGTTGCCCTACCCTGGCCAGAACGGGTTGCCTCGGTTCGAAGTGGGGGTCAAATGGCGGAGTCCGTTGAGCACAAATTCCTATCTGATCTCCTTTTGGAGATTGTCAACAAGTTCTCGGCATCAGACCTCTACTCATACCGGGAGTCAGATCGAAAGAAGTTCGATTACTCTTGCAACCTGAAGGAGAACTGGGACTACTCGCTCGACGGTCAGACACTTTGGAAACACACCGAGGGAGTCGACAAAGATGTTCGAACGCTTGTCGTGACCTCGAATGCCCAGATTCGCGCCTACATCGCCCGCGATACCGTGAAGAATCGATCCGTATTCTTTGAGGCATCTCGCGACTTCAAGTCCGCGGGACACGCATCCGCCCTGAATCGCCTGAAAATCTTCTGGGTTCCATACGACTTTGATGCCGATAACGATTCATCACGCCAGGTCGTTATGCATGAACTGACCAGCAAGGTCGTTAACGACATCCTGTTTAACGTCATCTTCGGTCGACTGACCCCAGGTGGCGTGCGAGCAATCTTGGTCGGTTCGGGAATGACCGGGCTCGAGACGGCGGTCCTACACCACATCGGCACACAGGGATTCGTCAACTTTTCAGACTTGCGCAAACGCTTCCAGGTTAGCCCGAATACGCTACGAGAAAGGGTCTCAAGGTTGCAAAGGAGCCGCTTCCTGCTACAGCCACGAGGAGGCGGACAGGATTTTTACGTGAGCCCGGCCGGACGCTCCTACCTTCGACTCTGCGCACAGGTTTGGGACTTTACGCTTAATAAGGCAGTACTCAAAGAAGAAACTCGTGAGATCCTGCGCCTACTAGAGTTGGAGCCAAACGACGAAGCCTGCCACGAGTTTAGATATACGGAGGATATGCTCGGCGGTAAGACCCCAATGGCGATGTTCAAGTTGTTAGTCATGCTAGCAGCAACAACGCCGCACCAATGGGGAGTCGACTGGAACGAGATGTCACTGGCAGCGCATCCGGAGGAATTAGACTCGGCGAGATGGTTGGACATCTAAGCCGAAGCGCATCGTCGCGACCACCTCGAAGACCCGCCCGCCCGGCGAGGGCTATTAATGAGAGGCGTAGGGCCTATCGGCATCTCGATGGCACATTCTCAACGAGCCGATCTACGCTGCTTGAATTCGTTGAACTTTGCGGTCAGTACATACATGTAGTCGAGCATTGCCTCGCAAAGTGCCAGCGCGTCTGCCGCGTCTTCCCGACTAACTGGCCGGCCTGTATTGTGCGCACCTTCATTTCCCAGCGCACGAAGCTCCTGCGCCCACTCAAACAGGCGTCCATCGATTAGCCCATCAGCGTGCATCTTCTGCAATGCTCGACCGAGCACCTTTTCCGTGATCCCATGCTCTTTGCAGACGCCCTCAAGCGTCCTGCGCACCATAACAACCACGGCTGTGTATGCTTTGGCGTCGAAGCACTTTCGACCTTCGAGATGCTCAGCGCGGAGCGGTGCAGGCACAGCCGCACTAAGAGGACCAGCTGTCCCAGGCCACACCCGAATTAAGGACGACCATGCATCGTCCGGCTCATAACCAGTCTGACTAAAGAGAACACTACCGCCACACTCATCACATTGCATGAGACTCAAGCGGGTAGCATCTCCCTCCCCCTCGCTGTGATAGGTTCGTCCCTGAATAGTCGCAATGGACGACTTATCACAGTACGGGCAAAGGATGTGCTCCTTGCTGATCTGCTGATCCCACGGGTCGGACATAGGTGGACGCTAGCATCACATCGGATGGGGCGTCGTGGCTCTGCGAAAGAAGAGCCGCGACCGATCGATTCCCGCGGTCAACGTGGAGGTACGCAAAGGCCGCCACTCCGCTCCTCCGGTTCACGCATCAGTCGTGGCCGGTACATCCTGGTGCGCCGCCAACGGGCCGTCCGGCCGGGCGGGACCGAGCACGGCGCCAGCCGCGCGCAGCGTCGCGGCCGGACGGGACGGCCACGCCGAGCTGCGCCACCGCCGTGGCTCGCGCCGCCGCAGGCGGCGCCTTGATCTCATAGAGCCAAATTCGGCAGCAGGTGGAGCCTTACCCGGCGGGATGCGTAATCCGGGTTCCCCCAAAGGGGTGACATCCGGATAGCTCACGGCCAGAGACACGCCGTACACAAGGTCGGGCATTAGTCTGTGGGCCATGCCGCCGAATCTGCTACCGGTAATCCTGGGGGCCATCCTAACGCTTGCCGGTACGCTTATTGTTCAGATACTCGCTGTGCCCCCTATACAGGCTAGGACTCGGCAGCGAGAACGGTGGGAAGACGATGTAATCGAGCTTCGCGCCATCCTAGAAGAGTCGCTCCCCAACGCAATCGAGCGCTTCCGTCACAACCTTTATGTCGAACTGAACAGCAAGGCACTACTCGACATTGACAACCTCAACTCCCAGCAGTTGCAGTTGGCGAGACAGATGCAGGATAAAGATCGAGAAGCGGCACGCGAGGCAGAAGAGACGCTGAGGCAGCTCATCACGCGCGTCGAACTCCGATTGAACCGAATCGATCACCACCGCCCCACGGCGCCCTATTGGAATCCGCTCCGGAGCCTTGAAAGGCGTCTTCGCCTCAACTATTTCGATGTGACCGCACTCCGGTACGAGGCGGCGCTGGATATCTCGAATTACGACGATTGGTCGGCACGCTGGAAACCGCTCAATGATACCGGGCAGCAGCTCCACCGCGAGATCGAGAAACTGTCGCGCTCGATGAAACCGCCCGATCCCCAGCGGCTCAAGCGAGTGGAGCAGAAGGCGGCAGCCACCTTTAATAAGTACGTAACCAAGGTCACTCGTCGCAAGGAACTTAAGAAGAGGGAGGACTCAGAGACTGAGCCACAAACGGATCCGCCGCAGGCCGGATCCTAAGCAGGGACACACGATGGCCGCGCGGCGCGAATGAGCCTGAGGTAGGGCCGACCATCTGCGAGCCGATAACAGTCTTAGCAGCGGGACATTTATAGGCGCTACTTTCCAATCAGGTTCACGCCGTCGTGGCTGCGGGTACGGGCTGCCAACGCGAAGGCATCAGTCACACGTATCGCGTAGGCAGGCTCCATGACCATACAGACTTCGGCTAGTGTCATCCATCGGGCGTTGGCCGCTTCCGGCGTCGCGACCAGCATTCCGGTTGTGGGTTTACAGCGGAATACGAGGGCGACTATTCCGCGGGGCATGTTTTTGTAGACGCCGGTGAGGCGTTCGACGGTGACGGTGATGCCGGTTTCTTCGTGGACTTCGCGGCGTACGCCTTCTTCGAAGGTTTCGTGTAGTTCGAGGATGCCGCCGGGTGGTTCCCATTTGCCGTTGTCGCGGCGTTGGATGACGAGGACTTCGTTGCGGTCGTTGATGACGATGCCGGCGACGCTGACGGAGTGAAGGGGTGGGGTGGTCATGTGCCGGCTTCCCCTTTGAACCGGTCGGTAGTAGGGTGCGGCTTGACTAGACGAGTAGAGGAGTTGCTGATGTTGAACCTCGGCCAGGTCGACCGCGCGAGCGACCGAGCTGTGTACCGACAGGTTGCCGACATGCTGCGGGAGAAGATACAGCGCGGCGAGCTGGAGCCCGGGGACCGGCTGCCGTCGGAGTCGGAGCTGGCCGAGCACTTCAACCTGACCCGGATGACGATTCGTCACGCGATTCAGGATCTGAAGAACGAGGGGCTGGTGATCTCCGAGCACGGGCGAGGGGTGTTCGTGCGGGCTGCGCCGCCGGTTCGGCGGCTGGCGGCGGATCGGTTCGCCCGTAGACATCGACAGGCCGGCAAGGCGGCGTTCCTGGCGGAGGCGGAGCAGTCCGGCCACATGGCCGACGTTGACCGGATCGAGGTCGGCTACATGCCGGCGACCGCTGACGTTGCCCACCGGCTCAAGGTGAGCGAGGGCGCCCGCGTGGTTCGCCGGTCGCGGCGGTACCTGGCCAATGGCCGCCCGGTGGAGCAGGCCACCTCCTACGTGCCGGCCGACGTTGCGGCGGGTACGGCGATCGAGCAGCTGAACACCGGGCCTGGTGGGATCTATGCGCGGATGGAGGAGGCCGGCCACACGCTCTCGCACTTCGTCGAGGAGGTGTCCGCGAGGATGCCGTCACCGGAGGAGCGCCGCAGCCTGGACATGAGCCCGGGCGTGCCGGTGATCACCCTGGTGCGGACGGCGTACGACACGGCGGAGCGGCCGCTTGAGGTCTGCGACACGGTGAAGGTCGCACATGCCTACGTCCTGGAGTACCGAGTTCCAGCCCAGTGAGCCCGCCGGGCGGGATGACCTGGGAAGACATCCTTGACAACTCCCCTAGACGAGTAACACAGTGAGGTTCTCGCCTAGACGAGTAGTCGAGCAATCACAACGGGTGATCGAGAGATGGAGGACAGCGGCATGGCCGTTCCAGCAGGGCACAGGTTCCCGATCGAGTTCGACACGGTGTTCCCGGAGGGCGCTTACGTGACCGGGGTGCAGCCGGTCATGGAGTACGGCCAGACCGGCGCCGGGGTGAAGCGGCAGGCCAAGGACGAGCGGTCCGGCGAGCTGCTGTGGGCGGTGTCGGTGACGGACCCGTCGGGGAAGGGCCGCCAGGCGGCCGTGATGGTGAAGATGGCGGCTTCGCACCAGCCGGTGCCGCCGGAGGCGATCCCGGGGACACCGTTTCGGCCGGTGGTCTTCGAGGGCCTGACCGCGACTCCCTACGTGGACGACCGCACGAAGCGGATGGCTTACAGCCTGCGCGCGGTGGGCATGCGGCAGCCGCGAGCCGCCGGACGCGAGAAGCCGGCGGCCTGACCATGCCAATCCTGATCACGGTGCAACCGGGCGTCCGGACGTCGGTGCAGCTGCTGAACGGCGAGGTGCAGCCACCGACCCTGGCCGTGCACGACGGCGCAACCACGGTGCTGTTCTCGCCGGCCGACATGCCGGGCGGGGTGGTGGGCGCGGCGGCCTTCGCACGCGACCTCGCCCAGACGGTCTCGCGGTGGGAGGCGAGCTGCCGGAGCGTGGCCGCGCTCGGGCGGTCGTCGGACCCGTTGGGCAGCCACGCGCGCCAAGCGGCCAGCGAACCGCAGAAGGGACAGCAATGATCACAAACGCGGCGCAGCAGCGCCCGGTGTACCGGGTGCGCTTCAAGGACTCCGACGGGTTCCCGACGGTGGTGCTGGCCGGGCCCGACCGGCACCGGGTCTGGCTGTACGGCCACGGGCCATCGATCCCGACCGTGCTGCGGCTGCACCGGCCCGTGGTTCGTTTCCTACGAGACGGGCTGGCGGACGTGGCTCGGTGGTTCGACCGGCCCAGCGACCACCGCGGCTCGCTGGTATGGACGCTGCCCCGGCACGGGGTGGACTACCCGGAATGCCTGCTGATCGCCTCCGCCCAGCGGTCGTGGCTGCACGTCTACGCCATGGCGCCGTCCGTGCTCCGGCTCAACCCACGGACGGTGGAGTTCCTGCGCGCGGCGCTGGCCGACCTGCCCGCATCCGACATCAGCGATGCCGTCCGTTCGGTGACCAAGCGATCCGACCTCGTGCCGCCGGCCGCGCTCCTCGGTATGGCCGTGGCGCAATGATCGACCTTGGCCAGAACGCCTCGGAGCAGGGGGCGGTGATCGGCTGCACCATCCAAATTTCCGGTGACGGCGCTCTCACCGTGCAGCGCAGCGCGGAATGCACACCCGCCGACGTGCGGGAGCTGTGCTGGGCGATGGCGCGAGGCGAGGTGGAGGTGATTGACCTCACGCCGTAACTCACGACCGGCCTACACAACAGCCAACGGCACCACCGCATCGGTGTTGCCGCGATAACACACGCCCCAATACGGACGGGACATGTTGTGCGCGTAGGAGCGGGTCCAGGTTGCCGCCCTTGTCCGCTCCTACGCCGTCCACCCGACAAGAAGTGAACGGCCATGACGAATACGATCAGCACCGGTATCCGGCGCAAGCCGGGCCATCCTGTTGACACGCCCTGCTGTGGCCGGGATGTCGACCTGGATTCGGCAACCGTTGCGGTGAACTTCACCGTGGTGCGGATCAAGGGCGCCGGCCTGGCCCGAAAGTCCACCAAGTCCGAGGCTGGCGAACGCACCTTGCTGCTCTCTTCCTGAGCCATCACCATGCTCCGCGCACGGCGCGACAAGTCTGGCGATCCGGACGAGCCGGTGTTCCCGGACAGCCTCGGTGGACTGCGTGACCCATCCAATACCCGCCGGCAGCTTCGCCAGGCCCGTGGCGACGGCTTCGCGTAGGTCAAGTCGCACGTATTCCGTAAGACGGCCGCTACCATTCTCGACGAGGCAGATCTATCGGCCCGCGTGATCGCTGACCAACTCGGCCACGCCAGGCCGTCAATGACTCAGGACGTCTACCTTGGCCGCCGCACCGTCAACCGCCGCGCCGCCGAGGCTTTGGAGGCCGTCGTGGCTAAAGGGTCCGCGGTGGTTAAGTAAGGGTTTTGTATGGCGGCGATCTTCCGGCGGCGAGATGGCAACGCGTTGACCAGTGGGTTTGTGGGCCGCCAGGGACTCGAACCCTGAACCTACTGATTAAAAGTCAGCAGCTCTGCCGTTGAGCTAGCGGCCCTTGGTAGCAAGGTTACCTGCTGGCCGGGCCGACCGACGGCACTCGTGGCCGTCGGCGTTGCCGGCGGCGCGCGGCGGTGCTTACGCTCGGTGGCGTGCGGGAGCTACCGGACATCATCTTGTGGTCGATCCCGGCGTTTCTGCTGCTGGTGGTGGTCGAGGCCGGCTCGTACCGGGTGCGCGGCAGGGCGGAGGAGCTCGGGTACGGCGGCCGGGACACCGCGACGAGCCTGAGCATGGGGCTGGGCAGCGTGCTGCTGGACGGGCTGTGGAAGGTGCCGGCCGTCGCGGCGTACTCGGCG
>Ga0075431_100007571_pt1 | contig 10810 bp, 8 predicted proteins | sample RhiMetdeltSRZDD5_FD_75297 | JGI IMG/M metagenome (GOLD analysis project Ga0075431, IMG submission 75297) | Populus rhizosphere microbial communities from Tennessee, USA - Rhizosphere MetaG P. deltoides SRZDD5 | ecosystem: Host-associated > Plants > Roots > Rhizosphere > Soil | place: USA...
GCCGGCGGCGAAAAAACCAAAAGCGAACTCGCAGGTATCGGCGACGAAGAATTTGCACCCTGGATACTAGGCCCCACCTTCTGAATCGCTTGGGCCTTCGTGCTTGCGCACGTAGGGCAACGGCTCAATTTCTTCTAACCACCGCTTTGGTATTCCCTCCCATCCCGTCGAGAGCGCTACAATGCCGCCGACGATGGCACAATTCGTGTCCACATCTCCGCCAACCGATGCAGTCGCGGCGACGGCGTCGCAGAACCTTCCGAGATGTTTCGCGGCTGCCCACAGGGTGAAGGGCACGGTGTCCGGGCAAGTCACCCCAATGCCGTTGCCCAGGATGCGAGCGGCGGATTGCGCCGAATCGAGATGACGAATCTCGAAAGCGCGAGCGATACCTCTGCGCGTCTCGCTCTCGGGAGTGAGCTTGTGAACCTCATTGAGAAACGCCACCGCGCGATCTTCGGAAGGGTTGTCGCGGAGCCGCCAGGCCATTGCGGCCGCCGCGGCTGTGGCGATCGCTCCCGCAACACCTTCGGGATGCATATGCGTAACCATGGACGAGGCGCGCGCTTCTTTCACGACGCGGTTAAGATCGTCTGCGAACCACGCGCCGACCGGGGCGACACGCATTGCGCTTCCGTTGCCGAGGGAGCCTTGACCGTCGAACGCTTCCCGTGCCGTGACACGCCATTCGACACCCTCCAGCATCATTCGCAACTGCCGGCGCGCGCCGCTGCCGTAACCGCGATCAGGCTCGCGCTCGAAGCGCCACATGAATTGCCGAGCGAGTGTGTCCTGATGAACTGATCCAAGCAGCCTGAGCACCTCGACGATTGAGATCGCCATCTCGGTATCGTCCGTATGCCACCATGGGCCAGCCGGCAAGTCGTCCTTCACGATCATTTCGTGTGCTTGATCCGGCCGTCCGAACATCATCTCGCCAATACCGTCCCCAATGGCCAGGCCATAGAGTGAGAGCACCGCGCGAGCAAGACGCTCGCTCTGCTTCGGGTCCGCTGTCGGCTGGTAATAACCATTTTCATTCCCGGCAACCTTCGCCAGAAGTGCGCGTGCTGTCGGCAGCCAGCTCCGCGCGATCCAGTCCGTCTCGAGCGGCACGACGCGTTCGGCTTCCCAGCCGCCAAAGCGAAATTCGTTGTGCATCGACCAAACGCGCTCGGCGTTGGACGTATGCAGAATCACCGGACAGATGGGCGGAAGTTTTGCAAGGAAAGCGGCAACATCAACTCCGTCGCCCGGATCCGGCGAGTCCTCGTGCTCCTTGGTCAAATCATGATCCAGCGAAATGAGCGCAGTGTCAGGCAGACACCCGTGACACTCCGCCATCATCCGATGCGCATCCCGCCAGCTTCGCACTTGGTACTCGCGTCCGAGTTGGCTGACAACAGAATGGAATTCGCGCAGGCGCTCTGGGTTGTCTTCCAACAGCATGATGACCGTGCGCTTCACATCGTTATTATAAGGGCACGCTTTTGAGCGTCACCTTGCTTTTCAAACCTGCTGCTGGGGCATTCGCATCAGATCGAAATAGTTCTTGTGGTAAAAGTAGCCGTAGATGCGGAAGAAGGCGTATGCATTCAGGAGAAACACAAGCCAACAAACCCAAGAGGTCATCGGTTTCGGCCAGAGAAAGGCGGCGAGACCCAGAATCAAACCGGCAACAGCGGAGCTCACCATTAAGCAGATGAACACCAAGGTGCGCGCACGAACGTGCGTATCATTTGTGCCGCTGCTGAAGCCAAATGTGGTGATTACGAAGCTGGCGGCAAAGAAAACGCCGGCGGCCTTGATGCCGAAAGTGAGTGACGCGGCCAGCGGGAAGCGCGCCACATAGCCAAGCATTAGGCTCGCTGCCAGGGCGTATGCCACCAGGAGTGGAATCTGCACGACAACGCGTTTGAACAGCATCCGCGCGAGTTCCCGATATCCGACTCCGTAAGCCGCATACATCGGTATCGAGATGCCGCTGGATTGGACGAGCCCAAAGGCCCTTGCGCCACCAAGCTGGGCCAAAACCTGGCAGGCGCCGGCGAACAAGCCGAGACCAAGCAGCCAAATCGACGCCGTTGGAAAGACGAGGCTCAGGGGGCCAGCCAGGAAGCAGGTGATCACGAGCGTAATCACGATGTGTTTCCAAGGCCGTCGAATTTCGATCCCATTCGGGAAAGCGAATTCTGCGAGCACTTTCTCACGATCGGTCAGCCAGTCCCAGAGCTTGCGTTCAAACCAACCGCGTTGATGCCATGGAGGCTCTGCCAGGAATTGTCTGGACATCACTATTTCCTCCATCTCGGTCGGACCCACGGCCTGCAGCGCATCTTCGGACACCGATTGCTCGACCGCTTCTTCCCATTCCGAGCCGGGAACAATATCCGGCGCAGGCGGGACGGTCTGCTCCTGAAATTCGTAATAACTTCGCAAGCGCGCGAGCGAGCTTTTCAGGCTCCAAATGAGGATTCCGACCGGGAGGAGCAAGTAAAGCCAGGACCAATGAGGGTTGGGCATTAACAAATGAAACAACGACACTGGCCAGCCGAGCGGGAGCACGAGGTTTATGCCAAGAGCGCACGCAGGAAGGAGATTCACGAAATAATCTCGGAACGTGTCGCTGACGGTTGTCAGCCAGAACAGGACGACTAACATCGCGCCGCCGAGACGAAAGGGAACTCGCGGGAAATAAGCCGCACCCAGCGCGGCGCCCGCTACCAGACCAGCCCAGGTGAGAACCGCGATGAGCAGCACGCCCGCCCATCGTGCAGCATCAAACTGAAAAGACAATGCGAGCGATCCGAAGGCCGCGATCAAGTCCAGCAGAGAGAAAGCCGCCTGGCGCACGAACTTTTGAAACTCCCAGCGGAAAATGGCTTCGGGCGAGATTGGCAGCAACGCCAACGCTGGAAGATCTGGAGCCGCATAGAGGTGATCGAGCAGGTTGCGCGCGCGATACGAGGCGGAGAGAAAAGCCGTGAGTGTGATGATGGCCAAAGCGGAGGCAACATGCTCTGTTTGCTTCGCGACAGACCAGACCCAAACCGCGATCACCACCGAGAGCACTGGGCGCCCAAGTCTTACGACGCTGTAATGCCTGGGATGCTGGCGCCTGACTCGCCGAAACGCGCGTTTGAGATCTCGCGATTTGCGGATGGCGGATTTGGCGCCGCGTCTCAGGGCTTTTTCGAAGGCAGGCGAGTGCAGTTTCATTCGCTGGAGCGGAGTTGCCGGAACAATTCCGTGAGCACGTTGTTTTTGTCTTCGGCCCTGGCTCGCAATCCTTCCAGCGTGTCGAACGCCCGCACCTCGCCTTTGTGAATCACGCACACGCGGTCCGAGAATCGCTCGGCAATATCCAGGAGCTGCGTCGAATAGATGATTGTTCGTCCCCGCTCAGCGGCAGCGCGCGCAAATCGTTTAAACATGTCGATGCCATGCGGGTCCATGCCCGATGCAAAGGGTTCGTCCAACAGCCATACTTCGCGGTCGGCCGCAATGAGCGCGGCCAATCCAGCCTTGTAGGACTGTCCGCGAGAGAGTGTTGCCACCGGCTTCAACGCGAGCGGTAACAGATCGAACTCACGCAACAACTGCAGCACCTGCTGCTCCACGCCTGGGCCGTCTGCTTCGAACAAGCGCAAAACAATCGCGATATTGCGTACAATCGTTTGCTCCCAAAAGTGAAATGGGAAATCGGGAAGAAGGTGGATGCGGCGGCGCAAATCCAGTCGGTCGCGGTGATACTCCTGATCGTCGAAGTAAACGCCGCCCTTGTCAGGCGCGGCAATTCCGGCAAGACAGCGAATCAAGGTGGTTTTGCCTGCGCCATTGAGGCCCAGCAAACTCACAATCTGGCCCGGTTCAATCTGCAAGGACACATAATCCAGCGCCCGCACCGAACCGTAAGCTTTCAAGACCCCTCGCAGATCAATCTTCATACAGCACGCCGCAGCCTAGGCAAAGCACCTCATTTGCCAACTGTTTTTGACCGGGACACCTTTCGACCTTGCTACGGAAGGGCACTTTCCGTAGTGGTTAGCCATGACTTCGTTATTGACGGGGAAGCTCGGGGTGGTTTTCGGTGTCGCCAACAAGCGGTCAATCGCATGGGCGATTGCGCAGGCGTGGCATAATCACGGCGCGAAGCTCGCGTTTACTTACCAGGGCGAACGATTGAAGGAGAACGTCGAGGAGTTGGTGGGGACGTTCGGGCAGGACACGCCGATCCTGCCGTGCGACGTAACGAAAGACGAAGAGATCGCGCGTGTGTTTGCCGAGGTAGGCCAACGATTTGGCAAGCTCCATCTGATGTTGCATTCGGTCGCCTTTGCGCCGCGCGAGGCGTTGGAAGGAGAATTTCTAAATACGAGCCGCGAAGCGTTCCGTGTAGCGCATGACGTCAGCGCCTATTCATTGGTCGCACTTTCACGCGCCGCAGCGCCGCTGATGACCGAAGGCGGCAGCATCGTAGCCATGACATATTACGGCGCGGAAAAAGTCGTGCCGCACTACAACGTCATGGGTGTCGCGAAGGCGTCGCTCGAAGCCAGCACGCGTTACCTCGCTTACGATCTTGGCCCGCGCAAAATTCGGGTAAACTGCATCAGTGCCGGCCCGATGAACACGCTGGCCGCCCGCGGCATCGCCGGGTTTACGGACATGCTTAAGCATTACGAAGCCCACGCCCCCCTGAAACGTAATGTCCTCCCCGAAGAACTCGGCGCCACAGCCGCCTTCCTTGCCAGCGATGGCGCCGGGGCGATCACTGGCCAGGTCATCTACGTCGATTCCGGCTACCAGATCATGGGCATGTAAGCCCGCCAGTTTTTTGTTTTCTCAGCAGGATTTCAGCGTATAATCCGCAGACCGTCTCCTTAGCCATATGAACGATGGTCAGATGAGAGCTGTAGGGGTCTTCCCCGGCAAGCGCGCAGTGGGCCTTGTTGCCCATGCGCCGCCACAAATCCATTCCGAGACGGCTCTCAGAATCCGAACGCTGGAAGTCGGCATCTGTGGCACGGATCGCGAAATCTGCTCTTTCGCCTATGGTACGCCGCCCAAAGGCTCGGATTATCTGGTGCTCGGTCACGAAGCTCTCGGCGAAGTGGTAGAGGTTGGGGCCGGCGCCCGGCAGTTCAAGGTCGGCGACCTCGTAGTGCCCAGCGTGCGTCGCCCCTGCGATCATCAGGTGTGCTCGCCGTGCCGCGCAGATCGTCAGGATTTTTGCGCGACAGGCGATTTCACCGAGCGCGGCATTAAGATGACCCACGGGTACATGACGGAATACTTCGTTGAAGAAGAAAAATTCCTCACGCTCGTCCCTCCCGAACTCAAAGATGTCGCCGTGTTGGTCGAACCGCTGACGGTCGCGGAGAAAGCGCTCGATCAAGTTTGGAAAGTCCAGGACCGCCTTCCCTGGGGCACCGGCGAAGGCAAAACCGCGGTCGTTCTTGGCGCGGGACCGGTCGGCATCTTAGGCGCCATGGCGTTGCTGGTGCGCGGATTCAGGACATTCGTCTATTCCCGTTCGGCCGCGCCTAATCCAAAGTCCAATCTCGTCAATTCGATCGGCGCAAAGTACGTCTCATCCGAGACCGTGCCGCTGGAAAAATTTGGCGCCGAAACCGGGCCCGTGGATCTGGTTTACGAGGCTGTCGGCGTCGCGCGCATTTCGTTCGATTTGCTGAAAATCCTCGGACTGAACGGTGCCTTCGTCTTCACCGGCATTCCGCCGCACAAACCTGCCATCCCGGTGGAAGCGGATTCACTCATGCGCGACATGGTTTTGAAGAACCAGGTGCTCATTGGCACTGTCAACGCCGATGCAGGCGCGTTCGATGCCGCCATCCGCGACCTTGGCATTTTCAAGAAACGCTGGCCTGATGCCCTCCGCGCCGTCATCAGCGGCCGTTATCCGATCGAAGCCTATGAGGAATTATTGGTCGGCAAACAGAGCGGCATCAAAAACGTGATCTCAATCGCGTGAGGCGGTGACATCGAGCCCATGAACCCTCGCATCCAAAGCGGCAGAGGACTGCCGCACTCCAAGACGCTACGCGAGATCCGACAGGTTTTGGACTGCGGCAGTCCTCTGCCGCTTTTGGATGCCCCGCAACCGTTCATTGGCAGTCTCTGCCTGATTGGAGACTCGTGGCCTCGTCTCCTACCATGATTCCTCCCGACCTGGCGAAGGCGGTGGCGGATCTTGGGCTCGAAAAGTATAAGCGCCACATTTTCCTCTGCGCGGACCAAACGGAACCCAAATGCGCGCCCAGCGAAGTTACTTTAAAGTCGTGGGAATTCCTGAAGCAGCGCCTCAAGGAGCTGAAACTCGTCGGCCCCAATCCGTTGGTCTACCGCAGCAAAGTAAATTGCTTGCGCGTCTGCACCCGTGGTCCCATCGCCGTCATCTATCCCGAGGGGGTCTGGTATCACTCCTGCACGCCGGAAGTCCTTGAGAGGATCATCCAGGAGCACCTCATCCGGGGCCAAATTGTCGAGGAGTACGCCTTCGCCAAAAATCCCGCATAACCGATCATCCTCTGGAGGTTTGGTTATGGTTGCTTCTCTGGTGCTTGGTTATCGGTGCTTGGGCATTTCAATCCGGCTCGGCAATAAGCTTCGCCCGTTGCTGTTTGTATTCAGCATCGGAAATCTTTCCCTCCACAAACTGCTTCAAGAGCGCATCCAGCCTTTCCCGTTTCGTTTTCGGCGCGCCAGCCGTAGGCGCATTCGTTGTGCCGGCTTTTTCTCGCGCTTCCTTCAGCTTCTCCAATTCGCGAATCTTGCCTTCCACGTCCACAATGGCGGGGCTCACAGGCTCGGCAGGAGCATCCGTTTGCGCGTTAGGGGCTGGGGCGGGTCTGCCAACGGCGGCGGGTGCATTGGTCTTCCCGGTCAGCGTGCGCAGCATCTGCACTGCCTGGGATTGCTGCTCGGCGGAGAGTTGGGGCCGTCCCGGTGGCTGCTGACGCAGGTACTGCTGAAATTGCTTCGCCGTAATTTTCCCTGCGAGATACTGTTGCTCCATCTCGGCCTGCGTGAGGCGAGAACCCACGTTCGTCTGCGCCGCCGGATTGTTTTTCTGCCGTTCCTCAACTGTCTTTTTCAGCAGTTCCTGGGCCTTTCGCTGGTCTTCAGTCAAAGGCGCAGGCGCCTGGCCTTGCGCCAGAGCCGCACCGATGAGCGTCACAAAAATAGCTTCCCAAACTTTCACAGCTACCCTTTTAAGCCAATCTGTGCGCCCTGACAATCGCGTTTTGCTAAAAGTAAAAACGCAAACTGGCGTATATCGTGCGCTCCCGCGGTAACTCGGAGTAAATCGTGAGCGGATTCAGCCGGTAATTCTCATCCGTGATGTTCAGCAGGCCAATGCGCGCTTCGGCGTGGCGATGAAAAAAGCGGTAGCCGGCAAAAACGTTGAACTGCCAAAACTCGTCGCCGGGAATGTCCGGCGAGTAACCGCGATTGTCCTGCCATGACCACAAAGCGTTCGCCTGCGCGAACAAACCGCTCGCATGGTTGAACAAAACGAAAATGCTCGCTTGCTGCAGCGTGGCACGCAGGTCCGTGTCATGGAATGGACGCAGCACAGGCGGCAGGTCAAATCGCTGTTGAAAATCGGCGTCGCTCAATCGATACGCGCCACCGATAGACCAGGACTTGGCGAGCAACTGATTGATCACGGCTGTGACCGCCTTCTCATGGTACTCAATCCTTTCGCCGATTTGCAGCGGGGGTATGGGTTGGCCGATGGGCACCAGCCCAAAAGCGCCCGTAGTGCGTTCCGCTTCAGAATTGAGAATCTCGCCGCTGATGGTCAGGTATGTGCGCGTAGGAAGTTTTTGCTGCCACCCGATTCCAAACGTTTCAAACTCGGATCCCGGAATCAGGCCGGCCACGGATTCGGGCATGATACTGCGATACGCCTGGTTGAAACCCGCGATCTGCGTCGGTTCGAGCCGCACACTGGTGTCGTAGTAGACGCCGCCGAGGGAGCGCGTGAACGCGAAGTGAATGGCGGTATTTGTGTGCGGTGTCCAGTAGAAGCCGGCTTTCGGTGACACCTGGTCCTTGCTGAGTTCCTCACCCGAGATGGGCGGCACGGTTACGTTTTGTGGATACTCAAGGTAATCGTAGGTGACCCCGCCAACGAACTGTAGCGGTTCGATCGGCTGCCAAAAGTAATACCCGTAGCCGGTCGCTCGCCTTTGCCCAACTTCCTGCGCCTGCGGAAGGAGGAGCGCGAACGAACGCACATCACTTTCGCCATCCTGGTAGCGCGCCCCGGCGATGAATGTGTGGCCATGCGACTGAAATACCTGCTGCACCTCCGCCGAATACGCCTCGAAGTCGGTCTTCAGTTCCAGTGGCGAGAGCGAACCCGAAGGCAACTCGACGCCGCCCGCCAGATCGTAAAATAGAAACGATTTGGAGCCGCGCAGCTCAAAGTCGTCCACCAGCCGTCCGCCAAGAAACAGCGTGTGAATGCCTTCAGCCCATTTGTGGTCGTAGCCAAGGAACAGAAGCGGCTCCTGGCGCTCACGAACGCTAAGTGTAAAATCCGGGCGTGGCACATTGCGGACTGTGCCCGGTGCAAGAGCCAGACTCCGGTCCCAATCCCAGTATTGCGCCACGTCGCCCGCATCCGCGCCGAAGTAAATCGCTTGCAGAAACAGCCCGTCATCCGGCGTTATTTGCTGCTTGAACTTCACCGAGGCGCCGAGATACTCCAATTTACTGTTCGGCCGATCGCCGTTCTCCGACCTGTAATAACCGTCGATGGCATAGCTGCTGTTGCCGATGACCCCATACTGCGACCCATACTGGATCCAGTCGCCCCGGCTGTAATACTCCGTGGACGAAATCATGCCCAGGTGATCGCCCTCAAATAAGCGCGAATACTCCTGTTGTGAGATATTTTGCGATAGCGCGCCGCCGCCCACTGGCGCCAACAGGTTGGCCATGAGTAATTCGCTGAACCATGGTGTCTCGTAACGCGCGTTGACGCGCCGCGGATCGCGTAGCGAGTCGTAGCTGTTCGCGAGAAACAGATGCGCCGAGTAATTGGCGTAATCGTACATCACCGCGCGCGAGGCTTCGCGCATGCTCACCTCGAACATCCCGGCATCCCGGTAAATCGCGGCCAGATTCGCGCTGCGAACGGCCTGATCCTGGTCCAGAACGAGACGCGAGCGAAACAACTGGCGATTGTCGTTCTGCGCCTTCGACGTTTCCAATGCGTCCACCGCTTCGTTCACGCGATTTTGCTGCTGCAAGAGGAGCGCGGAATACAGTGCTACCGTTGGATCGTTTGGGTCCAATTCGTGGGCGCGCCGCAGTTCCTTCGCGGCCAGTTCCTCCTGATAGCGTTCCGTGAATGCCTTCGCGAGGTAACTGCGAAGCAAGGAGCGTTCTGGTTCGAGGGTCGCCGCCACTTGCAGGTCGGCGCGACCCTCTTCCTCATCACCCATCCGAAAGCGCGTGAGGCCGCGCCCGAGCCAGCCGTTTGCCAGTGCCGGATCCAAAGCGATAGCGCGCTCGAACGAAGCCAGCGCGCGGCGCTCATGGTTTTGCGCGTTCAACAAAAATCCCTGTAACGCCCACGCCTGCGCATTTTCGGGCGAAACTTCCAGCGCAGTCTTTACTGCTTCAGCCGCGGCGTCAGTGCGTGCAAACCCAAACTCTAATTCCGCCACGCGCGCCCAGGCGTAACCAAACCGCGGCGAGTTGCGCGTTGCTGTTCGCGCCGCTTCGAGAGCTGGCTTCAATTCACGGCGCGCCTGATAATAATAGGACTGCACAAGCGCATCCTGCGGAAGATCGGTCGGCCGGCCTTTGATGATCTCGATGAACTTCACAAGGTCCGGCGACGAACCGGCCAGCGCTTGCGCTTCGTCCACCTGCCCGACTGCGAGGAGGAGTGAGGCGAGATAAGCTCGCTCGGCATCCGAGGCGGGTTCACGGTTGGCAGGATATAGCTCGAGTGCGCGCAGAAGATTCCCGCGCCGATACGCCGCAAGCGAATCGCTGATTACGGGCATGTCCGGGGGATCGAGCACTGCCGGATAGTACAAGCACCATTGAATAATGTTGATTGCGTCGGCCACCGCGGTCCTTCGTGGCGCTTGCCCCGGTGACACGACCCCCTGCTGGCCCTTTGTGAGGACCAGGTCACCCTGCGCGTTGCTCAGCAACACCTCGCCGTCCAACATTGTCAGTGTCGTTTCGCCGTTCTCTGCGACGGCCAGGTGAAACTCCGTCCCACGGATCGCGCCCGAGGCGACCGGCGTGCGAAACTCGATCGTGCTCGGTCGTTCGCGATTGAAGAAATAGATCGAGCCCGACTGTGAATCGAAGAAGCCGGATTGTCCCGTGCTCTGCGCCCGAACTTCCAGCACGGTCAACTCATCCACGCGAATCAAGCTCAGGTCTGACAACTGGAGCAAGGCCCGACTGCGCCGCAGCGTTCGCAGTCGGTCGCCCGCTTGCAGCGTTTGGTTCGTTCGCGCTGCCGCCCACGCGGTCGTGCCCGCCGCCGCTGTTTCCACCTTGTTCTCAAAGCTCAACAGCACCGCAGGTGACGCCAATGCGCCGGATGCGAACGACAGAAGCAGTAAAGCGACCCACGTTTTTAACACAATGACCATGTCCGAATGCCCACAAAAAGAATATGGATCGGTGATCGGGAGCAATTAAAGAATACATAAACCACGCCACTTGGCAACAACTAATCCTTGGGTCCAATCGGTTACCTGCAGGGCTATTAAATGACCACGGACCCCAATGGGGGCGAATGCCG
>Ga0075431_100007573_pt1 | contig 10808 bp, 8 predicted proteins | sample RhiMetdeltSRZDD5_FD_75297 | JGI IMG/M metagenome (GOLD analysis project Ga0075431, IMG submission 75297) | Populus rhizosphere microbial communities from Tennessee, USA - Rhizosphere MetaG P. deltoides SRZDD5 | ecosystem: Host-associated > Plants > Roots > Rhizosphere > Soil | place: USA...
CTGCAGGAGCGCTATCAGCTCGAGGAGATCGCCTATAAGACCGGCGGGCCGGCGCGTTATGTGCGGGTCAAGGAAACCGGCGGGCGGCTCGGCTTCATCACCCCGCTCACCCATAATTTCTGCGAGAGCTGCAACCGGGTGCGGCTGACCTGCACCGGCACGCTGTACATGTGCCTCGGCCAGGAGGATGCGGCCGACCTCAGGGCGCCGCTCAGATCATCCGACAGCGACGAGCTGCTCGATGCGGCAATCCTCGAGGCTATCTCGCGCAAGCCGCGGGGCCATGATTTCGTCATCGACCGGCGGCGCAACAAGCCGGCGGTCAGCCGGCATATGAGCGTCACCGGCGGTTAGATACCCCTGCGACCACGTCGATCTCGACCAGGGCGTCGATCGTCAGTCCCGCCACCATGGAGATGCGGGCCGGCGGATCGGTCGGAAAGATCTCGCGATAGGCGGCGTTGAAGGCGGCAAAATCCTCCGCGCGGGTGAGGATGACATTGACCTTGAGCACGTCGCTCAAGGTCGCGCCGGCGGCGGCGAGCACCTCAGCGATATTGCGGAAGGCCTGACGGGTCTCGGCAGCGATCCCGCCCTCGACCACACTGCCCCCCTCATCCATCCCGACCATGCCTGACACAAAGAGGAGATCGCCAAAGCGAATGGCATCGGACAGGGGCAGACCTTCGAGGTTCTGAACATTGATGGTGGTGCGCTTCAACTTTGCCTCTCTCAGGATGGGGCGGCGAACGCCCACGGGTTCAGCCGACGCTCGGCCCATTTCACCAGCCGCAACATCACGAACACGATGATCAGGTAGAAGACGCCCGCGACGAGCAGCGGCGTGAACGGGTCGAAGGTGTTGAAATAGACCTGGTTGGCGGCGCCGACCAGATCGGTGATGGTGATGAAATTGACGACCGCGGTGCCCTTCAGCACGAACACCGCTTCATTGCCGTAGGATCTGAGCGCCAGCCGGGCAGCATGGGGCGCGATGATCCGGGTGAAGGTTTGGAGCCGACTGAGGCCAAAGGCGCGTGCCGCCTCGACTTCGCCGGCCGGAACGTTGCGCAGCGCCCCGGCAATGATCTCGGTCAGGAAGCCAGCGGAATTGAGGGAAAGCGCCAGGATGGCGATCGGCATCGGCCGGGCGATGAGAAACCAGATCGGTGTCTCCTTGATGCCGGGAAGCTGCGGCAGGCCATAATAGACGAGATAGAGGATCACCAGCAGCGGAGCGCCCCGGAAGAAGAAGACGAAGCCGTGGGCGAACCAACGGGTCACCGACCCTTGTGCGTTGCGGGCGAGAGCCACCGGCAGGGCAATGACGAAGCCGCCGACCAAGGTGAACAGCGTCAGTTCGAGGGTGGTGACGGCGCCGGCCAGGAGCACCGGCAGATAGGCGATGAGGGTCGAGGCGTCCATCAGCATGGCGTCACCGCCCGACCCTCAAATGGCGGAACAGCCGGCGCTCCGAGCGGGTCTGGAGCAGCAGCACCACCGCGGCGATGCCGAGATAGATCACCAGCGTCGCCATATAGAACTGGAAGAATTCCTTGGTGTTCTGCCCGGCGTCGCCGGCAACCCGGATCAGGTCCTGGAGACCGATCGCCGACACCAGCGGGGTGCTCTTCAGCGTGGTCATCACGAGATTGGTCAATCCCGGCATGGCGAGGCGAAAGGCGAGCGGCAGACGGATGCGGAAGAACACGAGAAGCGGCGACATGCCGAAGGCGCGGGCGGCATCGATCTCGCCCGCCGGAATCGCCAGAAAGGCGCCGCGAAACACCTCGCTGGCATAGGCCGCATGGATCAGGGCCAACGCCAGCACGCCGGACCAGAAACGGTTGATCTCGAAAAAGCCGGAAAAGCCGAAGGGTGCCAGGAGGGCGGCGAGCGCGATCGCCGCGCCATAATAGATGAGGAAGATGACGAGGAGCTCGGGAACGCTGCGCAGCACCATGTTGATGGTCTCGAGCAGGCGCCCGAGCAGCGGCACCGGCGCGATCTCGCCCAGTGCCGAGACGAGACCCAGCGCGGTGCCGGCAATGATGGCGGTCACGGCCAGCCGCAGCGTCAGATCGAGCCCGGCAATCAGCTCGTCGCCCCAGCCGGTCGGCCCCAGAGAAAACAGCGCGAGATCCATCGATGCACCTCACGCTGCATTTGCGAACGAGGTTATCCTGGCCGGTTCACCATAGCTTGTCGGCGCGGATGTCGGCACCCGGCATCCACTTCTCCTGAAGCTTGCTCACCGTGCCATCGGCATAGACGGCACGGATCGCCCCATCGACCTTGGCCTTGAGCGGATCGCCCTTGCGGAACATGGCGCCGACACCCTTGCCCAGCACCTCCGGGTCCTCGATGACCCGGATGACCTCGAAGGCCTGGCCCTCGGGCTTGGCCATGAAATCCTTGGCCGGGAGCTGCTCGTTGAAGGCGAGGTCGATGCGGCCATTGACCAGATCGGCGTGGATCTGGTCGGCATTCTCGTAGCCGACAGGCTCCATCACGCCGGCATAGTATTTGCGAACGTACTGGTCCTGGGTGGCACCGGCATAGACGCCGACCCGCTTGCCCTTGACATCGTTGTCGAAATCCTTGATCGAGCCCTTCTTGCCGTAGAACACGTATTTGTCGGTGTAGTAAGGAATCGAGAAGTCGGCGACCTTCTCGCGCTCCGGCTTGATCGACATGGAAGAGAAGATCATGTCGAACTTGCGGGCGAGCAGACCGGCAATCATGCCGTCGAAATCCTGCTTCACCCATTCGCATTCGAGGCCGGCACGCTTGCAGACCTCATTGCCGAGATCGATCTCGAAGCCGGCATAGCTGCCATCGGCCTCTGTCTTGGAGAATGGCGGGAACGAGGCTTCGGTGGCGACCTTGACCGGTGCCGCAAATGCCGATGCGGTGACGGCGGCCGTGGCCAGGATCACGGCGAGGCCCGCCAGTTCACGGAACTTCATGTTCACTCCTCCCTGCGGTAGAAGGATCACGACAGCATGTCCGCGCCCGCCGATGCATGGTCAAGCGTTGAAGTTCGCTTTGGCCGGTGCCCCGGCAAGGGCGGCAGCCCGCAGATCCTCGATAAAGGTTTCGGCGGGCAGGTTGAGCTCACCGCCCTTGCGGGTGACCATGTCGAATTCCGGGGAATAGGTGAGAACATCCGGCCGAAGCGGCCGCATTTCGCCGCTCTCGACCCAGCGTTCGGCATAATGCGAGGGGAGAAATCCGCCGAAACGGCCGGAAAGAATCAGTGTTGCCGCCGCCTCCATGGAAAACACCGTTGCCCTGTGCGGCGAGGCACCGAAGAAGCGATGGTCGAACTTCGACAGATAGCCGCGGCCGATCAGTCCGGCGGCGGCGATCTCCGCTATATCCGGCTTGCGGGTCGTGGCATGGAACATGGGATGACGGCGACCGCAATAGAAATAGTTCACCTCGCGGAACAGCCGCTCATAGCGCAGGCCGGCGATCTTCTGATGGCGCGGCATGATGGCGATCTGCAGCTGACCGGCCAGCACGCCGCGTTCGAGCTCGCGCGGGGTCAGCACTTGCAGCGTCAGCTCGACGGCATTGTCGCGGCCATAGAAGCGCTCGACCGCCGGGGCGATCGGGAGCTCGGGATGGGAGATGATACTGTCTGGCATGCCGACGGTCAGCGGCCCGCTCAGCTGCTGGCGGCGCGATGCGACATGGGTCTGGAAGCGGTCGAGGGCAGCGAAGAGCTCGCGGGCCGAGCGGTAGACCGCCTCGCCGTCCGCCGTCAGGCGAAAGCCACCGCGACCGCGCTGGCACAGCCGCAGGCCGAGGCGGGTCTCGAGATCATGCATATGGGTGCTGACCGTCGACTCTGAGACATTGAGCAGCGCCTGCGCGGCAGCAAAGCCGCCACATTCCGCGACAGCAGCGAACACGCGCAAAAGACGCAGATCGGCATCGCTCACCCGTCCAAGCATCGACTCACAGACCATTCCGTCAAGCAATTGCCAAAGAGGTTACACCGTCTGGGTCGATTGTCGAATCGCCGAAGTATGCTTTGGCGGATTGCCATGGCGCCGGCAGCCATGGCAGGGCACTGTCGCGAAATCCGCCAACAAGGACTGGACGATCCATGGCCGAAGCCTCCTCGCCTTCGATCTTTGCCCGCTTCGGCATCAGGCCGGTGATCAACGCCTGCGGCGTCTATACCGATCTCGGCGGGTCACGGCTCACGCCGACAGTGCTCAAAGGCATGGCCGAGATGAACAGCCAGTTCGTGTCGATGCCCGAGCTGCTCGACGCCACCGGATGGTGCATCGCCGCGCTGATCGACGCGCCGGCGGCCCGCGTCACACCGGGTGCGGCGGCGGCCATCATGCTCGCCACCGCGGCGGCAATGGCCGGCGGCGACGGCGCCAAGGGAGAGCGCCTGCCCGACAGCTCCGGCATGAAGAGCGAGGTGCTGATCCAGGCGGGACATCGCTACAAATACGACCGCCAGGTGCTGATGGCCGGAGCGCGCCTCGTCGAGGTCGGCTCGCAAAACGGCACGCGACCCGACCAGATGATCGCGGCGATCACCGACCAGACCGCCATGGTCATCCACCCAGCCCATCTCGACGGGAAGCCCGGGACGATCGCGCTCGAACATGTCGTTGCGCTTGCCCATCAGCGTGGGGTGCCGGTGTTCGTCGATGCCGCCTATATGGTCTATCCGCCGGCGCTGATGGGGAGCTATCTCAAGCGTGGCGCCGACCTCGTGGCGATCAGCTCGAAATATTTCGGCGGACCCAATGCCGGAGGCTTCGTCATCGGCAGCAAGGAGCAGATCGCGTCGATCGCTGCATTCGACTTCACGCGGTACGAGTCCGGGCGTTATCGCAAGTTTGGACGGCCGCTGAAAATGGACCGGCAGATGGCGGTGGCGGTGGTGCTGGCGCTCGAGGAATGGCTCGCTTGCGACCATGCAGCGCGACTGCACGGCGATGAGCGCCGGGTCGCAATGTTGTCGGAAGCCTTGCGCGGGGTTGCCGGGCTCACAGTCGAGCCGAAATGCTTCACCATGGATGAGCGGTTCATCGATGGACCGCCGGTCAATTGCTTGTTGGTGACGTTCGATCAAGCGCAATGCCGGCTCAGTGCAGGGGATGTTGCAACAGCGCTGGCGGAGGGCGACCCGCGGATCGTGGCCGTCCATGAGGGAACGCGGATCGGTTTCGTCACCGATGTGCTGAGCGACGCCGAGGCCGCAGTGATCGGCGAGCGGCTGCGCGCGCTGCTCAAGGCTTAGGCCAGGACTCAATAGGTCGCGCCGATCTTCCGAGCAGTCGCCCCGTTTCACTCCCCTCTCTCTCCGCGCCAGCCGGGAGAGGGTGGTGACCAGAGCATGGTCAGCGACGCGTCAGCGATCCGAGAATGCCGCGGACAAGGACATCGCCGAGATTGCGGACCACCATCGAGCCGACTTGGCGACCGACGCTGCCGGCGACGTTCTTGACGAAACGCTCGGACGCGGTTTCGCGCTCGCGCGCCGGACCCCGGTCCTGGCGCGCCTGGCTGGCGGACTCCTTGGCTGCCTGCTTCTCGGCGGCAGCCGCTGCCGCCGCGTCGTCGCGGGCCTTGGTCTTGGCGGCCAGTTTCTCATAGGCCGACTCGCGGTTCACCGTCTCGTCATAGAGTCCATAGATCGGGCTCTGCTTGATCGTCTGAAGGCGCTCGGCATCGGCGATCGGACCCAGGCGGCTCGACGGGGGCCTGATCATGGTGCGCTCCACCATGGTCGGCACGCCCTTGAGATCGAGCACCGAGACCAGCGCCTCGCCCTTGGCCAGCTCGGTGATTGCCTGCTCGGTGCTGAAGGCAGGGTTCTGACGGAAGGTGGTGGCGGCCGCCTTCACCGCCTTCTGGTCGCGTGGGGTGAAGGCGCGCAGCGCATGCTGGATCTTGTTGCCGAGCTGGGCCAGCACCGTTTCCGGAACATCGAGCGGATTCTGGGTGACGAAATAGACGCCGACGCCCTTGGAGCGGCTCAAGCGCACCACCTGCTCGATTTTCTGGACGAGCCCGGGCGGTGCATCGGTGAAGAGGAGATGCGCCTCGTCGAAGAAGAAGACGAGCTTGGGCTTCTCCAGGTCCCCGACCTCCGGCAAGTCCTCGAAGATCTCAGACAGCAGCCACAGCAGGAAGGTCGCGTAAAGCTGCGGCGAACCCATCAGCTTGTCGGCAGCGAAGATGTTGACGTAGCCGCGCCCGTCGCGGGTGGTGCGCATGAGATCGTGGATATCGAGCGCCGGCTCGCCGAAGAAGTTGTCGCCGCCCTGCTCCTCCAAGACGACAAGACGACGCTGGATGGCGCCGATGGTCTGGGCACCGACATTGCCGTAATCGGTGGTGACGGATTTGCCGCGGGCAGCGAGGTCGGAGAGCAGCGACCGCAAGTCAGGGAGGTCGAGAAGGAGAAGCCCCTCCTCATCGGCAATGCGGAAGGCGATGTTGAGCGCGCCTTCCTGTGCCTCGGTCAATCCCATCAGGCGGGACAGCAGCAACGGACCCATCTCCGAGATGGTGGTGCGGATGGGATGGCCCTGCTTGCCGAACAGATCCCAGCAGATGGTCGGGGTGGCGGCAAAGCCATAATCGTCGAGGCCGATCTCCTTGGCGCGCGCCAGCAGCGCATCGGAGGGTTGGCCGGCCTGCGAGATGCCCGAAAGATCGCCCTTGATGTCGGCTGCGAAAACCGGCACGCCCATCGCGGAGAACCCTTCCGCCAGGATTTGCAGCGTCACCGTCTTGCCGGTCCCGGTGGCACCGGTGATCAGGCCATGGCGATTGGCCAGCGGCAAGTAGAGGACCTCTTTGTCTTTCTTGGTGCCGCTGGCGCCAATCAGAATGCAATTGTCGGTCATCGGCAAAATCCTCGTATCGGTGCCTGGCCGGGATCTTTTCCCCATGCTTTCGCCTTCGAATCGTGCGCCCCGGCAACCTGATATAAAAGCCTCATTGCTGCAAACGATCAACGGATAAGGACCGGACCATGCAGGAGCTGATCAACAGGGTGGTTGCCGCTGCCGGGCTTGACCATGAACGGGCCGAGAAGGCGGTCGGGATCATCCTGTCGCTGGTGCGTTCCCAGGGGCCGCGCGACAAGGTCGATAGGCTGTTCGACAAGCTGCCGGGGGCCGCAGCGCTCGCCGACCGTCATGGCCGCGATGGTGCCGTCAAGGGAGGACTGCTCGGCGGCCTTCTCGGGGGCGGGCTGATGGGGGCGCCGCTGGCGGCGGTGGGCAAGCTGCAGGCAGCCGGACTTTCCATGGGGGAGATCAAGGCGGTGGGCTATGAGGTGCTGGCCTATGCCAAGGAGAAGGCGGGAACCGACCTCGTCCGCGATGTCGCCGGATCGATTCCGGGTCTCTCCGGCTATGTGTGAGACGGACGGCAGTCGGCATTAGGCAGATAGGCAGATAGGCAGATAGGCAGATAGGGAGTGAGGTGAGCTCTGCCTGCTGCCACCTAAAAGCTCCAGCGCAACCCACCCTGACCGGCGAAGCCGTCGATCTCGTCGCCGACGAAAGATTGGAGGTTGGCAAAGGCAGTAAATCGGGCAGTGGTGACCTGGACGCCGCCACCGATGATACTCCAACTTTCCAACTCGTTCTTGGCGCCGAGATAACCAAAGACTCCGCCGCGATTGCCGCCGGCAAATTCATGGAGGAAGTGCGCGTCGAGATAGGGCTCGATCGTGGCGTCCGCGAGGGCGGCGCGATAGCCGGCGCGAAGACCGGTGCGGCTGCGCAGGCTGTCGCCATCGGCGAACGACATGGGAACCGTCTCGGCGAGCGAGCCGTCATCGATATCGCTCGCGACATAGGCGAGCTGGCCGAGCGGATTCAGATAGAATCCGTCGCCGATGTCGAATTTGTAACCGAGCTCGAAGCTGCCGCCGATCGATCGGGCATCGAAATCTCCCGACAGCGCACGCTGCTGGTAGGTCACGGTCAGGAGATCGGCCTTCACCAGCAGATCGGCATGGAAGCCACCATTGAGATAGACCAGATAACCGCCGATGCTGCCGCCTTCATAGACGACGCGATCCGGCATGTGCTCGATGTCAACATCGGAGCGGACATAGGCGCCGAGCAGGCCGGCGATCACCGAATCACCGCCGAGAGGACCCCGGGCGACGCCATCGACACCGCCTTGGGCGGCAGCAATGCTCTGATGAAAGTCGGCCGCGGAGGCCGGGTCAAAGTCGGCATTCTCGCCAAAGCCGCGCATCCACACCCCACCGCTCAGGCGCGGCGTCGGCGGGGCTCCGGGAAAGTCGGCGGCGGGGATGAGCTGCGGCAGCGCGGCCAGGGACACGAGGTCGCTCATGCGCTGATGCCAGGCGCTGACGCCGGCATGCCAGATATTCTGCAGCCCGGTCATCACCGCGCCGAGGGCATCGATCCCCTGCCAATTGGTGCCTGCCTCATAGAGCTCCCATCGGTTGCTGCCGTCATCGTCGGGCCGCAGATCATAGAAAAAGAAGCCGACGCTGATCGGCCCGTCCGACAGGCGGAACTCGTCACCGCGCGGCCGACTGCCCTGGTCGATGACGAAGATGTCGTCGGCACCGCGCGTTCCGGACGAGTGTGCCACATTGTTCACCGCGACCAGCGTCGTGCCGCTGACCACCCCGGACACGGTCAGGAGATCGGCGGGCGCGCCCGTGCCGGCAAGCGCGGCATCGAGCGCGATCGCCCCGCCACCATTGAAGGCGGCGAGGCCCGGGAGAGTCAGACGGTCGCCGGTGCGGCCATCGACCATGGTGATAAGACCGGTCGAGCCGTTGGCAAAGCTCTCCAGGCCGAAGATCGTCACCTGATCGGCACCGCCGGAATCGCTCACATGCAACGTGCCGCTGTTGACCATCTCGTCGATGCCGCTGCCGAAATCACTGTCGCCGCGCGCCTCGAACCAGCCGGCATTGGCGAGATTGTCCTCGCCGTCATCGAGGCTGACCGAACCGATGATCATGTTGAGATTGTCGATGGTCGCAGGACCGCTGCCGGGATCATTGACGATCGCTCGATCGTTCAAGGACTGGATGATTCCGTGATTCTCCAATCGCGCCGCGCCGGCGGCAAACAGCTCGACGCCAGCGCCGCCCTGGCCGCTGCCGCCGGTCACGTCGCCGCTGTTGTAGATGGTCAGGGAACCCGGCCCGGCGGCAGTGGCATCGATGGCGCTGGCGTCACGCGATACGATATTGCCGTCGTTTTTGATCGATATGTCGCCATTCAAGGTGGTGGCGGCAATACCGCGCTGGCCGACGGCCATGTCGCCGCGGTTGACGACGCCGACAGCTCCCGTGTTGTTTGATCTGGCAACAATGCCATCGGCACCGGCGGTGAGCGGCGCGTCATTCACGATATTGACGTCTCCCACATTCGTCGAGGCAAAGATCGAATCGCCGCCAGCCACCGATACCGCACCAGAATTGTCGACATTCGCCGATCCCGTTAGGGTGGTCGCGACGATGCCGTAGGCCGGGAACAAGGCACCCGAACCGGTGACGCTGATGGCGCCGCTGTTGGCGACGTTGGAATTGCCCTCAATGACGCTGGCCCTTATGGCCGTTGCAAAGTCGCCGCCGGTCGAGAGCGCGGCGCTGTTCGTCAAGTCGACGCCGTAATCGCCGCGCCCCTCGATGGCGAGTCCATTGTCGCCCGACGTGGTAATGGCAGCAACATTATCGACATAAGCCCGACCGGTGGCCATGACATGGATGCCACTGGCACCGAGGCCCTCCGTCACAATTGTCGCACCGTTGTCGACGGTTACATCCTGGCCACGCGCTTCGATGCCATAGGCCCGTTCACCACGCGTCGTCAGCGCACCTCTGCTGACGATTTCGGCATCGCCATAGATGGCCTCCCCGTGGATGGCAGCAGAAAAATTGCCGACCGTTGCGACCAGCCCGGAGCTGTCAATCACGACCGAGTTCCCATAGGCATAGCCATGGATTGCATCGGCATCAAAACCATCGCTGGTTGTCACGTCGCCGACGCTGACGATTGAAACATCAGCGCCTGTTGTTCGAACCTTGATCCCGCCAGTGACACCGGAAATATTGCCGCGGCTGACAATATCCGCGCTGCCGTTGACGAGCACCGCGGCATAAATGCCGTCCCTTCCAGCGGTGAGCGCCGCGTCATTGGCGATGTCGATGTCGCCGACGGAGGTCGTCGCCATGATGGCGTGACCACCCGCCGTGGATACCGTGCCGGAATTTTCGACGGTGACCGACCCCGTGGTGGTAAAGGCGCCAATGCCCAAGGATTCGCCCGGGCCGGTGTTGCTGATGGTCCCGCTGTTGGTAACATTCGTGTCGCCATTGGTCGCGGTGGCCCACAAGCCTCGCGAAGTGCCGGCGCTGGTGGAAATATCGGCGCTGTTGTCGACCGTCACCGATCCCTGGCCGGTGGAACCACCGAAAATTCCGATGCTCGCGCTTGCCGTCGCCGTGATGTCGCCAATGCTCGTCACCAGGACAGGACCGAAGACCCGTGCGTCGATCCCGTATGAGCGATCTCCATTGAGAGTCAGCGGACCATCATTTTGCACCTCGGCGCTGTTATCACCCCTCGCGACAATGGCCCGACCGGCCGGGCCGGTCATCGTTATGGAGCCACTGTTGATGGCGCGCGACTCGTTTGCGCCATAGGCGACGATGCCGACGGAATAAGCGCCCGAGAGTGTCATCTCGCCGCTGTTGACGATGCTCGCGACAGTCGCCCCCTCATAGGTGCGCGCGCGGAGGCCGACAGTACGGTCGCCGA
>Ga0075431_100007575_pt1 | contig 10808 bp, 9 predicted proteins | sample RhiMetdeltSRZDD5_FD_75297 | JGI IMG/M metagenome (GOLD analysis project Ga0075431, IMG submission 75297) | Populus rhizosphere microbial communities from Tennessee, USA - Rhizosphere MetaG P. deltoides SRZDD5 | ecosystem: Host-associated > Plants > Roots > Rhizosphere > Soil | place: USA...
TCCCACAGACCATCGAGGTGGTAGACGTCGTCGGGCGCCTCCGGTGTCGTCCCCGGATGCTCCGGGGCCACGACCGTGAAGCTCCGCGCAAGGTGGTCGAGGAACGGATCCCACGTCAACCCCCATGGCCCGTGCAGGAACACGAGCGGCGGGCCTTCGCCCTTCGAGCGCACGCGGATCCGGACTTGGCCCTGCCAGACGACGAGCGTGCGTTCCGTCATGCGCGAGCCGCCGCCACCGGCGCCGCGGCGCGCGACGTCTGCGTGCCGCGCAACCCCTCCGGCCACCAGTGGTTGACCCAGCCTTCGTCGTCCCAGAGCGGCCGCAGATGCGGCAACACCTCCCGCGCGAACAGATCCATGTTCTCGAGCGTGAGCTCGTGGGGCATGGAGCCGATCTGGAGGAGGACCATGAGATTGCCGACGCGCAAGCCCTTGACGACCTCCTCGCGAATGCGATCGCGGACGGTGGCGGGGCTGCCCGCGATGACATAGCCCTTCTCCACGAAGTCGCGATAGCGGAGCCTCTTCGTGTCCTCGGCGCGCCGCACGTTGCTGCGGGCGGCGGCGAGGAGGCTGCGGTAGTCCTGGTTCCCGGGCGGCGCGCCGAGCTCGAGCGGCCAGTGCAGACATTTGTGGTAGAAGTACTCGACGTGCCGGGCGTACTTCTCCTCCGCCCGCGCGTCAGTCTCCGCTACGGCCGCCAGCTGCAGAAAGCCCGCGCGATACGGATTGGCCTCGCGGCCCTTGTCGGCGACGACCCTCCAGTACCCCTGCATCATCGTGTGGGCGGCCTTGGCGCCGGAGTAACTGAGGAAGCAGTAGCAGACGTCGTGATCGACGGCGAAATCGAAGGTGCTGATACTGCCCGAGCCGGGAACCCACACCGGCGGATGCGGCTGCTGGATCGGCCGGGGCCACAGGTTCACGTTGGCGAGCTGATAGTAGCGGCCGTTCCACGCGAAGATCTCGCGCGCCTGCCAGGCTTTGAGGGTCAGCGCGAAGGCCTCGCGATATCGCTCCCGATGCTCCATGGGCGTGATGCCGTAGCAAAAGTTCACGTCCATCGGGCTGCCGAGCGGCAAGCCGGCCACCAGCCGCCCGCCGCTGATGCAGTCGAGCATCGCGTATTCCTCGGCCACCCGGATGGGCGGATTCGACGTGGGCAAGGTTGCGCCCATCTGCACGATGGCGACGTCGCTGCCGTTGGTGGCCTTCGCCAGCACGCTGCCCATGAGGTTCGGGCTCGGCATGAATCCGTAGGCGTTCTGGTGGTGCTCATTGGTGCACACGCCGTCGAAGCCAGCGCGGGCGGCGTAGAGCAGCTCGTCCAGCGTCCAGTTGTAGTACTGGCCCACGCGACCGGCGTCGGCCAGCTCCCACCAGGGTGGTGTGACCCACACGGACTCGTAGCGCTTTTCGAAGTCGTCGGGCAGCTCGCGATGCGGCATCAGATGGAACGCGCTGATCTTCATGGCTCCCTCGCGGACAGCAGTGTACCCGAACTCAGCTGGCGCGCTCGCGGAGGGTCTTTCGATCGACCTTCCCGGCGGGTGTCTTCGGCAGCTCGTCGACGAGCTCGATGGCACGCGGATACTCGTGCTTGCTCAATCGCGCCTTCACGAACTCCTGGAGCTCGCGCGCGAAGCCGGGCCCCATCCCCGGCGCCACCACGCAGGCCTTGGGAATCTGTCCGCGCAGCGGATCGGCGACCGCGATGACGGCCGCCTCCCGCACGTCGGGATGGGCGAGGAGCGCCCGTTCGATCTCGAGCGCGCTCATCGTCCAGCCCGCGGAGATGATGACGTCGTCAGATCGTCCGGCGTGAAAGAAGTAGCCGTCGGCGTCGACCCGGCCGCGATCCTTGACACGGAACCACTCGCCGCGCCGCCGGACCGCGATCTCACCGAGCTGACCGGGGGGCACGGGACCGTCGTCGTCCACCACCGCGACCTCCCACCCAGGAGCCGCCTTGCCGAGCGCGCCGCGACGCGGCGCGAATCCCTCGAATCCCGGATAGCTCGCGATGATGACGCCGACCTCGGTGCTGCCGTACATGCTGCACGGCGGAACGCCGAAGGTCCGTTCGACGAAGTCCCATGTCCGGTCGTCCATCGGCTCGCCGGTGAACGAGAGCTTCGTGGGCCGCACGCGCCGATCGCCGGCGAGGCCCGACTCACGGAGCATGCGGTAGACCGTGGGCGCCGCCGCCAGGTTCGTGATGGCGAAGGCGTGCAGCGCGTCGATGAGCCGATCGGCCCGGAAGCGGCCCGCGTAGCTGCCGACCGCGATGCCGAGCGCCAGCGGCGCGATCGTGCCGTGCCAGAGGCCGTGCCCCCAGGCCGGCGACGACGGGCAAAAGTAATGGTCGCCACGCTGGAGGCCGACCCCGTACAGCGCGGCCACCATCAGCGTCACCACCGCGCGATGGGTGTGGCGCACGGCTTCCGGCAACGCGCGCGTCGTTCCCGACGTGTACTGCAAGAGCGCGACGTCGTCGGCGGCCGTGGCCGGCGCGTACCGCGCCGACGCGGCGCGCAGCCGGTCGCCGAGCGCGTCCACCGTCCAGACGGTGAGGCCCGGGAACCGGGCGCGCCAGCGGTCGGCGTCGTGCTCGACGAGCAGCAGGCGCGGCCGGCAATCGTCGACGCGCAGGGCGAGTCCGTCGGGGCCGAAGAGGGTGAACAGCGGGACGGCCACCGCGCCGCGCTTGACGGTGCCGAAGACGGCGCCGTAGAAGGCGAGCGAGGGCTCCAGCATGATGGCGACGCGGTCGCCCCGCGCCACGCCCTCGTCCTCCAGCACGCTGGCGAACCGGCTCGACCAGTCGGCCAGCGCGGCGAACACGTGCTCCTCGCGACGGCCATCCTCGAACTGGATGCGCAACGCCGTTCCCTTGTCGACGTGGCGATCGACACATTCGTGCGCGAGGTTGAGCCGCTCGCGGTCGCCGTCGAACAGTTGCCAGAGCGCTTCCCACCGGAACTGCGCATGCGCCTCCGGATAGCGCCGAAGGCCGAGCACGGAGGTCATCGCGTGGGGAGGACGATCTCGGCCGAGGCCGACGCGATCGTCTCGTCGCGCTGGTTCGTCCCGACGAGCTCCAGCATCACCACGCCGCCGGGCGCCTTGCCGACGACGCGGCCGCGACACCACGTCGTGTCGCCGATGAGGTTGTGACGGAGCACTCGGGCGTTGAGGCGCCGGAGGAACCCGGCATCGCCCATCCAGTTGGTGACGAGGTGGCCGAGCCAGGCCACGCGCTCCGGACCATAGTCGTACGCACCGGGAACGCCGACGGCGCGCGCCATCGCCTCGTCCCAGTGGACTCGCTCCGGCGGCTCCGGCACCCCGAACGCGTTCGGGATGCCGAGGGCCGGGTGACGGTCGAACATCTCGAAGGCCAGCCCGTGCGCGCGCACGTAGAGACTGCCCCAGCCCTGCACGAACGCCACCACCGACGTCACCGTGAGCGGCCCCTTGATCACCTCGGGCATCCCCTCGCCGACCTGCACGTCGTCCCAGAGGCGCGGCGTGGCGCCGCGAATCTGCTCAGTCGCGTACGCGGCCTTGATGGCCGCCAGCTCGTCCGCAGAGTAGCGATGCGGGCCATCCGACGTGTACTTTCCGCGCTCGCGGGCCGTCTCGCGCTCGGTCCGGAAGCACCACGAGTCGGCCTCCGCCACGACTTCGGCGCGCTGATTGGTGAAGGTCGTCCGGTAGATCTGCTGGATGGTGCGCTTTGCGAACCGCGACGGCTTCTCGACGAGCGCGTGCAGCATGCTCTCGCCCACGATGCGATCGTCCACGTGAATCGGGCGTTGCCAGCGAAAGTCCGTGCCGCCGTACATCGCGTGGATGCCGGGCAGTCCGCCGACGTAGCCGGACACGATGCGATCCAGGGCGAAGAGCAGCGTGGGCGGGGCAACCCCCGCCGCCAGCCAGTACGGATTCCGGTCACCGATGCCATGCGCCCAGTGTCGGACTGCATCCCGCGTGGCGACCTCGATGTAGGGCTCGGGGCGCGGCACCGGTTTGCCGAGGCGAGCCTGCAGCGCGGCGAGCGCCTCGGCGGTGATCGTGGGAAACCGCGTGGAGGCCAGCGTGTCCATCGACTTCGTCTCCTCCCGCTCAGGTGGCGATCGTCTCGATGGCCCGCGCCTCGTCATCGGACAGCGACACGGCGTCACTCGCGAGATCCTGGCGCATGTGCTCCGCATCCGTCGTGCCGGTCAGCGCAAGCATACCGACCGCGTGCGCGAAGCGGAACACGACCTGCGCCGCGGTGACATGGCTGTGTTGCGCGATGCGCGCCACCAGCGGATGTCTCAGGACCTCGGCGTTCGCGGTCAGCAGTGAGAAGCCCTGGTAGACGATGGCGCGCTCGGCACAGAAGGCGCGGACCTGCCGGTCCCAGCCGGAGCGCGCAAAGCAACGGTTCTGCACGAACGTCGGCGGCTCGCCGCCGCCGGCCGTCATCTCCCGCAGGTGGCGCAGCGAGACGTTGCTCACGCCGAGCCAGCGCGTGCGGCCGGCATCGCGCTCCCGCCTCATGGCGGCCCACGCCGCGGCGTCCTCGTCCGTCCAGCCGTAGGCCGAGGCGGGACCATGGAGCACGAAGCTCTCGACGCGATCGGTGCCGAGGTGCTCGAGCGAGCGCGCCAGCGACTGCGCGACCTGCGTTCCGACGTCCGCGGCCGCATCGTACGGCAGGCGGTGGTCCTGACCGGCCCGATACGTGAATTTCGTCTGGAGGAAAACGTCGGCGCGAGTGACGACGCCCGCGCGATAGGCGGCGGCGAGTCCGCGGCCGACGCCGGCCTCGAAGTAATGCCGGCGCTGGTTCGCCGTGTCGATGCCACGGAAGCCCGTTCGCAGCGCCAGCTCGGTCAGGGCCTCGGTGCGGTCTTCCTTCCACGCGGTGCCGTAGAGCAGCCGCGGCGCACCGGTCATCTCGCCTTCGCGGCCACGGACACGCCCTGCGCCCCTATCCGCTCGAGGGCGCGCGCCACCAGCCCGGACGCCTTCGCCTCCTCGACGAAGCCCCGCAGGTACGCGAGCCCCGCGTCTCGCCCGCGCGGCATCCCGAGGGCTTGCTGGACGGCCATGAAGCGACCGTCGAGCAGGCGCGATCCCGGCAGGTTCGGGGCCAGCCCGATGAGGGCCTGACGCAGTCCGGCCAGCGCCTCCACCTCACCGGCGGCGAGCAGGGCGAAGGCCGCGTCGGCCGTGTGCGCGCGCACCAGCCGCGCACGCTGGAGATTGCGGCCGAGGTAGAGCTCGTAGTTGGCGCGGGCGGGAGCGGCCACGCGCACGCCGGGCGCGTCGACGTCGGCGGCCCCGGAGAGCGGCGAGCCGGCCGGGACGAGATACGTCGCGTCGATTTCCAGATAGGCCGCGGTGAAGCCGATGTCCGCCGCGCGCGCGGGATCGATGCCGAGGAAGGCGATGTCCCAGGCGCCCGTCTTCGCCGCATCGACCATGGTCGCTACGCTGTCGTAGGCCACCAGCTCCACGGCGACCCCGAGACGACGCGCCAGCTCGTGGGTGAGATCGACGGCCACACCGCGCGACTCTCCGCTGGCCGGGTCGCGCGTCGCGAGAATGAAATTCCCATAATTGATGCCGGCCCGGAGCATGCCGCCGGGGGCGAGATCACTGCGGATGCCGGGGGGGATCGCGGTCATGTCGCGCAGGATGCTAACAGAATCGCCGCCGAAAAACGCATCGCCGTCTGGAAGCGTCCTGCTACGCTCGACCTGGTGAGCCGAGTGGCCGCTCCGGAGAAGAAAGGCAATTTGCACCGGCGACTGGCGGCGTGGGAGGCCGGCGCCCATCGCGTGCTCCATCGCCTGCACCTCGACCGCATCCGCATCAAGCTCCTCGTGTTCGCCGTGGTCGCAACCCTCGTGCCCACGCTCACGCTGAGCTATCACTCGTACTCGATGAACCGCGAGCACGTCAACGCGAAGATCACCGAGGAGCTCCGCAACGCCAGCAGCCAGACCGCGCGCGAGTTCAATCTCTGGCTGAAGGAGCGGTTCTACGAGACCCGCGTGTTCTCGACCTCGTACGAGGTGACGGAAAACCTCGAGCAGCTCGGCCGCGGCCGCGATACGGGGCGGCAGCGATCCGAGGCCGTGCGGAGGCTCAGCGAGTACCTCGCGTCCGTCCGCGCCAAATTCAGCGACTACGATGATCTGTGCGTGCTCGGTCTCGACGGCGAGCGGCTGGTGCCGGCGGCGGGCGAAGCGCTGCGGACGCGGCTGCCACGGGAATGGACGAAGCAGATCCGGGCCGACGACAACGTGGTCGGTGAGCCGTACCGTGATGCCGGCCGCGACGGCAAGGCGGTCATCGTCGTCGCCGTTCCCATCAAGGCCGCCAACGGCCGGCTCCTCGGCGCCATGGCCGCTCGGCTCAACTTCGACGCCATGGAGAAGATCGTGAAGAGCTTCGCCGTCGGCCATACCGGCGGCGTCCACATCGTCGACCGCCTCTCGAGGATCATCGTGACCTCCGCGGCGACGGCGCCCCTTGCCACGCGACTGCCGGTAGCGGCCACCACCAAGCTGCTCGACGCCGGCGACGCCACCACCGTCTATGCGGATGCCGGCGGGCAGTCCGTCATCGGCACGATGCGGCCGGTCTCGGGGATCGGCTGGACAGCCGTGGCGGAGATCGCGCGCGCGGAGGCCTACGCGCGCGTGTCGCGACAGCGGAACGTGACGGCGGTCACGCTGGCAGGCCTCGTGATCGCGGTGGGATTCGCGGCCTACGTGCTCGCCTTGACGGTCGCGCGTCCGCTGGAGCGGCTGACCGCCGGCGCCACCCAGGTTGGCGGGGGCGACTTCGGCGTGCACGTGCCGGTGCTCGACTACGGCGAGGTCGGCTATCTCACGCGCGCGTTCAACAAGATGGTCAGCCAGCTGCGGGAGGGACGCGAGGAGCTGGCGGCCATCAACGTGGCGCTGGAGACGCTGTCGGTCACCGACGGCCTCACCGGTCTCTTCAACCACAAGCACCTGATGCAGACGCTGGACACGGAAGTCGCCCGCGCAGAGCGCCACAAGCATCCCCTGTCGGTCCTGATGATCGACGTCGATCACTTCAAGCAGTACAACGACCGGTTCGGCCACCAGCTGGGCGACAAGCTCCTGGCCGACATCGCCGTGCTCTTCAAGCGCACGACCCGCAGCATCGACTACGTGGCCCGCTACGGCGGGGACGAGTTCCTGCTGCTCCTGCACGAGGTGGCGTCCGAGGATGCGCTGCTGCTGGCGGATCGGGTGCGGAGCGCGGTGGCCACGGCCGCCTTCGGCCCCGGCGACCACAAGATCACGGTGAGCATCGGCGTGGCGAGCTACCCCGAGCACGGCGAGACGGCGGAGGCCGTGATCGCCAGCGCCGACGCCGGGCTCTACCGTGCCAAGCGCGGCGGACGCAACGAAATCGTGCTGGCGTCAGGCGGCGACGCGCGCGCTCAGCGCTGATCGAGCAGGCTGTAGTGCACCCAGCCCGCGCGACCGTCGTCGGTCTTCACGCGGACCCACACGCCGCTGTATGAAACGGCGCTGAGCGGCGTCCCGCGCTCCACGACGAAGAGGATCCTGGAACCGGAGCCGGGGTTCTCGCGGATGTTGCTCCGATTCGACGCGCGGAGCGCCAGCACCGGCGAGAGGACGTGCTCGCCGTCGAGCCGTGGCAGGTCGACGCTCCGGACCGGCCGATCGGTGCGTGGCTTGATCGCCATCTTCACCTGGCTGGTGAGGTACACCGTGCCGTCGTAGTTCTGCTTCTTGAACTCCTCGGTCGCCATCCGGAGGAGCTGCTGGGCCTGGAGAAGGTCGCCCTCCTTCGGTCGCAGCGCCGGCTCCGCCGGCAGCGATTTGAGCGCGATCTCGGTCTCGGCCAGGTTCGACGCCGCCTCGGCCCGGCCCGAGAGACCTCGCAGCTTCGCCATGGCGCGCACGACTTCCAAAATGGCGGCCTCGAGCTTCTGATTGAGGGCCCGGATCTCGGCGTCCTTCTCGAGCGACTGCAGATGCATGCGGGCGAGCTTTTCCTCGAGATCACGATAGCTGGCCGCCTGCTTGCGGGCCGCCTCTTCCGACGCGCGCCGTTCGCTGGCCGCCTGCCGCTGCTGGGTCGCTGGATCCGTCATCAGCGCACAGCCGGCGAAGATGCCCGCGCCGGCGATCCACACTCCGATCCCGGCCAGTCGCCTGGACTTGCGGATTGTCCGTTCCATGCCGCATCGAAAGAGCAAGGGCGGGACCAAGTCTCTAACCGTCCGCCATATCGACCGGAACACCAGGATTCTCGCCGCAGATCCCGCCGGGTGATCCGTGCTCAGGCGGTCACAAATCGCCCACGCAGTCCGCCGGTCTACGAGTCGCAGAGCGGACAGATAGGCGTCAGGCTCGTATTGACGACGCAGCACTCGAGGTCGAGGAAATGGCCGTTGGGACAGGCCAGCGTCGTCGGCTCCCCTTCCAGCCACACGTTGCCACACACACGACAGTCCTCGGCCTGCCCTTCCCGCCAGCCGGCGGCCACGGCGTTTCGGATGACCGCCGCCTCGATCGCCTCGCTCACTTCTCGCTCGATTGCCGCCCGCTCGTCGTCGACATCATCATCCATGCCGTCACTGTACTCCCGACGGACGCGGCGGCGTCGCGCCGAGGTGGCGGCGCTCCAGCTGGCGGGATATTCGGGGTGGGCGGCGCCCCGGTCTGCCCGAGGTCGGAGAGCGGGTCGGCGGGAAAACTCTTCCGGCGCCTAATGATCGCGTGGGTGCACGGATCGGGCACCTATCGGTGAATAGCGGCTGGCGCACGATCATCCTTTCACTCGTTGGTAGACTAGGGCAGACACCAGCCGGTCTCACCGCCGGCGACAAGGAGATCCTCATGCTTCGACGACTGATCCCCGCCGTCACCGTCGCGCTGCTGCTCGTCGTCAGCGTCGTCGCCGCCCAATCGCCGACGACGGACACGAAGCCGCTCGACGTCCCCTATGTGCCCACGCACGAGTCGCTGGTGGAGGAGATGCTGAGCATGGCCCGGGTCACCGGCAACGACGTGCTGTACGACCTCGGCTCGGGTGACGGCCGCATCGTCATAACGGCGGCCCGGAAATTCGGCACACGCGGGATTGGCTACGATCTCGATCCCGAGCGCATCAAGGAAGCGCGCGAGAATGCGCGGCGCGCGGGCGTGACGGACCGGGTCCGGTTCGAGCAGCAGGACATCTTCACCGCCAAGATCGCTGACGCGACGGTGGTGACGATGTACCTCCTCCCCGACGTCAACATGCGGCTCCGTCCGCGACTCCTGAGCGAGCTGAAGCCCGGCACGCGGATCGTCTCGCACAACTATGACCTCGGCGACTGGCAGCCGGTTCAGCGCAAGGAGATGGACGTGACCGGCATCAACCACACGCTCTTTCTCTGGATCGTTCCCCAGCGCGCGACCGGGCGATAGCGGTTACGCCGACGCGTTGAGCCGCCGGCGGCCGAGGATGGCGCGCGCCGCGTTGAGCCCCGGCGTGCCCATCACGCCGCCGCCGGGGTGGGCGGCCGCTCCGCACAGGAACAGGCCGCGGACCGGCATCCGGTAGCTCGCGTACCCGGGGACCGGGCGCAGCGAGAACAGCTGGCTCGGGGTCATGGCGCCCTGGAAGATGTTGCCGCCGGTGAGATTGAAGACGCGCTCGAGATCGAGCGGTGTGAGGATCTGGCGCGCGATCACCGAGCGCTTGAAATTCGGCGCGTACTCGTTCAGCACGTCGAAGCAGCGGTCCGCGAACGTTTCGCGCAGATCGTCCCAGGTGCCCTGGCGCAGCGCATAGGGCGCGTACTGGACGAACATCGACATGAGATGCCGACCGGGTGGCGCCACCGTGGGGTCGACGACCGACGGAATGGTGCACTCCAGGACCGGCCGTGATGACGGCCGGCCGTACTTCGCATCGTCGTAGGCGCGCTCGATGTAATCCTGGTCCGGACAGATGTGGATCGTTCCGCGGTGTTGCGGGCCTGCCGCCGTCCCCGGCACCGCGCTGAAGCTCGGCAGCTCCGAGAGCGCGACGTTGATCTTCAGCGACGCGCTCTCGTAGCTGATGCGATCGACGGCGGCCATGAACTCGGCCGGCAGCTCGGCCCGGTCCAGCAGACGCGTGAACGTCACCCGCGCGTCGGCGTTGCTCGCCACCACCGGGGCGTGAAACTCCTCGCCGGTGGCGAGGGCGACGCCGGCGACGCGTCCGTCGCGCACGAGGATGCGCGCAACCTCGGCCTCGCACCGGATCAGCGCGCCGTGCGCGCGGGCGGCGGCCGCCAGGGCCTGCGTCAGCCCGCCCATGCCGCCACGCACGTAGCCCCACACGCCGCGCTTGCCGTCCGTCTCCCCCATCACGTGATGGAAGAGCACGTACGCGGTCCCCGGCATCGAGGGGCTGGCCATGGCGCCGATGATCGCGTCGGTAGCCAGGGTGCCCTTGAGCTCCTCGGAGTCGAACCAGCGATCGAGCACGGTGCGCGCGGCGCCGGTGAGAATCTCCACCGCCTCGCCGGCGGCGGGACCGAGCCGCTGGAACGCGCGGCCGAGCGTGAACAGCTTGCGGAGATCGCCGAGCCGCGGCCGGAGGAGATCGGGCGGTGACGTTGTCAGCGTCGGCTCGATCACGTCGGCGACCCGCGCCAGCATCGCCTCGTAGCGCGGGTACCGCTCCGCGTCGCGCTGGCTGAACTTGCCGATCTCCTTGCGCGTGAGCTCGGCATCCGGCCCCATCAGCAGCGAGCGGCCG
>Ga0075431_100007576_pt1 | contig 10808 bp, 13 predicted proteins | sample RhiMetdeltSRZDD5_FD_75297 | JGI IMG/M metagenome (GOLD analysis project Ga0075431, IMG submission 75297) | Populus rhizosphere microbial communities from Tennessee, USA - Rhizosphere MetaG P. deltoides SRZDD5 | ecosystem: Host-associated > Plants > Roots > Rhizosphere > Soil | place: USA...
GGTCCTGGAGCTCCCGGAGCCCGTCAGGCGAGATCTCGCCTCGACCATGGGCCGCCATGGCCTCGATCAGCTCCTCGGGTCGCGGGATGCTGCCAATCGGCTCGGTCGGGATCAACGCGCCCTCCTCGGGTCGGTTCCGCCGTCGCTGGGGCGGCGCATGTTACCGGCACCAGGGCGTTCGGGCCGTTGCCGTCACTGGGCGATCTACTCGTCGGGCTCGGGTGGGACGTCGACGGGTTGGATGGTGAGGTCGTAGCCGTTGCGCTGGGCGGTCTGGGCCATCTCGTTGATCTCGACGGCCTGGAATCGGGCCATGCGGGCGGCGAGGATGCGGACGTCGGGGTCGTTGGCCTCTTGGGCGGCGTAGCTGGCCATGTGGATGCCGCCGCGGTGGTGCTCGGCCATGAGATCCAGGAACAGGACATCAGCGTCGGCGCCTCGGGCGTCGCGCAGTTCAGCGATCTGGTCGGCGGTGGCCATGCCCGGCATCTCGGAGGGAGCGGTGGCCATGTTCATCCAGTCCATGGCGACCTCGGGCCGGTTGGCGGGGTCGTGGCCCCAGTCGTCGAGGCGGGTAGCCATGATGCCGAGCTCGCGGTTCTGGAAGATGAGGATGTCGCTGGCGAACCCGCGCACCGTGGGGTCTGCGCCGTTGGCGAGCACGAGCACCGCCATCTCGACGGCTTGTTCGTGGTGGGTGGTCATGTCCTGGTAGAAGCCCACGTCGACGGCGCCGGGATCGGTTTGCCGGTGGTCGAGGAAGTAGACGACGGCTCCGCCGAAGAACGCCATCGCCGCCGCGATGATCAGCAGCTGCACCCAGTTCAGCCAGGGTGCGTCCCGTTCGTCGAGCCCGACCTCCTCGAGGTCTTCGTCATCGGGTGGGCCATCAACGGGCTCGTCGGTTGAGGGGTCGTCCATGAGGCCCTGTCGGTGGGGAGGCGTTGTGTCCTACGATGTTTGGCTTCGTGCGCAGGTTGCACAGAGTCAGGCGCACGGATGACGCATTCTGTACCAACAAGGGGGGTTCCTGATGGCACAGAGTCGCAGGCTTGCTGCGGTGATCGGACTGGGGTTGCTGGCGTCGACGTTCCTGGTGACACCGGCCAGCGCCCGCAGCCATCCCGATGTCGGTGACTTCCGCCGCGCGGTCACCGTCCGGGGCATCGTCCACCACCTCGATGCCCTCGCGGACATCGCGAACGACAACGGCGGCACCCGAGCGTCGGGCACGCCAGGCTACGAGGACTCGGTGGACTACGTGGTGCACCGGCTGCGCCGGGCCGGCTATCGACCGACGGTGCAGGCCTTCGAGTTCCCGTTCTTCCAACAGACCGGGCCGAGCACGTTCGAGAAGACCGCACCCGACGCCCAGATCTACGCGGAGGGTTCGGACTTCTTCTTGATGGACTTCTCCGGCACCGGCGACGTCACCGCGGGGCTGCAACCGACGAACGACATCGTCATCCCACCCGGTGCCGAACCGAGCACCTCGAACGCCGGCTGCGAACCCGAGGACTTCACGGGCTTCACCCCCGGCAACATCGCGCTGATCCAGCGGGGCACCTGCACCTTCGAGCAGAAGGCGGACAACGCCATCGCGGCGGGTGCGGTCGGCGTGGTGATGTTCAACGAGGGTCAGCCCGGACGCACCGACGCCGGTGAGTTCACCCTCGGGCGGCCCTTCGACATCCCGGTCGTGTTCACGAGCTTCGCTATCGGCGAGGCGCTCTACAACCAGATCCAGGGTGGGGCGAGCGTCTCGGTGCACCTGACCACACAGACGCTGTCCGAGCAGCGCACCACCTGGAACGTCATCGCCGACACCCGCCGCGGGCGGGCCGACCGGACCATCGTCGTGGGCGCGCACCTCGACAGCGTCCTGGCCGGGCCGGGCATCAACGACAACGGCTCCGGTTCGGCCACGATCCTCGAGCTGGCCGAAGAGCTCTCCGACCTGCATGTCCGGCCCACCAACCGGATCCGCTTCGCGTTCTGGGGCGCCGAAGAGTCCGGCCTGCTGGGCTCGGAGCACTACGTCACCACGCTCCCTGAGACCGAGCTGGCCAACATCGCGCTGAACCTCAACTTCGACATGGTCGGATCGGACAACTTCGTCCGCTTCGTCTACGACGGCGACGGCTCAGCCACCGGCACCGCCGGTCCGCCGGGCTCGGACCAGATCGAGCAACAGTTCCTGGACTACTTCGCCTCCCAGGGCCTACCGGTCGAGGCCACCCCGTTCGACGGGCGCAGCGACTACGGGCCGTTCATCGACGTCGGCATCCCCGCTGGTGGGCTGTTCACCGGCGCCGAAGGCATCAAGACCCCGGAACAGGTCGCCATCTACGGCGGGACCGCAGGGGAGCAGTACGACCCCTGCTACCACCAGGCCTGTGACGTTCTGGCGGGGGTGAACCGCACCGCCCTGGACCAGATGTCCGACGCCACCGCCACCGCCACCTGGGAGTGGGCCTTCGGCACACCACCTGCCCGAACCACTGCCACGGCCTCAGCAGCGACCGCAGCAATGTCGACGGCGTCCGGACGCGGTCACACCCTGGCCAGCTGACCAGGATCCGGGGTGGCGGGGCATGCGCCCGCCACCCCGGACGCCGGCGTCCTCGTCCCTGGGTGACCGCACCGTCGGGCCGACCGAGGCATGACCAGCCCACCGGTCGGTGTGGTGGCCTAGGGTGGGTCGGGCGTTCCGGGCGCCGGCAGTCCGCGCGAAGGGCCAAGCCCACCGGTCTTCGAGCTCTTCGTGCGAGGGTTGCTTCCTCCTTTCGTGCCTGACGATGCGGACAGCAGGTGGACCGGAAGGAGGCCGTCGTGCCGACCCGTTGTCTTCCCCGGGACCCGAACCTCGAGCAGCTCCGGAACCTGGCCAAGACGCTCCAGCGCTTGGCGCGTGCCGGGGACGCCGGAGCGGTCGAGCTGGTGCGTGAGTTCCACCCCCGCCTCGCCGACGCCGTCGTCGGGTCGCCCGAGCTGCTCGGGTTGTCCCGATCGGACGTGCAGCTGGCGTTGGCGCGCTCGTACGGGTTCCCGTCGTGGCCGAGGCTGCGTGAGCACGTCATGACGGTCAACCGGCTGACCCGCAACCCCCATCGCCAGCCGGTCGGCGATCCCGCCGAGGGGACGGGCGGGCTGGTGGATGAGCTCCTGCGGCTGGCCTGCCTGAACTATGGGGCCGATGACCCGTCCCGGCCGGCCCGGGCCCGTGCCCTGCTCGCGGAGCATCCCGAGCTGGCGACGGCCACGATCCACTCCGTGGCGGCGGTGGGTCACGTGACAGCGGCCCGCGCACTGCTGGCAGGCGACCCGTCGCTGGCCTCACTGGAGGGCGGACCGCATGCGTGGGAGCCGTTGCTCTACCTGGCCTACTCGCGGATCGACAGCGCCGACTCCTCCCACTCGACGTTGGAGGTGGCACGGCTTCTGCTGGACGCGGGGGCAGATCCGAACGCGGGCTACCTCTGGGAGTCCGAGTATCCGTTCACGGCTCTGACCGGCGCGTTCGGCGAGGGAGAGAACGGGGCCAACACACCGCCGCATCAGCATGCGTTGGCGCTGGCTCGACTGCTGCTGGAAGCGGGTGCGGACCCGAACGACAGCCAGACGCTCTACAACCGACAGTGGAGCCCCAACGACGACCACCTGGAGCTGCTGGTGGAGCTCGGGCTCGGGCGGGGCACGACGACGGTGTGGCAGACCCGTCTTCGGGCCGCGCATCCGACACCACAGGAGCTGGTCCAGGAGGAGCTGCGCAAAGCGGCGGAGGCCGGCCGGGCCAGTCGGGTCACGTTGCTGGTGCCGGTGGTCGACGACATCGACGGGATCGGCACCGATCACCCTCTCCTGGAGGGCCGCACCGCCCACCAGCTGGCTGTCCTGCACGGGCACAGCGAGATCGCGTCGCTGCTCGAAGCGGCCGGCGCGTCGCCCCGACCGCTCAGCCCGGTCGAGGAACTCCAGGCGGCCTGCATGCGGGCCGATCGGCCGGCTGTGCAGCGGTTGCTGGCCAACGACGCAGCGCTACCCGGCCAGCTGATCGAGGCCTGCCCCGGGCTTCTGGCCAAGGCCGCCGAACTGGATCGGATCGACGCCATCCGGCTGCTGGTCGAGATCGGCTTCGACCTCAACCCGACCGAGAGGCGCACCCCGCTGCACGAGGCGGCGTTCAACGGGAACCTCGCCCTGGTCCGGGCCCTCATCGAGCTCGGCGCGGACCCGACGGTCCGGGACCCGCACTTCGACAGCACGCCGGCGGGGTGGGCGGAGCACAACCAACGCCACGACGTGGCCCGCTACCTGACCCGGGCCGAGACCGAGAAGTCGAGGAGCTGACGGCCCGGGCGGACCTCGGACACGAGGCGTACCCTGCGATCGATGAAGCGGATGCTGGTTCGAGCGGTGTCTGTGTATCTCTTGCTGGCTGTCGTCGGCCGGTTCGTCGAGGGGATGGGTGCGGTCCAGTGCGGTTGTGCCGACGAGTGCTGGTGCAAGCGGCCGGTGCTCAGCACATTCCGCTGGGGGTTTCCCTTCGGGCATCGTCCCGGCGAATTCCGACGGGCGGAGTTCATCCAGGCAGCTACCAACGACTGAACGACTGTCAGTCTGGTTGCCAGCCCAGCCCTGTCAGTTCGTTCACAGCGAAGGTCGAGTGCCCGCCCGTGACCCGCCAACCCGAGAACCCGACTTGGCCACCAGGCCCGATCGACCCCGGTGGGCCGACCGACCCGACGCTGCCGCCCCAGCCGGTCGACGACGTGGACCGGCCGGCCGCGTTCACGTTGATGGCGCCCGGCTGGTACCCACCCCCGCACGCGATCACCCAGTCCTACGGGTTCTGCTTCACCCCGGACGGGCTCGTGGTGTTGGTCCAAGCCCACGACGGCTTCTGGAACCTGCCGGGCGGCCAGCTCGAAGCCGGCGAGACCGCCCGCGATGCCCTGGTCCGAGAGGTCGCCGAGGAAGCCTGCGCGCGTGTCACTGCCTGCCACTACCTGGCCTGCCAGCACGTCTGGGACCCGCAAACTCCCGACGGGCCCACCAGCCACTACCAGACCCGCTGGTGGGCACGCGTCGAGCTCGACCCGTGGGAACCCCAGCACGAGATGGTTGAACGCCTTGCCGTCCCACCCGACCGGTTCCTGGCCACCCTCTCCTGGCGTTCCAAGGCCATCGCCGCCCGTCTCTTCGACGCCGCTCTTGTCGTGGACCGCCAGGCATCGCACAGAACCGAGGGATGATCAGCCGCTGCGCGAGGACGCCGATGAGTATCGGCGGCAGCGAGAGTCTGTCCGGGTATGACTGAGGTGTTTGCGACCGGAATCCAGATGGGCGAGTCGCCGCGGTGGCACGACGGCCGGTTCTGGATGTGCGATTGGCTGGCCGGTGAGGTGTTGGTGTTCGACGCCGACGGAAAGGGCGAGGTCGTGGCGCGGGTGGAGGGATTGCCGTTCTCGATCGACTGGCTTCCCGACGGCAGGCTCATCGCCACCACGCCAGGTGGGGTCGCGGCTGGTCCGGACCTAGAGCCGTATGGCGCGACGGGGCAGCCCTTCAACGAGATCGTCGTGGATGCCGCCGGCCGGGCCTGGGTGGACATGCCGGGCTCGATGCCGTGGGAGGAACGGAAGCCGGGGATCGTGGCCGTCGTGTTGCCTGATGGGACCAGCCGCCAGGTCGCCGATGACGTGTGGTTCCCCAACGGGATGATCGTGCTGGGCGAGGACACGCTCGTGGTCGCGGAGTCGCATGCGGACCGGCTGACCGCCTGGACGATCACGGGCTCCGGTGAGCTGGTCGACCGGCGTGTGTGGGCCGACCTGGGACCCGGTTCCGCCCCGGACGGCATCTGCGCCGACGCCGAGGGCGCGATCTGGTACGCCAGCGTTCCGGGACAGCGGTGCACGCGCGTCGCTGAAGGAGGCGAGGTGCTCGACACGGTCGATGTGGACCGGGGGTGCTTCTCGTGCATGCTCGGCGGCGATGACGGCCGCACGCTCTACGTCGTGGCCAACCACTACGCCAACGGCAGCGTCTCGGACGGCATCGTGCTGACCCAACGCGTCGCCGTGCCCCACGCCGGGCGACCCTGAGCTCCCATTCCCTGTCGATCCTCCGAGAACGGCCGAACGCGGTCGATCCGCTTCTCGACCGTCGAGTCGATCTCCGACGGGTCGCGCGGGCCAGAGCACGGCTGCGAGCGTGAGCCCGGACGTGGCGGCTACAGCCTCGAACGCCTTCGCGTCCTCCGCAGCGAGCCACAGGCTATGTGTCGCAGCGCCTTTGCTCGCTCCAGCGCGCTGCACATGGTCCGCTCATGCTCCGCGGAGCGCTGCTTGCCGACGGTGAGGTCGCAGACCATCAACACCAGAGCCGCCGCGACCGCAGCGTTCATGGCCGCCGCAGCTCCACCGCCTGGCACGGGAGCGTCGGAGGCCAGCTCGTCTAGCCACTCCTCAGCGGTCTGGTCTCGCACAGCAATTACCTCGCAAAGCCGGGCTGGCAGGGGGTAGCCGACGCTACTTCGGCGACGATCACCGGCAGTGTCCCCTGTTGGACACACTCCACTCCGCTTGTGGTTGACACAGCAATTCGTCCCATCGCTGCGGGCAGTCCCTACGCTGCCGACCATGGCTTGGCAGGACGATTCGGAGGAGACATCCCGCTGGCGAGTCCATGGTGAGCGCCTGCTATATGACAACAAATGGGTGAGGCTCGCCCAGGTCGATGTGGAGCCGCCGAGCGGTGAACGTTGGTGGCATCACGTCGTGCGACTCCGCCCGATCGCGGCCGCAATCGTGCTCGACGAGCACGTCCGGGTGCTCATGTTGTGGCGGCATCGGTTCGTGCCCGATTCGTTCGCCTGGGAGCTTCCGGGGGGAATGATCGACGGCAGCGAGACCGGCGCGATGACCGCGGTGCGGGAAACGGAGGAGGAGACGGGTTGGCGGCCCGTAGGCCAGCCCGAGCATCTCTGCACCTTCGAGCCGATGCCAGGGATGGTCGAAGCCCGGCATGAGGTCTACCTGATCCGCGGCGCCGAGCACGTCGGTGAGCCGACCGAGTTGCACGAGTCTGGTCGCGTGATGTGGATGCCGCTTGCGGAGATCCTTGACCACTTCAAACAGGGGGAGCTTGCGGGTGCTGCGTCCCTTGTCGGCTTGCTCTACCTGCTGAACCTACGAAGCTTGGAGTACTGACTGGAGTTGCCTGATGCGGCGACGTTGGCGAGCGGAACCGACCTGGCTTGCCAACGAGCTGGCGGCCCGGAGTTCTAGGTCGGCTTCTTGGGTGCTGCCGGATGCGGCGAGCGCCTGGGCGAGATCGACGTGAAGTCCCGCTCGCGCTCTGTTGAAGGTCGGCTCGATCGCGGCCGCCGCTCGGCGCAGGTCGTCGATAGCGCCCCTGTCCCCGAGCTTGGCGAGCGCATTCCCTCGCCACCGTGCCAGATGTACTTGATCGAGGATCACGTACGACATCGTTGGGTCCTGGGGTTCGGCCGGCAGCAGGTCGTCGGCCCGGCCGAACGCTCGTCGACTCGCGGCGTCGTTCCCGAGGGTCGCGTGGATCTCCCCGAGGACGGCGGCGAGCCATGACCGCAAGAGGCTTGGTACGGCCGTGCCGGCGACTGATGTCGCGTACTCGGCAAGCTGGAGCGCGTCCGCTACGTTGCCGACGTCGACCAGGACGTACGCCTGCTCAGCAAGCGCGTGCGCTAGTGACGTGGGCGGGGCGACCTCACTGGCGGCCTGCTTGGCAGATTCGTAGTAGTCCCAGGCCTTCTTGAGGTTCCCAAGGTCGAGGGATTGCCAGCCCGCGAGGGTCGCAGCATCCGCATACAGGTAGGCGACAGCCTCACGTCGTCCTGGCGCGATTGCGAAGGTCCGAAGCTGGTCGAGAGCGTCCAGGTGCCCCCGGACCTGTGACTCCGCAACTCGGGCTCCGAGCATGCGATCCACTTCGCGAATGCGGTCGGCCTGAGCGGCCAAGAGTGCGGTTGTCTGGTCGTCCACCAACGCGGCGGCGACGATCCGCTCACGCAACTCCTGCGCCTCGTCGTCCTGAGCGGACTCGACCTCTGCCAGTGCGTCAAACTGGGGCGTCCGCCCGCCGTCACGACTGTCGGCCGTCGGGCCGTTCGAGTAATTCCGATCCTGGTACCGGTAGTCGGATACGTCAGCAAGAAGGTCCGAGATCGCGCATTCATAGAGCTGGGCGTACCTGTCGAGCATCTCCAGGGAGGGCCGTCCACGGCTGCCACTGGACCACGTCTCGCAGCGGCTGATCTCCTTGTCTTCGGGCTGGCGCGTCCTGAATCGCTTGCTCCACGCGATAGCGACGTCTCGCTGCGTCCAACAGTGCGCGATTCGCAAGGCAGCCCGCGGCGTCAGCTCGGGCCATCGGTTCCTCAGCATGTCGGCAATCGCGACCCAGCTCTTGCCTTCTCTCCTTGCCGACTTGGCGAGGTCCCACCGCTCCTGACGGACGCTCCGTGGCATTATCAGCACAGTAACTCCACAAGCCCTGTGGAGTTTCGCCGCTAAAGATGGTCATGGTCGGCGGTTACCTCGATCGTGTTGACGGGCGACGATCGGCTGATGATCCGCGAGGTGGAGGCTGCCTACAGGAACGGCCGGACGACAGCGCTCGTCATGGGGACCTGGCGCCTGAGGTGGCAGGAACGCCAGCTCCGCTCGCAAGCGGGGAGGCTGACGAGAGCGGAGCTGGCGTACCTGGCCGGACTGCGTGACGAGCTGCGTGAGCGAGGCTGGGAGATTCCCGAGCTGTGGCCGTCGTGAGCACTCCGGGCTCGGCGGCAACGCAGTGCCAAATCACGCAGCCCGACAGAGATGACCTGCTACTTACCTGGCCAGAAGGCTTCGCAACCGCGGCAGCGGTCTTGGAGGCAACGGGGCGGCTTCTCGAAGGAATGCCGATCGCTCTTACCCGCGAGCCGAGTGTCGATGCGAGATTGGAGCGGCTGGCCGGCGTGGCCGAGGCCGGACTCGTCGCAGCGGAGCAGCTTCGCAACCAAACGATGCGGGATGCGCCATGAGCGCCTGCCGACCGCCACACACGGCTACTGCGCCGGCCGGCAACACCGCCGCGACGGCCGCCGCCTCTCCGGCGGTTCTGTCGTTGAGCGTCTCGCAGGTCGTCTTCGGTGACGGATGCGACCCGGTCCGTCCCTTCCCGCATGGCGTCGTTTACCTCCTGCTCGTCGGCACCGCTGTCTGGCTTGCGGTGATCGCCGCCTGGCTGTCGCGGGGATCTGCCGGGCGGTCAGCCGACGCTCCGGAAAGTCACAGGACAAGCACGGAACGAGTTGACAAAATCATCGAGGCACCCATTGGTGCCTCCAGGACAAAGGGGGAAGCCACTCGTGGCCAACCAAGCTGCTGACCAGGTCACCTTGTTCGGGGTGCCTCAGGCGGAGGACGGAGTAAAGGGCGGCAGTCCACTTCGGGAAAAGGCGGGAGTGGAGGCGGTTGACTCCCTCTATCTCCAGCTTCTCTACCGCTGCAACTTCAGATGCAAGCATTGCTTTCATGGAGACGCTCTGAATCGTCGGGATGCCTTCGGCGTTGACGACGCCACAAGTCTGATCGACCTCTTCGTCGATGACTTCAACACACGACGTGTCGTTCTCCTCGGCGGAGAACCCCTCTTGCATCCCGGCTTTGCGGACGTTGTGCGTCATGCTCACGGGCGAGCGTGTTGGACTGAAGTCTGCACGAACGGATACCAGATCGATCGCAAGCTGCCGCCGGTCGCTGGCCATCTCGACATGCTTCGAGTCTCCCTGGAGGGCCTGCCGGACACGAACGACGAGGTTCGACATCGAGGTGCATTCGCTGCCGGCACCCAGGCCATCGAGACGGCGGTCGCACTCGGAATAAGGACCGGGGTCACGCTCACCGTCAACGCCCTAAACGTGGACGAGATCGCCGAACTGACGCGGCGCCTCGCAGCGCTTGGCGTCGTCGAGCTGAAACTGCACCAACTCCGGAAGGTCGGCTACGCCTCGTCCTACTGGGATCTTCTCGGCCCAGGCCCTGGCGTCGGCGCACGCCTTCAGCGCCAACTGGAGGCGTGCCGAGCCGATTCACCGTCGGTCCAAGTGATGGTGGATGACGACCTCACAGCGCGAGATCACGGCCCTAACGTGGAAGATCGTAGTCATCTCGACCGGATTGAGGTTGCCCCGGATGGGAGCATGTACATCTCCTGCAAGGCCGTAGGCACAGCTGCAAACGCGTTCAGCTATGACGCACCCTCGCGCTCCATTCGGTACCGGCCTCACGAAACCGATGAGGTGGCCTGCACCATCCGCGACGTCCACTACAAGGCGAATCCCTGACACCGGGCAACCGTCATGACGGGATTCGAGCGGACGCCGGGCAGGTTCTACGTCCTCGAAGGGCTCAGCGGCGTCGGCAAGTCCGTGACGCTTCGCGCTCTGCCGGCACTCATGGAGAACGTGCGCGTCGTCGCCACCGTTGGCGAGGGGTACCAGGCGCCGAGGCGGATCTTTGACGATGGGCGCGACGTGCTATCGCGCCACCTCTTCTATCTCGCAGCTCTTGCCGCCGCCAGGGAGGAAATAGCCCGACACCTCGCAGGCGGTCACATCGTGCTCGCCGAGAGCTATCTCGCTCGAACTACTGCATTCCACCGTGCAATGGGCAGTCAGCTCATACACAACCTGGACGAACTCTTGCCGATGCCCGACATCACGTTCCTCCTCACCTGCAATGAGGAGGAACGTGTTCGCAGACTCATATCGCGTGACG
>Ga0075431_100007582_pt1 | contig 10804 bp, 10 predicted proteins | sample RhiMetdeltSRZDD5_FD_75297 | JGI IMG/M metagenome (GOLD analysis project Ga0075431, IMG submission 75297) | Populus rhizosphere microbial communities from Tennessee, USA - Rhizosphere MetaG P. deltoides SRZDD5 | ecosystem: Host-associated > Plants > Roots > Rhizosphere > Soil | place: USA...
ATGCCGGCAAAACTGGGTCAACGGCTCTCTCCCCTCTCATTAAGCTTGACAGAAAAACACGACTGCTATAAGAGGAGTGATTTTTTTTTCGTTCACGCGGACGGCAAAACCGCGCGATCAATCCCGCAAAGCTTGCACCACCTTGGTAACCGTAAGGGCCGGTTCGGTTTGATCCTTAAAGCAAGTGAAGCGTTCGCAGATTTCAGCCGCCGCCTGGTGAAATCCCGTGGGCAACCCGGCGTTCTCGAATGCTTCGGCGATCTCCCGCATCTCGCCCACGTAACGCCACGCCTTGGGAACGGCGACGGCCGCCGCCCGGTCACATTTCTTGGCGAGCGCGGGCTGGGAAATAGACCACTCTTCAAGCAGCGCCACGTCGACGCCTTCATGCGCCGCGTAGCCGCGAATGGCTAGAACCAGAGCATCGGTACACTTGGTCCATGCGGCGTAGGCGACTTTCAGCGCTGAAGCCGCGCCAGGCTCGGCACCGATCGCGCGGGCGTCGAGCATGCTGCCGCTAAACAGAGCAGTGATATCGGCGGCGCGCGTCCCGGAAAGGTAGAGGCGCGTGGTGCCTGGTTGTTTGACCGGCGAGCCGATGATGCCGCCGTCGACGAAGCTTGCGCCCGATGCGCCGACGATTTTGCCGATCTCTTCAGCGGTCGCGCGCGATACTGCGTTGGCGTCGAGGTAAATGCCGGCAAAATTCTCCGCCGCCACCGCATGGGCGACCTCGAGCGCGGCGTGAGGCGGGCATACCGACAAAACCACATCCGATTGGCGTACCGCGGCAGGTAGATCACCTGCGTCAGTGAGCTTCGCTTGCTCGGCGCGCCGGCGCGTGGCGCTGCCGCGGTCTTTGGAGGCCCATAGGACACGCGCGCCGCTGGTCGCCGCCGCCGCGCCGATAGTGGCGCCCATGTTACCGGGATGAAGCAGCGCGACGGTTGCGATCTTATTTGTCATAGCGGTGTGCTCCCCGGGGCTAACCTATGCGAATGTGCGTACACGAGTCAAGCAAGCCAGGGGTAGGTTGTGTAAAAGCGCACCAGGGCCTCTTTACGTTGAAAAAGCGTCTCGCTTGCGCTGGGAATACAACGAAATCCAGTTAGGTGTTCTCGAACCCCTCGATGCCGATACTCAGGGTAAACTCCGTGAGAGATCCGATATCGTCAAAAGTCGTCACATTCTTGACGATGCGTCGGCGCGTTGATATGCCAGCAGCATGCTTATTCTTAGCAATGAAGAAATCGAGTCATTCTTAACGATCAATGCGTGCATCGACGCTCTCGAAAGCGCCTACCGGAGCTGGGAGAAAGGCACGGCGATCAACCGGCCGCGCACCGATTTAGTCATGCCCTCGTCGACCGAATCCGGCGTTTACGCCTTCAAGTCGATGGAAGCGGGGCTTTACGATCCGCCGATCGTCGCCATGCGCATCAACTCCGACATCATCCGCTGGAACAAGCAGGGCAACCGCGTGATCAAGACCAAGATTCCCTCGGCGCCGGGAGATAAATATGTCGGCCTCGTGATGCTTTTTTCCACGACGACCGGAGAGCCGCTGGCGATTTTTCCCGATGGCGTCGTGCAGAGAATGCGCGTCGCGTCGAGCAGCGCCCTGGCGGCGCGCTATCTTGCGCGCGAGGACGCGAGCACGCTTGCGCTCTTTGGCTCGGGCTGGCAAGCCGGCAGCCATTTGCCGGCCATGTGCGCCGTGCGCCCGATCAAACGCGTCAACGTGTTCAGCCCGACGAAAACCAATCGCGAGGCATTCGTCAAAGAGATGCAGCTAAAAGTCGGCGCCGAAGTGCGGGCGATGGAGTCGCCCGAGGAGACGATCAAAGATGCCGACATCATCGCCGCGACAACGAACTCGCTGACACGGGTCGTCAGCGCCGATTGGGTCAAACCGGGGCTCCATCTAACTTGCGTCCGCGTGCCGGAGCTCGGTGATGACACAATTCGGAGAATCGACCGGCTGGTGATTCACGCGCACCAGCACGCGCCGAAGAATTACATCGCCGGCTTCGGCGAAGAAGGCATCGAGGCGCATGACGCCATCGACATTATCGGCAAAGGGCCTGCCCGCGCGCACGAGATAGAAGTCGAGCATCCGTTCTGGCTATCGGCACCGGAGCTCAAAGATCTGGTCACGGGGAAAGCGGAGGGCCGGGCGAATGCGCAGGAATCGACATGCTTTTTGAATAACATCGGCATCGGTCTGCAGTTTGCCGCCGTTGGCGCCGCGGTTTTGCAGCAAGCGCAAGCCAAAGGAATAGGGCGGGAGATTCCGACGGATTGGTTTCTCGAGACCGTGCATCCCTGATTTGACTTCCGCGGCGGCGAATTTGCCGCGGCTGCCGAGTTCCCTTTGCTGATTTACCGGCAGGAGGATTGAATGGTTGTTCGTCTGTGCATCGCGTTGGCGCTGGTTGCGCTGCTCGCTTCATCAACCGGGGCTCAAGAAAAACCCAAGTTCTATTTCGGCTCGTCGAGTAAGACGCTCGGCTACGGTCCGTTGTGGGCCGCGGCGAAAAGGGGCTTTCTCGAGCAACAGGGGCTGGACGGGCAACTGGTGCTGCTGCGCGGCACGCCGATGAATGTCCAGGCTCTCGCCGCGGGATCTCTGCACGTGGGATCGGGCGGCGCCGAAGCGTTCTACGAGGCAACCGAGCGCGGCCTCGACATGGCCATGATCGGCGGCACAATCAATGGACTTACTCACGACATCGTCGCCAACAAAAGATACAAGACCATCGAAGATTTGCGCGGCGCCGTGTTCGGTTCTTCGTCGTTGACGAGCGGAACGGTCACGGCTCTGAAACAGGCGCTCAAGCTCAAGGGCTTGGAATATCCGCGCGATTATAAAATTCTCGTCATCGCCGGCGGCTCTTCCGCCAACCTGGCGGCGCTGCAGTCCGGCCAGATCGCCGCGACCACCGTTGCAATTCCGCTCAATTATGCGGCTGAAGAAGCGGGTTTCAATGTGGTCGGGCGGCTCATCGATGCGATCCCGGAATACGAGCTCGGCACTCTCGCGGTCAAGAGATCCTGGGCGGAAAAGAATCGCTCGCTGGTGGTGCGTTTCATGCGCGCTCTCGCGCTGACCCATCGCTGGATCTATGAAAACCAGGAAGCAGCGGTCGACTTTCTCGCCCGCGAAATGCAGCTCAAGCCGAGCCATGCACGACGAGGCTGGGAATACTATACACGGCATCAAATCTGGCATCCCGACGCCGATTTGAGTGTCAAAGGCACCGAGTACGCGATCCGTACTTACATGGACCAGGCGGGTGCCAAGGGAACGCTTACGAGCGTGGCCAAATACATCGATCAAAGTTATCTGAGCGAAGCTCTGAAGGATCTGCCAAAAAGATAGTTCGCCAGTTCATACGATTCCCGCTCCGGCGATATTTGTCGGCCTGCGTTGACGAACGCGCCGATTGGCGTTACCCATTAGGTGAACCCAAATCAATTTGAAAGGAGAATGACCATGGCTCTTAGATTAGGTGACGTGGCGCCGGATTTTTCGGCGGATACCAGTGAGGGAAAAATTAACTTTCACGAATGGCTCGGCAACGGCTGGGGAATTCTATTCTCGCATCCCAAGGACTTCACTCCGGTCTGCACGACCGAGCTCGGTTACATGGCCAGCCTCAAGCCCGAGTTTGACAAGCGAAACTGTAAGATCATCGGATTGAGCGGTGATCCGGTGACCGACCACAAAGGCTGGGCCAAAGACATCCAAGAGACGCAGGGGCATGCGCCTAACTACCCGATCATCGGCGACTCGGAGCTCACCGTCGCTAAGCTTTACGACATGCTCCCAGCCAGCGAGGCTCCCGGTAAGCGCACCGCAGTGGACAACCAGACGGTGCGCTCGGTATTCCTGATCGGGCCGGACAAGAAGGTCAAGGCGATGCTGGTCTATCCGATGAGTACCGGGCGTAACTTCGACGAAGTGCTGCGTCTGCTCGACTCGTTGCAGCTAACGGCCAAGCACACGGTTGCGACGCCGGTTAACTGGAAGCCGGGCCAGGATGTCATCATCCCCACATCGGTCTCCGACGACGATGCCAAGAAGAAGTATCCCCAAGGCTTCAAAACACTTAAGCCGTACCTGCGCGTCGTTTCGCAGCCCAAAGAGTAATTGCCCTGGCCAGCATAGGATAGAGGCGAGCGTCGTCCGACGACGGCGGCACGCTCGCCTCGCAATTCGCTGCGACGGAGGCCGATTATGTTTGGTCGCCTTCTGTCTTGTGCCGGACAGTTAGATTCCTAAGTGTTGGCGAAGTATTTCGGGCCTGGCCCGCAATTCATCGCCGCTTCCTTCAAACACGACGCGACCCTTGACTAAAATCACGTTGCGGTCAGTGAGCGCCGAGACGGCGGCGAAGTTCTTGTCGACGATGATCGCGGCGAGGCCGGATTCGCGCAGTGCGCTGAGAATGCGCCAGATCTCCTTGGCGATGAGCGGCGCCAGCCCCTCGGTCGCTTCGTCGAAGATGAGCAGCGTCGGGTTGGTCATCAGCGCGCGTCCGATCGACAGCATTTGCTGCTCGCCGCCGGAGAGTTGCTGACCGAAATGTGAAAGGCGTTCGGCGAGGCGCGGAAAAACTTCAAGCACGCGCTCGTAGGTCCACTCGCGTCTTCCATCCTGGCCGGGGCGGGCGGCCATGATGAGATTCTCTCTCACGGTGAGATTCGGAAATATTCCTCTGCCTTCCGGCACGTAGCCCACACCCTCGCGCGCGATCCTATGCGGCGCGGCACGCGTCATGCTCTTGCCGTTGATTTTTACTTCGCCGCGCCGCGGTGGCACCTGGCCGAGCAAGGTGCGGAGCAGCGTGGTCTTGCCCATGCCGTTTCGGCCCATCAAGCCGATCGCTTCGCGGGCATGGATCGTCAGGTCGACGCCCTGCAGCACATGACTCGCGCCGTAGTAGGTATGCAGGTCGCGGGCTTCGATGATCGGCGTTGTCATCCGGGTAAGTCCTCGGGAGCGCCAAGATAAGCAACCTGAACTTCGCGGTTGGCGCGGATCGCTTCGGGCGCGCCGGTGGCGAGCACTTTGCCGTTGGCCATGACGGTGAGCACCTTGGCCAATTGAAAGACCGCGTCCATGTCGTGCTCGACGAGCAAAACCGCGTGACTCGCGGCGAGCTTTTCAATCAGTTCAATCATTTTCATGGATTCTTCCGCGCCCATGCCGGCGAGCGGCTCGTCGAGCAACAAGAGTTGCGGTCCCGTGGCCAGGCACATGGCGATTTCGAGCTGGCGCTGCTCGCCGTGGCTCAGCGCCAGGGCCGGTTCCTCGGCGCGGTTTTTGAGACCTACCGCATCGAGGGCATCGTGCGCGCGATTCACGACGGCAGCATCGGCGTACGCATCGCGCAACCAAGCGAAATGACGAGGCGCGCGCGATTGAGCGGCGAGGCGGCAATTTTCAAAGGCAGTGAAGGCCGGAAAAATATTTGTTTTCTGGTAACTGCGGCCGATGCCCAAGCTTGAACGCCGTTCCGGCGCCAAGCCTGAGATCTCTTTGCCGCCAAACAAAATAGTTCCGGAAGTCGCCGGTAGATCGCCCGATAGGAGATTGATCAGCGTCGTTTTGCCGGCGCCGTTGGGCCCGATGACCGCATGCGGCACGCCGGTGTTTACCTCAAGCGACACATGATCGACAGCGGCTAACCCGCCGAAGGTTTTACAGAGTTCACGGACTTGAAGAACTGCCTCGCTCATGGTTGATCCCGAGCAACTCCGGGGTGGCGGTAGCGATGGCGTCGCACGGCGATATCGACGAAGCCGCCGATGCCGTGCGGCAAGAGCAGCACGATGGCGAGGATGAGCGCGCCCATGAGGAGTTGCCAGTGTTTAGCGTAAACGCCGACGAGCGCCGGCGCGGAAAATATTTCCTGGAGGAAGATATAGGCAAACGCTCCGATGACCGCGCCGTGGAGGCGGCCCATGCCGCCCAAGATGATCATCATCAACACGATGCCCGACTGGTGCCACGCCAGAATGTCCGGATTGACGAAACCGAACTGGCAAGCCGCAAGATATCCAGCCAGGCCTGCGAGCGCGCCGGCGAGCACGAACGCGGCGAGCTTGTAGGCGAAAACCGGGTAGCCGATGGAGCGCATGCGCTGTTCGTTCGTTCGAATGCCCGCCAGGGCCCGGCCAAAAGGCGCATGAAGCAGCCGATTGAGGAACCAAAAAACCACGGCCAACGAGATCAGCGCCAGATAATAGAATTCCGATGGATTCTCCAAATTGAGCGGTTTGAAACCCGCGATTCCCAAGTCCGGACGCACGGTGATATAAATACCGTCCGAGCCGCCGGCGATTTTCGTGTCGTGAAAAACTGCGTAAATCATCTGTGCGAACGCCAGGGTGGCCATGATGAAGTAGACGCCAGCGGTGCGTACGACGAGCGCGCCGATAACGAGCGCGGCGACGGCGGCCGCCGCTATGGCGGCTGGCAGCGTTAGCCAGAGGTTGGCTGCTTCGTATTTGGGCGAGATCAGCGCCAGCGCGTAGGCCGCCACGCCGAAATACGCCGCATGCCCAAGGCTGACCATGCCGGCATGGCCGACGAGCAGATCCAGACTGAGCGCAAATATCGCCATGATCATGATCTTCGCGCCGAGCTGCAGATAGAAGGTGCTGCTTACGAGGGGAAAAAGCACGAGCAGAACCAGCGCGACGATCAGCGGCACGCGCGTGAGCGTAATATTGGGCACGGCGATTCAGGCCCTGTTGGCGATGCCCTGAGGCCGCCACAAGAGGATAACTGCCATCACCAGATAAACGGCGATTGCGGAGTATTCGGCGGCGATGACTTTGCCGAGCGTATCGGCGAGGCCGACGGCGAGCGACGCGATCAAGGCGCCGTTGATCGAGCCGATACCGCCGATGACGACGACCACAAAACAGATGATCAAGATATGATTTCCCATGCCGGGGAAAACCGAGGATATAGGCGCGGCGATCGCTCCTGCGAAGGCGGCGAGAGCCACGCCGGAGGCGAAGACCAAGGCAAACAGCAAAGGCATGTTGACGCCGAGCGCTGCCGCCATCTCGCGATTGCTATTGCCGGCGCGGATCTTCATGCCGGTTCGAGTTTTGTGAATCACGAAATACATCAAGCCCGCGATGACCAGGCAAACCAGGGTAACGAACAGGCGGTAAACCGGATAGGAAAGCGTGTCGGTCAGCGGGATGGAAAAGTTGAGCAGCGCCGGCACGGCGACGCCGTGCACGTCATCGCCGAACGCAATGCTGCGCAGTTCTTCGAAGATCAGGATCAAACCAAAGGTGAGCAGAACCTGGTAGAGATGATCGCGTTTATAAAGCCGGCTGAAGATCGTTGTTTCCAGCAACAGACCGATCCCGAAGGCGATCAATACCGCAAAAGGAAGCGCAAACCACAGGCTGCCGGTCGTCTTTGCAAGCCAGTAGGCAAGGTAGGCGCCGATCATGTAAAAACTGCCATGCGCGAGATTGATCACGCCCATGATGCCGAAGATGAGCGTCAGGCCGCTCGACAGCAGGAATAACAGCAGGCCGTATTGAACGGCGTTTAATAACTGAATGAGATAGAACATGTACAAAACGTTCAAGCCGTTCAAAACGTTAAAGCCGTCAGAGTTTAAGTCCGTCGAAACGGTTTGAACGACTTGAGCTATTTTACCGTTTTGAACGCGGCGGCTCAGGCCGCCGCTACATCTTGCATCCGCGCGCCGGGTCGGCGAGCGCTTTGTGCGCGATGCTGACGAAGCGATTTTCGCGGCCGACGACTTTGCGCAAATAAAAATCCTGGATCGGATTGTGCGCTTTGGACATCGTCCAGACGCCGCGCGGGCTGTCGATCCTGGCTTTCTCCATCGCCGCGATCATTTCCTTTCGCTTGCTGATATCGCCTTGCACCGCGTCCAATCCGGCGGCAAGGAGCAATCCTGCGTCATAGCCCTGCACCGCGTAAACGTCGGGCTCGCTTTTGTAAGCCTTGCTGTACGCGCCGCGAAAGGTTTTATCGCGCGGGTTATTCAGACCGTCGGCGTAGTGCAGCGTGGTTTCCAAACCTTCGGCGGCATTGTCGACGGCATCCAGCACGCCGTCGGTGAGAAAGCCTGAGCCAAAAAGAGGGATCGTCTTTCTCAGTCCGGCCGCGGCGTAGTCTTTGATGAACTTGGCCGCGCCGCCGCCGGCAAAGAACACAAACACGCCATCCGGCTTGATCGAAGCGATTTCGGTGAGCAGCGCTTGAAATTCTACATTCGGAAACGGAATCCACAAGCCGCGCACCGACTTGCCGCCGGCCTTGATGAATCCCTCGGTGAAACCGGCCACCGCTTCTTCGCCGGCGCCGTATTTCCAGGCGAGCGACACGACATTTCTAATGCCGCGGTCCGCGAGCACCTTGCCCATCGGGTAGGACGGCTGCCAATTGGAGAACGAGGTGCGGAAAATATTTGGCGCGCACAGCGCTCCGGTGGCGGCGTCCAGCCCGGCATTGGGAATGATCATGAGGGTGTTGGTTTCCTTGGCGATCTTGACCATGCCCATCTGCACGCCGCTGTGCACCGTGCCGACGAGCACGTCGACTTTGTCGCGCTGCACCAGTTTATTGGTATTTTCCGGCGCCTTGGCCGGCTCGGCCTCGTCATCCACGGTGAAGTATTCGAGCTCCCGGCCGCCGACCTTGCCGCCGCGCTCGTTGACCGCGAGCTTAAAGCCGTTGGTGATGGCGGCGCCGAGCTGCGCGTACGTGCCGGTATAGGGAAGCATGAGGCCGACGCGGATTTTCCGCGCCTGCGCGAGCGCAAACGATCTGGGCAATAGCGCGCCGGCGGTGAAAAGTCCGGCCGAGGTTAAGAGCTTTCTCCGCGTTAAGCTGTGCTTCAATGACATTTGGCCTCCGTAATTTGGATACATGGAGTGATGGAGTATTGGAGTAATGGGACTCCGAAAGCCAACACTCCACCACTCCAGTACTCCATCACTCCAATCCTTCTCCGGCCTTCGCGCGTAGCTTGAAACGCTGTATCTTTCCGGTGGCCGTTTTAGGCAGCTCGTCGATGAACTCAATCCAGCGCGGATATTTGTACGGCGCCAAGGTTGATTTCACATGCTGCTGCAAGTCAACGGCGAGCTCGGATGTTTGCGCCACGTCGGCGCGGAGCACGACGTAAGCTTTCGGTTTGATCAGACCGTTCTCGTCGGCTTTGCCGACCACCGCGGCTTCCAACACCGCGGCGTGCGAGGCCACCGCCGATTCGACTTCAAAGGGCGATACCCATATCCCGCTCACTTTGAGCATGTCGTCGTTGCGGCCCGAGTAGGTAAAGTAGCCGTCTTGGTCTTCGGTATACTTGTCGCCGCTGCGGGTCCAGGCGCCGAGAAACGTGTTGCGGCTTTTCTCGCGGTTGTTCCAATAATAGGCGGCGCTCGTCGGCCCCGCCACTTGGAGCTCGCCGATCTCGCCTTTAGGCACCGGGTTGTCCCCTTCATCGACCAGGCGAATGTCGTAGCCGGGCACGGGCTTCCCCGTGGTGCCGTAGCGCACTTCTCCCGGACGGTTCGACAAAAAGATATGCAGCATTTCCGTGGAGCCGAGGCCGTCGAGTATATCTACGCCCGTGTGCTCGAGCCAGCGCCGCCCCACCTCCGGCGGCAGCGCTTCGCCGGCGGATGTGCAGCGGCGCAGATGGAGATCTTCACGTTTGGGAAGCTCAGTGCTCGCGAGTAGCGCGCTGTAGAGCGTCGGCACGCCATAAAATATCGTCGGACGCTGCTCGCGCAGAATGCGGCAAACCGCCGCGGGAGTGGGCCGGTCACCCAACAGAACTGTCGTGGCGCCGACCGAGAGCGGAAAGCTAAGCGCGTTGCCGAGTCCATAGGCGAAAAACAATTTCGCGGCGGAAAAAACCACGTCGGTCTCTTGGATGCCGAGAATCGGTCGAGCGTAAAGCTCCGCGGTGCGCATCATGCTGGTGTGCACATGAACGACGCCTTTCGGCGTGCCGGTGGAGCCCGAGGAGTAGAGCCAAAAACACGGGTCGTCGGGACGCGTCGGCGCGGTGGTGAAGTCGCTGCCGGCTTTCGCCATCAAGTCCGCCAGGAGCTGACGATCGGAAGCTTTTTCTCCCGACACGACCACGTGTTTCAAAAATGGCTGCTCGTCAAGGATAGGCAGGAATACAGGCAAGAGCGCCTCGGAAACGACCAAAACCTGCGCGCGGCTATCGCGTAGCATGAAATCGAAATCGCTGGACGTGAGCAGGGTATTGACCGCGATTGGCACCAGTCCGGCTTTGATTGCGCCGAGAAACACGGCAGGGAAGTCAATGGTGTCGAGCAAGCAGACCAGGACGCGCGCTTCCATATTCAGCCCGAGATCGCTCAGCGCATTGGCGCAGCGGTTCACCCGCTCGGTGAGATCGGCGAAGCTGTAACTGCCGCGATCGTCGATGTAGGCGGTCTTGTGCGGATGCGCGGCGAGGTTGCGCTCGAGCAAATCTTCGGCCGCGTTGTAGCGATCCTGGGCGGCGGCTTGCGCGCTCATCTTAGCCTCCGAGTTTTAGACGCATTCGTATGGGTCGCACTCGAATTTAGTCGAAGTTGATACGTTCTTACTATAGATGCGTTGCGTCCGGCAATCGGCAACAAAGAAGCGGGAACGACACATTAAAGGGCGAGGATTATTTCAGAAAGCCGCGTTCGCGGTAAAAACGTTTGGCGCCGGGATGGAGCGGCGCATCGAAAGGCGCCTCGTCGTCATTGGCGCAGAGCTGGGCTA
>Ga0075431_100007588_pt1 | contig 10801 bp, 11 predicted proteins | sample RhiMetdeltSRZDD5_FD_75297 | JGI IMG/M metagenome (GOLD analysis project Ga0075431, IMG submission 75297) | Populus rhizosphere microbial communities from Tennessee, USA - Rhizosphere MetaG P. deltoides SRZDD5 | ecosystem: Host-associated > Plants > Roots > Rhizosphere > Soil | place: USA...
CGAGTCGGGAAAAGCAGGCTATATTTCCCCGGAGCGGTTTCATGAGGCGCTGAATTTGACGATCTTGTCATCCGATCCGCGTGCGGGTGAAAAAGAAAAGGCCGAAAAACTAGAAAGCGAAGAGAAAGCCCGCGTGGAATGGATCAATTCTCAGCCCTGGTCCAGCGCGGTTAAAGAGGCGGCGATTCGCAAACAACCGGCGCCCGGACTGAAGACTACGGAAGTAAAACGAATCATGGGCGCTCCCCTGCGAGTCACTAAGATACGCTCGCCGGTTAAGGGTCTCGCCGAGGAACATTGGTTTTATACGGGAGGGACCGTGCTGATCTTTCACAACGGTCTTTTAACTAAGTCGGAGCACGTCGAAACCAAGTAGTCGCCCGCAATTGCGTCTCAGTCCTTCGCAGCGTCCTCTCTGACAACGCGTCACGACCAACAATTCAAAGTCTTAACTTTCTAAGCTTATCGTTGCGCCGGCGATCGGACTTCGAAGTCCGCCTAGGGTTACCTCTTCGAGAAACTTCAATTTCTTCTTCGTCGGCAAAATCCTCATCGGAGGCATTGCCGTCCAAACCCCTGAGAATTTGACTGAACTCGCCCGCTGAAACGGCAACAGAGCCAAAGCGCTCCACGGCACTGCGAATTTCACGGTCCGAAGTCACGACCACGGATCCCGCGCCTTTCTGACGCGCAAGCCGGATGATCACCGCATCGGCTTTTTCATTGAGCCGGGAGTATATGACTGCAACACTGTCGTGTTTTTGGGCAACTTCTTCGTTGCTGCCGGAGCGCCACCCATCAAAGACGACGATGACGTCGAATTGCTTGATTTTTTGATACGTTGAAAGCCGCTGAACCAGCCAATTGCGCTTGGGCTCAAGCGCTCCGACCAAGCCCCGCTCACTCCCTATCAAATTATACCCGTCAACGATTAGATCCATTGTGATAGCGTTGCCATTATGCCAGTCATCTACAGTGAGTTCTGCAGTAATAGTTGTCAAAAATAAAAAAACCAGATACAACCATGGCGATTTTGCTGTGGAGGATTTGCCAAATTGGCTCTCACCGTAAATAAGGCTAGACGAATCAAAGAGTTGCCTCCGTACCTTTTCGCCGAAATAGACCGGCGCAAGCGCGCTGCGTTGGCCCGGGGTGTGGACCTGATCGACCTGGGAATCGGTGATCCGGATATCCCCACTCCCTCTGCCGTAGTTGAAAAGCTCCTGGAAAGTGCCAGCAAACCGGTCAACCACCGTTACCCGAACAGTTCGGGAATGGCGGAATTCCGCGACGCCGTAGCCAAATGGTATCAGGGCCGTTTTAACGTCAGATTGGACCCGGAAAAAGAGGTTGTATCTTTGATCGGCTCGAAGGAAGGCATTGGCAACATGGCGGTGGCCTTCGTCGACCCCGGCGACGTGGTCTTGGTGTCCAGCCCTTGCTATCCGGTCTACCACATCGGCACGGCTTTTAGCGGCGGCAAAAATTACTTCTTACCGCTAAAAAAGGAAAACCAGTTCTTACCGGACCTGGACGGGATTCCAACCGACATCGCGGACAAGGCCAAGCTGCTCTGGATCAATTATCCCAACAATCCTACCGCGGCAGTCGCGGACGCGAGCTTTTACAAGCGCGTGATCGAATTCGCCCATCGGCACAACGTTATCGTCTGCCATGACGCCGCGTACACGGAAATGGGCTACGACGGTTATCGCCCCATGAGCTTTTTCGAACTTGAAGGCGCGCGCGAAGTGGGAATCGAATTTCATTCGCTATCGAAGACTTTCAACATGACCGGCTGGCGCATCGGCATGGCGGTGGGAAACCCGGAGATCGTCGCTGGATTGGCCCAAGCCAAGTCCAATTTGGATTCCGGCATATTCCAGGCGGTCCAGGAAGCCGGCATCGAAGCGCTGCGCCTGGGCGACTCGATCGTCGAGCCGTCGCGCAAGATCTACCAGGAGCGGCGCGACATTTTGGTCGACGGACTGCGCGCGGTCGGGCTTGACTGTGAAAAACCGCGGGCAACTTTTTATGTGTGGGTGAGCTGCCCGAAAGGACTGTCCTCCGCCGATTTTACCGCCAAGCTGCTCGACGAGGCCGGAGTCGTTACGACTCCCGGCAACGGCTTCGGCGACGCCGGCGAAGGATATGTGCGTTTTACGGTCTGCGTCGACAAAGAACGACTGCGGGAGGTTGCGGAAAGGATTCGCAAGGTCAAGCTGTAAATTCCTTCCCGAAAAGCGACGGCATGGCAAACGCGATAGCCCATCAGGTCTACGTCGGTATCGGCTCGAACGTAGGAAACAAGAAAGAAAATTTTCTGGAAGCCGTCGATCGGCTCGCCAAGCTGCCCGAAACCAGGGTGATCAAAGAATCGTCGCTCTACGAAAGCGAGCCGCTGGGAGACTCCAAAGACTGGTACGTCAACGGAGCAGTCGAAATCGAGACTAAATTCAGACCCGACATGCTGCTGAAGAAATTTAAAAACATCGAACGCGCGATGGGTCGGAAAAAGGTCAAAAAACGCTGGGGGGCGCGCATCATCGACTTGGATATTCTTCTCTACGACTCAGCGGTCGTGAAGAAAAAAAGTTTACGGATTCCCCATCCCGAAATGCCGACCCGCAAGTTTGTGCTTATTCCGCTCAGCGAAATCGCCCCACAAGTGATTCATCCGGAACTTGGCGTGACCATTTCCGAGCTGCTGATCAATGTCAAAGACGAAAAAAAGATTCACCTCTATCACGCGTAGCGAAATCGTGTGAACCTGGAGCGAAATGTTGCTGCTCCGCCTGCTGATCCTATTTCTGTTTTGCTACGTTGCTTTCGCCGCGCTCAGTGCGATCGTCAGACGGCGTAAAGGTGGCATTTTCGGCAAGCTCAAGTCCGACTCGAACGGCGAAGACATGGTGTTCGACCCGCAATGCCAGAGCTACATTCCCAAATCGAATGCCGTGGCCCAGTCGGGGCGATATTTCTGCAGTCGGGAATGCGCGCAACTCTATCTAAACCGCTAACGCTTGAAGAATTCGCTCGTGGACGTTATCGAAGCCGCCGTTGGACATCACTAGCGCGATGTCTCCAGGGCGCGCTTCGCGCGCAATGACGCTTGCAATATCTGCGGCGCTTTCGACTTTCTGAGCGCGATCCTCGCCGCAGATTCGGTCAATTTCGCTCACCACATGATCGACCGAGAGGCGCTCGCCGTCGGGAATCCTTTCGGGCTGATAAACCGGCGCGATGAGAATGCGATCGGCTAGCGCAAGGGCGGCGGCAAACTCATGCTCGAAAAGATTTCGTTTGCTGGTGTTGCTGCGCGGCTCAAAGACCGCCCATATCCTGCGGCCGCTATACGCTAATCGAATCGCTTCGACGGTTTCGCGAACCGCCGTAGGATGATGCGCGAAATCGTCGATCACGAGGACACCGCGCCGCTCGCCGCGAATTTCCTGGCGCCGTTTCACTCCCGCAAATGTGCGAAACCCATCGATAAGTTGTGCCCGCTCGATACCCATGGTGCGCCCAAGGGCGTAAACCGCCAGGGCGTTTTGCACGTTGTGCCGGCCGATGATCGCGGCTTCGAGGCGCCCCTCGGATTTTCCCCTGTAAGAAGGCTCGAAAAAAGTTCGCCCCGCGGAAAACTCGACCTTGACCGCTTGCCAATCGGCGTCCTCACCGTCGCCGTAGGTGATGCGCTGACAACGCGCCGCCGCGGCAATCTCTTTTACAGCGAGATAATCGCCGCACGCGACCAGCGTTCCGTTGGCTGGAATGATTTCCATAAGCCGCAGGAAGGCGCTCTTGACATGATCGAGATCGCGATAGATATCCGCATGGTCGAATTCGATGCTGGTCAGGATCACATGCTCGGGCCGGTAGTGGAGAAATTTCGGTCCTTTGTCGAAAAATGCGGTGTCGTACTCGTCGCCTTCGATGACCACATGATTTCCCGCGCCGACTTTCCAACCGCTGCCGAAATTGAGCGGCACCCCGCCCACAAAAAAGCCCGGATCGAGCCCTGCCCGCGTGAACACCCAAGCCGCCAAGGCCGTAGTGGAGGTCTTGCCGTGGGTGCCGGCGACAACGGCTGACGACCTCGAACCGATGAGAAATTGCCCCAAAGCTTGGGGAAATGAAATATGGGGAATACCCTGCTCGAGCACGGCCTGCGCCTCGGGATTGGCGCGCGAAACCGCATTGCCAACAACGGCCAGGTCCGGTCGCGGCACGACATGCTCCGGGCGAAAGCCCGGAAGGACATTGACGCCGATATCCGCCAGGTAAGTACTCATGGGCGGATAGACATTCTGATCAGAACCCGTCACCCGGTAGCCGCGTGACTGCAGCAGCCCGGCGAGCGATGCCATGCCGACACCGCACACGGCGATCAGATGGATATGGCTGCCCGGCGGCGGCATGTCGCTCACGGGAAAAGCACCTTCATAATTTCATCGTGGATGAGCGGGCGAAATTCTTTGATTTTCTCATTTTTGCGCGATGGATGAACTCTGTTGGTCAGCAGGATGATGTGGCAGTTCTTCTCTAAATCCCACCAAATCGAGCAGCCTGTGAAACCGAGATGACCCACCGAATGGGACGAGAACAGATGACCGCTCGCCGACCGCTCCGGCGTCGGCGTATCCCAGCCGAGGGCAAAATTGCCATTGCCGGACGAGTCGCTTCGCTTGAAAAATTCTTGCACCAAAGCTTGCGGCAAAAAATCATCCTTGCCTTTGAAGCATTGGTCCATGCGCACTAAAAAAGCGTGCACATCCCGGGCAGAAGAAAAAAGGCCCGCATGGCCGGCGACTCCGCCCATGGCATAAGCATTATCGTCATGCACTTCGCCGCAAAGTAGCTTTTTTCGCCACGGACAGTTTTCAGTCGGCGCGATCATCTCTTCCACCGGCTGAAGACGGTGGGTTCTGAGTTGCGTCAGATCGATAAAGCCGGTGGCGCGAAGTCGCAGCGGCCGAAAAATCCTTTCCTGGCAAAACCGGTCGAGTGTGTTGCCGGTGAGAACCTCGATCGCTTCGCCCAAGAGCATAAAGCCAAGGTCGCTATAGAGGCACTGGCTGCCTGGAGCGCTCAGCGGCTTTTCGCGATGGACCAGCTCGTAGACGAAATTCTTCGCCGCCCGGCTGGCGACAAAATTGACCCGCCCGGTCTTTTCCCCTTTTATGATTTCCTCGAAAAACGCCTTCCAGGCCGGCAGGCCGGAGGAATGATTGAGCAGATGGCGAAACGTCGTGAGGTTCTTGCCCAACACGCCATACATCGGAATAACCCGCGTGACCAGATCGTCCAAACGCAACTTTTTCTCTTTGACCAGCAGCATGAAAGCGACAGTTGTCGCGATCGGTTTGGTCAAGGAAGCAAGGTCGAAAATTGTGCCGAGTTCCATCACCGTCTTGTGCGGCGACAATGCTCGCCAGCCGAAGGCTTGTTCATAAACGACGCTGCTATCCTTGCTCGCCAGCACCACGGCGCCGGGGAAAACCCCGTCGGCGACAGCCTCCTGAAAGGCGCTTTCAACGGCACGAAAATCCATCGTTTGATTCTTGACCGTATCGATAGTGAGCGCACCGACAATGCGGCTATCAGTCACTGCGCAGCGGTATGAGGGGCAATCACCGGGCGCTTGTGCGTGCCCACCGTCTGGATCAGACTACCGGGGTTTCAAGCATTTCTAGATTTGCCGAGTTTCCGTCCAATCGCATTTTTATGCCCAATGGCAAAGCGAAATTTTCCGGCCCATGCCCGGCTCTCATTCCCATAACCACCGGATAGGGCACATCGTGAAACATATCGATAATGACTTCTCTGATGCCCCTGGGGCCGTCGCTTTCGCAATCGGTAAAGTCGCCAAACAACACGCCGGCGACGTCGTTTAACTTTCCCGCCATTTTAAGATGCGTCAACATCCTTTCGACTCGATAAGGCTTCTCTCCGACATCTTCCAGGAAAAGCAGCTTTCCCCGCGTATCGATTTCATACGGCGTACCGAGGGTAGTCACGACCATCGAGAGACAGCCGCCGATGAGCTCGGACTCGACCTTGCCTTGGCGGATAACTTCGCCAAGACCGATTTTCCAACCGCTCATTTCCCCCATCAGCAAAGACCAAAAGTGCGCCTTGCTTGCGGCGCTCAAGCCTCGAGCCAAATCCATCGCCACCATTGGGGCATGAAACGTAACCATACCGCAAAATTGTCGGAGCCAGTTGAGCAAAATCGTGACATCGCTATAGCCCAGAAAGATTTTCGGGTGGCCGCCAATCTCTCGGTTCAAATGAGGCAGCATTTGAACGGACCCGAAGCCGCCACGCGCACAGAATATTGCATCGATCTCGCGGCGGCGAAAGAAATCGAGCAGATCCTTTGCGCGATCCTCCGCTCTGCCTGCGAGATATCCGTTGTTGGCAAATATATTGGGGCTCAGCTCGACCTCGAAACCTGCCGCGCGAATCGCGACGACTCCGGCATCGAGCGACTTTCGCTCGATGCAGCCGGCCGGCGCGACCACCCCGACCCGGGCCCCGGCGCGCAGGCGCGAGGGCTTATGAACAGACATCCGAATTCTCCACAGATCTTACGACCTGACCCATTGGCCGGTTTGCCACGCCTGTGGACAACCTCTAATCAGAGCTTTCATAGAACTTAGCGGAGATGACCATATTGGCAAAAAAGCGCCGGTTGTACAAGATTTTGTGCTTTCGCAGCGCGGACAGACGACCGGGTTCAATAACAATTGACTTCGCCGCGCGGGCCGGATAGAAAAAATTATCCACAAAATCTGCCGGTCGCCGCACGGCTTTGCAGCAGGTTACCCACAGGGATTTCCACACGCAATGAAAATCAAACCGGAACAGCTTGAAAAACTCGCAGAGTTGCTGATCACCAGCTATCGGGCCAAAGAATTGATCGTCACCGGCAGTGCTGATGCGCCGCTCAAGAAGAAAGTCGCGGAAGCCATCGCCAAGAATTTCGCGGACGAGGAAGCCATCGAAAAAGAAGCGCGCACGATGCTCGCTTCTCACGCGCAAGCGGCACGCGACATGGATTCCTACAAGATGTTTCTCTTGGCCAAACAAAAATTGGCGGCGAAGAAGGGCTTTATCCTGTGATGCGTCTATCCGAGAGCCGTATTTCTCACCTCGCGCACCTGGTCATGGACGCGTTGCGTAAAGACAAACTCGCCGAGTTTCCTAACGAAGGCCGTTCTCTAGCCGAGACTAAACAGGTGCTGCAGGACTTTTTTCACCGTGAAGATCATATCGATGAAATCGTTCGCCAAAAGATCTCCTCCCTCTCACGCCAGGTGCCGCAGGGGAGCCGGGAATGGGATATTCTCTACCGCAAATATTTCGAAGAGGAATCCCGAAAACAGGGCAAACAGAACCGCTGAATCACGGTCATAAGGACCTTGAACCTAAAAGGAATTGTCGCACAAAACCTTGACATCAAAGATTTGATGCTTAGATTCACTGCGGCTTAGGTTAGCCGGCTTTTCTCGCCAGTTTCAACCTAAGACAAAATCCTTTAAAATTGGTAGGTTAGGTCAAAATCTGAAAGGAGGCACGAGTGAAAATTAGGCCTTTGCAAGACCGCATCATTGTCAAACGAATCGAGGAAGAGGAGAAGAGCAAGGGAGGAATCATAATTCCCGACACCGCCAAGGAGAAGCCGCAAGAAGGTAAAGTGATTGCGGTCGGTAAAGGGAAAATTAACGACGACGGCAAGCTCACCCCCCTTGATGTTAAAGTCAACGATCGAATCCTGTTTGGAAAATATTCCGGCAGCGAAATCAATATCGACGGCGATGAGCATTTGATTATGCGCGAGGATGACGTCCTCGGCGTCATTGAGAAGTAATTTTTCTAGTAGAATTCAGGAGGAAACGATGGCAGCTAAAATAGTTAAATTTAATCGCGATGCGCGCGACGCAATTCTCAAGGGCGTCAATATTCTCGCCGACGCGGTAACCGTAACGCTCGGGCCGAAAGGGAGAAACGTCGTACTCGACAAATCGTTTGGCGCACCCAACGTCACCAAAGACGGCGTCACCGTCGCCAAAGAAGTGGAACTCGAAGACAAGTTTGAAAACATGGGCGCGCAGATGGTCAAGGAAGTAGCGAGCAAGACTTCCGATGTCGCCGGCGACGGCACGACGACTGCGACCGTGTTGGCGCGGCAAATCTACGCCGAAGGCGTCAAACTCGTGGCCGCCGGCCATGATCCGATGACGCTAAAGCGGGGCATCGATAAAGCCGTAACGGCGATGATCGGCGAGCTTAAAAATCTATCCAAACCCACGAAAGACCCGAAAGAGATCGCCCAAGTCGGCACCATCGCCGCGAACAATGACTCCACCATCGGCGACGTGATCGCCGAGGCCATGAACAAGGTCGGCAAAGAAGGCGTCATCACTGTGGAAGAGGCGAAAGGCCTCGAGACCACTCTCGATGTCGTCGAAGGCATGCAATTCGACCGTGGCTACCTGTCGCCCTACTTTGTCACCGATCCGGAGAGAATGGAGTGCGTTCTCGAGGACGCTTACCTGCTCATTCACGAGAAAAAGATCGGCAACATGAAAGAAATCCTGCCGATCCTCGAACAGATCGCCAAGTCGGGCAAGCCCTTCGTCATTATCGCTGAAGATATCGAAGGCGAAGCGCTCGCCACGCTGGTCGTCAACAAAATCCGCGGCACACTGCGTTGCGTGGCGGTCAAAGCGCCGGGCTTTGGCGATCGTCGCAAAGCGATGCTCGAAGATATCGGGATCCTCACGGGCGGCAAGCTGATCGCCGAAGAGCTGGGCATCAAGCTCGACAACATCGGGCTGCAGGATCTCGGCCGCGCCAAAAGAATCGTCGTCGACAAGGACAATACCACCATCGTCGACGGCGCCGGGAAGAAGTCCGATCTGGAAGGCCGCATCAAGCAGATCCGCGCCCAAATCGATGAAACTACCTCCGATTACGATCGGGAAAAGCTTCAGGAGCGCTTGGCGAAGTTGATTGGCGGCGTCGCCGTTATCAACGTCGGCGCAGCTACCGAAGTGGAAATGAAAGAAAAGAAAGCCCGCGTAGAAGATGCCCTGCACGCCACCCGCGCGGCAGTCGAAGAAGGCATCGTACCCGGTGGCGGCGTGGCCCTCCTTCGTTCGGCGGTGGTCCTGGAAAAGATCCGAGTCTCCGAAGACGAGCGCTGGGGCGTCAATATCATTAAGCGGGTTTCTGAGGAGCCGCTTCGCCGCATAGCGATTAATGCCGGCGTCGAAGGGTCCATTGCGCTTCAGAAAGTAAAAGAAGGCAAAGGCGCGTTCGGTTTCAACGCCGCGACCGAAGAGTATGAGGATCTCTTTAAGGCCGGCATCATCGATGCCACCAAGGTCGTTCGCACCGCGCTGCAAAACGCCGCGTCAGTCGCCAGCATGTTACTGACGACCGAGGCGATGGTCGCGGAAAAACCGGATGACAAGGGAGCCATGCCTGGAATGCCTCCGGGCGGCGGCATGGGCGGTATGGGAGGAATGGGTGGCATGGGCGGCATGGGCGGTATGATGTAAATCCTCCTTGTTAAAAGGCGATATCGGGCCCGTTACGAGCGTTTAAAGACGTACGTAACGGGCCTTCTAGTTTGTCCTTCCTTGACTCGGAAAACTTTTCATATTAATTTGTTCTGACACTTTCCCTTGAAAATATCGCAATTTAGCGTCCTCATTCATGTTTGAATCGTTAACCGACAAGCTCGAGCTGACCTTTAAGCGGCTTAGGGGTCAGGGCAAGATCACCGAGAAAAATATCGATGATGCCCTGCGCGATGTCCGCCTCGCTTTATTGGAGGCCGATGTCCATGTCCAGGTCGTCAAAACTTTCCTCGAAGCGGTCAAAAACCAATCGATGGGTCAGGAGGTTCTCCAGAGCCTCACGCCCGAGCAGCAATTTATCAAGATCGTGCGCGACGAGATGGTCACCCTTCTCGGCGGCGAGCACCACGACATCGATCTCAAAGCCGCTCCGCCGGTGGTGATCATGCTGGTCGGCCTGCAAGGCTCGGGTAAAACCACGACCCTGGCGAAGCTCGCCCGCTATCTTAAGAGAGATAAAAAGCGCACGCCGTATCTGGTTCCGGCCGACGTTTATCGTCCGGCAGCCATCGAGCAGCTAAAGATTTTGGGCAACGAGCTGCAACTGCCGGTCTATGACGCCAATCCGGAGCTCTCGCCGGTCGTGATTTGCCAACGCGCTCTGCAGGAGGCAAAGCAGAAATTCTGCGACGTGTTGCTGATCGATACCGCAGGCCGGCTCCATATCGATGAAGAATTGATGCAGGAATTGACGGCGATTAAAGATGCCGTCCGGCCGCATCAGATCCTGTTCGTGGCCGATTCGATGACCGGCCAGGACGCGGTGAACCAGGCCAAGGGATTTGACGGGCAACTTGGCCTGTCGGGCATCATTCTCACGAAGCTTGACGGTGACGCGCGCGGCGGCGCGGCGCTGTCGATCCGGGAAATGGTCGGCAAGCCGATCTTGTTTTCCGGCATCGGCGAAAAGCTCGACGCCCTCGAACCCTTTTACCCTGACCGGCTGGCGTCGCGTATTCTGGGGATGGGCGACGTGCTCTCGCTCATCGACAAAGTCCAACAGAACGTTGAACAGAAAGAAGCCGCGCGTTTACAACAGGCATTCCAGAAGCAGCAATTCACTCTGGAGGAATTTCAACTCCAGCTGCAACAAATCAAACGCATGGGGCCGGTGGGCAACCTGCTGGAGATGATCCCCGGCGGCAAAA
>Ga0075431_100007594_pt1 | contig 10797 bp, 7 predicted proteins | sample RhiMetdeltSRZDD5_FD_75297 | JGI IMG/M metagenome (GOLD analysis project Ga0075431, IMG submission 75297) | Populus rhizosphere microbial communities from Tennessee, USA - Rhizosphere MetaG P. deltoides SRZDD5 | ecosystem: Host-associated > Plants > Roots > Rhizosphere > Soil | place: USA...
TCGGGATCTTCTCGAGCTCGGTCGAGGACACCGAGGCGCCCGTGCCGACGCGCCGCTCGTCGAGCAGCGGCGACTCCGTCGTCACCGTGATGGTGTCCTCGATCGCCGACTGCAACGTCACCTCGATGTTGGTGTTGCGGCCGACGTTGATGACGATGTTCGGGTAGTCGATCGTCGAGAATCCCTCGAGCTCCGCCTTCAAGGCGTAGTTGCCCGGGGAGAGGCTCAGGAAGCGGAACTGGCCCTGGGCGTTGGTCACCTGCACCTGCGGCGCGCCGCCGCCGGTGAGGGTCACGGTCACGCCGGGCAGCACGCCGCCGCCCTGATCGTTCGCGGTGCCGTAGAGGTTGCCGGTCTGCAACTGGGCGAACGCCGGGGCCCCGACCAGGGCCACGAGCGCCAGCGCCAGCAGCGCAAAGCACTTGACGTGTCTCATTGCTCTCCTTCGTCGATATCAATCATCGGGTTGCGTTGACGGTCTGCAAGGTAGCGACGTCGAGGGCTGCTGCGGCGACCACCTCCTTCCGGCATTGGATCGGCGCGGATGGGCGCCAGTACAAGGCCAGTGCCACTTCAGGGCTTTGGAGGCGTGGGCAATGCGCCGCGGCGGGGCTGCACCAAGTGGTTGGACGGCGGTTCAAAAGGCGGTGTGCTGGAACGGGACGTCGCAGCGCGGAACGGTGTAGTGGTTCGACATGGCCCAGCGGAAAAGCGAGAGGCGCGTGCGGAACGTTGGTGGTACGGCTACGGGTCCCGGAGACCGGGGGCCCCCGCCGGGGGCCGGCGCCGCTCAGGTGGCCTTTGAGGGGCGCCCGCTGTTCGCGGTGGACCGAGCGTGACCACCGGACCACCTGTACCCCGCGAAAAGCGGGCGTGCGGCGCCTGTGCGCGGCGACGCGCGGGCACCCCCGTGGTCGTTCGGCATCTTGCTAGTTGCGCTGCCGCGAACCCCCCGTCGGGGGCCCCCGGTCTCCGGGACCCTTCGCCTGCCGGGAGTTGCGCCGCGTCTAGAGGGAGGGGAGGATTCGGAGCGACGCGGGCTAGCCGCGGTCGACGCCGAGCTCCTGGGCGCGGCGGCGGAGGCGGGCTCGGGAGATGCCTAGGCGCTGGGCGGCGTGGCTGACGTTGCCGGCGGTTTCGCGGAGGGCGGTGGCGATGAGGGCGCCTTCGATGCGGGCGAGCTCGTCGTCGAGGGTGCGGCCCGAGGGGGTTTCGCCCTCCGCGGCTGTCGGCGTGCCGGCGAGGGCGGCGGCGACGGCGGGGGAGAGGTCGCCGAGGTCGAGCTCGCCGCCGGCGCCGATGCGCGCGGCGATGCGGGCCGCTTCGTGGCGCAGCTCGCGGATGTTACCGCTCCAGCGGTGGCGCACGAGGGCGGCGAGCGCCGCCGGGGTGAGGCGGGCGCCGTGGCCACGCGTGGACCGCAGGAAGTGCTCGAAGAGGAGCGGCACGTCTTCGGCGCGGTCGCGCAGCGCCGGCACCTGGACGATGAAGCCGGCGAGGCGGTGGAAGAGGTCGAGGCGGAACCGCCCGCTCGCCGCCACCTCGTCGAGCGGCACGTTGGTGGCGGCGACGATGCGGAGGTCGACCGGCGCGGCCTGGCCGCCCACCGGCTGCACCTTCTTCTCCTCCAGCACGCGCAGGAGCTTCGCCTGCAGCGGCAGCGGCAGCTCGCCGATCTCGTCGAGGAAGAGCGTGCCGCCGTGCGCTTCGCGGAACTTGCCGATGCGCTCGCTCACTCCCGTCGCGACGCCGCGCTCGATGCCGAACAGCTCCGCTTCGAGAAGCTCGGAGGGGATCGCCGCGCAGTTGATGGTGACGAACGGCCGCTCACGGCGCGACGAGGAGTCGTGCAGCACCTGCGCGATGTGCTCCTTGCCGACGCCGGTCTCTCCGAGCACGAGGACGGGGAGTTGGCCGTCGACCACCGTCGCCAGCTCCTCGTAGAGGCGTCGCATCGCCGGCGAGCGGCCGACGACGATGTCGGTCGGGAACACCAGTCCCTTGACCGCGGCCGGCGCCGGCGGCCGGGGACCGCTCGCGCGCTCGCGGAGGTAGTCATGACCGAAGAGCCGCGTGGCGACGCGCAACAACGGCGCTGTGTCGGCGGCGAGGTCGGCGCCGCGCACGAAGAGGCCGAAGGTGGAGCCGCCAGGTGTGGCGAACCCGGCCGCCGCCCAGCCGGTGCCCTCGGCGACCTCGATCTCGTCGACAGGGGCGCCGCCGCGGGGAGGGATGGCGATGGCGCGCGCCGCCTGCTCGATCTCCGGCAGCACGTCGCCCCACGCCGCGGCACAGGTGACGCCGCCCTTCTCGTCGGACACGAAGACGCAGCCCGCCTCGGCGCCGAGCGCCTCGCAGAGACCGGCGAGCATCTCGCCTCGCCCGGCCGATGGGCCGTGCAATCCCCAGCGGCAAAGCGTCTCGAGGTACCCGAGCGCGCGGCCGGCCGAGTGGCTTCCGCGCGGCGAGGAGGACGGCGGCGCACCGGCGTTGCTCCCGTTCGGAGAGGCGCCGGCGTCGCGAGCCGCCGCGCTCGCGCGATGCAGGGTCAGGTGGACGTCGCCCACCTGGATGGAGTCGCCGGGCTCGAGGCCCGCCTCGCGCACCTGCACGCCGTTGAGCACCGCCGGCGCTGCGTGGGGGAAGACCGAGAGCCGCGCGCGCTCCGTCGAGAGCTGCAGCGTGGCGTGCTGGCGCGCGACGTCACGCCCTCGCAGCACGACGGCACAGCTGCGACCGGCGCCGAGGATGATCGTGCCCTCGGCGAGCGGCACGTCGTGGCGCAACGCGTCGGCGCCGCGCACGCCGAGCACCCAGGGTCGCACCGGCGGCGGGATCGCTGGCTCGCGGGCGGCGCTTCCGTTGCTATCCATCGGATGCGTTGCTATCCATCGGATGCGTTGCTATCCATCGGATGCGTTGCTTGGATCCATCAGATTGGAAAAAGGGGGGCCCTGGACAGGCCCCCATAGGCTCCAAACGAGATGAGGGTAGAGCCTGCTTGCCGCGAAGCGCCACGCTGATGACGCGACCGGCCGATCCCATGGTCCGAGGGGCGGAAAGCGCGGTACGAACGCACTGCACGCCGGGACATGCAACAGGAACGCCCGCCTGGGAACCCCCGAGAAGCCAGCGATCGCGGCACTCGTTTCATGCGCTAAATCGCGCGCTCGGCTCACCTTGACAAACAGGACAACGCCGGTCCAGAATCGCTCCAGGCCTGTCTGAGACTTTGTCTCAACAGCTCCTCCCGCCATGCACCAGGAACGCGAACAGTTCGCCACGTACCTGCGTTCGCAGGGCCTGCGTCTCACCGGCGAGCGCATGGCGCTGTTCGACGAGATCTACCGCCAGCACGGGCACCTCGACGCCGACGCGCTGCTGGCGGCCGTGCGCGAGCGCGGCCACCACGTGTCGCGCGCCACCGTCTACCGCACCCTCGAGCTGCTGCTGCGCTGCGGGCTCGTGCGCAAGCAGCGGGTCGGCGCACGCGGGCAGCTCTTCGAGCACGTCCACCCCGGGCAGCAACACGACCACCTCGTCTGCTCGGCGTGCGGGCGCGTCGTCGAGTTCGTGAGCCCGGGGATCACCGCGTTGCAGACGGAGATCTGCCGCGCGCACGGCTTCTCTCCCGCGCACCACCAGCTTCAGATCCTCGGCCTCTGCAACGACTGCCGCGAGAAGCCGGCGCAGGCGTCGGCCTGAGTCGGGGTTCCACCGGGAAGACAATGCTCGAGGCGCTGATCATCACCGTGCGCGAAGGGATCGAGGCGGCGCTCCTCGTCGGCATCATCGTCGCCTTCTTGCGCAAGGAGGGGCGCGCCGACCTGCTGCGCTGGGTGTGGGCGGGCCTCGCGACGGCCGTCGTCGCGAGCTTCGCCGGCGGTTGGGCGCTGCGCTCGGTCGCCATCAACCAGGAGGCCTTCGAAGGGATCCTCTTCTTCGCCTCCGCCGCGGTGGTCACCAGCATGCTGGTGTGGATGTGGCGTCATGCCCGCGGCCTCTCGGGACAGATCCGCGGCTCGCTCGGCCGCATCGTCGCCCGCCGCGACGGCGCGGTCGGCGTCGGCCTCTTCCTGTTCACCTTCCTGATGATCTTCCGCGAGGGTGTCGAGACGGTGCTCTTCCTCGCCGCCGTATCGCTCACCACCACCGGCGTCGCCGCCTTGCTCGGCACGTTCGCCGGTCTCTCGCTCGCCGTCGTCTTCGGCGTGCTCTTCACCCGCGGCAGTCTGCGCATCGACCTCGCCCGCTTCCTGCGGGTCACCGCCGTGGCGCTCCTGATCTTCGTCGTGCAACTGGTGGTCAACGGCTACCACGAGCTTGCCGAGGCGGGGTGGCTTCCGGCCAACCGTACGACGATGGCAACCGTCGGGCCGCTCGTGCGCAATCAGGTCTTCTTCCTCCTCGCCATCCTCGCTCTGCCGCTGCTGGCGCTGGCGATGCCTGGGCGCGGAACGGCAGCGAGCGCCGCCACGGTCGCCAACCCGGCCGCCGAGCGTCTTCGCCGCGCCGAGGGCCGCCGCACGATGCGGGCCCGCGTCGCCGCGTGTGCCCTCGGCGTCGCCGTGCTGGCGCTGCTCGGCATGGACGTCGCCCACTCGCAGCCGTCGGCGCTCACCCCGCCGGTCCACCTCATGGCCGACACGAGCGGTCGCGTGAGCGTGGCGGCGAGCGATCTCGCCGACGGCGAGCTGCACCGCTACGCGGTCGACATCGGCGGCCACGAGGTGCGCTTCGTCGCCCTCGAGATCGCCCCTGGCGAGGCGGTCGCCGCCTTCGACGCGTGCGTCATCTGCGGCGCGGAGGGGTACGTGCAAGAAGGGGCGGAGATCCTCTGCCGCCACTGCCACTCGGCGGTCTACCCGCCGTCGATCGGCCACCCGGGCGGCTGCAACCCGATCCCGGTCGCGTTCACCGTCGAGGGCGGCCGGCTGGTGCTGCCGGTGGCGGCGCTCGCCGCGCGCGCGCCGATGTTCGGCGCCGCCGCGGCGACCTCGCATCACTGAGCGAAACGCCCACGCCGGCAGCCGCGCAGCGCGGCGACCGGCGAACCCGAGATGACCTTCAAGCTCCTCGTCGCCGCGCTCCGCCACGACCCGCGTCGCAAGCTGCTCGCGGCCGGCGTCGTCGCGCTCGGCGCGCTCGGCGCGGCGGCGCTGCTCGACCTCGTCCTCGGCGCCCGCGACGACTTGGCGCGCGCGCTCGACACCTACGGCGCCAACGTGCGGGTGACCGCCGAGCGCGACACCTTCGCCGTCTCCGAGCTCGCCGCGCTCGACCGCATCTTCTGGCGCAACAACCTGGTGGCGGTGGCGCCGCTCTACCCGCTGCGCGTCCGCCTCGGCGGCGGCGTCGTGGCGACGCTCGTCGGTACCTGGTTCGACGAGCGCCTCGACGGCCGGCGGGCTGGGCTGCCCGCGGTGCGGCCGTCGCTCCCCGTCGACGGTCGCTGGCCCGCGGACGCCGCCGACGAAGTGGCGCTCGGCCGCCGCCTGGCGGCGAGGCTCGGCGTCGCGCGCGGTGACGTCGTCGTCGCCGAGCTCGGCCGCGAACGTCGCGAGCTCGCCGTCGTCGGCCTCGTCGGCGGCGGCGGCGGCGAAGAAGACGAGGCATTCTCCCCGCTCGCCGTGGCCCAGCGGCTCGCCGGGCGCGCCGGCGCCGCCCGCGAGGCGGAGATCTTCGCCCTCACCGTGCCCGAGACGTCGCTCGGCGCCCGCGATCCCTCGACGATGACGCGAGCCGAATACGACGCCTGGTACTGCACCGCCTACCCGTCGGCGATCGCCTTCCAGGTCGACGCCGCGCTGCCCAGCGCGCGCGCCACCGTCGTGCGCGAGGTGGCGAGCGCGAGCTCCCGCCTCCTGCGGCGGCTCGAGGCCGGCCTCCTGGCGCTGGCCGCCCTCGTGCTCGCCGCGGCGGCGCTCGGCGTCGCCGCCACGCTCACCGCCGGCATCCTCGAACGACGAGGCGAGCTCGCGCTCCTGGCGGCGCTCGGCGGCGAGCGGCGGCAGATCCTCACCCTCTACCTCGGCGAGACGGCGGTGCTCGGCATCGCCGGCGGCGCGGTGGGAGGCGCCCTCGGCCTCCTCGCGGCGCGCGCGGTGCGCGCGGGTGTGCTGGGCATGACGGCGTCGTGGAACGGCGTGCTCCTGCCGGTCGTCGTGCTGGCGGGCGTGCTCGTCGCCCTCGCCGGTGTCGCCGCGCCGCTGGTGCGGGCGATGCGCCGCCCGGCCGCCGCCGCGCTGGGAGGTCTATGAGGCGCTCCGGCCGCCTTCGCTGGTTGGTCTATGACGCGCTCCGGCCGCCTTCGCGCTGGGGAGGTCTATGACGCGCTCCGGCGTGGCGGCTCGACGGCGGACGCCGTGATGGTGGCGCGCGTCCTCGTCGCGGGAGCGCGACACCGCCCGGGCTATCTGCTCACGGTGTTCGTGGCGACTGCCGCCGCGACCACCGCTCTCGCCGCCGCCGGCGGCCTCGGCGCCCGCCTGCACGCGGCGCTTGCCACCGGCGACGCACTCGGGGTCAACCTCGTCGTGCGTCCGCAACCGGGTGGCCCGCCGGGCCTGCCGCTCGGCGAGGCGGACCGCCTGCGCGCGCTGCCCGGCGTCACCGGCGTGGCGCCCTGGGCGGAGCTCGGCGAGCTCGCGCGGCCAGGTGGCGCGCCGGTGCCGCTGCTCGCCACCTCCTCCGCGGCGGCCGCGCTCCACCGCGGCTGGGAGCTCGCGGGGCGCTGGCCGCGGCGGGGCGAGGCGATCGCCGGTGCCACCAGTGGCGTCGCGCTGGGCACCGTCGTCGAGACGCCCCACGGAGCGCGACGGGTGAGCGGCGTCTTGCGCACGGGCGAGGCGGTCGACGGCGCCCTCGTCCTCGACGTCGACTCGCTGGGACCGGTCTCGATCCAGCGCTTCGAGGTTCGCGCCGACCCGCGGCGCGTCGAGTCGGTCGCGTCGGCCGCGGCGGACGCCGTCGCCGGCGCCGAGGCGACGCCGCTGCTGCGGGTCACGGCCACGCGGGCGCGCCTCGTCACGCGCCTGGCGTGGATCCTCGGCGGCGCCGGCGCGCTGACCGCGCTGCTCGCGCTCGGCACGCTCGCCGCCGCCAGCCTCTCGCAGCTCCACGCGCGGCGGCGCGAGCTCGCTCTCTTCTTCGCCCTCGGCTACACCAGGGCGTGGGTGGGGCGCCTCCTCGTCGCCGAGCTCCTAGTCGTCGGCGCGCTCGCGTGGCTGCTCGGTGCCGGCGCGGGAGAGCTCGTCGCCGGCCTCTTCGCGCGGGAGCTGCTCGGCGCCGGCGCGACAGCGGGCTCGCCGCTCGGCTTCCAGGGCAATACCCACCCAGGTTTCCCGGTCGGCTGGGGCGCGCTCGCGGCGCTCGCCGGCGCCGCCCTCGTGCTCGCCGCCACCGCGCGGCTCACCGCCCGCCGCCTGGCGGCGCTCGAGCCCGCCGCACTCCTGGCGGGGCAGTGAGCGACCCGCTCGTCGAGCTGCGCGGCGCGATGCGCCGCCACGGCGGGGTCGTCGCCCTCGCGCCTCTCGACCTCGACGTCGCCGCCGGCGAGTGGCTGACGGTGACCGGCCCTTCGGGCTCCGGCAAGACGACGCTGCTCAACCTGCTCGCCGGGCTCGACCGCCCGAGCGAGGGCACCGTGGCAGTGGCCGGCGAGGAGGTCTCTGCCCTCGCCGGCGCGGCGCTCGCGCGCTACCGGCGCGAGCGCGTCGGTCTCGTCTTCCAGGAGTTCCACCTCATCCCCTACCTCTCGGCGCTCGACAACGTGATGCTCGCGCAGCACCTCCACTCGCTCGCCGACCGCAAGCAGGCGACGGAGGCGCTCGAGCGGGTCGGGCTCGCCCACCGCCTGCGCCACCTCCCCGCGCAGCTCTCCGGCGGCGAGAAGCAGCGGGTGTGCGTCGCGCGCGCCCTCATCAACCACCCGGCGCTGCTGCTCGCCGACGAGCCCACCGGCAACCTCGACGCGGCGAGCGAGGCCGACGTTCTGGCGCTGCTCGACGAGCTGCACGCGGCGGGACAGACGCTCGTCGTCGTCACCCACAATCCCGACGTGGCGGCGCGTGGCGACCGCATCCTCCGTCTCGAGCACGGCCGCGCGGTCGCGCAGCAGCGGCCGCTCGCCGACGACGAGGCGGCGCTCGTGCGTCTCTGGCTGCGCGAGGAGCGTGGGGAGCCGCTGGCGCCGCGGGACCGCGACCTCGCCGCGCGCCTCGGCTGGAGCGACGACAACGGCGACGCCGCCGGATGTCGTCGCCGTGCCGCCGCGCTCGTTCGGCGCCAGCGGCTCGCCGAGGTGCTCGTGGCGCGCACCCTCGCCGGAGACGTGGCTCCCGAGTGCGGCACCGTGCCTCCGGTGCTGGCCGATCGCGAGCAGGCGGTGGCGGGGCTCCTCGGAGATCCCACGACCTGTCCCCACGGCCGCCCGATCCCTCCAGCGTAGGGTGCGCACCGCGCACCATCCGGTGACCGTCGGGAGATCGAAGATGGTGCGCGATGCGCACCCTACCCACCCAAACCGGGCTGCCGATGCCTCCGGCGTGGGGTGCGCACCGCGCACCGTCCAGTGACCGTCGGGAGATCGAAGATGGTGCGCGATGCGCACCCTACCCACCTCCCACCGGGCTGCCGATGCCTCCGGCGTAGGGTGCGCACCGCGCACCTTCGGGTGACCGTCGGGAGATCGAAGATGGTGCGCGGTGCGCACCCTACCCACGTCCCACCGGGCTGCCGATGCCTCCGGCGTGGGGTGTGCACCGCGCACCGTCCGGTGGTCGTCGGGAGATCGAAGATGGTGCGCGGTGCGCACCCTACGCGAATCGCGAGCGCCCTGGCGGTCAGGGTGTCTCGACGCGCAGCGGCCCTCGCGCCACCGCACGTGGGTCGAAACGCTCACGTGCCGCGGCGAGCATCATCTCCGGCGTGGCCTCCGCGATCCCCTCGACGCCGAGAGCACGCAGCGCCGCCCGCAGTGTCTGGGCGACGCGGCGCTCGTCGAGCGCCGGCAGGGGCAGCGCGCCGTCGCGCTTGCCGAGCTTGCTGCCGTCCGCGGCGAGCACCAGCGGCAGGTGCGCGTATGCCGGAGTCGGCAGGCCGAGGGCGCGTTGCAGCGCGATCTGGCGCGCCGTCGAGTCGAGCAGGTCGGCGCCGCGCACCACCTCGGTGACACCTTGTGCGGCGTCGTCGACCACCACCGCGAGCTGGTAGGCGAAGACGCCGTCGGCGCGGCGCAAGACGAAGTCTCCGACGGCGCCCGCGACGTCCTCGACCAGCGCGCCGTGCACACGGTCGACGAGGCCGACCTCACCAGGCGGCACCAGGAAGCGCACCGCACGCGCCACGCGGCCGGGCGGCAGGCCGTGGCGGCAGGTGCCGGGGTAGACACGCGGCTCGAGCTCGCCTGCCTGCAACCGCTCGCCGGGGTGCGCACCGCCGGCGGCGGACGCCGCTGCCGCGTCTTCGCGCGCATCGGCGGCTGCCGGCGCCGATGCGAGCCGCCGCAGATCGCCGCGCGAGCAGCCGCAGTCGTAAACCGCGCCGCGCCCGCGTAGCCGCTCGAGCGCCTCTTCGTAGAGCGCCAGGCGCCGCGACTGGAAGACGGGCGGTTCGTCGGGGCGCATGCCGTAGCGCTCGAGCGCGGCGAGGATCTCCTCGGCGGCACCGGGCACGACGCGCGGCGCGTCGAGGTCCTCCATCCGCACCAGCCAGCGCCCGCCGGCGTGGCGTGCGAAGAGCCACGAGCCGACCGCCGCGACGAGGCTCCCGAGGTGCAGCGGGCCGGTGGGTGACGGCGCGAAGCGGCCGACCACCGCCGTCGCGGGCAGCGCGGTCGGGCTCGCGATCATCGCCACCGTGCTCGGCCTCGCGCCGTTGAAGCGATCGGGGTCCGTCAGGGGCAAACGTCGAAGGCCGCGCTGTCGGTGATCGCCGGCGAGCGCCGGCCCAGCGGGTTGTCGTAGCGCGCCACGGCACCCGTCGCCGTGTCGGTGACGGTGAGGGTGTATTCGACGTCGGTGGCGGCCGCGGCGTAGACCCACCAGTGCCCGTTGAAGGCGCAGCCGTCGAGCACCTTGACCTGGAGCTCCCAGTTGTCGGGCTGGAAGAACCAGAACAGGGCCGACGCGTCGGCTGCCGGCGATGCCACCCCCGCCACGCCGGTGTGGCCCTCGTGGTCGCGCCAGCTCATGCGGGCGGCGAAGCGCCCGCGCTGGAGGTGGGCGACCTCGGCGCCGGGCGGATTGTGGCAGCCGCCGCTTCCGGCGTCGGCGTAGGCGCTGCCCGGCAGCGTCAGGTACTCCCAGTCGTAGCCGCCCGGGTGCAGCTGCAGCTCGAGGGCGCCGAAGCTCGTGACGTCGCGGGTCTCGCTGTTGGCGCGCACGGTGGCGAAGGCGCGCTGCTCACGGCCGCCGGTGCCGACGACGAACTCGCGGATGCCGTAGGCGGCGTCGGCGATGCCGGCGGGGCTCTGCGGCGCGAACCTCTCGTAGTCGTGGTCGTGGCCGACGAGCACGAGGTCGGCGCCGGCGCCGTGGAGCGCCCGCCAGAAGGCATCGAAGGTCGCGTCGTCGCCGTGCGCGCCGGAGGAGAACCGCGGGTGGTGCCAGTAGGCGAGCGTGCAGGCGCGCGGGTGCTCGGCGAGGTCGCGCTCGAGCCAGGCGAGCTGCCGCGAGCCGTCGCCGCAGCCGCCGACGTCGGAGCAGTTGGAGTTGAGGACGACGACGTGCCAGGTGCCCAGCTCGTAGCTGTACCAGCCCGAGCCCCGCTCCCCGGCGCGCGTGCCGAAGTAGTCGA
>Ga0075431_100007600_pt1 | contig 10792 bp, 6 predicted proteins | sample RhiMetdeltSRZDD5_FD_75297 | JGI IMG/M metagenome (GOLD analysis project Ga0075431, IMG submission 75297) | Populus rhizosphere microbial communities from Tennessee, USA - Rhizosphere MetaG P. deltoides SRZDD5 | ecosystem: Host-associated > Plants > Roots > Rhizosphere > Soil | place: USA...
CCGGCTCAGATGTTCGACGAACAGGTCCAGTGCCTGCCGGAAGTTGCCCTGGCGATACTCGTACCACGCGATACGCCAGTGGCAGTCCTCGGCCCGCGAACCTCTGGGGAACTCCTCAACGATCATCCGGTAGAACGACATCGAGTCTGTCAAGTTGCGGCGCACGAGGTTGTAATTACCAATACTGAAGAGCGCCTCCTCGCGCCACCGGCTGCTGGCGAAGGCCGGTCGCATGTCTTCCACGGTCTGTTTGAATTGCGGGTAGTTGTCGAGCCTGCGGTAACACTCGGCAATCGTGAAATGAGCTTGGGCCGCCATCGCTGGTGGGGGCAAGGTCAAACTGTTCAAAGTTTGAATAGCAGCGTGATATTGGCCGGTCCCAAACAGCGAGATGCCTCGCCAGAGCTGAAATTGGGCAGTCTGCGCCGCCACCTTGTCGGTCTCGAACAAGCTGTCCAAGTCCTTCAACGCATCGCGGTAGCGTTTGGTGGTGAACAGCGTCTCAATGCGAGCAGTTTTCCACTCCTTTGACACATTTGTATTGAAGGCAGCTTGTATCGGGAGGAGGGTGGAGAGCCTCTCCTCTACTACGGCGGAGTGCGCATAAAGTGGAAATTGATAGTGCAACCGCTGATATGTGGCAAGGGCTTTGGCGACGTCTCCCGTTAACTCATATGCCTGCGCCTGGTAAAAGAGCGCTTCAGATTTTGTGTCTAGTTTTGGAATGTGTCGTAAGGAATCCAGGATCGCCTGGCCATCCTTGAGCTCCACAGCGCTTTGCCAGAAAAGCGTTCGAGCCTCGTCGACCCAAGGGCTGTTTGGAAACCGTGTGGGGAAGGCAACTAGTTTCTCTCGAACCTCCGGGTACAGCTTCAGTCCTGTCAATGCCATGCCCCAGTAGTAGACAACGTAGTCCTGAATAGGTGTCTTTTGGCGGAAGGCTTCGGCTAGAAACTCTGTGGCCGGTTGAAGCTGCCCATTCTCCAGTGCCTGATACCCTAAGAGGAGGTAGCCCAGACCTCCCAGGTCACTTTTCTGGTTGTCCCGACAAAAGCTCAAGAGTCTGGCCGCAGTCTCCGGTGTGTTCTGCTCCCGATGATCTTGACAGAACCTCTCGAAAACGGCCTCGGCGCCGCTCTGGGAATGAGATTCAACAGTGAAGAGGAACACGAAAACTGCTGCCGCTGCCAAGGCGAAAGAGGCCAAGCGCTGGGCCGTTACGCGATAGGTGAGTGTCATTATTTTCAATAAAAGATAGGATCAATCCGCGCGCGGGATATGGTCAGAAGGCGGGCTCTCAGAAAACAGAGGAGGTCGTCGTGGGGACGGCCTCATAGCTGTACCGATTTCACTGCGCCAGCAGGACTGGTCCTGGACAATCCGCGCCGAGACTGCTCACCTGATTATCCCCCAGAATTCTGACGAGTTCATCGTAAAAGTAATCTGTTTTGGCTGTTACAGTGGAAGAGACTCGCTTCTCGTACATCTCTCGGCTCTTGTCGATATCGTCGCGCAGCAAACTGTACAAGTTCTTGTCTCGGCGTCCAGCCTGTACCTTCTGTTCGTTGTACAGTTTGATCTCAGAGATCAGCAGCCGTGCAAACCGGCGGGCGTCATTGTGCAGTTTCTGTTCGGCCTCATCCGGTTCTCCCACCCCAGACGCCTTGTCAGCAACTGGCTTCGCCGTGATGGCTGCGTGAGGAGCTGTCGGTGGTTCCGCAGCAAAAGATTGCAGCGAGGGCGCGACAGGAGCAGGAAGGGGCGTTGCCTCGCTCTGCGCCGCTTGTTGTGGAGAATGGCTCTCATCCGGCAGGCTTTCGGCAAAATGGACACCCGGTCCAGATCCGGCAGGCTGGGTGTCTGCTTCCGCAGGCCTCGCTACGGGCTGCGCTTGGCTGGCAACCTTCATCTCCGGTCGGAGCGCCCTTACGGGTTCGGCCTGCTTAGCGCCGAGCTTGGCCCTAGCGCTGCTCAATTCGACCGTAAGACTTACAACTGTGGTGATGATTTCCAACCCACTCGCGTTGAGTGAAGCATTGGGCATAAGTCCTGAGTCGGCATACAGGACGGCCACAGGCTTTTCTCGAACGACCAGAGGAATGACACAAACCGTGTCCGGCGCTAGCGGTCCAAACTTCGCAACGATGTCAAGTAGTTCGGGACGGCCTTCAGTTCGCGTCAGATATGTCACACGGGTCTCCGCAACCTTGAGCAGAAAATTCTCGCGATCAGCTGAAAACATCAACGCCCTAATTGAAGCGTTGTTGAACTCTCCGTCAAAGCCTCGGGCCTGCCAGCCCATGAGATTGCCCGACTTGAAAACGAATAGGGCCACCCGGGGTGCAAAGAGTTCCGCTTTGTCGAGGTAACAGGAGAGAATATCGACCTGGTTATTCTGCAAGCTGATCTCTCTTATGGCCGCATCCAGCGTTCCCAGTTTGGCATCCAACGTCTGTGTCGCGATGTTGGAGCTGCTTTGCCTGGCGTCCTTCAGTCGTTCATCGAACTCGGCCTTAATCTCTTGGCGGAGTTGTGCTTCCAGTCGAGCTCGAAACTCGGGTTCCAATCGGCCACGAAGGCCGGATTCGACTAGGGAGAGCTCTTGACGCAGGTCCTCAAGAAACTCGTCCTCGACGTTGCTCAGGATTTGGCTGACATTATCAATAATGACCTGTGCCGACTGCTGAAAGTTCACGCGAAAGTCCATCAGGTCCTTGCTCACGGAAGAGACTCGATGTGTAATGTTCTTCTGCAGGAGCTCGCGGAACTTCGCATCGTTCAGAGTGCGGTTTTCGTTTTCCATCGACTGCCTATCTCCCTTTCAAAGTCGGGCAATAAATGTGTTTTCAAGAACTCAAACAGGCTATCCTTAACTTCACTTGGGTTGTCAACTTCACATCTGGCCTGAAGAACGGCCTCAGAAAGGCATCGGTGAGGCCCTGAAGCTTGGGCGATGGGCTCTGTCCGCCTTTGAAAATAACAGAACGGTAACTCTTCCTTCTTTCTTTAAGATTTTGTTGCGCCGGAGCAGTGGAATTGCAGGGCTCAATGAGGTCGCCGAGCGGGTCGGTTCTTACCTTGAACCGGTGTCTGGGCTGTGATAGGCTTTTTGAATAGTGCGAAGGTTGTGGTCGTCACTTTTGCCGGAAAATGCAAGAAAAATTGATGGGTTGGATCAGATGGGTCTTCCTCGCGAGCATACTGTTAGTGGCGGGTTTCCTAAGTTGTCTGACAGCCATGCGATACGCAATCCGAGGTAGTGAAGTCGCTGTTCCGAACCTTGCCGGAAAGACCCTTCCAGAGGCAGCTCAGGTACTTGGCGCATCTACCCTCCAGCTTAAGGTCGACAGTCATCGTTACCACGGTTCTGTCACAAAGGACCGAATCGTTGCGCAGATTCCCGGTGAAGGTTTCAGACTTAAGCGGCACAGCAACGTTCGTGTTGTTGTTAGTTTGGGAGCGAAAAGGATTCCCATTCCCGATTTGAAAGGAGAAACGTTGCGGGCTGGGCAAATTCTTCTGCTGCGACGTGGGCTGGCTTTGGGAATGATATCCACTATTAGCTCCTCCGATGATCAAGAATCAGGGCGGATCATGGCTCAGGACCCAGAGCCAGAATCTCAGTTTGCCCAGTCTCCGCAGATCAATCTGCTCCTGTCGTCAGGGAAACGGCGGCGAGAGTATCTCATGCCCGATCTGACGGGAAAGAGTTCGCACGAAGTCGTCGCACAATTCGCAGGCCTGGGACTGAATTTGGGATCGGTTCACTATCAGTCTATTCCCGGCGTAGAGAAGGATACGATCCTCAGGCAGTTTCCATTGTCGGGTTCCAAGGTCGCGGAAGGTAGCGCAATTGATATCGAAGTGTGCCAGTAGCTGGTATGATCCAAATCGCCCCGTCAATCCTCGCTGCGGATTTCGCCAGGTTGGCGGAAGCCATCCAGATGGTTGAGGCGGGCGGCGCTGACGTAATTCATGTCGATGTGATGGACGGGCATTTCGTTCCAAACATCACTATGGGCCCGCCTGTAGTGGCCTCCCTTCGGAAGGCGACAACCTTACCATTCGATGTGCATCTGATGATCGAAGAGCCGGATGATTACATTCCCGCATTTGTCGAAGCGGGAGCCAGTTGGATCTCGGTTCATGTGGAGGCCTGCCCCCACCTCGATCGAACGATCGAGTTGATTCGATCCTTTGAAATAAGCGCCGGCGTGGTGCTGAACCCGGCTACGCCTCTTAGTTCTCTAGACGAGGTCTTAAGACTCGTGGATTATGTCTTGGTCATGACCGTGAATCCGGGTTTCGGCGGTCAAAAGTTTATTCCTTATTCTCTGGAGAAAATCCAACGCCTCAGAAAGGTCATTCAGCATAAAAGAGTTCCCGTCAAAATAGAAGTTGACGGCGGTGTTGGTTTTGACAATGTTGCGTCCCTGGTACAGAATGGGGCAGAGATTCTTGTGGCTGGATCACAGATTTTTGGAACGGAGGATCCCGCCGCTGCTGTGCGTCAGTTCAAAGAGCTGGCTGAGCGCCACGCATTCGATCCTCAGGCCATCGTATAAGAGATTTGGAGGTTTTTGATGAGTAGATGGTGGGTCGCACTTTTGCTCTTGCTGTTAAGTTCATGGGGGTGCTTCTTCGGTGGTAAACGGGCTGAGGTTGTTACTCCCCAGGGCGATGCTGAGCCCGACAAGATCCTGTATGAAAAGGGGCTCAAGGATGTGGGAAAAGGGCGATACGAGGTGGCTCGTCTGACTCTGCAGACCCTGTTAAATACCTATCCGGACAGTGACTATAAAGAAAAAGCCAAGCTGGCCATTGCTGATTCTTTCTTCAAGCAAGGCGGCACCTCGGGTCTCATTCAGGCTGAGGCCGAGTACAAGGACTTCCGTACCTTCTTCCCCACCAGCGAAGACGCGGACGACGCTCAGATGCGCATCGCAATGACTCACTACAACCAGATGGAAAAACCCGATCGCGATGCTACCCAGTCAAAGGCCGCCGAGCAGGAGTTCAAGACTTTCTTGGAAGAGTTCTCCGATAGTCCACTACGCGACGAAGCCTCCCAAAAGCTACGCGAAGTTCAGGAGGTACTGGCTGAAGGGAACCTAAGGGTGGCAAACCACTACATGATCATGAAGCGCTACGACGCTTCCATCAACCGGACTACGCTCACCATCAAGGAGTACCCTGACTTCAGCCGTCAGGATGAGGCGCTGTGGGTGTTGGGTCAGGCGTTGGAGAAGAAGAAGAATATTGTTGCAGCAGGCTACTACTACGGCAAGATAATCAGTGAGCATCCCTTGAGCCCGTTGATTGAAGACGTCCGTAAGAAACTGGAAGATCTCAACCTGCCAATCCCAGAGGTCAACCCACAAGCGTTGGCTCGTGCCGAAGCTGAACAAGAGAACATACCCAAGAACTCGTTCATGGGGCGGATGTTGAATCGGTTCAGCAAGAAACCGAATGTTTCCTCGGCACGTCGGTCGGCTCGGCCGCCCATTGATCTTGGCCCGGAACGCATAAATCTCGAAGCCGCGACGGCTGCTACTTCGTCTCCTCCAGAGAGTGCTCCCGCAACGGCTACTGGAGAAGTGAGCGCCGGAGTAGGCGTCGAGATCATCAAACGTCCCCCTGCCAGCCCGGATACCAACAAGACAAAACCTGAGAATCCCGAGAAAAAAAACTGACTGCGAAAGAAGCCTGAAACCGCATTGCTGGAAGGGTTGGCTTGTGCTCTTAGCCCACAACAGCAGGCCTCCAGTGGATCCCAAGTTCCATTTGCGCTCATTAAGTGTCAGCCGTGCCCATCGAGGTGACTCAGAAGGTGAATTCGCACGACAGCCCCTAGTGTTGTAAGACTGACTTTCTCCTACCGCTTGCTTCTGCTACCCAACTTTTGCATGGAAGCATTCGTATCCGCATGCGACACACGGAATGTTGTATCACTCGATATCGAGATATCACGATACCGAAAGAGCCCGTCGTTCTTGAAACTTGTGGATACCTTGGGCTTGCACCAAAGTCAGGTAGCAAATCTAACTTCCCAGCAAAATTGGTAGCCAGCCACGTTTTGGCTAAAGTCTTGGTATCCGGAAAACGATTGATCTAGGGAAGTATCAACCGTTGAGCCGGCGGGAGCATTGAATGTCCAGAACAATCCTTTTAGCGGACGACAGCATCACTATTCAGAAAATTGTCACGCTGACCTTCTCCGGTGAGGGCATCGATGTCGTTACCGTTGGAAACGGGGATGCCGCGCTGAAGAAAATTCATGAAATTCGTCCCGCCGTGATCCTAGCCGACATCTTCATGCCGGGTAAGAATGGCTATGAAGTTTGCGAGCACGTCAAGAATGAGCCGACGCTGCGGTCTATTCCTGTGATCTTACTGGTGGGCGCGTTCGAGCCGTTTGATTCAACCGAGGCGAATCGCGTCAGAGCTGACGCCCACCTCACCAAGCCCTTTGAAATCAAGGTGCTGCTTTCAGCTGTCAACTCGCGAATCAGTTCAGGCAAAGAGAGCAACGAAGTTGAAGCGCCGGTCTCGCAGAAGGCAGACGGGGCTGTCATAGAATCGGTTTTGGCAGAACCGGCAGCATTGCAGCCGGCAACCGAAGCCAGCGTAGTTTTGGCGTCACCGACCGAAATGGCTCCTCCGCAGGAATCCGTGGCAGAGCCGGAGCCTGTTCAGGCGGATTCTGCCCTTCGCTTGGAGGAACCCGTGCTGTCTCTCGCCTTGGGAGTCACTCTGGACGAAGCCGAGTTTGTAACGCCACCGGCCTTGGACCCTCCGGTCGAGGCTCAAACCGTCACGATGGAAAGTCGTTCATTGGAAGCACAAGACATCGGCTTTGCAGCTGCGCCAGTTGTTCCAGGTGTCATAGAAGAATCGGACCCGTTGGGCTTGCTGGCCGCTGATTCGAGTCTCACATCCGAGGCAGAATCCGATGTGTCCTTGGAGGCTAGGAGTCTCGTCGTCGATATCTGGGAGCCAAGGACTTCTCCTGTCATGAACGCCAAGGTCGAAGTAATTGAGCAGGACCCAGGTGCGGTCGAGACCGAAGCCGTCCAACCACCAGCAGCTGCTCGAGAGATTCCTGAGCCCGCGTCTCCTGTGGCAGAAGGTGTTGAACATGCGGAAGAGGTTCTATCTTCGGATATGCGTGACCTTCCTGAACCTGTTCTACCTGCTGCGGTCTCTTCCGGTGAGCTGGCGCCCGTCGTGGATCTCGAAGAGCTGATTGAACGGATTGCCAAACGTGTCATTGAAAAGCTGAGTCGAGACGCCATTGAGAGAGTCGCCTGGGAAGTGGTTCCTGACTTGGCGGAACTCATGATCAAAGAGCAGGTTGAAGCTCATTTCAAAGAGTCTCAAGAGCGCTCGAGAGATCTCTTTGAGAAGCTCCCATAAGGAGCCGCTTGAGAAGCTCCCATAAGGAGCCGCCACGATAACCCCTTGGAGTTCCCGTCTCTTGAGTTGATGTTCCTGGTCTGATCCCAATAATCTCAGCCGCCCACCTGTTGCCTCAATTTCCCTGCACTTTTCCGCGCATCAGGCTTACAATAAGCGCTACTTCTTGCCGGCCGCACCTGAGGATGGCCAAGGCGTTCCCGCCGCAGAGCCGCCGCGTTTCGGGCTGAAGCTTCGAAGTGGAAGTAGAATCATAAGCTCATGAAGCCATTGTCTGAGAACCTGGGCGAAGTCCCCAAAAGCTACGACCCAAAATTGGTTGAAGACCATTGGTGGATGTTTTGGGAGAAGGAAAGGTTCTTTGTGGCCGACGTTCGCTCCGAGAAGCCTTCCTTTGTCATTGTCATTCCTCCCCCAAACGTCACGGGGTCGCTGCACATGGGCCACATGTTGGTCTATACGCTTCACGACATCGTCGTTCGGTGGAAGCGAATGCTGGGATTCAACACCCTGTGGTTGCCGGGGACAGATCACGCGGGGATTGCCACTCAAAACGTCGTTGAGCGGCAGTTGGCAGCCGAAGGCAAGACGCGTCACGACCTGGGTCGGGAAGCTTTCGAGAAGCGGGTGTGGGCATGGAAGGAGCAGAGCGGCAACATTATCTTGCGGCAGCTACGTCGCCTCGGCGGATCGTGCGACTGGACTCGTGAGCGCTTCACACTGGACGAGGGTCTCTCGCGCGCCGTGCGAGAGGTGTTTGTCCGGCTTTATGAAGAAGGCCTGATCTACCGCGGCAAGCGGCTCATCAATTGGTGTGTGCGCTGTGGAACAGCGCTATCGGATCTGGAGGTCAAGGCACAACTGGTTCAAGGGGAGCTTTCCTACATCCGATACCCCATTAAGTCTGACTCCGCTTCGCTCCCTGGCGTAGCGCCAGGAAGTGAATTCATTGCAGTTGCCACGACCCGACCCGAGACGATGCTGGGTGATGCGGCTGTGGCGGCCAATCCTAAAGACGAACGTTATCAGCATCTCGTGGGCAAGACATTGGTGCTGCCCCTGCTCAATCGTGAAATCCCGCTGATTGCCGACGATTTTGTTGACCCGGAGTTTGGAACGGGTTTAGTCAAGGTCACTCCTGCACACGATCCCAACGATTTCGAAATTGGTTTGCGCCACGGTCTTGAGATGCTCACCGTGATCGATGAAAGCGGGCGCATGACCCAGGCTGCCGGTCGATTCCAAGGGATGGATCGCTTTCAGTGCCGCCGCGAAGTGCTGAAGGCGCTCGCGGAGCAGAATTTGCTGGAAAAGACTGTCGGGTTCGCTCACAACGTCGGGCACTGCGACCGGTGCAGGACCGTGGTGGAGCCTGCCCTTTCCACTCAGTGGTTCGTCAAGACCAAGCCACTTGCCGAACCGGCCATTCAAGCCGTCGAAGACGGGCGCATCCGCTTTGTTCCGGACAATTGGTCGAAAACCTACTTTGAGTGGATGCGAAACATCAAAGATTGGTGCATCTCCCGACAGCTCTGGTGGGGGCATCGGATTCCCGCGTGGTACTGCGAGAACTGCGGCGAGATCAATGTAGCTCGCGAGACACCGGCCCGCTGCCACAGTTGTGGCCACACCAAACTTCGTCAGGATACAGATGTTTTGGATACCTGGTTCAGCGCCGCATTATGGCCGTTCTCTACCTTGGGCTGGCCTGACGAGACAGAGGACTTAAAGAAGTTTTACCCAACATCCCTTTTGATCACTGCCTTCGACATCATTTTTTTCTGGGTGGCGCGTATGATCATGGCCGGTCTAAGGTTCATGGGCGATGTGCCATTCCGCACCGTCTACATTCACAGCCTGGTCCGCGATGCCGAAGGGCAGAAGATGAGCAAATCCAAGGGCAATGTTATCGATCCACTGGAGGTCATGGAACAGTACGGCACGGATGCGGTGCGGTTTACGCTTGCCATCATGGCCGCGCCGGGGACTGACATCAGCTTGTCTCACGACAAGATGCTGAGTTACCGCGCCTTCGCCAACAAAGTCTGGAATGCTGCGCGGTTTATCCTGCTGAATTTGGAAAGCCTGCAGAGTCGTCTGAGTCCTGGGTTCAGCATTGCCTCCGCCCCTGCGGCGTTTGCTGAACGACGCAGTGAGCTTTCGTCAATCGACCGGTGGATACTTTCCCGTTTGAACTCGACCGTAAACCACATCAACCAGGCGCTGGAAGACTTCCGCTTTCACGAAGCGTCACACGAGCTCTACCACTTCTTCTGGCACGAGCTCTGTGACTGGTATATCGAGTTTGTCAAATCGAAGGTTACCGACAGGAGTCAGGATGGGAAGCCGGATCTCTCCTGCGACCTCCTGATCTTCGTATTCGATCAAGCCCTGCGTCTGCTGCATCCCTTCATGCCGTTCATTACCGAGGAACTCTGGCAGCGCCTGCCGCATGACGGGCGGTCGTTGGCAATTCAAGAATTTCCGAGGGATCGGCGTGAATTGGCCGACGTCGCGACAGAGAAGCAGGTGGAAGCCCTGATTGACGTGATTGTGAAGATCCGTGATCTTCGCCAGAAAATGAACGTCGAGCCCTCTCGGCGTATTCAAGCAAACCTGGCCAGTGCCGATCCGGCGCTAAGGAGCCTGCTGGCGGAAGCGCTCCCCTACATTCAGAACCTGGCGCGTTGCGAGCAGGTGAGGATTGTTCCATCCATCGGGCAAGACAATCACTCCTCGCGCTCGGTAGCCTCTGGCATAGAAATTGAGTTGCCTCTCGCCGGAATGATTGACCTAAACTCGGAACGGGCACGTCTGCAGCACGAAATTGACAAGATCCAGAAGGACATGAGTCCCATTCGTGAGAAGCTCAGCAACCAGGAGTTTCTAAAAAACGCACCCGAAAAGGTCGTCAAACTTAACCAGAGCAGGCTGGTTGAGTTTCAAGAAAAGCTCGGCAAGCTTCAGGAGAATTTGAAAAGACTGTCTGAGTTGCGAGCATAATTCACGAGTCACGAGTTCAGGGTTCAAGTCCAAATTGATTCTAAAGGTTCGACCTTCTCCCGTCCACCGGACAGGGAGCTCGCTCCCCTGGCAGGGGACTAGGGCAATTGAGTTCCACTTGATTCACAATGCCTGAACTTGACGTGAAGGCGGTTGACGCCATCGTTTCCATTGCCCTTCAGGAGGACCTGGGAACGGGTGACCTGACCACAGACGCTGTAGTTTCTCCCAAGTTGAAGGCCTACGGCGATTTTGTAGCTAAGGAAGATCTCGTGCTGGCTGGCTGGCCGGTTGTGGTTCGCACATTCCTCCAACTCTCCTCTGACATCAAAGTGAAGAGTCGTTTTCAGGACGGAGATGAGGTTCTCAAGGG
>Ga0075431_100007601_pt1 | contig 10791 bp, 9 predicted proteins | sample RhiMetdeltSRZDD5_FD_75297 | JGI IMG/M metagenome (GOLD analysis project Ga0075431, IMG submission 75297) | Populus rhizosphere microbial communities from Tennessee, USA - Rhizosphere MetaG P. deltoides SRZDD5 | ecosystem: Host-associated > Plants > Roots > Rhizosphere > Soil | place: USA...
AGAGACTTTGTCGGCGTGGCAAAGGCCGGCATCTCGCCGCTGGTGCTCGTCGTTCATCCCTCGGTGCCGGCGCGATCGGTCATAGATCTCATCGCGCTGGCCAAGGCCAGCCCGGGCACGATCAATTTCGGATCGGGCGGGCTCGGGACCACGCCGCACATGGCAGGTGAGCTTTTTTCGATCCAGGCCGGCGTCAAGATGGTGCACGTTGCCTATCGTGGCGAGGCTCCGGCCATCAATGATCTTCTCGGCGGTCAGCTGCATTTGATCTTCGCGAACCTCTCGGCTGTCATCGGCAATGTGAAGGCCGGCTCGCTGCGTGCACTTGCCGTCACCAGCGCGCAACGCGCCGCCACGGCGCCCCAAATTCCCACCGTCGCGGAGGCAGCGCTACCCGGCTTTGAGGCGGCAACCTGGTTCGCGCTGGTTGCACCGGCCGGAACTCCACGCGAGATCGTGCGCCGGTTGAATACGGAGGTGACACAGCTCGTCACTCAGCCGGACGTGCGACAGCGATTCGCCGATCTGGGGATGACGATCGACGCGGGCACGCCCGACGCACTCGATGCCTATATCAAATCCGAAATGCTCAAGTGGTCGAAAGTCATCAAAGAGGCCGACATCCGTGCTCCGGACTAGCAGAGCGGGCGATCGACACCCATTTGCTTTTGACGTTCAGACGGGTAAAAGACCCGGACGTTGGCCGATAGCGACGCGGCCCAGGATTCAACAAGTTAATCAAAGAGTTGAACCTTTCGGGCGCGCACAACGACCCCACTGGCATGACCCGACCGCACAAGCTCTACGTCAAATCCTTCGGCTGCCAGATGAACGTCTACGATTCGCATCGGATGGCGGACATGCTCGCGCCCGAGGGCTTTGCCGAGACCGTCCACCTGGGAGACGCCGACCTCATCATCCTCAACACCTGCCACATTCGCGAGAAGGCGGCGGACAAGGTGTATTCCGAACTCGGCCGTGTCGGTGCGCTCAAATCGGCTGCCGCACGCGAGGGACGCCGCTTGACTATTGCGGTTGCGGGCTGTGTCGCTCAGGCCGAAGGCGAGGAGATCATCCGACGCGCGCCGGCGGTGGATCTCGTGGTCGGCCCGCAAAGCTACCATCGCCTGCCCGAATTGCTCGCCCGAGCCGAGCGTGAAGGGGCGGTGGTCGACACCGAATTTCCGGTCGAGGACAAGTTCGACGTCCTCAAGGCGCCGAGCCGCGAGGCAATACGCGCGCGCGGTGTCAGTGCTTTTGTCACGGTCCAGGAAGGCTGCGACAAATTCTGCACCTTCTGTGTCGTGCCGTATACGCGTGGCGCCGAGGTATCGCGGCCGGTGATGAAGATTGTCGCCGAAGTCGAGCGGCTGGCCGACGCGGGAGTGCGCGAAGTCACGTTGATCGGCCAGAACGTTAATGCCTATCACGGCGAAGGACTCAACGGCGTGCCCTGGACGCTCGGGCGATTGCTGGAGCGTGTCGCCGATGTCCCCGGGATCGCGCGGCTGCGCTATACTACGAGCCATCCCTGCGACATGGACGCGAGCCTGATTGCGGCGCATCGCGACCTGCCCGGCCTGATGCCTTACCTGCACCTGCCGGTGCAATCGGGCTCCGACCACGTCCTCAAGCGCATGAATCGCCGGCACACTCGCACCGCTTATCTGGAAGCCATCGCGCGCGTGCGCACCGCCCAACCAAAAATGGCATTCTCCTCCGACTTCATCGTCGGCTTTCCCGGGGAGAGCGAGGAGGACTTTCGCGCGACGCTATCGCTGGTCGAGGAGGTGGGCTACGCTAACGCCTTCTCCTTCAAATACTCGCCTCGACCAGGAACGCCGGCCGCTGACATGCCGAATCAGGTACAAGAAGCGGTGAAATCCGAGCGGCTCCACCGCCTGCAGGCCGCGATTAACCGTCATCAGGCGGAATTCAACGCGGGATGCCGCGGCCGCACCTTTGATGTCCTGTTCGAGAAGTCGGGGCGTTATCCTGGTCAGATCGTCGGGCGCTCCCCATATCTGCAGCCGGTTCAGGTCATGGGTCCAAAGACAATGATCGGCAACATTGCGGCGGTCACGGTCACGGAAATCGGGGCTAACAGCCTGTTCGGAGCGATTCCGGAATCTGCGGGTGTGGAACCGATACTGATGGAGGCGTGAACCGTTGCGCTCCCCCCGATCGGACAGCGGGTCGTACGTCTCTTCGCCCGCCGCCCGCGACAGCGCTGCAACGCAGACCGTGCTGGCCTTCGATGACAACCGGCTCGCATCTCTGTTGTTCGGCCAGTACGGGCAGAACCTGGCCCTGATCGAGCGCAGGCTCGGCGTGGTCGCCGAGCAACGCGGTAACCACGTCACCCTGGCCGGCTCGCGCGACGGCGTGGAGCGATCGCGGCGGGTACTCGAAGGTCTTTACGACCGGCTCAAGCGCGGCGACGAACTGGTGTCCGGCGACGTCGAAGGCGCGATCCGTTTGGCAATCGCGCAGGGTTCCCTGTTCGACTACGATCCCGCGACCGCGCGGCCGAGCTTCGAGGAGATTAACCTGCGCAAGCGTGCCGTGCGTGCGCGCACCGCGGCGCAAGACGCTTACATCCGCGCGCTGCGTCGCCACGCGCTGGTCTTCGGAACCGGGCCCGCGGGCACAGGCAAGACTTGGCTCGCCGTCGCTCACGCGGTGCAGCTGTTCGAGCGCAAGGAGGTCGATCGCATCATCCTCTCGCGTCCGGCAGTCGAGGCGGGCGAGCGACTCGGATTCTTGCCCGGCGACATGCGCGAGAAGGTCGATCCTTATCTGCGCCCGATCTACGACGCGCTATACGACCTGATGGATCCACGGATTGTCGAGCGCACGCTGCAGACCGGCGAGATCGAAATTGCGCCGCTCGCTTTCATGCGCGGGCGCACGCTATCGAACGCGGTCATCATCCTCGATGAAGCGCAGAATACCACCACGATGCAAATGAAGATGTTTCTCACGCGCTTGGGCGAGAACAGCCGTATGATCGTCACCGGCGATCCGAGCCAGGTTGATTTGCCGCGCGGACAGACATCCGGCCTCGCGGAGGCGACGCGACTTCTTAGGAACGTCGAGGGAATTGGTCACATCGTCTACACCGCCGAGGACGTCATCCGGCACGAACTTGTGGCGCGGATTGTCGACGCCTACGACAAGGCAGCGCTGAAGGCAGCGCGGGGACGCGACATCAAGGAATGAAGTCTCCGGGGCTTGCGTTGCTTTCCCCGCGAGCGGGGAAGGAGGATGACATTCGTGACACGCAAACGGCGCGCGCGACCGCCTGTTCGGCGGCGAGGGGTGCGGCCTGCGGTCGACATCGTGATTGCTTCCCCGCTTTGGACCGCGCAACGCAGCGTCAAGGCCCTGCTTCGCCGGGCGATCAGCGAGGCGGCATCGGCAACGTCAACCGCCGTGGGCGAGCTTGCCGTCGTACTGACCGACGATGCCGCGATCCGCGCGCTCAACCGCGATTGGCGCTGCAAGGATGCAACAACCAATGTGCTCTCGTTTCCGGCCAACGAACCGCGCGGCGCTCGTGGAATACCGCGCCTGCTCGGTGATATCGTGATCGCCTATGAGACGACGGAACGTGAAGCGCGCGCCGAGCATAAACCCTTTGCGCATCATCTTGCCCATCTGGCAGTGCACGGATTCCTGCATCTCGCCGGCTACGATCACGTGGCGGATGAGGAGGCGGCCGCAATGGAGAGACTCGAAACCGCGATCCTTGCCCGGCTCGACGTGCCCGATCCCTACATTGCGCGCAGCGCTATCTAGCCTCCATGCCTGACGCAGACCCACCCAGTTCGAGCGAGCCGAGCGCGATCCGCAATCTGCCTGCGCTGATACCGCAGGCGCGTCAAGGCGCGCCCGAAAGCGCCGACAATTGGTTCACGCGGGCACTGCGGACGATCTTTCGTTGGAAGTCGAGCACCATCCGTGCCGACCTCAAGGATGTGCTCGAAGGTGCCGGCGACACCGGATTCTCGCCGGCCGAACGCACCATGCTCAAGAACATTCTCGGACTGCGCGAGCGCCGCGTAGTGGATGTGATGGTGCCGCGCGCCGACATTATCGGCGTGCAACGGGACATCGCGCTCGGCGAGCTCATGAAGGTGTTCGAGAGTGCCGGCCATTCACGGCTCGTCGTCTATGACGAGACCCTCGACGACGCCACCGGCATGGTCCATATCCGCGACCTCGTCGCCTTCATGACCGTGCGCGCCACGCTTAGCGGAACGGCCAACCGGCGGCGCAAAAAGCCGCTCCCCGCCGGCCTCGATCTCAAGGCCGTCGATCTATCGATGCCGCTCTCTGCGGCAAAGATCGTGCGTGAAATTCTGTACGCGCCGCCATCCATGCCCGTCCTCGATCTGCTCGCCAAGATGCAGACGACCCGCATCCATCTCGCCCTCGTGGTCGATGAATATGGAGGCGCCGACGGAGTGGTATCCATCGAAGACATCGTCGAGCAAATCGTGGGCGACATCGCCGACGAGCACGACGAGGATACGCCGCCGGGCGTGGTGCGCCAGTCCGATGGCTCGTTTCTGGCCGATGCTCGCGCGAGTCTCGAGGACGTCACTGCGATCGTCGGTGCCGAATTCGATGTTGGCGATGTGACCCAGGAGGTGGACACGCTCGCCGGATACGTCGCGACCCGGATCGGCCGGGTGCCCGTGCGCGGGGAGCTTGTTCCGGGACCCGGCCCTTTCGAGCTCGAGATCCTCGATGCCGATCCGCGACGCGTGAAGAAGCTCAGGATCTACCGGGGGCTCGACAGACAGAATGGCGGCCGCCACGTGACACGGCGGCCTCCCCCACCTGCCCCGCCGAGCGCGTCCTCCCCGCCAGTGACCGGCGACGAAGCCGACAAGCGTTCCTCTGATACAGCGCCACCCAAATCCGCCCACCGGCCGTGACGCTCAGCCGCCTCGCCGATACGATCGTACAGGCCGAGGGATGGTGGCGCATTCTCATCGCCTTTCTCGCCGGCGCGTCGTCGACGCTAGCACTGCCGCCGACGGATCTTTGGCCACTTCCTTTCATCACCTTTCCCGTCCTGGTCTGGCTCGTCGACGGCACAGCGGGAACCGGCCTGCGCGGACTGCTGGCGGCCGCGGCTGCGGGCTGGTGGTTCGGGTTCGGCTATTTTCTCGCCGGGCTTTATTGGATCGGCCATGCATTTCTGGTGGACGCCAAGACGTTTGGCTGGCTGCTGCCATTCGCGGTAACTGCCCTCCCGGCCGGCATGGCCGTTTACACGGCATTGGGACTCGTCCTGGCGCGACTGATCTGGACGCGTGGTGCGACCCGTGTGCTCGCGCTCGCGGTCTCGCTGACGATTGCGGAGTGGCTGCGCGGTCACCTGTTCAGCGGCTTTCCCTGGAATGCTTTTGGCTATGAACTGATCTCTCCCCTCTGGCTCGCTCAGGGAGCGGCGCTCATCGGCATCTGGGGCCTCACGTTTCTCGCCGTTGCGGTCTATTCGTCACCTGCCGTGCTCGCCGATGACCGCGCGGACACCAGTTGGCCGTGGCTGGCTCCAGCGCTGGGCGCGGCCGCAATCGCGGCACTGGCGATCTACGGCGTCATGCGGCTGGAGCGCACCCCCACGCACTTCGTCGAGGGCGTGCGGCTTCGGATCATGCAGCCCAATCTGCAGCAAGACGAAAAATTCAACTACTCGCAGAAGCAGGATGTGATGAGGCGCTATCTCGCCCTGTCGGATCAGCCAGGCGGCCTCCGCGATGTAACCATTCTGATCTGGCCGGAATCGGCGTTCCCGTTCTTCCTCGCGCGCGAAGCCGATGCCCTTGCACAGATCGCAGGCCTCCTGCCGCCGGACACGGTGCTGATTACCGGGGCGATCCGGCCGCCGGACATCCCGCCCGGCGCGCTCGTCACGCGCGCCTACAATTCGATTTACGTGATCGGCCACGGCGGCTCGATCCTTTCGGTTTACGACAAGATTCATCTCGTGCCTTTTGGCGAATACCTGCCGTTTCAGGATCTGCTTGAGCGGCTCGGTCTCATCCAGCTCACCAAGGTGCGCGGCGGATTCATTCCCGGCGACCATCGGCGCAATCAGCCCGCGCCGGGGGCACCGGCTTTTCTGCCGCTGATCTGTTACGAGATCATTTTTCCCGGCGACGCGGTTCCGCGCAGGGAGCAGGAGGGGTGGCTATATCGCCACGTCGGCCGATACCTCGGCTGGCCATGGGTGGTTGGAACCGGGGAACGCCCAGGCTGGCTGCTCAACCTCACCAATGACGGCTGGTTTGGCGCGAGCGCCGGTCCGTACCAGCACTTTCAGCAGGCGCGCATACGCGCGATCGAAGAGGGGCTTCCGCTGGTGCGGGCAGCTAATAGCGGAATTTCCGCCGTAGTCGATCCACTCGGACGGATCATCAAATCGCTGCCGCTCGACAGCGAGGGCGTGCTTGATGCGCCTCTGCCGCAGGCTATCGCTCCTACCTCCTATGCCCGCCTGGGCGACGGACCTGTGGGGGCAATGATGGGGATCGCTTTCCTGTGGCTGGTGCGCTCGCGCTGGCGCGCCGGATCGCGCTGATGCCAGAGCAGATTCTCAATCCCGGGTTGCTTAGGCAGGCGCCCGATGCAACTTTGGCCATGCAGGTTACAATTGAAACAAGTACGTAATTGCATTGCTCGATCAAATATTTAAAGACCATTCCTGCAACGTTTGCCTTTCAACAATTTTTCGCAGTGCTCGCCGATTTTACTCGGAATACGATTGCCTTCCGGCCGATCAGCGGGAACATTAGCGGGTTCCATAGGAGATCGTTATGGCCGTCGCCAAAAAGGCTCCGAACCCCATCGACAAACACGTCGGTAGCAGGGTGCGCATGCGCCGCATGATGCTTGCCATGAGCCAGGAGAAGCTCGGCGACGCGCTCGGCCTCACTTTCCAGCAGGTGCAGAAATACGAAAAGGGCACGAACCGTATCGGAGCAAGCCGGTTGCAGCAAATCTCCCACATTCTGCAGGTGCCGGTGGCGTTCTTCTTTGAAGGAGCGCCCAGCCTGCACAGCTCGGCGGATGGAATGAAAGAGGCGCCCTCCCCCGCCTATGTCTCGGATTTCCTCGCCACCTCCGAGGGGCTCTCCCTGACGAAGGCTTTCATGCGCATCAAGGAGCCCAAGCTTAGACGGCGCATTGTCGATCTCGTCGAAGAGATCGCCGGTGACGATGACTGAGCCGTCGGACAAAACGCAGTCGGGCCACAGTTCTCGTCGGTTGGCCCACGCTTCGCCCACACCTTGACCCCGTGCGGGGACGCTGCAAGAAACACTCCGCGTTTTATAGCCGGTCAGCGTTGCCATCGAGCCTGCGAGGGAGTTCTTTTCAGTGTCACACGCCAACTATCTCTTCACCAGCGAATCCGTTTCCGAAGGTCATCCCGACAAGGTCTGTGATCAGATTTCGGATGCGATCCTCGACGCGTTCATCGACAACGACATCAGGCTCGGTATCGCGGATGACAGCTTGGTGAATACTCGGCTCGGCTGTGAGACGCTCTGCACCACCAACAAGATCGTCATTGCCGGCGAGGGCCGCGGACAGGCGCCGCTATTCACCAAATACGGCGGTCACGCCGTGGTTAACCGCGAGCTGATCAGTGAGATCGCGCGCAAAGTGGTGCGTGACATCGGCTACGACCAGAACGGGTTCTCCTATCACGGCGCCGACATCGAGGTGCTGCTGCACGGCCAATCGCCTGACATTGCCCGCGGCGTCGACGCCAAAAAGAAAAAGGGCGAGGAGCAAGAGGGTGCCGGCGACCAGGGCATGATGTTCGGCTTCGCCTGTACCGAGAGCGAAGTCTACGAGAAGGGTTCGTTCATGCCGGCGCCTATCTATTTCGCGCACAAGATCTTGAAGGTGCTGGCAGAAAAGCGCCGTTCGAAACAGCTGTTCGATCTGCAACCCGACGCGAAGAGTCAGGTGACCGTGCAATATGTCGACGGCAAGCCGATCGGGTGCACCAAGGTGGTCGTCTCGACTCAGCACAATGCCGAGACCCGCAACGGCAAAAAGTACTCGCCGGCAATGGTCAAGGACTTGATTGGCGATGCCGTGGCTTCAGCGCTGCCGGACGGCTGGATGCCCAAAAAAGCCAGCGATTTCCTGGTCAATCCCACAGGCAATTTCGTAGTGGGCGGGCCTGACGGCGACTGCGGCCTGACCGGCCGCAAAATCATCGTCGACACTTACGGCGGTTACGCACCGCACGGCGGCGGCGCCTTCTCCGGCAAGGATCCGACCAAGGTCGACCGCTCGGCTGCTTATGCCGCGCGGTATCTCGCCAAGAACGTCGTCGCCGCCGGTGTCGCCGAACGCTGCACCATCCAGATCGCCTATGCCATCGGCGTCGCCGACCCAATGTCGCTACTGGTCGATCTGCATGGCACCGGAAAGGTCGACGAAAGGAGGCTCGAAAAAACGTTGCCCGAAATCTTGCGGCTTACGCCGACCAACATCCGCCGTACGCTCAAGCTGAACCGGCCGATCTACCGCCGCACCGCGGCCTACGGCCATTTCGGTCGTGCTCCGGAGAAGGACGGCGGCTTCTCGTGGGAGAAGACCGACCTCGTGAAAGACATCAGGACCGCGGTCACCTAAGCCGGTCGACGCGCCGGCGGCGGGAGTCCACCATGGCGGGTGTCGTGACCGCCATGTCCATATCCGACAAAGGGAAGGCCCGGCGGAGTGCCTTTTTCGGGCGTCGCAAGGGCCATGCCTTGCGGCCGCGCCAGGCGCATCTATTCGATAGTCTGTTGCCGCGGCTCGCCCTCGATCTGGCCGCGCGCGCGCCGGCGGGTCTCGCAGCCCTGTTCCCCAATCCGATGGACGAGGTCCGCCTGGAGATCGGATTCGGCGGCGGAGAGCACATGATCGCGCAGGCCGAACAGCACCCGCGCACCGGTTTCATCGGCGTCGAGCCGTTTGTCAACGGAATGGCCAAGGCGCTCGCGGCGATCGAGCTGAAGAAGCTTGCGAATATCCGATTGCATTTCGATGACGCGACGTCCCTGCTTCAGTGGTTGCCGGCGGCTTCGCTCGCGTGCGTCGATCTGATCTATCCGGATCCTTGGCCAAAACGGCGGCATTGGAAGCGACGCTTCGTCCAGGACGAGAGCATTTCCGCGATCGCACGCATTCTGCGGCCGGGCGGCGAGTTCCATTTTGCAACCGATGTTCCGGATTATGCGGCCTGGACACTGAAACATGTGATCCAATCGCCCGATTTCACTTGGACGGCAGACTGCGCCGACGACTGGCGCCGCGCGTGGCCCGGCTTTTCCGGCACCCGCTACGAAGCCAAGGCAAAGCGGGAAGGCCGCGCGCCCTGCTATCTGACTTTTCGCAGGACGCACGGAGCCCAGCGGACCGATGCGTGACGGCGCAAGACGCAGGAAAACGTCTGAGCCTTAACCTTGCCGATCGTCGGTCGTCCGCGGTCGGTCATCTGATCGCACCTGCCAAAACCGCACCACGCGTCGGGCGGTAGTCGCCGACAGGCGATCGAAATCGGCACGGGCGGTGTCGAAATGTTCGCTTGATGCTCGCGCGCTGCATGGCCGTACCTTGAGGATGGCGGCGGTGGTCGCCCAAGCCCAATCCGCCGACTTACAAAGGATGAGCACCGGGTCCGGCTGCTCCGTGCCCATGAGCCGATCCACCACTTCGATAGGTACCGCGCAAAGCGATGCCAATGCAGCGATCATTGGCTCATAGTCTCCGTTCTCTGCGAACGTGACGAGACGCGCCTCGTCGAGCTTGCCCTCTCGATGGAGTGCTTCAACCTTGCGCTGCGCGTAGTCGCGGGCCTCGATAGGTCCCTCTGTTTCGCTCGAGACCTTGGCCGACACCTGTCCGACTTCGGCCCGCCTGTCGGCTGGCGCCCGTGGCATAAGTCGCGCCTGCACGGCATCGGTGGCCGTGAGCAGGAGCTCATGCAGCAACCGCGGCGGAACGTCGGGCCGCAGTACGATCTTTTCGGCCAGCACAGGGTCTGTTTTCGCGCGCTTGACCAGCACGCAAAAGCCGTCGCCGGATAACCGTGCGCCGCAATTCTGGGCCAAGCTGCGCAACACCTCCTGGTCTCCCTGCCGCACGAGCACGTCGGTCACCGGCTCGGCGAGGTGGGTCCGAGTGGAGATGGCGAGCAGATGCTCCTGGCTTTTGTTCTGAACGATGTCGATGAGGTCGGCTTCGGATAGGCGCCGCGCCTGCTTCAGCAGCGGACCAGCAACCGCAATCGAATCATCGTGCGCGAGACGGCGCACCGCCGCGGCCGGCGCATTGCCGAGAGGCGCAAGCCGACGGGACAAGGCGCTGCGCGCCGTATTCTCGATGTGCTCGATCAAGCGGGTGAACACTACGTCGAACAGTTGGACATGATCCTCATTGAAGCGGCTCGCCCCATCGAGGAAAAATGCAGTCACGCGCTCAAGCGTCGCGGCCTGCCGCTCGCGTGAGCCGTGCATGATCAGCTCGTCCAGTTCTGGAATGTGCATGGCGTGCGCCGACATTCTCAGGTCCGAAAGCGGGTGAGACGGGAAGAATTGACGCGGTGCGCAGTCGGCAGGCTAAGGAAGGAATCTGAAGGAAGGGTTAGTTAATCGAAGCTTAGTGGCGCTGCGGCCCCTTGCGCCGCCGTTGCAAATCGCTATATTTCGGTTGTCCAGCGATTGGATGTCTCATAACGGCTGGTGTGGTCCGGTCGGTTTTTGAGAGTGG
>Ga0075431_100007604_pt1 | contig 10790 bp, 8 predicted proteins | sample RhiMetdeltSRZDD5_FD_75297 | JGI IMG/M metagenome (GOLD analysis project Ga0075431, IMG submission 75297) | Populus rhizosphere microbial communities from Tennessee, USA - Rhizosphere MetaG P. deltoides SRZDD5 | ecosystem: Host-associated > Plants > Roots > Rhizosphere > Soil | place: USA...
GTCGGCTGCCACAGCCTTCGCCGTGAAGTCGTCGAACACGCCGTCGTTGTACACGACGCAGTTCTGGAACAGCTCGACGAACGATGCCCCCCGATGGGCGTGCGCCCGCTTCAGGACGTCCACCTGGTGTGCCTGCATGGTGTCGATGGACCGGGCCACGAACCGAGCCCCCGCCCCCAGGGCAAACGCGCAGGGAGACACCGGATGGTCGAGCGAGCCACCCGGCGTGGATGGCGACTTCGTCCCGGGCCGCGACGTCGGGGAGTATTGACCCTTCGTGAGTCCGTAGATCTCGTTGTTGAAGAGCAGAATCTGTACGTCGACATTGCGCCGCAGCACGTGCAGCAGATGATTGCCGCCGATCGACAGGCCGTCGCCGTCACCCGTGATCACCCAGACATCGAGGTCCGGATTGGCCAGCTTCACGCCCGTCGCGATCGCGGGTGCGCGGCCGTGAATCGTGTGGAACCCGTAGGTGGCGAGATAGTACGGGAACCGCGACGAACACCCGATCCCGGACACGAACACGGTCTGATCGGGACGCGCGCCCACCTCGGCGAGGGTCTTCTGCACCGCCTTGAGAATCGCGTAGTCGCCGCAGCCCGGGCACCAGCGCACTTCCTGATCGGAAGCGTAGTCCTTGGGCGACAACGGCGCGCGCGCGGGCGGAGGCAGCGTCGCCGTCATGTGCGTTCCCGGATCGCGGCGGCCACGGTCGACACCTTGAACGGCTTGCCGGTGATCTGATTCAATCCTTCCGCCGGCACGAGATAGGCGGCGCGCAGCAGATGGACCAGCTGGCCGTTGTTCAGCTCGGGCACGAGCACCTGCTCGAACCCCCGCAACAGCTCGCCCAGGTTGGGCGGCATCGGCGCCAGATGGCGCAGATGGATATGGGACACCGAGCGGCCCTCCTCACGCACTTCGCGCACGGCCTGCTGCACGGCCCCATACGTGGAGCCCCAGCCGACCACCGCCAGCGCGCCACGATCCTCGCCGAGCGCCACCGTCTGGAGTGGAATGTCCTGGGCGATGCCGGCGATCTTGGCCGCGCGCACTTTGGTCATGCGCTCGTGGTTGTCGGGCTCGTAGGAGATGTGTCCCGTGTCGTAGCTGCGCTCGAGGCCGCCGATGCGGTGCTCGAGGTTCGCGGTTCCCGGACGCGCCCAGACGCGCGCCAGCGTCTTCGGGTCGCGGCTGAACGGGTGGAAACCGGCCGGATCGGTCCGGAATCGCACCGGGAACCGGGGCAGCTGCGCCACGTCGGGGAGCAGCCACGGCTCCGAAGCGTTCGCCACACTCTCGTCGGACAGCAGCATGACGGGCGTCATGTACGTCGTGGCCAGGCGCACGGCCTCGATGGCGACCGCGAAGCAATCGGCCGGAGTCGCCGCGGCCAGCACGGGAAGCGGCGCATCCGCATTGCGGCCCAGCACCGCCTGGAACAGGTCCGACTGCTCGGTCTTGGTGGGCATGCCGGTCGAGGGACCGGCGCGCTGCGAATCGATCACGACGAGCGGCAGCTCGGTCGCGATGGCGAGCCCCAACCCTTCGGTCTTGAGGGCGATCCCGGGTCCCGACGATGAGGTCACGCCGAGCGTTCCGGCATAGGACGCGCCGATCGCGGCGCAGATCGCGGCGATCTCGTCCTCGGCCTGGAACGTGATCACCCCGTAGGATTTCAGGGCGGCCAAGGTATGCAGGATGGGCGACGCGGGCGTGATGGGATACGACGCAAACACCATCCGCTCGAGCCCTGCCGCCTTGAGACCGGCGATCAATCCCCAGGCGAGCGCCTCGGTCCCGCTCACGGCGCGGTAGCGGCCCGGGGCGACCGGCGCGGGGGGCACCGTGTAGGCGCCCAGCTGGCTCGGCAGCTCGGCGGTTTCGCCGAACGCGTGCCCCGCGTGGAGCGCCGCGACGTTGGCCGCGGCGATGGCCGGTTTCGCGGCGAATTTCTTCGTGAGCCAGTCGACCGTCGCCTGCCGCTCGCGGTCGAACATCCACAGCATCAAGCCCAGCGCCCACATGTTGCGGCACCGATGCGCGTCACGCGACGTGATGTCGAACGCCTTGACCGCTTCCTCGGTGAGGCGGGTGATGTCCACCTTGAGCAGCCGGTAGTCGGCGAGCGATCCGTCCTCGAGCGGATTCGCCGCATACCCGGCCTTGGAAAGATTGCGCTCGGTGAACGCCGCCGTGTCGACCACGAGGGTTCCGCCGCGACGCAAATCGTCGACGTTCATCGTCAGGGCGGCGGGATTCATGGCCACGAGCGCGTCGAGCTCGTCGCCCGCCGTGAGCACGTCGTTCGCGCCGAAGTGAATCTGGAACGCCGAGACGCCGAACGTGGTGCCGGCCGGCGCCCGGATCTCCGCCGGGAAATCGGGGAAGGTCGCGAGGTCGTTGCCGGCCAGCGCGGTTTCGAGGGTGAACTGAGAGCCGGTGACCTGCATCCCGTCGCCGGAGTCGCCGGCGAACCGGATGACGACGCGCTCGCGGGATTCGCGCGAAGGCGGAGGCGCTACGGCAGTGGCAGTGGCCATCGAATTCAATCTAATGCGCCGCCGAGCCCACCTCGGTCAGCAAGTCCAGGTCCGGCTTCACTTCGGCGTCGAGCGCCACCTTGTTCCGCTCCCGCCGTACCACGCGGGAATACAAGGACAGCCTGGAGTCGAACAGGAACCGGAACAACAGCCGCGTCCAGGACGTGTGGGCCTTCAGGGAGTCGTACGCCTCGGGGGCGGTGGAGCGGATCCGCGGCAGCCGGGTCCAGGCGATCGAGGGGAAATCGTGATGCTCGTTGTGGTACCCCACGTTGAAGGCGATCCGGTTGAGCGGACCGTAATAGCTGAACGTTTCCTGGTCGCCCTCGCCGGTCAGGAAGTGCCGCTGAATCCAGCGTGCACCGAGCGGGTGGAGGCCGATCGAGAAGAACAGCGACATGACGAAGTAGACCAGCGCCTTGGGCCCCCACAGCTGCCACACGAGCACGTCGAACCCGACCTGCGTGATGATGTTCGTGATGCTCCAGGCGTCGAACAGATGGATTTCCTTGAGCCGCAGCGGACGGGTCATCTGGAAGAATGGATACAGCAGCAGCCACAGCGCCTTCCCCAGCCACGAGTGCCCGATCAGCTTCGCTTCCCATTCGTTCGGAAGATCGGCGTCCAGCTCGTACACGCCCTGGAAGGCGTGGTGCTTCAAATGGTACTTGGCGAACGACACCGAGCTCGGGAAGAACAGCGGCAGGTTGGCGAGCAGGCCGGTGAGGATGTTCGGAACCTTCTTCTTGAAGACCAGCTTGTGCGCGACTTCGTGGATCATTACGAACAGCGCGTGGTTCGCGAACGCCCCCACGCCGTACGCCACGGCGAGTACCACCCACCACGATGTATCCCGTACCGCCCACCCCAGCACGAGCTGCAGCGCCACGATGCCGGTCGTCCACCAGAAGGTGGCCGGATTGGGGCCGATCAGCTCACGCATTTCGGGGTGACGACGGAGAATGTCGCGAGTACGGGCGCGATGCGGTTCAGCCGCGGCGGAAACGACGAATTCGCTGGTCGAAATAGACAGCTCCCGGTCGACGTGAGGGGCGGTATCCAACAGATAAAGATCGACGCCGTGGCGCCTTTTCACCAGCCCCGATCACGGCCGGCTCGAGAATCTGGCGCCGCTGCGCTTCGTTGCGTTCCTGCGCCTCGCCGATCACTCCCCAGCTTGTACTCCGGATGAACCGTGTCGTGCGCGAGACACCGGCCGTTGGCGAATTGGAACCCCGGGCCCCCACGATCGGCCGGGGTGGCCGCGAACGGCGCCCGTCATTATCTTCCCGCCTCCCAAATCCCCTACTCGGTGCACACCAGCGCCGGGTCGCTCACGACCAAAGGGAGGTGCCATGACGCGTCGCTACGAGACCGTCTACATCTTCGATAGTTCTTTGGAAGAACCGGCGATCACCGAAAAACTGCAGCGCTTTCACGGCCTGCTCACCCGGGACGGCAAAGGGTCGATTACCAATGCCAGCCACTGGGGGAAGCGCACGCTGGCGTTTCCCATCAAGAAGAAAGACACCGGCTACTACGTGATCGCGCAATTCGAAACGGTCGGGGACCTGCTGCCGGAGTACGAGCGCGCGGTCAAGCTCGACGAGTCGGTGCTGCGGTACATGATCGTGCTCAATGAAGGCGAGCCGGCCAAGCCGATGCCCGCCACCCCGGCGCCCGCCGCGCCCGATGAATTGGAGATCGAGGAGGAAGAAGAATGAGACGGCCCGCCAAGACGTGCCCGGTGTGTGAATCGGGAGTGCGCGTGCTCGACTACAAGGATGACCGAACCTTGGGCCGGTTTCTGACGGAGCGCGGCAAGATTCTGCCGTCCCGGCTGTCCGGCATGTGCGCGCGGCATCAGCGGCAGCTCGCGACGGCGATCAAGCGGGCGCGGCAGCTCGCCCTGATCCCGTACATCAAGAGCGGATCCGCCGCCTGACATGCCGGCCCGCGGCCGGATCTGGCTTCTCGGCGGCGCGACCTTCGGCTTCGCGCTGTTCGCCTACAACATGTTCGGGCTGGCGGCGCTGGCGCTCGCGGCGCTGCTCCTCGCCGCCGGGAAGGGAGCGCGCGAGCTGACCATCGCCGGCGTCGCCGCCGCTGCCGGGCTGGCGTTCGTCGTGTTGAACGCCGTCGATCCGTTCGACGCCGCAGTCGGCGCGTATTCGGGCGTAGTGGCCGCCGCATTCGCCGGCGGGGCCCTGCTCGCCCCGATGCCGGTGTGGCGTCAGGCGGTCCGCGCTACCGGGTGGGGGGCCGCGGCGACCGGCGCGCTGGGGCTGGTGCTGCGCGGCACCGGTTTCTGGTCCGAGCTGCAGTGGAGTGTGATGCACCAGGCGTCGACCGTGGTGCGGGAGGTGATCGAACGCTGGCCCAACAGCTTCCCGATATACGATCCCATGGTGCAATTCTTCGGGACCGCCTTTCCGGCCCTCGTGATGCTGCAAACCCTGGCCGCTCTGGCGCTCGCGTGGCAATGGCACCAGCGCCTTGCGGCCAATCCGCTCGGTCCTCCCCTGGCGCCCTTCCGGCAGTTTCGGTTCGGCGACCATTGGGTGTGGGGCCTGGTCGTGACGCTGCTCGTGTGGGCGGTGCCGAAGCTCGCCGCGTTGAAGGGCGTGGCGCTGAACCTCGGTCTCGTGTTGAGCGTGCTGTACTGTTTGCGCGGCGCCGCGATCGTGGCCGCCCTGGCGGGCGGCGTGGGCGTTCCCGTATGGACGCTCCTGGTCGTAACCGTCATCGCGGTCGCCTTGGTCCTGCCGCTGTTGCTCCTGATCCCGGGCCTGTGGACGCTCGGCGTGTTCGATACCTGGCTGGCTTTCCGGCAACGCCGGGCCGGTCAGTCCCCTGTGCGCTAAACGAGGGCATGGACGTATGGAGATCATTCTGCGGGAAGACGTGCAGCACGTGGGCAAAGCCGGAGAGGTTGTGAAAGTGAAGGATGGCTACGCCCGGAATTTTCTGTTGCCCAAGGGGCTCGCGTATCCCGCCACCGAAGGCAACAAGAAGCGCATTGCCTTCGAGGCCGACCGTCTCGCGCGGCAACGGGCCGCCGAGAAGCAGACGGCCGAGGGCGAGGCGGCCAAACTCACCGGGTTGAGCCTCACGTTTCCGATGAAGGTGGGCGAGGAAGAAAAGCTGTACGGCTCGGTGACGGCCGGCGACATTCAACGCCGTCTCGAGGAACAGGGCATTCACCTGGACAAACGGAAGATCGATCTGCCGGAGCCGATCCGCGCGCTGGGGGAGTTCCGGGTCGGCATCAAATACCACGCCGAGGTGCGGCCGGAGATCGTCGTGGTGGTCGTGAAGGAGTAGCGGCCGGCCGTGACCGTCGGCATCGCCTACGTTGATGGTCCCCGGTTTCGCCGATCGTTGCTGGCGGCGGCGGATTGGGTGGCGGCGGGCCGCGACGAGCTGAACCGTATCAATGTCTTTCCGGTCCCCGACGGCGACACGGGGACCAACATGTGTCTCACACTCCGCGCGGTGGCGCACGCGTTGCGCGAGCTCGGGGACGCTTCCCTCCCCCAGGTCACGGCCGCGATGGCCCAGGCGAGCATCCGCGGCGCGCGCGGCAACTCCGGGCTCATGTTGTCCCAGTTCCTGCTCGGGCTGCAGGAAGGCCTGGGGCCACGACTCACCGCTTCCAGCGCCGACCTCGCGATGGCGATCCGCGCCGGGTTCGAGCGCCTGCAGGACTCGCTCGACGATCCCGTGGAAGGGACGATCCTCACCGTGGCCCGGGAGGCGGCGCAGGAAGCGGAGCGCGCCGCCGGCGAGCGCGATGTCCGCGTGTTCGTCCGGCGGCTCGTGGCCTCGGCCGAGGTCGCCCTCGCCCGCACCCCCGAGCTGCTGCAGTCCCTCAAAGCCGCGGGCGTCGTCGACGCCGGTGCCAAGGGATTCGTGCGCCTCCTGGACGGCGTCAATCGGCTAATAGAGGAAGGGGCGCTGGCCCAGGGCGCGGTCGATCGTCTCGAGTCGCCCAACGTGGCCGCGATGACGGAAGTGGCCGACGAGCGCGACTACCAGTACTGCACCGAAATCCTGGTCCGCGCGGGAGCGGGGGGGGCACCGTTGCCGAACAGCGGGACGGCACGCCGCGCGCTGCGAGCGCTGGGGAGCTCGATCGTCGTCCTGCAAACCGGCGACCTGCTGAAGGCCCACGTGCACACCGACACGCCGGACCAGGTCTTCGCCCTCGGCGCGACGTGGGGCATTGTCGAGTCGACCAAGGCCGAGGACATGCGGGCGCAGCATCGCGCCCTGGCGGAGAAACGCGTCCTCGCGTTCGTCTCCGATACCGCCTGCGACCTCCCCGACCCGTTCGTGTTCGAGCACGCCATTGGTCTGGTGCCGACGCAGCTCATCATCGGCGACCGGGTGTACCAGGACCGTCTGGAGATGACGACCACGGAATTCTTCGAGCGGTTGCGCGGCGGCGAAGACGCGAGCACCTCGCAGCCCGCACCCAAGGCTTTCGAGGACAGCTTCACCGATGCGCTGCGCAACGCCGAGCAAGTGGTCGCCGTAGTCTTGTCCAAGGCGTTGTCGGGGACGTACGGCAACGCGGAGCGCGCGGCGAAGGTCGTCGATTCCGCCCGGATCCATCTGGTCGACAGCCGCGGCGCGTCGCTCACCGAAGGCATGCTGGTGTTGCGGGGGCTCGAGCTGGCCGCGCGCGGGTGGGACGCCCCGGCGATCGTTCGCGAGCTGACGCGGGTGCGGGACCAGTCGGGAGGGTTCTTCACCGTCGACAATCTCGAACGGCTGATCCGCTCGGGCCGGGTCGGCCGGTTGCGCGGCTGGCTTGGGAAGCGGCTGAATCTCAAGCCGATCATGGCGCTGACACTGGACGGCCGCGCCGAGCCCGTGGATCGGGCGCGCGGGCGCGAGGCGGCGCGGGCACGCGTCCTGGCGCGGCTCGATGGCTTGTTGACGCCGCGGCCCGCCGAGCTGCGTCTCGGGATCGCGCACGGCGACATCCCGGAGTTTGCCGAAACGCTCCGGGTCGAGCTGGTCGAGCGTTATCAGCCGAAGCAGATTGTCGTGAGCCCGATCACACCGGTGATCGCCGCTCACGCCGGCATCGGGGCGTGGGGCGTGTTCTATCAGGTCGAAGACGGAACAAACGCCGGAGCGCCGCGCTATGAATAGGAGAAGCGGGCGCAGCACGCGTGGAGGGACGCGGCTTCCTCCCACCGGGTTGAAATCCATCGCCGCCGCCTTGGCGGATCGTAAGGCCGTCGACCCGATCGTGCTGGACCTGCATGGCCTCTCCGAAGCGACGGATTATTTCGTGATCGCCTCGGGAACCTCCGATGCTCATGTGCGCGGGATGGCGGAGCACCTGATGAGGATCATCGCTCCGCATCACGTCGAGGGGCTCACTCAGGGACGCTGGGTGCTGCTCGACTATGTGGATATAGTGGTGCATTTGTTTCATCCGGAGTTGCGGGAGTTCTACCAGTTGGAGCGGCTGTGGGGAGACGCCCCGCCGGTGGCCCTCGATGAAGTGGGCACGGTCGGGTGACCCACCGAAGAAAGGATCGGAGCAGTATGAGCACGGGGACAAAACTCGCGTTCGCGGCGCTAGCCCTCACCACCATCCTGGGCGGCGCGCCGCGCGCCGCGGCGCAGTATTTCGGGCAGAACAAGGTGCAGTACCGGTCCTTCCCCTTCAAGATCATCCGCACCGACCACTTTGAAGTCTATTTCTACGACGAGGAGCGGTCGGCCGCGCTCGACGCGGCGCGCATGGCCGAACGAGCCTACGCCCGGTTGTCGCGCGTGTTGCACCACCAGTTCCAGCAGCGCAAGCCGATCATTCTGTACGCCTCGCACACCGACTTCGAGCAGACCAACGCCATCGAAGGCGAGCTGGGCGAAGGGACGGGCGGCGTCACCGAGTTCTTCAAGCATCGAATGGTGCTGCCGTTCACCGGCTCCTACGCCGATCTCGAGCACGTGATGCAGCACGAAATGGTTCACCAGTTCCAGTACGACGTGTACTCGAGTGGGCGCATCGGCGGCGGCGTGCAGACGCTCGTCAACGTCAATCCGCCGCTCTGGTTCATGGAGGGCATGGCCGAATACCTGTCGATCGGCCCGATCGACGCGCCCACCGCCATGTGGCTGCGCGACGCGTCGCTGGAAGGCAACCTCCCGACGATCGAGCAGCTCACCTACGATCCCCGGATCTTCCCGTACCGCTTCGGCCACTCGATCTGGTCCTACATCGGCGAAAAGTGGGGCGACGAGGTCATCGGGGAGATCCTGCAGGCGAGCGCCACGTCCGGCATCGAAGGCTCGATCAAACGGGCCCTCGGGCTGTCGCTGGACGAGCTGTCCAACGAGTGGCGCGACGCGGTGCAGACCACGTTTCTGCCGCAGCTGGGGGAGCACTACCGGGCCCGCCGCATCGCCCAGCCGCTGCTGACCGAGAAACGGACCGGGGGCGGGTATCACCTCGCTCCCGCCCTCGCGCCCGACGGGCGCACGATCGCCTTCTTCGGCGAGCGGAACTCGTTCTTCATCGACCTGTACCTGGCCGACGCCGAGAGCGGGCGCTCGCTCCGGCGGCTCGTCAAGTCGACGATCAATTCCAACTACGAAAGTCTGCGGTTCATCAATTCGTCCGGGTCGTTCTCCCCCGACGGGCGTTTCTTCGCCATTACCGCCAAGCGCAAGCAGCACGAGGACCTGGTCATCCTGGACGTCAAGAAGGGCCGCGAGGAGCGGCGCATCCACGTGCCCCTGAACGGGCTCGAAACGCCCTCCTGGTCCAACGACGGCACCAAGCTCGTGTTCACCGGATTCGACGGCGGCCTCTCCGACCTGTTCGTGATCAATCGGGACGGCACGGGGCTCCGCCGCCTGACCAACGACAAGTTCGCCGACCTCCAGCCCACATGGTCGCCGGACGGGAAGACCATCGCGTTCACCACCGATCGCGGCGGAGCGACCGACTTCGATCAGCTCCGATTCGGCAACATGCGCCTGGCGCTGTATCACCTGGAGACCGGGTCGATCGAGCTGCTCGGGCACATGGATCAAGGCAAGAACATCAACCCGGTCTGGGCGCCGGACGGCCGCTCCATCGCGTTCGTCTCCGACCGCACCGGGATCAGCAACCTGTTCCTGTACGAGCTGGGGGACGGCACGCTGTACCAGCTCACCGACGTGTTCACCGGCGTTTCGGGGATCACCCCGTCCTCCCCCGCCCTGTCCTGGGCGCGCGAGGCCGACCGCCTGGCGTTCGCGTATTACGAAGACGGCGAATACAACGTGTATTCGGTGGACAACCCGCGCTCGCTGCGGCGCCAACCTTACCAGGACGTCCCCGCCCCGGGCCCCGTGATGCTGCTGGCCGGTCCGGCGCGCCGCGACAGCACGCAACGGGTCGGCATGGGTCCCGCGGCGGCCCGCCCCGATACGATCCACACCATCACGCCGGCGACGAACGACAGCTCGGTGTCGGTCTACCGGCCGCCGTCGGGCGGATTCCGGCCGTCGAGCGATGCGCCGCAGACCGCCGAATCCACGGCGACGGCGGCGGCGATCTCGGTCCGCTCGCTGCTCGACTCCGCTACGCTCTCGCTCCCCGACACCACCGAGTTCTCGGTGCGGCCGTACAAGGTGCGGTTCTCACCCGACTACACCGCGCGGCCCACCATCGGCTACGCGCGCGACAACTTCGGGCGCGGCTTCTTCGGCGGTGCGGCGGTGTCGCTGTCGGACATCCTCGGCGACCATACGCTGCAGTTTGCGGCGTCCGTGAACGGGCGGATCACCGAAGCCCAGGTGTTCGCGGCCTACATCAACCAGCGCCGGCGCGTGAACTGGGGCGTGGGGGGCTCGCAGACCCCGTACTATTTCTACATCCCGAGCACCGTCGATGTCGTGGACCTGCCGTCAACGACCGACCCGACTGACAGCGTGGTATTGTACAATTTGCGCCTGCAACGCTACGTCGTCCGCGACCTGTTCGCCGAATCGTACTATCCGATCAGCCGGTTCACGCGCATCGAGCTGGGCGTGCACGGTGTGGCCCTCAGCGTGGCGACGCTGACCGTGTCGGATGCCTACCTGCTCTGCAACTGCACGGCGAACGGAGCTTACATCAACAGCTTCGAGAGGGATTCGAATCAGCGCTCCATCGGCTACGTATCGCCGCGCATCGCATTCGTGCATGACAACGCGCTGTTCAGCTATGTGGGTCCGTTCGCCGGCAGCCGC
>Ga0075431_100007609_pt1 | contig 10785 bp, 9 predicted proteins | sample RhiMetdeltSRZDD5_FD_75297 | JGI IMG/M metagenome (GOLD analysis project Ga0075431, IMG submission 75297) | Populus rhizosphere microbial communities from Tennessee, USA - Rhizosphere MetaG P. deltoides SRZDD5 | ecosystem: Host-associated > Plants > Roots > Rhizosphere > Soil | place: USA...
ACACAGCGTCGCGAGATTCGAGAGCGTCGTGGGGCCGCCGTGGGCCCAGTGGCGGATGTGATGGCCTTGCCCGAGCTGTGACCCGCAGCCGGGGAAGCGGCAGCCTCGGTCACGATGATGAAGCGCGCGCCGTAAAGCGGGTGGAATCGTACGCGTTCGCGCGCCAATCTCCGTGATGTGGCCACCGGCATCGTGTCGCATCACCACACGGGTCGCGTCGCACGCCAGCCGCTGAGACGTTGCCGCGGAGACGCGGGCGCCTTCGACGACCGACTGGCCAGGGGCATCCGTATCGGCCAGGGCCGCGGCGTCCACGTGGACAACGACCTGGTACCGCTCGCCGGTGGTCCCAGCATCCATGCCGTGGTGGAGCGCTGTCTCCGCCACCAGCGTGAGCGCGTCCGCCTGCTGCTGACCCCACGTCGGCGCGTCGTCAGCAATGAGAAGTCCGGTCCGCGTTCCCGTGGGAAGGTCGGTGGGACCAGACGTTCCCGCGGGAACGTCCGCCGTGTCTCGGCCTCGTTGATATAGCGTCTCCCTCGCCGCCGCCAACGCCTGCATCAGCAACGCGCCCGCCTCCGGCTCGAGCCGGCCGCGCACGATCACCATCCCGTCTTCATCTTGATACACATGCACTCCGCGTGCACGATGGCGCTTGGCGGTCTCCTGTACTTCCGCCTTGCGATCGACGGCGCGCCATGCGCGCACAATGCATTCAACGTGTGCGGCGGTACCGCCGCGGCCGACGGCCAGCAACCGCTCTTCGGTGTCCGGCGTCGCGACCCGTGTGATCGCCCGGACCTTCGAGTACGAGAGCTCGCCGCGGGCAAGGGCCTTCGCCAGCCGTGGCAGCGTAGCGAGAGCCCGGGCCACACGCACGTGCTCGCGTGCGGCCCCGGGAGCGAGACCGATCCGCCACGTGAGCCACTCGGCGCAGGAGCGGAAACCGTTGCCCCAGCCTTCGCGGACGTCGAACTCGCGGATCAGCTCGAGCAAGCGCGCGGTGGCGGCATCGACGTGGGCGGCGAGCTCGGCGATCTCGTCACCGAGTTGCTTCAGCCTCAGCTCGCGCTCCGGCGTGGGAAGAATGGTCCACGTGGCAGTCGTCATGGGTCGTCCCCCTTCTTCTCTTCTGAACCACTCTATGCCTGGGTTTTCGAGCGGTCGTGGCGGCTCCAGGAGCCGGCGATCGGCGGTGCTGAGGAATTTTTGAACCAGCGAGCCGGACGACGACTACCGGCCGACTGTGACCGGCTGAGAGGCCTCTCCGCGATAGCATCGCGACAGCGCACTGATGGCACTGTGGAACGCGTCAAGTGAGATCATTTCGATACATCCGGAATTGGAGCGACCGTCAGCGTCCTGTTCGTGCTCCTGACGCGTCGACCTTGACGGCCCCGTCGCCCATCCCTAGACTGCGCTGATGTTGCCCGACAACCTCGGTCATCTCTTCGACGACGCGCTCCGGCTGACGCCGTCCAGGGAGGCCGTGTTCCAGGGCGACCGCGTGCTCACGTTCGAGGAGCTCGACGCGCGCGCCAACCGCGCCGCGAACGCGCTGGCGGAGCTCGGCGTCGGCGTCGGCGACCGCGTGGGCCTGATGTTCTCGAACGACTTCCGGTTCCTCGAGTCGCTGTTTGGATCGATGCGACTGGGCGCCGTGCCCGTCCCCCTCAACGTCCGCATGGGCGACGACGCGCTCCAGTACGTGCTCGCCGACAGCGAGGCGCGCGTGCTCGTGGCCGGTCCCGGCCTCGCCGCCCGGGCCCGCGCCGTGGCCGCGGCCGTCCCCGCCGTCAAGCATCGCGTCGTCCAGGACGGCGCCAGTGCCGACGAGATCGCATATGAGCCGTGGCTCGACGCCGCGTCGGCCACGCGCGCGCGCCGGCGGACGGCGCCCGACGAAGTGTGCATGCAGCCCTACACGTCCGGGTCGACCGGCAAGCCGAAGGGCGTGCTGCTGACGCACGGCGGGCAGGTCTGGAACGCGGACATCATCCGCAAGGCGATCCTCTGTGAGGACACCGAGCGCGCGCTCGTCGCCGTTCCGCTGTACCACAAGAACGCGCTCGCGGGTGCGGTGAAGCCATTTCTGCTGGCGGGCGGCTCGCTCGTGATCCTGCCCGGCTTCGATGCGGGCGAGGTGATTCGCGCCATCGACCGCTACCGTGTCACCTATCTCACCGGCGTCCCCGCGATGTACAAGATGATCCTCGCCGAGAAATCGCTGCTCGCGCGCCACGACGTCCGGAGCGTCCGCTACGCACTCTGCGGATCGGCCGAAGTTCCCGACGAGCTGCTCGCCGAGTTCAGAGCGGTCTTCGGGGCGCCGATCGCGGAAAGCTATGGCTTGACCGAGGGCGGCCCCGTGCCCATCGTCAACACGCGGTGGGGCCTCAAGAAGCGTGGGAGCTGCGGCGTCGTGTTCCCGGGGTCCGAGGTCCGGCTCGTCGACGACGCCGGACAGGACGTCGGTGTCGACGCGGTGGGCGAGCTGCTCGTGTGTAACCCGGGGCTGGCGCTCGGCTACTGGAAGCTGCCGGAGGCGACGGCGAAGAAGTTCCGCGACGGGTGGCTCGCCACCGGCGACCTCATGCGGCGCGATGCCGACGGCTACCATTACTTCGTCGGTCGCAAGGACGACATGATCAACGTCGCCGGAGAGAACGTGTACCCGAAGGAGGTCGAGGACATCCTGCTCCGCCATCCGAATCTGCGCGATGCCTGCGTGGTGCCGGCCACGCATGCCGTGAAGGGGGCGGTGCCGGTCGCCTTCGTCGTCGAGCGGGAGCCTGGGCGCAGCAGCGAGGACGACGTGAAGCAGTTCTTCCTGGCGCGCGGAGCGCCGTACGCGCATCCGCGGCGGGTCGTCTTCCTCGACGCGTTGCCGCTCGGCGGCACCGGCAAGATCGACCGTGCCACGCTGGTGGCGCGCGCGCGCGATCTGGCCTGAGCGCGATGGAGCTGCGCTTCGATCACTCGCCGTTCATGCGCTTCCTCGGACTCACGCTGGTACGATCCGAGCCCGGCGTGGTCGAGGTGCGGCTGCCGTTCCGGGAGGAGTTCATGCGGCAGGACGGACAGGACTGGTACCACGGCGGCGTCATCAGCGCGCTGGCGGACATCGTCGGCGACTACGCCGTCATCACCGAGACCGGCGTCGGCGTGCCGACCATCGACCTGCGCGTCGACTATCTACGCCCGGCGCGGCGCGGTGACCTGCTCGCGGTCGGTCGCACCGTCCGTGTCGGCCGTACCGTCAGCGTGGCCAGCGTGGAGATCCAGGACGCCGCCGGGACGCTCGTTGCGCTTGGCCGCGCCGTGTACGCATCGCCCCGCACTAAAGGAGACTCGTCATGACCGACCGGCCTGCCGACACCCTGAACGAGATCGGCGTGCTGAAGCGCCGCGAGATCGAAGCGCGCATCCTCATGCCGGTGCTGGAGGCGCTCGGCGAGGAGTTCGGCCGCGACCGCGTTTTCGAGGTGGCTCGCCGGGTGATCGTCGACGTCGCCCAGGACCAGGGGCGGCAGCTGGCCGAGCGCATGGGCGGCAACTCGCTCACGCACTTCGCGACGGCGCTGGAGGACTGGAAGAAGGGCGACGCCTATCGCATGGACGTGCTGCGCCAGGACGACCAGCGGTTCGACTTCAACGTGACGCGCTGCCGGTACGCCGAGATGTACCGCGCGCTCGGCATTCCCGAGGTCGGCGCGCTGCTGTCGTGCAACCGCGACTTCGCCCTCATCGAGGGGTTCAATCCCGACGTCGAGCTCGAGCGCACGCAGACCATCATGCAGGGCGCCACGCACTGCGACTTCCGCTTCCACCGCCGCGCCGACGGGCCGCGCTGACCATGCGCGCGATCGTCGTCAAGGCGCACGGCGGGCTCGACCAGATCGCGCTCGTGGACTGGCCGGAGCCGAAGGCCGCGCCCGGGCAGGCGGTGGTCACGGTCCGGGCGTGCGGGCTCAACTATCTCGACATCTTCGTGCGCCGGGGGATGCCGGGCTTGCCCGTGCAGATGCCGCGGATCCCCGGCGGCGACATCAGCGGGGTAGTGGCCGACGTCGGCGCCGGCGTCGGGCGCGACTGGATCGGCCGGCGCGTGCTCGTGGACCCGCACATCAAGCCCGGCGGCGCCCTCGGCGAGCACGACCACGGCGGTCTCTGCGAGCGCATCGCCATCGACGCCGAGAACCTGATCGCGCTGCCGGATGACGTCTCGTTCGAGGACGCCGCCGCGCTGCCGATCGCGTACGGCACCGCCTGGCGCATGATGCGCACGCGCGGCCAGGTGCGCGCGGGCGAGACGGTGCTGATCCTCGGCGCCAGCGGCGGCGTCGGCACCGCCTGCGTGCAGATCGCGAAGAACGCGGGCGCGACGGTGCTCGCGTGCGCGAGCAGCGCGGCCAAGCTCGACCGGCTGCGTGCGCTCGGCGCCGATCACCTGATCGACTACACGCGGGAGGATTTCTCGGCCCGCGCCTGGGAGCTCACCGGCCGCAAGGGCTGCGACGTGATCGTCAACTACACCGGCGGCGACACGTGGGTCCCGAGTCTCCGCGCGCTGGCGCGACACGGCCGGCTGCTCACGTGTGGCGCCACCGCCGGCTACGACCCGCCCACGGACATTCGCTACATCTGGCGACGCGAGGTCAACATCGTCGGCGCCAACGGCTGGACGCGGACGGATCTCGAGGAGCTGCTCGAGGAAGTGCGGCACCGGCGCATCCGGCCCGTCATCGACCGCGTGTTTCCGCTCGAGGAGTCGCGCGAGGCCATGCGCATCGTGGAGGACCGCGAGGTCTTCGGCAAGGTGCTCGTCCGCCCGTGAGCGCGGCTGCCGTCAACGTCGGGACCTTCCTCGCGCGCCACGCCGGCCGCGATCTCACGGGCATCTTCGACCTGTCGCGGCCGGAAGCGCCGCGCGAGATCGGCTACGACGCCCTCGACGCCGCCTGCGACGCGGTGGCGAGCGCGCTGACCGCGCGCGGTCTCGGCCCGGGGGACCGGGTGGGCATCCTTGCCCTGAACCGGCCGGCGTACGTCGAGACGCTGTTCGGCTCCATGCGGGCCGGGTGCGTGCCGGTGCCGCTCAATGTCAAGCTCGCGGCCGACACGCTCGTCTTCATCGCGCGCGACGCCGGCCTGCAGCTGCTGTTCGTCGACGGCGTGCACCGGGCGGCGGCGCCGGCCGGCGTGCCGGTCGTCGACTTCGACGCGGACTATGACCGCTTCGTGAAGCCGGCGCCATTCGCGGCGTTCTCGCCCGGCCCGGCGGATCTGTGCCTTCAGCCGTATACCTCGGGCTCGACCGGGCGGCCGAAGGGCGTGTTGCTCGGCCATGGCGGGCAGGCGTGGCAGATCCCGACGCTCGTGCGCGCGCGCAACCTGAAGCCCGATGACCGCATCCTGGTGGCGGCGCCGCTCTATCACAAGAACGCGCTCGTGTGGGCCAAGGTCGGCCTCGCCGCCGGCGCCGCCCTGGTGCTGCTGGCGCGCTTCGACGCCCGGCTCTACGTGGAGGCGATCGGGCGATATCGCGTCACCACGCTGTCGGGCGTTCCGACGATGTTCCAGCTGATCCTGCGCGAGCGGGAGGCGCTGGCGGCGATCGACCGCACGTCGGTCCGGCGCATCGGTGTCGGCTCGGCGCCGGCCTCGCCCGCGCTCTTCGAGGCGCTCGTCCGCGCCTTTCCAAACGCCGTCGCCACGAATGGCTACGGCGTGACCGAGGCGGGGCCGGTGATGTTCGCCTCGCATCCCGACGGCCGTCCGCGCCCGCTCGGATCGATCGGCTATCCGCTCGCGGGTGCCGAGGTGCGGCTGGTGGGCGACCGTCCCGACCACGGCGTGCTGCACACGCGCAATCCGGGTGTGATGCTCGGCTATCACAATCTGCCGGAGGAGACGGCGCGGCGGCTGCGCGACGGGTGGTTCGACACCGGCGACATCTGTCGCCGCGACGCCGACGGCTTCTACTACTTCGTGGGGCGCGCGGACGACATGTTCGTCTGCGGCGGCGAGAACATCTATCCGGGCGAGGTGGAGGCGCTGCTCGAGCGGCACCCGGAGATCCTCCAGGCGGCGGTGGTGCCCGTCGATCACGAGCTGAAGGGCCAGGTGCCGGTGGCCTTCGTCGTGCCGCGGCCGGGTGCGCGCGTCACCGAGCAGCAGGTGAAGGACTGGGCGCTGGCGCACGGGCCGGCGTACCAGCATCCGCGCCAGGTGGCCATCGTGACGGAGCTGCCGCTGGCGGGAACGAACAAGATCGACCGCGCCGCGCTGAAGGCGCGTGCTATAGTCCCCGCCGCCGTTTCACCTTCGACGAAGGAGCGAGCATGAGCCTCAACAGACGGGATTTCGTCAAGCTCACCGCCGGCGTGACCGGCGCCGCCGTCGCGCCGCAGATCCTCGCGCGCCGGGCGAGCGCCGCCGACAAGAACCGCGTCGTCTTCGTGTCCGAGGAGTCCAACCCGAAGGCGATCGCCGTCTACGAGAAGATCAACGCCGACTTCGAGAAAGAGACCGGCATCAAGGTCACCATGGAGTATCCGGGCTTCGCGAACATCGCCAAGCGCGTGGCGACGCTGATCGCGGCCGGGACTCCGCCCGAGATCGTGTGGTACGGCGCCGGCCAGGCGATGAACCTGGCCCTCGAGGACCAGCTCGTGGACGTCGGCGATCTGGTGAAGGCGCTCGGCGTGGCCGACAACCAGCGGATGATCTACAAGGGCGCCGATCGGTCCATCCCGACCAGCCAGCAGTTCGTCTACGGCTGGTACCGCAAGGATCTCTTCGCCGAGAAGAAGCTCGAAGCGCCGAAGAGCTGGGAGGATTACCTGCGTGTGGCCAAGGCGCTGACGGACGCGCCGCGGATATATGGCTGCATCGTGCCGTCGGCGGAGACGGGCGCTTCGACCCTCCTGCTCGAGACCATGTTCATGAAGAACGACGTGCACTGGTTCGAGTGGGACGCCGGCAAGAAGCAGTACGAGGTCTCGCTCGACAAGGGCGGAAACCGCAAGCGGGCCATCGAGACGCTCGACTACCTGCACGAGCTGCACAAGTTCTCGCCGGAGGCGAGCAACTACAACTGGGGCGAGCTGATGAGCACCTACGTGGCGGAGAAGGCGGCCACGTCCTGGTACGTGGGCGCGCGCCTGCTCGAGCAGGTGAACGCCAACAACGCCCGCATCGCCGACGCGACCGTGCCGTTCGAGCTGCCGCGGAAGCTCACCGATCACTACTATCTGTCGATCCAGGGCTTCCACATCCTCGAGAAGAGCAATGTCGAGGGCGCCAAGAAATACGTCCGCTTCTTCATGCAGCATCCCTCGCTCATCGCCTGGTACCACGCGGTGCCGCTGCACATCATTCCGGCCAGCCGCGAGATGCTGCGCTCCAGCAAGTATCAGGACCATCCGGTGATCCAGAAGCGGATGGACGTGCTCAAGTTCCTCGACTCCGTGTGGGGCAAGGGCGTGCCGCTCTACTACTGGGACGGCAAGGAGCTGAACCCCCACATCGGCCTCTTCCACAACGAGAACCTGGCCGGCTGGACGCTGGCGGCGCGGAACATCAAGGGCATGAAGGCCGAGGCCGTCGTCGACGAGGCGGCCAACCAGGTGCGCAAGAAGATGAGGCGCGCCAGCTGACGCACGGGCGAGCCGAGCAGCGCCTGTGGATCGCGGGCACCACGGCGCCCGCCATTCTGTTCCTGGCCGTGGTGGCGTACCTGCCGATCGGGTATGCCATCGCGCTCAGCTTCGTGAAGAAGACGGCGTTCTCGCCGGTGACCACGTTCTCGGGGCTGCGGAATTATCGGCTCATCGTCGAGGAGCCGGAGCTGTGGGGGGCGCTCTGGCGGTCGCTGGTCTTCACGGCCGGCGCCGTGGTGCTCCAGCTCGCACTCGGGCTGGTGGCCGCGCTGCTGCTCAATCGCGCCTTTCGTGGCCGGACGTTCGTGCGCAGCATCTTCGTCCTGCCGTACCTGCTGCCGACGATCGTGGTCGCCCTGGTGTTCCAGTGGCTGCTGAACCAGGAGTACGGCGTCGTCAACCAGCTGTTGCTCGAGAGCCGGCTGCTCACGCGACCGCTCAACTTCCTCGGCGGTCTCGATACCGCGATGTGGTCGGTGATCGCGACCTCCGGCTGGCAGTACGGCAGCTTCGCCACCCTGCTCATCCTCGCCCGCCTGCAGGCGATTCCGCCCAAGCTCTACGAGGCGGCCAAGGTGTCCGGCGCCGGGCCGCTCCGGTGCTTCTGGGACGTCACGCTGCCGAACCTCCGCACCACGCTGGTCCTGGTGGCCCTGCTGCGCGGGATCTGGATGTTCAACAAGTTCGACACGATCTGGCTGATGACGCGCGGTGGTCCGCTCAAGGCCACCGAGACGCTGCCCATCTACGCCTACCGCCTCGCCTTCGAGGAGTTCGATTTCGGCATGGCGGCGGCGGCCTGCACGGTGATGTTCGTGATCCTCGTGGCGGGCGCCGTCGTCTACTTCCGGCTCTTCGATCCGTCGCGTGAGGTCGAGGTGGGCCGGTGAAGGACGGCGCCGCGCGCTGGGCGCCCATGGCCGCGCTGCTCGTCATCCTCGTCGTCGTCGCGTTTCCGTTCTACTGGATGGTCCTGTCCGCGTTCACGCCGCGCGCCGTGCTGTTCCGGCCGCCCTATCAGCTCGTGCGTCTCGACCTGTCGCTCGAGAATTTTCGCGACCTGCTCTTCGCCACCGAGTTTCTCGTGTACGCGAAGAACAGCGTGCTGGCGGCGGTGGGCGCCATCGTCCTCAACGTCGTCGCCGCTACGCTGGCCGGCTACGGGCTCACTCGCTTCGCGTTTCGCGGCAAGCGGACGTTCGCCTTCGGCACGCTGTTCTCGTACATGTTCCCACCGATGCTGATGGCGATTCCGCTGTACATCCTGTTCTCCGCGCTGAAGATGCGGAACACGTACCTCGGCCTCATCCTGGCCCACATGGCCATCAGCCTGCCGCTCAACATCTGGATCATGTGGCAGTACTTCCAGATCGTGCCGCTGTCGCTGGAGGAAGCCGCCTGGGTGAGCGGCGCCAGCCGGCTGCGCGCGCTGCGCGAGGTGTGCCTGCCCTCGGCACGGGCAGGCATTCTCTCGGTGGCCATCTTCGCCTTCGCGCTGTCGTGGAACGACTTCACGTTCGCCTTCATCCTCCAGACCGACCGCCACATGTTCACGCTGCCGGTCGGCCTGGCCACCTTCGTGGAGCAAACGGCCATCCACTGGGGCATGGTGATGGCTTCCGCCGTCCTCGTCTCCGTCCCGACCTTTGCCCTCGTGTTCTTCTTGCAGAAGTACCTGCTCAGCGGGCTCGGCATGAGCGCCAAGTAGCGTGGCCGTCGCGGTCCGGCTCGAGCATGTGAGCAAGCACTTCGGCCGCCGGGTGACGGCGGTCGACGACGTGTCGGTGGAGATCGGCGATCGCGAGTTCTTCACGTTCGTCGGGCCCTCCGGCTGCGGCAAGACGACGACGCTGCGCATGATCGCCGGCCTTGAGGCGCCCACGTCGGGGCGCGTGTACTTCGGCGAGCGCGACGTCACCGCGCTGCCGCCGCAGAAGCGCGACATCGCCATGGTGTTCCAGGACATCGCGCTGTTTCCTTACATGACGGTGGCCCAGAACATCGCATACCCGCTGCGGATCGCCGGCCTGCCGCGCCAGACCATCGCCGAGAAGGTCGATCGCGTCGCGCGCATCCTCGGCCTCACCGACAAGCTCGACGTGAAGCCCGCGCAGCTGTCGGGCGGCCAGCAACAGCGGGTGGCCATCGGGCGCGCCATCGCGAAAGAGCCGAAAGTGCTCCTGATGGACGAGCCGCTGTCGGCCCTCGACGCCCGCCTGCGCGCCGAGATGCGGACGGAGATCCTCCGCCTGCATCGCGAGCTGCGCACGACGATCGTGTACGTGACGCACGACCAGGTGGAGGCGATGACGATGTCCACCCGCGTGGCGGTCATGGACCGCGGGCGCGCGCTGCAGATCGATCCGCCGCGGGCGATCTTCCACGCGCCGTCGAGCCTGACCGTCGCGACCTTCATCGGCACGCCGGCGATGAACGTGCTGCCGGGGACGATCGTGAAGACGCCGGAGGGCCTGGCCGTCGAGCTGCTCGGCCACCGCACGCTCGTTCACCCCCGCCACCATGGAGCGTTACAGGGCCTTGCGCGCGTCGACGTCGGTATCCGACCGCAGGCGCTCCGGCTCGGCCCCGCGCGCGGTGAGGGGCTCCGCGGCGTCGTCTTCCTGCGCGAGCCGCTCGGCCTGGAGGACGAGGTCCTCGTGGAGCTCGAGGGCGGCGGGCGGCTGAAGGCCGTCACGCCGAGCGCCCTGGAGCTGCCCGAAGGCGCTCACGTGGGCCTCGAGTTCGCGGCGCGCGATCTGTACGTGTTTCATCCGGATTCCAGGCAGGCGCTCTGCCACGGCGTCGAAGGGGCGGGACGCTGATCTCAGCGGCTTGGTGGCACGGTCCACAGATAGACGCGGCGGACGCGGTCCAGCCGTACCTCGACGATCTTGTCCGGCAGCCAGTCGGGGAGCGCGAAGTCGTGTGAGACGATGCGCGTGCCCGGCTGCAGCTCGCGCAGGAGCTTCGGCTTGAGGCGCTGCATCAGCTCCGGGAACAGATAGAGCGTCACCACCGTGGCCTCGGCGATGTCGACCTCGAACAGATCGCGCTCGACGAAGGTCACGCGCGCGCCGACGCCGGCTGCCGCCGCGTTCTTGCCGGCGTTCTCCACCCGCTC
>Ga0075431_100007612_pt1 | contig 10784 bp, 6 predicted proteins | sample RhiMetdeltSRZDD5_FD_75297 | JGI IMG/M metagenome (GOLD analysis project Ga0075431, IMG submission 75297) | Populus rhizosphere microbial communities from Tennessee, USA - Rhizosphere MetaG P. deltoides SRZDD5 | ecosystem: Host-associated > Plants > Roots > Rhizosphere > Soil | place: USA...
TTCTCGAATCCCGAGCCGGTGGCGCCCTTCATGGACTTCATCGTCGTCGGCGAGGGTGAGGAGCTGGTCGGCGAGCTGATGCAGGCCTACCGCGACGGCTATCGCGATCGGGAGACGTTCCTGGACGGCCTGGTCGGTCTCGAAGGGATCTACATTCCCGAGCGCCACGAGGTGAGCTACGACGACGGCGGCGCCCTGGCCGACGTCAAGCCGTCGCGCGGCGCGCCGGCGGTGATCGTCAAACGCCGGCTGAAGCAGGTGGACCAGTTCCGCACGATCGCCGCGGTGAAGACGCCCAACGCCGAGTACGGCCACATGGCGCTCCTCGAGGTCGGCAAGGGGTGCGGACGCGGCTGCCGCTTCTGCCTCGAAGGCCAGGTCTACCGGCCCGTGCGACATCGGAGCGTCGCCGCGCTGCGCGAGACCGTGGAGCAGCTCGCGGCGCAGGGCGAGAAGCGCATCGGCCTCGTCGGCGCCTGCGTCTCCGACTACCCCTGGATCGGCGATCTCCTGAAGGTCGTCGAGGACAACGGCATGGAGCTGTCGATCTCCTCGCTCCGCGCCGACAGCCTCACCGACGATCTCGTCGCTTCGCTCGCGCGCGGCGGCCACCGCACGCTGACGGTGGCCCCGGAGGCGGGCACCGAGCGCCTGCGGCGCGCGATCCGCAAGACGATCACGGACGCGCAGCTACTGTGGGCGTGCGATCTCGTCCGCGCCCGCGGCATTCCGAATCTCAAGACCTACTTCATGATCGGCCAGCCCACGGAGACGTCCGGGGACGTGGCGGCCATTCCCGACCTTGCGCGACGCATGCTCGAGCGCCTGCGCGTGCTCGATCCGAGTGGGCGGCCATTCGGCAAGCTCACGCTGTCGATCTCCTCGTTCGTGCCGAAGCCGTGGACGCCGTTCCAGTGGGCGCCGTTCGATGGCGCCACCTCGCTGTCGGCCAAGCTGGACGTCATCAAGCGCGGCGTGCGGAGCTTCTCCAACATCCGCGTCCTGCACGAAAATCCGCGCGAAGCCGCCCTGCAGGCGCTGCTGGCGCGCGGCGATCGGCGCGTCGGCGATTTCCTCGAGGCGGCGGCGCGGCTCGACGGCGACTGGCGACGTGCGTTGCGCGAGTGGGACGGCGATCCGGAGCTCTACACCACGCGGGCGCGCTCGGTGGACGAGCGGCTGCCCTGGGACCACTTCGACGTCGGCGTCAAGAAGGCCGGCCTGGTGCGGGAGTGGGAGCGCGCGCAGGCCGAGGCGACGTGATGGGGACCCACGACACCTACGGGCGCCGGCTGCGCAATCTGCGCATCTCCATTACCGATCGCTGCAACCTCCGCTGCGGCTACTGCATGCCGGAGGAGGAGTACGTCTGGCTGCCGCGCCAGGCCATCCTACAGTTCGAGGAGATCAGCCGGCTGGTGGATGTCTTCATCACGCTCGGCGTCGACAAGGTCCGTCTCACGGGCGGCGAGCCACTGCTGCGTCGCGACGTGCCGGCCCTCATCCGGCTGCTCGCGGCCAAGCCCGCGCTGCGCGATCTCGCCATCACCACCAACGGCGTCCTGCTCGCCGAGCACGCGGCCGGGCTCCGTGCGGCCGGGTTGCACCGCGTGACGGTGAGTCTCGACACGCTCCGTGCCGACCGGTTCGCGGCGCTCACGCGGCGCCCGAGCCACGCGCAGGTGCTCGAAGGGATCCGGAGCGTTTCGCGTGCGGGCTTCAGCGGCACCAAGCTCGACACCGTCGTCATTCGCGGTATCAACGACGACGAGCTCGCTGATCTGATCGAGTTCGGCAAGACGGTGCCGGCCGAGGTGCGGTTCATCGAGTACATGGACGTCGGCGGCGCGACGCGCTGGTCGATGGATCAGGTCGTCGGCCGCGGCGAGATTCTCGAGCGACTCGAGCGACGCTACGGGCCAATCGCGCCGGTCGTCGAGCAGAGCACGGCGCCCGCGGATCGCTACCGGCTTCCGGATGGCACTGTATTCGGCGTCATCGCGTCCACCACGACCCCGTTCTGCGCCGACTGCGATCGCAGCCGTCTCACCGCGGACGGCATGTGGTACCTGTGCCTCTACGCGCTCAGCGGGGTGGATCTGCGCGAGCCGCTCCGAGCCGGCGCGTCGAGCGAGGAGCTGGCGGCGTTGATCGCCGGCGGCTGGCGCGCACGCACCGATCGCGGCGCGGAGGACCGCCTGGCCCTGCGCGATCGCAGCCCGCTCATCCAGATCGGCGGGCTCAAGCGGGATCCGCACCTCGAGATGCACACTCGCGGAGGCTAGGATGGCCACCGGCGACGAGGTGAAGGCGGACGTCCGCGAGCACGGCGCCAACCAGCAGCAGCTGGATCGTCGGCTGTTCATGCAATTGCAAGTCTTGACCGGCTGCGCCGATCTCAAGCCGCTCGTGCGGACGCTCGAATCAAGCCGCCAGGAGTGCGTGCTCTATCAGGACGTCAACGATCCGCGGGGCGTCGGCGTCCTCGGCATGAGCGAGGACCCCGCGGCGCTGGTAGGGCCGTTCCGGGATCTGCTCAACACCGAGGCGTTCGTCGGCTTGCCGCTGCGGCCCGAGTTCACGATGCTCGGACGCACCTACTCGTCGGGCTTCGAGCCGGATCTCGAGGAGTGGCTGCTCCGCCGACCGCGGCGCACCGTGCTGAACGCAGCCTGGCCGTGGGCCATCTGGTATCCGCTCCGGCGAACGGGCGCGTTCGCGCGATTGTCACCGAAGGAGCAGGGCGAGGTGATTCGCGAGCACAGCGTGCTGGGTCGCGCCTACGGCGACGCCGATCTGGCCCACGACGTCCGGCTCGCCTGCCACGGCCTCGACGTCCACGACAACGACTTCGTGATCGGGCTCATCGGCAAGGCGCTCCATCCGCTGTCGCACCTGGTGCAGACGATGCGCAAGACGGTCCAGACCTCGCAGCACCTCCAGACGCTCGGTCCGTTCTTCATCGGCCACGTCGTCTGGCAAAGCGCGACGCGGGTCTAGGGCGGGACGCCATCGGCGTCCGGCAATGACCAGCGTCAACGTCCGTTACATCGTCGACGACGTGGAGGCCGCCATCGCCTTCTACACCGGGCACCTCGCCTTCACGCTGATCTCGAAGACGCTGCCGGCGTTTGCCGACGTGCAGCGCGGCGATCTCCGCCTGTTGCTGAGCGGTCCCACCAGCTCCGGGGGACGGCCACTGCCAGACGGTCGCCGGCCGAGCCCGGGCGGCTGGAATCGGATCCACCTGATCGTCGAGGACCTCGGGACGGAGGTCGATCGACTTCGCGCCGCCGGTATCGCGTTCCGGAGTGATATCGTCACCGGACCGGGCGGCTCGCAGATCGTTCTCGACGACCCCAGCGGCAACCCGATCGAGCTGTTCCAGCCGCGCGGCCGAGAGGAGCGGTCGCGTTCCCGCTAGGCCAGAGGCGCGGGAAGGTTCGAACGGCCCATCAGAAAAGTGTCGACGCCGCGCGCGGCCGAGCGTCCCTCGGCGATCGCCCAGACGATCAAGGACTGGCCGCGCTGCATGTCGCCGCACGCGAAGACACCGGACACGCTCGTCATCCACCGGGCGTCACGCCAGACGTTGCCACGCTCGGTGAGCCTGACGCCGAGGTCCGTGAGCATACCCGGCTTCTCGGGGCCGACGAAGCCCATCGCCAGCAGGACCAGGTCGACGTCGAGCGTGAACTCGCTGCCGGGCACCGGGCGGAAATCGAGCCGGCCGCCCTCGCGCACCATGTCGACCTTCACCGCCTCGAGCCGCCTCACGCGTCCGCCCTCGCCGACGAAGCGCTGCGTCGACACCGCGTAGACGCGCTCGCCGCCTTCCTCGTGGGCGGACGACACGCGAAAGATGTTCGGCCACTGCGGCCACGGATTGTCGGGAGCGCGCGTGTCGGGCGGCCGCGGCAGCAGCTCGAATTGATGCACGGAGCGCGCCCCGTGACGGTGCACCGTGCCGAGACAGTCGGCACCCGTGTCGCCGCCGCCGATGATGACCACGCGCTTGCCCGTGGCGCTGATGAACGCACCGTCCCCGATCGCGTCGCCCTCGCAGCGCCTGTTCTGCAGCGTCAGGTAGTCCATTGCGAAATGGATGCCGCCAAGCTCGCGTCCCGGAATGGGCAGGTCGCGCGGCGCGCAGGCGCCGCCGGCGAGCACGATCGCGTCGAAGCCGCGTCGCAGATCGGCCACTGGCACGGTGACCCCCACGTGGGCGTTCGTCTGGAAGACGACGCCCTGCTTCTGCAGAAGCTCGAGGCGTCGGTCCAGGAACCGCTTTTCCATCTTGAACTCGGGGATGCCGTAGCGAAGCAGGCCGCCGATACGATCGGCGCGCTCGAAGACGATCACCGAGTGACCTGCGCGATTCAGCTGCTCGGCAGCGGCGAGTCCCGCCGGCCCGGACCCCACCACGGCCACCTTCTTGCCGGTGCGCACGGCCGGCATTTCCGTCGTCACCCAGCCGTGCTCGAACGCGTGCTCGATGATGGAGACCTCGACGGCCTTGATGGTCACCGGATCGTCATTGATGCCGAGGACGCACGAGCCCTCGCACGGCGCCGGACACAGCCGCCCGGTGAACTCGGGGAAGTTGTTGGTGGCGTGCAAGCGCTCGATGGCGTCGCGCCAGCGATCCTTGTAGACGAGGTCGTTCCAGTCGGGAATGAGATTACCGAGTGGGCAGCCCTGGTGGCAGAACGGAACGCCGCAGTCCATGCACCGCGCGCCCTGTTTCTGGAGCTCGGCATCCGGGTAGGGGAGATAGACTTCCTTCCAGTCGCGCAGACGCTCGGCGACCGGTCGCATCGGCCACTTCTTGCGCTGGATCTCCAGGAAGCCGGTGGTCTTACCCACTCGTCGCTCCGACGAGCTCGGCGAACGTTGGCTCGCGCCCCTCCGCGCGCGCCCGGCTGCGCGCGGCCTGCACGCGCTTTTCGTCCTTCGGCGTCACCTTCACGAACCGCGGTCGCATGGCCCGCCACCTGGCGAGGATGGTCGCGGCGTGGGCCGAGTGCGTGTAGGTCACGTGGCGGTCGATGAGGTCGCCGACGAGCTGCACGTCCGCCGGCTGATCGAGGGCTTCCAGCACGACCATGTCTCGGTTGCACAGGCGATGGAAGTCACCGTCGAGGTCGAGCACGAAGGCCAGTCCCCCGGACATTCCGGCTGCGAAGTTGCGGCCGGTGCGGCCGATCACGACCACGCGGCCGCCAGTCATGTATTCGCAACCGTGATCGCCGACACCCTCGACGACCGCGTGGGCACCGCTGTTGCGCACGGCGAAGCGCTCGCCAGCCACCCCGCGCACGAATGCCTCGCCGCTGGTGGCGCCGTAGAGCGCCACGTTTCCGATGATGATGTTCTCCTCCGGCACGAACGTCGAGCGCGCGGGGGGATGCACGATCAGGCGGCCGCCAGAGAGGCCCTTGCCCCAGTAGTCGTTGGCGTCGCCCTCGAGCGTGAATGTGATGCCCCGTGGCACGAAGGCGCCGAACGACTGGCCGGCGGACCCTGTGAAGTGAATCCTGATCGTGTCGTCGGGCAGTCCGGCGGCGCCGTGGCGTCGCGTCACCTCGTAGCCCAGCGTGGTGCCGACCGTGCGGTTGACGTTGCGGATCGGGAGCGCCATCTCGACGCGGGCGCCGTGCTCGACCGCTTCGCGGCAGGCAGGGATCAGCGTGGTGTGATCGAGCGACTTCTCGAGACCGTGGTCCTGCGCCACCACACACCGCCGTGCCACCTCGGGCGGCATGGCGGGCTGATAGAGGATGGAGCCGAGATCGAGGCCGCGGGCTTTCCAGTGATCGACGGCCGCGTTCACGTCGAGACAGTCGGCACGCCCGATCATGTCCTCCATCCGGGAAAAGCCGAGCTCGGCCATCAGCTCGCGCACCTCCTGCGCCACGAAGCGGAAGAAGTTCACGACGTGCTCGGGCTTGCCGGCGAATCGCTTGCGTAGCTCCGGATCCTGCGTCGCCACGCCCACCGGGCACGTGTTCAGGTGGCAGACCCGCATCATGATGCAGCCGAGGACCACCAGCGGCGCCGTGGAGAAGCCGAACTCCTCGGCGCCGAGCAGGGCGGCGATGACGACGTCGCGCCCGCTCTTCATCTGTCCATCGGTCTGCACGACGATCCGATCGCGGAGCTTGTTGAGGACGAGCACCTGCTGCGTCTCCGCAAGGCCGAGCTCCCACGGCACCCCGCCGTGCTTGATCGACGTCAGCGGCGAGGCGCCGGTGCCGCCGTCGTGCCCCGAGATCAGCACGACGTCGGCGTGTGCCTTGGCCACGCCCGCGGCCACCGTCCCGACGCCGACCTCGGCCACGAGCTTGACGTGAATCCGGGCGCTTGGATTCGCATTCTTCAGATCGTGGATGAGCTGCGCCAGATCCTCGATCGAATAGATGTCGTGGTGCGGCGGCGGGGAGATGAGACCCACGCCGGGCGTCGCGTAGCGGACCTTGGCGATCCAGGGGTAGACCTTGTGGCCCGGCAGTTGTCCGCCTTCGCCGGGCTTCGCGCCCTGGGCCATCTTGATCTGGATGTCGTCAGCGTTGACCAGATACTCGCTGGTGACGCCGAAGCGTCCCGAGGCAACCTGCTTTACGGCGCTGCGCCGCCAGTCGCCGTTCGGATCGCGCACGTAGCGCGCCGGATCCTCACCGCCCTCGCCGGTGTTCGAGCGAGCACCGATCCGGTTCATGGCGATCGCGAGCGTCTCGTGCGCCTCCTGGCTGATCGAGCCGTACGACATGGCGCCGGTCGCGAACCGCTTCAGGATCGACTCCACCGACTCCACCTCGTCGAGCGACACCGGCGGGCCGGCTGGCTTCAGCGTGAACAGGCCGCGCAGGGTCGCCCGCTGACGGCTCTGGTCGTCGACGATCGTCGAGTATTCCTTGAAAGCGGCGTAGCTGCCGGCGCGCGTCGAGGCCTGCAGCCTGGCGATCATGTCGGGATTCACCTGGTGGTGCTCGCCGTCGCGACGCCACTGGTATTCCCCGCCCCAGTCGAGATCGGGGCGCTCGACGGGCCGCTCGGGATAGGCGTCGGCGTGGCGGCGTCGCGCCTCCTCGGCGATCACGTCGACGCCGATTCCGCCCACGCGCGACGCCGTCCCCGCGAAGTAGCGGTCCACCACGGCGCGGTTGAGGCCGACCGCCTCGAAGATCTGCGCGCCGCAGTAGCTCTGCAGCGTCGAGATCCCCATCTTCGCCATGACCTTGAGGATGCCCTTGTTGAGCGCCTTGATGTAGTTGCGGACCGCCTTGGCGTGGTCGAGGCCGGTCAGGACGCCGTGCCGGATGAGGTCGTCGATGCTCTCGAACGCCACCCACGGATTGACGGCACCGGCCCCGTAACCGATCAGGAGGCACATGTGGTGGACCTCTCGCGCATCACCTGTCTCGATGACGAGACCGCACCGCACGCGGTCGCCCTGGCGCACCAGGTGATGGTGCACGGCCGCCGTCGCCAGCAGGCTCGGGATCGGCGCGAGCTCGCGCGTCACGCCCCGGTCGGAGAGGACCACGATGTTGTGGCCCTCGGCGATCGCGCGGCTCGCGCGTCGCTGGAGCTCCTCGACGGCGCGCTCGAGGCCGGCCGGTCCCTCGGCCACCGGATAGAGCATCGGGAGTGTGACGGCCTTGAAGCCGAGCTCACGCACATGCGCGAGCTTGGCGAGATCCTCGTTGGAGAGAATCGGATCCTTGAGGACGATCTGTCGGCACGAGCCCGGCTCCGCCTTCAAGAGATTCCCCTCGGGCCCGACGGTCGACTCCATCGCCGTGACCAGCTCCTCGCGGATCTGATCGAGCGGCGGGTTGGTGACCTGCGCGAAGAGCTGCTTGAAATAGTCGTAGAGCGGCCGCGGCCGATCCGACAGCACGGCCAGCGCGGTGTCGGTGCCCATGGATCCGATCGGCTCCTCGCCATTGTTGGCCATCGGCGCCAGCAGCAAGCGCAGATCCTCGTGCGTGTAGCCGAAGGCCATCTGGCGCGTGAGGACGGTGGCGTGGTCGGATTCCGCGACCGGCGCCGCCGCCACGTCCTCGAGCCGGACCTGGTTCTGACGGAGCCACTCGCCGTACGGATGCTCGGCGGCCAGCTGGGCCTTGATCTCGTCATCGTCGATGATGCGGCCCTGTGCCGTGTCGACGAGGAAGATCCGGCCCGGGTGCAGCCGCTCCTTGACGAGCACCTGCTCCGGCGGGATGTCGAGCACGCCGACCTCCGAGGCCATGATCACCAGGTCGTTCTTGGTGACGTAGTAGCGCGAGGGCCGAAGTCCGTTGCGGTCGAGCACGGCGCCGATGACGGTGCCGTCGGTGAAGGCGATGGAGGCGGGCCCATCCCACGGCTCCATGAGTGACGAGTGATACTCGTAGAATGCGCGCCGCTCGGGACTCATCGACTCGTGGTGCTGCCACGGCTCGGGGATCATCATCAGGATGGCGTGCGGGAGCGAGCGGCCGTTCATCACGAGGAACTCCAGGACGTTGTCGAAGGTCGCGGAGTCGGACAGACCGTCGCGTGTCACCGGCAGCACCTTGGCGAGATCCTCACCGAGGAGCTCCGACCGGCAGAGCGGCTCGCGCGCGCGCATCCAGTTGATGTTGCCGCGCAGCGTGTTGATCTCGCCGTTGTGGGCCACGTAGCGGTACGGATGCGCCAGCGGCCACGACGGGAACGTATTCGTGCTGAAACGCTGATGGACGAGCGCCAGCGCCGACTCCACGTCCTGATCCATGAGCTCGGGAAACATGGTCTCGATCTGATCGGCCGACAGCATGCCCTTGTAGATGAGCGTGTTGCTGCTGAGGCTCGGGATGTACGTCAGCCGCTTTTCCGAGAAGTCCATGGCCTCGACGGCGTGCTCGACGCGCTTGCGGATCACGTACAGCTTTCGCTCGAACTCGGCGTGGGCGTGCGTCCGCTCACCACGGCCGATGAAGACCTGCTTGATGTGCGGCTCGACGCCGACCGCGCTCGCGCCGAGGTGCCGGTCGTCGGTGGGAAGGTCGCGCCAACCGAGCAGCCGCTGGTTCTCCTCGGCCACGATGGCGGAGATCAGCCCCTGAACCTTCTCGCGCTGCACCACATCGCGCGGCATGAAGACGAGGCCCGCGCCGTAGTCCTTGGGACCGGGGAGGGGGATGCCGAGGCGACCACACTGCTTGCGCAGGAACTTGTCCGGCATCTGGAGCAGGATGCCCGCGCCGTCGCCGGTGTTGGCCTCGCATCCGCAAGCGCCGCGGTGGAGCAGGTTGATGAGCACCTGGAGCGCCTGGCGCACGATGCCGTGCGAGCGCACGCCCTTGATGTTCACGACGAAGCCGACGCCGCACGCGTCGTGCTCGTGGGCCGGGTCGTAGAGTCCCTGCACGGGCGGCGGGCCGATCGGTCGCGGCGCCTGCTCCTTCATGCTCCAACCCCTTTGTGAAGAGTTGCACGATATTACCCGCCTCGACAGTATTAGTCATCAGGGAAAAGACGGATGATAGGTATCAGATTCTCTAATGGTGTAGAGTGGCCCCGTGCACCTGGAGACCCTGCGCGTCTACTGCGACGTCGTCCGGCTGCGGTCCTTCTCCAAGGGCGCCGAGCAGAACTTCGTGTCTCAGTCGGCGGCCAGCCAGGCCGTCCAGCAGCTCGAGAGCCAGATCGGGGCGGTGCTGATCGACCGGACGCAGCGGCCATTCGTGGTCACCCCGGAGGGACGGTCGCTGTACGAGGCGTGCCGCTCGATGCTCGAGTCGTGGGAGAACGCGAAGTCCGAGCTGGCGGCGGTGAAGGCACGCGTCGACGGCACCGTGCGCGTGGCCGCCATCTACTCCGTCGGACTCCACGACGTCAGCCGCCCGATGCAGCAGTTCTCGGCGCTCTATCCCGACGCGCGGGTGCAGCTCGAGTGCCTGCATCCGCACAAGGTGGTGGAGGCGGTGATGAGCGGCGAGGCCGACATCGGGATCATGTCGTATCCGCCGTCCGATCGCGCGCTCACGGTGGTGCCGCTGCGGAAGGAGCCGATGGCCGTGGTGTGCCATCCGAATCACCGCTTCGCGCGCCGGCGGCTGCTGAACCCGGCTGATCTCCACGGTGTGCCGTACGTCGCCTTCGACCGCGCGCTGCCGATCCGCAAGGCGATCGACCGCGCCCTGCGCCGGCGCGGCGCCCGGCCCAACATCGTGATGGAGTTCGACAACATCGAGACCATCAAGCAGGCGATCATCATCGATGCCGGCGTCAGCATCCTGCCCCGCCACACGGTCCAGAAAGAGGCGGGCGTCAAGACGCTAGCGGCGGTAGGCTTGGCCGTGCCGGATCTCGCCCGGCCCGTGGGCATCATCCATCGGCGCCAGAAGCCCCTGACGCCGACGGCGACCCGCTTCATCGAAATGCTGAAGGACGCGAGCGCGCCGGGCGTGCGGGGGCAGGAGGTTTCGTGATGGATCATCTCGAGGAGGAGCACGATTATCTGATCGAGGAGGAGGAGCTGCAGGAGATCCGCGGCGCCTTTCTGAACGACACGATCGCCGCGCTGGAGCCGTCCGAACCGATCTGCCTGAACAAGGCCGCGACGGTGGCCGAGGCGATCGCGCGCATGCTCGAGCGGCGTCAGGCAGGTGTCCTGATCATCGACGACGCCGGACGGCTGGCCGGCATCTTCACCGAGCGCGACGTGCTGACGCGTGTGGCCGGCGCGGGCCGCGACGCGGCACGGACAGGGCTTGCCGACGTCATGACACCGAACCCGGAGGCGCTCTCGG
>Ga0075431_100007613_pt1 | contig 10783 bp, 10 predicted proteins | sample RhiMetdeltSRZDD5_FD_75297 | JGI IMG/M metagenome (GOLD analysis project Ga0075431, IMG submission 75297) | Populus rhizosphere microbial communities from Tennessee, USA - Rhizosphere MetaG P. deltoides SRZDD5 | ecosystem: Host-associated > Plants > Roots > Rhizosphere > Soil | place: USA...
GGCGGTATCCTCGGCACCTATATCGGCTGGCGCCCGGTTTTCGGAATCCTGATCGCCGTTTCCGCGATCGTGTTTCTCTTGAGCTTCCGGCTCAAGGTGGACGAGGGGCGCCCGGACGTCAGAATCGATGTGGTCGGCGTCGGGCTCGCCGCAGCGGCGATCGTGCTCATCAGCTTCGGCTTCAATAACCTGAATGGATGGGGGCTCTTGCTCGCGACGGCAAATGCGCCATTCAACCTTCTCGGCCTGTCGCCCGCTCCGATTTTAATCGTTGTAGGCATCGTGCTTGGTCAAGCGTTTCTGATGTGGACGCATAGGCGCCAGGAGACAGGCAGGACACCTCTGCTGGCACTCGAGGTGATCGATTCGCTCGAGGAACGGGCCGCGGTCTACGCCATGTTTTCCGTTGTTGCGCTCGAAGCCGCGCTGAATTTCACGGTGCCGCTGTACATCCAGATCGTGCAGGGACGCTCCCCGATCGCAACCGCGATCGCAATGATGCCGTTCAATCTCACGGTTTTCTTCACCGCGATGCTGATCGTGCGGCTCTATGATCGGCTAACGCCGCGGCAGATCGGCCGCTATGGCTTCATACTCTGCGCCATCGGACTCTTATGGCTTGCCTTTGTCGTCCACAATGATTGGAGCGAGTGGCCGGTGCTCCTCGGCCTCATCCTCTTCGGCATCGGGCAGGGTTCGCTCGTTACGCTGGTCTTCAACGTGCTGGTCACGGCTTCGCCGAAGGAACTCGCAGGCGATGTCGGGGCGCTGCGCGGCACAACGCAAAATCTCGCGTCGGCGTTGGGAACAGCCGTTGCCGGCGCGCTCCTCGTCGGTTTGTTGAGCATGATCGCGCTTGGCAGCATCACCGCGAGCCCGAAGCTCACGCCCGAGCTGCAGGCACAGGTGGACCTCGACAATATCAATTTCATCAGCAATGACAGGCTGCAGACTGTCCTTGCCGGCACCACAGCAACGCCAGAGCAAGTTGCGGAGGCGGTGCGTGTCAATACTGAGGCGCGGCTGCGCGCACTGAAGATCGGGCTGCTCATCATGGCGGGGCTCGCTCTCCTGACGATCATCCCCGCGGGAAAGCTACCCGCTTATCGCCCGGGAGAATTGCCGGCTGACCCATTCTCGCAGCGAAGCCCATAAGCACGTTGGCCGGGCAGTGGACTGGCCCACCACTGCCCGACGGCCACGCTCACTTGTCCGGAATGACGATCTCCCGGTCGCTCGTATCGACCACGAAGATGGCTAGAAGCTTGGCCGGTTCCGCGTTGCTGGCATTGTGACTCACCTGGTGATGATCGCCCGGCTTCTCCGTCCAGCTCTCGCCAGCCTGATAAGTACGCTCGGGCTCGTTGTTCACTTTGCTGCGGATCGCTCCTTCCAACACCCGCGCATAGATGAAGGCCGAGGACGGGTGACGATGCGAGGGCGATCCGGCACCGGGTTCGTACTCGACGAGCACGGCGCGCAGGCTCTTGCCAGGGACATTCGGCAACGCCTGGTCAAAGACGACGGATACCTTCGCTCCCGAAGCAATCGCCTCTTGAGCCGCGACGTTCGTCGCGAACAGAGCGGCAGCGGCCGCAAGCAGCAGTGCAGTCTTCTTCATAGTGCTTTTCCTTCTCCGAGTTTGCGATGCCCTTTGCGCCAGCCCCGCCTTCAGGGGGAAAGCACTGTCAAAATGCCGACATAGGAGTAGCATGGCTGCAACTTACACCCGCAAGCCACTGGCCCAACTGCGAAAGGTCAATGAAAGGCGAAGTTATGAAGATCGTGGTAATCGGAGGAACCGGACTCATCGGTTCGAAGGTCGTGAGCAAGCTGACGCAGCTCGGGCATGAGGCTCTGGCAGCGGCGCCCAGTACCGGCGTCAACACGATCACTGGCGAAGGTCTTTCCGAAGCGCTCGAAGGCGCGCGGGTCGTCGTCGATTTGGCGAACTCTCCGTCCTTCGAAGACCAGGCGGCCATGGATTTCTTCCAGACCGCGGGAAAAAATCTGATCGAAGCCGAGAAGGCTGCCGGAGTGCAGCTGCATGTTGCCCTTTCTGTCGTCGGCACCGAGCATCTTCAGGACAGCGGCTATTTTCGCGCCAAGCTGGCGCAGGAGACGCTCATCAAGAGCGCACCGATCCCCTATACGCTGGTCCGCGCCACGCAGTTCATGGAATTCCTTCGTAGCATCGCCCAATTGGCGACGGAAGGTAATACGGTGAGGCTGTCGCATGCGTTCATTCAGCCGATGGCTGCCGAGGATGTTGCGACAGCAGTGGTCGAAGCAGCGCTTGCGCCGCCGGCGAACGGTACGATCGAAGTCGGCGGACCTGAGAAGTTCCACCTCGACGAGCTGGTGGCTCGCGTGCTCGAATATGACAAGGATCCGCGCAAGGTCGTCACCGATCCCGACGCGCACTATTCCGGCGTCAAACTGAGCGAGAACTCGCTCATTCCCGGCAAGGACGCGAAGCTTGGCTCAACCAAATTCGATTGGTGGCTCGAGAACGTCGCGCCGCCGTCGAAGAAGTAGAGCCTTTGTTCCACCCAGATACTGCCCCGGTGCCGCGCCCCGAGCCCTCCCGAGCTCCTATCGCCGGGGTGTCCTGCAGCAAGCGCCCTTCATCCGGGCGGTTCTCCGGGTCCATGCTCCCGAACGATAAAGTCCCCTAGCGATATGGATTCGTTCTCTTTCGTAGCAACACGGCTCGACTGCAAGGGGCTGGTCCAGTTGCATACTTGCGGATGATAAAATACCGCTCGACCGCCCTTGGCCAAAATCGCGAAAAAAAGATAGCGCTGCCCATGGTGAAAGAAGAATTCGCAGTCGGTGAAGGCATAGGCGTCCTTCAGCTTGACGGAACGAGCGAGTTTCCCTTTCCACACCCGGTCTACCAACACTGACCATTCGTGAGCCGCGGCCTGTACGACTATACCGGAAAATACATACTGGGCTCGATCGAACCCGGCCGAGGGAGAAATTCGGTCGCACGAACATGCTGCTTGAGCGCTCCCCGATCCCAGGGTGCAGCAGATTCCCAATCCGACCAACCGTAAGAGCTTTTTCATGCGATCGCCAAGTAACGGATCATTAGGCTCGCCTCCTGCTCAATTGGCTGCCGGAACCCCGGTCGCGTCACCGCGGAGGAGCGCGCCGCGGAAGACGAGTTTAACACCACTCGGCGATGACAAGGTCACCGATGAGCTAGCAACATCCCCTGGCGTCAAAATGCGGAAAGGCGCTAGTTTAAGGGTAGTTTGAGCAAAGGGAGGACCACTATGTTACAGGCGCTCAGATTTATCCTCATTGGTTCCGCGCTCTTAAGTCCGATCGCGGCCCAAGCCTACGATCTCCCCAAGAGCGGAGAAGCCGAATATGACACGTACTATGTCTCCGAAAACCTCCACAAAATGGAGATCAAAATGGAGAGCGGAGATGCCAATTCCGGGATCGCAAATTTCACCGGGATTACAAGGAATATAAAGGGACCGGGACCATTCAACGACATGTCGGTACAATGCTTAATGCATTGGTCGATCATTCGGGGGACTTGGAGTAATAGTGGCAGTTGTGTAGAAACGGACAGGACAGGCGACAGTGTGTTCACTACATTTGACCCCAACTATCACTACATAGTCGGAGGCACTGGAAAATATAAAGGTATATCTGGCAAAGCACGTTATCAGGCAGACGACATCCATAGAACTGTGTCAGGCAAAGATGCTTGGATCGTCCGTCACAATATTAATTGGGAGATAAAATAAGCACCCGCTAACACGACGAATGGACGGCCGTTCGCCCGGATCACCCGGTTACGATCTCGACCGCGTCGTCTGGACGCGCCTCAAGAAAAGCTCGGACCTCGTCGATCGAACTCAAGGTCGCCAGGACCGCCAGCCGCGAGCCGTCTCATGCTCGATCACGAACTCGGTCATCGGCGACCGTTCTTGGAGAGTGTCATTGCACACGCAATTGCATGACCGCGGGTTCTCGTTTGGTGGGATAATTGGTGGAGATAGCGGTCCCGGTCCTTTCGTCCTTAAAGAGTAACCGAGCCTAAGCCATTGTTTTTGCTTGGTGCGGGCGGAGAGAATCGAACTCTCACTCCTTTTTGGGAAGCGGATTTTAAGTCCGCTGCGTCTACCGTTCCGCCACGCCCGCCAGTCCCTCGTGCTTATGCCTGCGATCGGCCGGTCTGTCAGCAGAAGCCGCGGGCCTTGCCCTCCTGGACCAGGCTCTCGGCCAGCTTGCGGACCTCCGCCAGGGCGGCGTCCAGACCCGCCGGATCGCGGCTGCGCAGCACGATCTGGGCAGCAAAGCCGTCCTCCGCCTGGAACGGATAGGAGCCGATCACCACGCCGGGATTGGCCTTTTGGATGGCGCCGAGACCAAGCGCGATATCGCCCTCGCCGGCCCGGATCGTCACCGTCGCCGACCGCATCGGCACGCCGCGGGCGAGACCGGGCGCGACCTCCTGCAGCATCGCCTGCATGATCGCCGGAACGCCGGCCATCACATACACATTGCCGATCTGGAAGCCGGGTGCCTTGGAGACCGGATTGGCGATCATCCTGGCGCCCTCGGGCAACCGCGCCATCCGCATCCGCGCCTCGTTCGGCTCACGCCCGATCTCCGAAAAAAACGCCCGGAGCAGCGCCACCGCCTCCGGATCGTGATCGATCGGCACCCCGAAGGCCTTCGCCACCGCATCGGCGGTGATGTCGTCATGGGTCGGCCCGATTCCGCCGGTGGTGAAGAGATAGGTATGGGTCGCGCGCAAGGCGTTGACCGCTTGAACGATCGCCTCCTCGACATCGGGCACCACCCGCGCTTCCTTCAGGTCGATCCCCAGCGCTGTCAGAAAATCGGCGATATAGCCGAGATTCCGGTCCTTGGTGCGCCCGGACAGGATCTCATCGCCGATCAGCAGGACGGCGGCGGTAGGTGCCTCGCTCATGTCGCGATGGTAGCGCGCCTAGACCAGCGCGCACAGCACATCGAGGAGCTTGTCGGGAAGGAACGGCTTGCGGATCACCGGCTGATCGCGGAACCCCTCCCCCAGCACCCGCTCGTCATAGCCGGTCGAGAACGCAAACGGCACGCCACGCGCCCGCAGCGCCTCGGCGATCGGGAAGCTTGCCGCGCCATTGAGATTGACGTCGAGGATTGCCGCGTCGAATCGGCCGCCATCGAGGCAGGCCAGCGCCTCCTTCTGCTCCCCGGCGACCAGGGGCGTGCATCCCTGTTCGAGCAGAATGTCCTCCATCATCATGGCAACCAGGACTTCATCCTCGACAATGAGGATGTTTCGGCCTCTGAGCTTCGAGTAGCGCTGATCGGTGGTCACACTTGCCCCTCATGGCCCCGGCCTTTCGTCCACATTCGGCCACAAACGCCGCCGAAAAGCCGGTGGTTCCCGATTGCCCAATCGTCATCTCGTTGCCGTCTTGCCTCGGACCCCCGGCGCGCCTATCTCGGTGAACATGCGGCGGCAGGGCGGTTGAGCGATTCCCGTATTCCTGTAAAGTGGGGAATTCGGGGTTCAACCACGGGTTTGTGGAGTCTCGATGAAAACGACCTATGTCGACGGGGCAATTGCTCCGCTCGCCAACACAGGACAGATCAAGCTCCACGGGCCTCGCGCCTTTGCGGCAATGCGCAAGGCCGGGCAATTGACCGCCGAGGCGCTGGACCTCCTTTGCGACCATGTCAGGCCGGGGGTCACCACCGATGCCCTGGACCAGATCGTGCGCGACTTCGCCTTGCAGAATGGCGCAGTGCCGGCGCCGCTCTATTACCGCGGCTATCCCCGCTCCATCTGCACCTCGATCAACCATGTCGTCTGCCACGGCATCCCCAATGACAAGCCGCTGCGCGAGGGCGACATCGTCAATATCGATGTCACCCTGATCGTTGATGGCTGGCATGGCGATTCGAGCCGGATGTTCCCGGTCGGCACGGTGTCGCGCAAGGCGGCGCGCCTGATGGAGATCACCTATGAATGCCTGATGCGCGGCATCGCGGCGGCCGTCCCGGGCGCCCGCACCGGCGATATCGGTCACGCCATCCAGGTCTATGCCGAGGGCGAGCGCTGCTCGGTGGTGCGCGACTTCTGCGGCCACGGCCTCGGCCAGCTGTTCCACGACGTGCCCAACATCCTGCATTACGGCCGCCCCGGCGAGGGCATCGAGCTCAGGCCTGGCATGTTCTTCACCATCGAGCCGATGATCAATCTCGGCCGCCCGCATGTGAAGATTCTCGGCGACGGCTGGACCGCGGTCACCCGCGATCGTTCGCTATCGGCCCAGTTTGAGCACACCGTCGGCATCACCGACACTGGCTGCGAGGTCTTCACCTATTCGCCGAAGGGCCTCGACCAGCCGCCCGCCATCACAGGCTAGCGGAGGCGGGCCATGGGGGATGGCTTCGGCGAGGCGGAAACCAGGGGCGAAGCCGAGGAAGCGAGCCAGCCACCGCACTATCTCGGCCATCGCGAGCGGCTGCGCGCCCGGTTCATGGAGGCGGGCGCCGACGCGCTCCCCGACTACGAGCTGCTCGAGCTTCTCCTCGCCCGTACCATCCCGCGGCGTGATACCAAGCCGTTGGCCAAGGAGCTCCTGGCCCGGTTTGGCAGCTTTGCCGATGTGCTTGCGGCCTCGCCCGAGCGGCTCAAGGCGGTGAAGGGGTTGGGCGGCGGCCAGGCCATCATCGATCTGAAGTTGGTCCATGCCGCCGGCGTGCGGATGTTGCGTCGCCAGGTGCTGAACCGGCCGGCGCTCACCAGCTGGAGCGCCCTTCTCGACTACTGCACTGCCGCCATGGCCTGCAGCGAGACCGAGCAGTTCCGCATCCTGTTTCTCGACCGTAAGAACAATCTCATCGCCGACGAGGTACAGCAGCAGGGCACCGTCGACCATGCACCGGTCTATGTCCGCGAGGTCGTCAAGCGCGCGCTCGAGCTCTCGGCATCCGCCATCATCCTGGTGCACAACCACCCATCGGGCGACCCGACCCCGTCGCGCGCCGATATCGAGATCACCCGCAAGATCGTCGAGGCCGCCGACAAGCTGTCGATCGCCGTCCACGACCACCTGATCATCGGCCGTGGCGGCCACGCCAGCTTCCGCGGTTTGAAGCTGCTGTGAAGGAAGGCAGCAGGCAAACAGGCATTGAGCGGTGCTTTTCCCTACTGCCTGCTGCCTACTCACCGCGCAGCGCCGCCAAACTCTCCGGCGTGTCGAAATCGGCGAAAATCGTGGTGCTGCCGGCCTCGATCTCGGCAACATGATCGGCATGCCGTTCGACCAGCGACCGCGCGCCCTCGTCGCCGGCGAGCGCCATAAGCTCCGGCAGAAACTGGCGGGCGAACAGCACCGGATTGCCGCGGCGACCCTGGTGCACCGGGACGCAGATGAGGCGGCCTTCCTGCGGGTTGAAACCCGCCACCAGACGCCGCACGATCTTGGGCCCGACCAACGGCATGTCGCCAAGCGCCACCAGCATGCCCTCGGCAGCTTCCGGCACCGCGGCCGCCCCGGCCCGGATCGATGACGCAAGCCCGCTCGGGTAATCGGCATTGTTGACGAACCGCACATTGAGACCGCTCAGCGCCTGCTCGATGTCGCCGGCATCCCGCCCGGTGACCACGATGATCGGCTGAAGCCCTGCCTCGACCAAATTCTCCGCCGTCGCGCGGATCATTGGCCCGCCGCTGCCGATCCGGGCCAGGAGCTTGTTCGGGCCACCCATGCGCCGCGATGCGCCGGCCGCCAGCAGCATCGCGCCAACCGTCGGTGCCGTCGGGGCGCCGGCATCGCGCGGCGTCGGGCGGCTCATGATCTCCTTGAGCAGGCCGCCCGCTCCCATATCCATGATGTCGCGGCCGCTGACCTCGATGCCGGCCAGGAGCCGCGCCAGCACCCAATCGAACCCATTGACCTTGGGGGATCGGGCACAGGACGGGACGCCGATCACCGGCGTGTTTGCGAGCCGCCCCAGCATCATCAGATTGCCGGGATCGACCGGCATGCCGAGATGGATCACCGTCCCGCCGGCCGCCACCAGCCCGGCTGGCACGACATCGCCGCGATCGACGATCGCCGAGGCGCCGAACACCAGCACCGGGTCATGTCCGCTCGCCTTGAGGCGCGCGATCGCCGCCGCGATCTCGGCCGTCTCATGGCGGCATGGAACGACCTCGCCGAGCATCGATCCCAGCGCGGTCAGGCGGTCGCGGATGGCGGTCTCGGACTTGCGCACGATCGAGGGCTTGGTCTGCGGCAGGGTGGTGATGACGAGTCCGGCCCGCTTCGCCTGGAACGGCTCGAGAGAGACCAGCGGCTCGCCGCCGACCAGCCGCAGCGCTTGCTCGAGCACCGGCTTTGGCACGGCAAAGGGAATGACCTTGACGGTCGCCAGGAGCTGGCGCCGGGTGACTGTCTCGAACGGCGCCACGGTTGCCAGCGTCAGGCTCTCGTCGAGCCGGTTCAACGCCAGCACGCGCTCGGCATCGATGATGGCGACCCCGGCGGCGGTCGCGTGGAGATTGGCCCGGCCGGTGAACGGCTCCTGCGCCTCGCTGCCAGGACCGGCGACCGCCTGGGCCACTGCGGCAGCGGCGTCGTCCTCCGGCACATCCTCGGGATCGAGACGGGCCGCGAACACGCGCCCGATGCCGGAAGCCTCGAGCAGCGCCACATCATCAGGGGTGATCACCCGACCCTTCTTGAACACGCCGTCACGATGAGAGACCGAATGAGCCAGAATGGCGCCTGGAGCGTCGGCGACAGCGATTTCACCGAACTTCATCGGCCTTTCCAACTCTCAGCGCAGCGGTGATCTCGGCCATGATCGAGATGGCGATCTCCGCCGGGCCGCGTGCCCCGATCGAAAGTCCGATGGGGCCATGGATGCGGCTCAGATCCGCCTCCTTGAAACCGGCCGCCGCCAGCCGCTCGCGGCGCGCCCCTTGCGTCTTCTTCGACCCCAGTGCCCCGATATAGAAGCATCCGGAGTGGAGCGCCGCATTGAGGGCCGGATCGTCGATCTTCGGATCATGCGTCAGCGCCACCAGCGCGGTGCGCGGTCCGAGATCGAGTTTGGGCAGGACCTCGTCGGGCCATTCATCATGCACCACCACATCCGGGAAGCGCTCGTGCGAGGCAAAGGCGGCCCGGGGGTCGATCACCGTCACGTCATAACCCGCGGCCCGGGCGAGCGGGATGAGCGCCTGCGCCAGATGGACTGCCCCGACGATCACGAGATGAAGCGGCGGATTGTAGACATTGATGAAATATTCGGCATCGCCGATCTTGACGATGCCCGACCGGTCGAAACGGAACGCCTGCTCGAGATCATCGGCCAGGAGATCGTCCTTCGCTCTGTCATAGTCGACCAGGCGCTCGGCGCCATTGGCGAGATTGGTGACCATCGCAATGCGCCGCCGCTCGTTGCGTCCCTTGATCAAATCCATCAGCAATGCGTAGCGCATCACGGCACATCCTGATCCGGGGGCAACATCGGCTCGACATAGATCCGGATCCGGCCGCCACAGGCGAGCCCCACCTTCCAGGCCGTTTCGTCCGCCACCCCGTAAGAGAGGATCCGTGGCAGCTCCGCAGCGATGACGTCCTGAGCCTCCGAGACCACCTCGCCTTCGACGCAGCCGCCCGACACCGATCCGGCGAAATTTCCTTGCGAGTCGATCACCAGCTGGCTGCCCACCGGCTGCGGCGCCGAGCCCCAGGTTTCGATCACGGTGGCGAGTGCCACCTTTCTCCCCTGGTCCAGCCAGCGCACGGCTTCCTGAAGAACGGTATGGTCGGGAGCGCTCATGGGGTCAGCCTCCATTCTCGAGCATCCTGTTCTAACCGAGCCACCTTCGCGAAGCGTGCTCCGGTCTTGCCGAATATGAAAGCGCTTCCGCCAGATCTTCAAGGCTCTCGAGATTGTGCACCGGGCGGAATTCGTCCGTATAGGGCATCATCGTACGGACGCCGGCCGCTGCAGGCTCGAATCCATCATAGCGCAGCAGCGGATTGAGCCAGATGACACGCCTGGCGGAGCGGGCGAGCCGGGCCATCTCCTCGCCGAGCAGCGTCGGATCGTCGCGCTCGAGCCCGTCCGTCATGATCACCACATGGGCCCCCTGCCCCAGAACCCGCCGGCCCCAATGGAAATTGAAGTCCCTGAGCGACTGCCCGATCCGGGTGCCGCCCGACCAGTCCTTGACCGCCGCAGCGACCCGCGCCAGGGCCTCGTCCACGTCGCGCCGCTCGAGCTCGCGGGTGATGTTGGTGAGCCGTGTGCCGAACACGAACACATGCATGCGGCTCCGGTCGTTTTTGAGCGCATGCAGAAAATGCAGGAACATCCGGGTGTAATTGGCCATCGAGCCGGAGATGTCGGCGAGAACCACGAGCGGCGGCTCGCGACGGCGCCGGCCACGCCGGCTGAACTCGATCATCGCCCCGCCGGCCCGGAGCGAGCGTCTGAGCGTCACCCGCATGTCGATCACCTCGTCGCGTGCCGCGGTGAAGCGGCGGGTCTTGCGCTCGAGCCGGTTGCGCCGCAGCCGGGCGATGGCGCGCCTGGCTTCCGCCTCTTCCTCGGCCGTCATCTGTTCGAAATCCTTGGAGCCCAGCACCTCCTGGGCCGAGGCGGTGGCGATGCTCTCGATCTCGAGCGCTTGCGGATCGAGCCGCTCGTCAATGCCCGGATCCTGGAACATCGCCTCGCCAACCCGGCGCTGACCGGCCTGTTTCGGCCGGTCGACCGC